>Ga0209577_10001331_pt1 | contig 24500 bp, 18 predicted proteins | sample GraSoiAngelo_109_FD_185874 | JGI IMG/M metagenome (GOLD analysis project Ga0209577, IMG submission 185874) | Grasslands soil microbial communities from the Angelo Coastal Reserve, California, USA - 14_0903_12_20cm (SPAdes) (version 2) | ecosystem: Environmental > Terrestrial > Soil > Grasslands...
CCTTGTTGATGACGAACACATCGCCGATCTCCATGATGCCGGCCTTGATGGCCTGTATGTCGTCGCCCATGCCGGGCACGAGCACGACGACCGACACGTCCGCCGTCTTCACAATCTCGACCTCGTCCTGCCCGACGCCGACCGTCTCGACGACGATTTTTTGGAAGCCCGCCGCGTCGAGAATCGCCACGGCATCCACGGTCGCGCGGGCGAGTCCGCCGAGGTTGCCGCGCGTCGCCATCGAGCGAATGAAGACGCCGGGGTCGAGTCCGAGCGTCTGCATCCTGATGCGGTCGCCGAGGATCGCGCCGCCCGAAAACGGACTCGAAGGGTCAACGGCGACGATGCCGACGCGCTCGCCGCGCTCGCGGTAGAGCGCCGCCAGCCTGTCAACCAGCGTGGACTTCCCCGCGCCGGGCGAGCCGGTGATGCCGACGACGAGGCCGCGCCCGGTGTGCGGGAACAGAGCTTTCATCAACTCGGACGAATCATTCGCGCCGTCCTCGACCTTCGAGATGGCGCGGGCGACGGCGCGCGCGTCGCCCGCGATAATTTTTTCAATTAGCTGCGAGCCGCTCATCAATCGCCTCGCTAACGTCCCCGCTCCCGCTTCTTCTCGACGAGCTTCAAAAGCTTCAGTCGCCTGCCCGTCCACTCGAAGTAGTAAAGCCCCGACTTAGGCTCGCCCTTGTTCCCTTCGCTCGCGGGGAAGCCCGACATGACCAGCAGGCGGCTGTTCGGCTTGAACCGCAGCGCCTCGTCGTTGTTATCCCAGAACCACACGCCGAAGCCGTTCAACTCTTCGGGGAAGAAGACCGCGCCCGTCTTCGCGTCAATGAGCGCCACCTGGAGGCAGGCCGTCCCGCAACCCCACGAGGCGACGGTGTAGTGGCCCGCGAAGTTGACGCCCTGCTTCGCGCCCTCGCGCAGTTGCGTGCGGAAGTTGCGCGCCTCCTTCGAGCCGTTCAGCTTCAACGTCGCCGGCCCGCCTTTGTAAACGGGCGCTGGGTAGTCTTCAAAACGCGGCGTCACACTCGTCTGTGCGAGCGCTGTCGCCGTGAAAAAGCCGACGCAGAGGGTTGCGAGTAGAAATTTCATGTTCAATTGAAAGTTACGTCACACGCCGCTGAGAATCTGTTTGGCGATGATGAGCCGCTGAATCTCGGACGTGCCCTCGCCGATGGTGCAGAGCTTCGAGTCGCGCCAGTATTTTTCGGGCGGATAGTCCTTCGTGTAGCCGTAGCCGCCGTGAATCTGGATCGCCTCCTCGCTGACCTTCACCGAAATCTCGGAGGCGAAGAGCTTCGCCATCGAAGACTCCTTCGTCACCTTCTTACCGGCGTCCTTCAAGGCCGCGGCGTGGTAAGTGAGCAGGCGCGCGGCCTCGATCTGCGTCGCCATGTCGGCGAGTTTGAACTGTATGGCCTGAAAGTCTGCGATGGCCCTGCCGAACTGGTGGCGCTCCTTCGAGTACCTGACCGCCGATTCGTAAGCGCCCTGTGCGATGCCGAGGGCGAGCGCGGCAATCGAGATGCGCCCGCCGTCGAGGACTTGCATCGCCTGTATGAAGCCGAGTCCTTCGGGGCCGAGTCGGTTCTCGTCCGGCACGTGGCAGTCCTCGAAGACGACGCTCGCCGTCTCGGACGCGCGCAGGCCGAGCTTGTCCTCCTTCCTGCCGGGCGAGAAGCCGGGCGTCCCCTTCTCGAAGATGAAGGCGGTGATGCCCTTCGAGCGCATGGCGCGGTCGGTCGAGGCCATCGCGACGCACGTGTCGGCGTGGATGGCGTGCGTGATGAAGTTCTTCGAGCCGTTGACGACCCACTCTCCGCCGCGCCTGACGGCGGTCGTGCGCGTGCCCGAAGCGTCCGAGCCGGCCTGCGGCTCGGTCAGCCCCCACGCGCCGAGTTTTTGACCCGAAGCGAGCGGCACCAGGAACTTCCGCTTCTGCTCTTCGGAGCCGAACATGAAGATGTGGTTCGAGCAGAGCGAGTTGTGCGCGGCCATCGAGATGCCGACCGAGCCGTCCACGCGCGAAAGCTCCTCGATGATCGCGACGTACTCGACGTAGCCCATCCCCGCCCCGCCGTACTCTTCCGGGAAGATGACGCCCATGAGGCCCTGCTCGGCGAGCTTCGGCAGAAGCTCGACGGGGAAGTGCTGAGCTTCGTCCCACTCGCGCACGTGCGGCGCGATCTCGCCCTCGGCGAACTCGCGCACGCTCATCTTCACCTGCCGCTGCTCTTCGTTCAGCTCGAAGTCCATTCCGCCCTCAGAAAAAATGATGAATGATGAATGATGAATGATGAATGAAAGCATTCGAGCTGTCTTTCATTCATCACTCATCACTCCGCATTCATCATTCTAACTTAAACGCCCCGCGCACCGTGACCCGCGCTGCGCGCCCCGCGACCGACGCGCTCCGCCTTCTTCCCTGTCGCTCCGGCCTGCTTGCCGCCTCTTCTCCTGCGTGTCGTGCCGCCTTCGCCTTTCGCGCCACGCTTCGCCGCGCGCGCGCCGCCTTTGAGACGCGCGACCTCGGCGGGCGCGAGGTATCGCCACTTACCGACGGGCAGACCTTCGAGTTTGACGGGGCCGATCTTCACGCGGCGGAGCTTTAGAACAGAGTGACCGATTGCGTCGAACATACGGCGTATCTGCTGGTTTCTACCCTCCTGTAGCACGACCTCGAACCAGGAGTTCGTCTTTGTCTCGTCCAGCATTTTGATCTCGGCGGGCGCGGTGCGTGCGCCGTCGTCCAGGCGCATGCCGCGGCGCAGGCGTGCGACCTGCTCCTCCGTCGGCACGCCCTTGACCTTCACCTCATAGACCTTCCGCACGTGGTTGCGCGCCGCCGTGACGTGGTTCGTCAGTTCGCCGTCGTTCGTCAGGATGAGCAGCCCCTCGGTGTTGAAGTCGAGGCGACCGACCGGGTGGAGGCGACCGAGCGACGGCGGCACGAGCTGCGTGACGAGCGGACGCCCTTCCGGGTCGGACAGGGCCGTGAGGTAGCCGCGCGGCTTGTTGAGCAGGACGTAAACCTTCTCCCGCGCTTCGAGCAGCGGGTTAATCAAGCGCCCCCGCACCTTGATGTGGTCGCGCGCCGGGTCGGCCTTCGTCCCCAACTCGCGCACGACCTCGCCGTTGACGGTCACCTCGCCCGCCTCGATCAACTCCTCGGCGTGTCGGCGCGACGCAAGACCGGCGGCGGCGATCAACTTTTGCAGACGCTCCTCCATAAAGCTATCAGGCAAAATTATTGTTCTAGCTGTAGAGCGGACAATAAAGCATCGCGTACATATCCCCGCGTGCCATCCTTCGTCTCAACGTATGCCCAATCGCCTACGTGTCTGTAAACCTTAACTCTCTCTCCGTACTTCAATATGTATACAGAAGCAGAAGTTGCGCTTGGCTCTGCCCGGACGTTTGCCTCTTGGTGATTACAAAGAGCTTCTTGCGGGCTATTAAGATTCTGTGTTACCGGCGGTGAGATATTGACGTTCCCGGAAACATTAGCGTTCACTTGAGGCGGGTAATAAACATTGGCATTGGTAATCTGCGAAGGCGTGTTGTAATTCTGCTGTGCTGGCGGCTGAGAAGTATTCGCTTCGTAAGTTCTAGCACTCTGAGGTGCATTACTATTTATTCTTGAGGAATAGACATTCGCGTTTTGCTTTGTATCGTTATAACTAGCTGAAGGGACACCGTTGTTGGAGTTGGAGGTCGCAATAAGTACAAGAATGAAGACAACTACCCCAACTAAAACGATTATAACCGCCCCTACAGCTAATGGCCCTAATACATTTCCCGTGCTTGAAGACCCCATCACCGGCTTCTCGTAGTTGAAAGGAAGCGGCGGCGGATCGAAGGCCACTCGCGCCTGCTCAGGCGCATTTGGCCTGCGTATATAATGCTGAAGTGTTTGCCATGCTGTACGTACTGACTGAGAGGTGCCTATGATGGACAGTACCTTCTTGTAGCGAAAATGGACTTCAAGTTTTCCTTGCTTCGAGAATGTGCCTGTTTCTGAGTAGGACATTGATTCAATATCTGCCAACCTTTCGGCAACAACAAATTCCTTCTTAAAAAAGAATCCCTCATTTGCGTAAAAGAGTAACCGTTCGCTCGTTATAAATAATTCGCATTTTCGATGTTGTATCCACACCTCTCCGCCGCGGTATTGGATGTTTTCACCGGGCATGAGCCATTGTTGCAGAGCCATCGTGAGGTACTCCTTATATTTTAAGATTCCCCGCCCGCCAAGTCCTCGAAGTCTTCGACGTTCGGCAGCTCGCTCAGGTCGCGGAGGCCGAATTGCAGCAGGAACTCTTTCGACGTACCGTACATCATCGGGCGGCCCACAGTCTCCTTGCGCCCCTTGGCGACGATGAGGCGCTTGTCGAGCAGCGTCTTGATGGCTGATGAAGATTGCACGCCGCGTATCTCTAAAATTTCGGGGACGGTGACGGGCTGCTTGTAGGCGATGACGGCGAGCGTCTCAAGCGCGGCGAGCGAGAGCTTGGCGCTCGGCTTCGACTTGAGGAAGGCGCGTATGTGCTCGTGGTGTTCGGGGCGTGTGGCGAACTGCCAGCCGCCCGCCACCTCGCGCAGCGTCAGCCCGCCGTTCCGCTCGTTGAACTCCCGCGCCAGCTCCTCGACGGCCACTTGCACCCAGCCCCTCTCCTCGCCGAGTAGGTCGGCCAACGCTTTAACTGACAGCGGCTCCTCGGAGACGAAGATCAAAGCCTCGCAGATCGCCACCAATGCGGCCAGCTCGCGCGGCTGGCCTCCGGGCGCGACCTCGCCGTCCGCCTCTTCGTCCTCGCCCGACGCCCTCGCCTCCGCGCGCTGGCGCGCAAGCTCCTCGGCGCGGTCTTCCGCGTCGGCGTCGTGGATGACTACCTCGCGCCCCTCGTCCCGCTGCTCTTCGCTGTCGTCGGCTTCGCGCCCTTCGTAGTCGGCGGCGAACTCGGCTGACTCGAAGGAGGTCGTCCCGCCCACGTCAACCTGTTCGAGGGGGTTGTCATTCTGAGCGAGGGGGTTGCCGTCGCCCCCCTCTTCAGTTCCGGCGACCGTCTCGCCGCCCGGCAAGGCTTCGAGCGCGTCGTCGAGCTGCGCGACGGCCTCTCCCGACTTTTTCCTGCTGCGTTTGCTCATTTCCGTTCGCAAGGTTTCAGGCGCTGACGCGCGCGATGATGTCGCCGAAGGTCTGGCGCTGGAAAAGTTTAATCTCCGTCGTGCGGACGAGTTCGAGGACGGAGAGGAAGGCAAGGACGAGTTCGCGGCGCGTCGCCGCGTGCTCGAAGAAGTCGCGCATGTTCAGTTCGCCCGCGGAGAAGATCATGTTGCGGAGGCGTTCGAGCATCTCGGCCATCGTGACCTCTTCGCGCTCGATCTCCATCAAGACCTCTTCCTTGCGGCGCACGAGTATCTGCTGAAAGACGCGCAGAAGGTCGAACGCGCCCGCCGCGACCTCCGGGTTCTCCTTGTCCGTCTCCAAAGGCGCGCGCGTATAAACCGCCTGCTCGACCGTGGCGCGCGACCAGAGCATCTCGGCGGCGGCCTTGTACTTCTGGTGTTCGAGCAGGCGCTCGACCAACTCGCGCCGCGGGTCAAGCTCCTCCAACTCTTCCTCGCTGATCGTCGGGTCGCGCGGCAAAAGCATACGCGACTTGATCTCGATGAGCGTCGCCGCCATGACGAGGAAGTCGCTGGCGACGGTGATGTCCATGCCTTGCATCATGCGTAGGTAGTGCAGGTACTCGTTCGTGATGCGCGCGATGGGGATGTCGTAGATGCTGACTTGCTCCTGCCTAATGAGGTAGAGCAAAAGGTCGAGCGGCCCCGCGAACTCGCCGAGGACAAGCTTCAGTTCTTCGCCGCTGTGGTCGGAGGTGATCTCCGGCGTCGCGCCCGCGACGTTGATGTGCTGCCCGTCGGCGGCGCTCGCGACCGTCTCGGCTTCCGTCGGTCTTTGTACTTCTGGCTGCTCGCTCGACAACTCTTTATGCCCCCACGATTCCCATTCTCTCTTTCACCACTCGCATCGTCTCGCGCGCAATCGAGCGCGCCTTCTCCGCGCCTTCCGCGAGTGTGCTGCGCAGCTCTTCGTCGCCGATGGCGTTCATGCGCGCCTGGAACGGGCGCAGGAACTCGACCGTCACCTCGGCCAATTCCGACTTCAACTGCGCGTAGCCCTTGCCCGCGAAGTGCTCCTCGATCTCCACGGAGGTCTTGCCGGTCAGGAGCTGGTAGATCGTCAGCAGGTTCGTGATGGCCGGGCGTGATGCGTCGAAACGAACCTCTGTGCCGGAGTCCGTGACGGCGCGCTTGACCTTGCGGCGGACGGTGTCGGCGTCGTCAACGAGCGTGATGCTGCCGTGCACGTTCTCGTCGGACTTCGACATCTTCTTCGCGGGGTCGTCGAGCGCCTGAATCTTCGCGCCGACCTTCGGGATGAAGGCTTCGGGCATGCGGAACGTCTCGCCGAAGTCGCGGTTGAAGCGGGAGGCCAGGTCGCGCGTCAGCTCCAGGTGCTGCTTCTGGTCGTGGCCGACGGGCACGAGGTCTGTCTGGTAGAGCAGGATGTCGGCGGCCATCAGCGCCGGGTAGGTCAGCAAGCCCGCCAACACGTTCTCGCGCTGCTTCTTCGCCTTGTCCTTGTACTGCGTCATGCGCTCTAGCTCACTGACGCGGACGACGCAGTTGAGAATCCACGCGAGTTCCGCGTGCTCCGAAACGTCCGATTGCACGAAGACGGTCGAGACCTTCGGGTCAATCCCCGCGGCCAGATAGATGCGCGCGACCTCACGGGTTTTGGCCGCGAGCGCCGAAGGGTCTTGCGGGACGGTGATGGCGTGGAGGTTGACGACGCAGAAGAAGCTCTCGTACTCGTGCTGCAAGGCGACCCAGTTGCGCAGCGCGCCGAGGTAGTTGCCGACGTGCAGGTTGCCGGTCGGCTGTGCGCCGCTGAAAATTCTTTTTGGCATCGAACTGCTTACCCCGAAAACGAACGCCGCCCGCCGAAGCCTAGAGCGACACGAGGAAATCAATCAGGTGCGCGACGGGCGCGAAGATGATTCTGAAAAATCCGAAATAGAGAAAAGCCATCAGGATGATGAAGCCGTACCGTTCGAGCGTTTCCAGAACCGGCTGCGCGCTCGCGGGCAGAAACGAGTAGAGAACCTTGCTCCCGTCGAGCGGGGGGAACGGCAGCAGGTTGAAGACGGCCAGCGAACTGTTCATTATCAAAGAGTATCCGAGGAACAACTCGACCGGCTCTCGCGCCGATCCGAGCAACCCGCCCGGAGCGGACAAGCTCGTGTACTGGTAAATTTTGATGAGTATCAGCGTGACGACGGCGATGGTTGTGTTCGCCAGAATCCCCGCAATCGAGACCATGACGTTCGCCGCGTCCTTGTTGCGCCAGCGGAGCGGATTGACGGGCGTCGGCTTGCCCCAGCCGATGAGCGGGATGCGCGCCGCCGCGCCCCCCATAGAGCCGAGAATGAACCCGACAATCGGGATGAGCAGAGTGCCCACGGGGTCTGTGTGCTTGACCGGGTTGAGCGTGACGCGGCCCAGCAGATAGGCCGTGTCGTCGCCGAATTTGTGCGACATCCAGGCGTGCGCCGCCTCGTGCGCCGAGATGGCGAACAGGAGCACGACGATGTAAATAATCAGTTGCCCGATGAGATCAGTTGACATCTATGAACACCACGATAAGAGAACCCTGACGAAGCCAGAAAAAGTAGCACGCGAGTTTTAAAAGAGCAATCGGCAGCCAGCTTTCAGCTATCGGTCTTTTGTTTTCGCCCCGACACGCAACCTGCAAATTAACGCCCGACTTTATCGAAGAGAAAGGCCGAATGCCGATTGCTGAACGCTGACAGAGCTACTTCAAAAGCGCCCCCTTGATGCCCAGCGGGAGGCTGAAGACGGCCTCGTTCGTGGCGACGACCATATCGCCCGCGGCGCTGAAGGCGAGGCCGACGACGTTCATCCCCGCGACGGCGAGCCGCGCGTCCTGACCGTCGGGCGCGATGCGTATGATGCCGCGCCGCCCGCGGTAGGAGGCGGCGACGTAGAGGTTGCCGTCGCGGTCGAACGCCAGCCCGTTCGGCCTGCCCAGGCCCTTGAAGAAGACCGACGTGCGCCCGTCGCGGTCAATGCGCTGCACCGACTCGTGGCTCGAAACGGTCGGCCCTGTGACGTAGAGGTAATCGTCGGGGCCGAACGCGAGATGGTACGCGGCCACCGATGGTTCGAGCAGCGCCCACACTTCGCCCTCGCCTCGCCCGTTGACGCGGTGAATCGTGCCCGTGCGGTCGCCGACGTACATGCGGCCCGCGCCGTCGAAGGCCAGGCCCGTCGCGACGCCGAGGTTGCGCGCGAACGGCACGACCTCGTGGAAGGGCGTGACGCGATAGACCGTCCCGTCCATCCGGCTCGTGACGTACATCTGGCCGAGGCTGTCGAAGGCGATGCCCGTGGGGTTCGTGATCTCGCCGCTGACGCCCGACAGCTCGCCGCCCGTGTCAATGCGCATGAGCGATACGGGGACGCGCTGGCCGCGCGAGCCGGAGCGCGTCACGTAGAGCGAGCCGTCGTCAGGGTCGAAGGCCGGGTTGGCGACGAGGTGCAGGTCTTCGGCGAGCTTCCGGCCCAGGACGACGCGCGCCGGATCGCTCCGCTGCCCGTCCCTGCTTTCGAGGACGACCTCCACGTCGCCGCCCTCCTCCAGGGTCTCCGGCACAATCGCCAGCACGCGCCACGGCGCGGCCCCGACCAGGCGTGCCTCCGCCCCGTCAAACGTCGCGCGGCACTCGCGCAGATTGCTCGTGTCGTACCCCTCGCATTCAACCGACACCTCGCCGCCGGGTATCGCCGCCGCGGGGTCAACACGCACGATCTGTTCTTTCGACATCACGCAACTCCGCCGACCATCTATGCCACCGCCCGCGCGCGAATCCGTCGGATTAAAAATCACAACCTCGGCGGCGACGACTTCACAAGAAAAGTTGACCTCATCATACGACGGCCTCGCCGGGACTGTCTATTGACTGGTTAATTGATTCATCTATTCATTTCTTCATCGAACCAATGAACCGATGAATCAATTTTGTGCTTGCTTCCTGCTCGTTGTGTTATAATCAGCCCAGTTTGACGAGACAGATGCTGCGGCCTCAAAAGCGCGGCTCGTTTTTTTGTCGCGCCGTTTTCGAGTCGGGGAGGCCGCGGGCGCTCACACGACAAGACGAAGTGTTTGCGCGTAGAGGGACATCGAAGGGTTCTCCAGCAGCGTCCGTTATTTTCCGCTCGCTTCACTCTTTCTCTAACTTGAGGACGAATAGAAACGCACCGGCGAAACGCAAGCGCCGGTGCTTTCTGCTTTTGCGGAGACTGGCGGGACGCCGACGGAAGGAGCAGTCATCAGCAACGTACAGGGCAACACGCAAGGGTTGAAGCCGAACCAGCTCCGGCGCATCGAGAAACTCTACTCGCGCCGCATCTCGCCGCAGCAGGTCGTCACGCCGGAGTTCGCGCGCCAGCTCTCCGAGCTATCATTCGAGACGCGCCGCCAGATCGGCGCGCTCATTGACCGCAAGGGCTACGTCGAGTACGTCGTCGTCGGCGACGCGCGCCGCATCGAGTGGCCCGACCTAAAGCGCACGCGCGTCGCCACCGAGCGCTTCCGCGGCCTGCGCGCCGTCCACACGCACCTGCGCGGCGAGGAACTGACGCAGGACGACTTGAACGACCTCGCGCTCCTGCGGCTCGACCTGATGGTCGCCGTCGAGATTGACGAGCGCACGGGGCTGCCCGGCAAAATACGCGGCGCGCACCTGCTGCCCGTCACGCCCGAAGAGGTTGACGACGCGGCTGCGACCGATGGTCGCCGTCGAGATTGACGAGCGCACGGGGCTGTCCGGCAAAATACGCGGCGCGCACCTGCTGCCCGTCACGCCCGAAGAGGTTGACGACGCGGCTGCGACCGCCGCGGCCTACACCTTCTTCGAAGCGCCCGCCGCCTCGCAGCTCGACATAGACTTCCTCGAACTCATCAACTCGCTCGAAGAGGAGATGGCGCGCAACCGGCGGGTCGTCCGCCGCGCCGCCGCGCGCGACCGCGCCATACTCGTCGGCGTCACCACCGCCTCACTCTCCGAGGCCGAAGAGTCAATGGCCGAGCTGCGCGAGCTTGCGGCGTCCGCCGGCATCGTCGTCTTAAATGAAATCATCCAGCGCCGCGCGAGCGTTGACCCGCGCACGGTGCTGGGCCGCGGCAAGCTCGACGACCTGTTGGTGCGCGCGCTCCGGCTCGGCGCAGACCTCATCGTCTTCGACCGCGAACTAAGCCCCGCGCAGGTGCGCTCCATATCCGAGGCGACCGACCTCAAAGTCATAGACCGCGCGCAGCTCATCCTCGACATCTTCGCGCAGCGCGCGCAGACGCGCGAGGGTAAGATTCAGGTCGAGCTGGCGCAGCTCAGGTACATGCTGCCGCGCCTCATCGCCGGGCACGACTCCGCGTTCTCGCGTCTCGCGGGCGGCATCGGCGGACGCGGCCCCGGCGAGACGAAGCTGGAGACCGACCGCCGACGCGTGCGCGACCGCATTAACCGTCTCGAAAAAGAGATCGAGCACCAGCGCCTGCGCCGACAGCAGCGGCGCAAGGAGCGCACGCGGCGGGGGCTGCCCGTTATCTCAATCGTCGGCTACACGAACGCGGGCAAGTCAACGCTTCTGAACACGCTCACATCCTCCGAGGTGCTCGCCGAGCAGCGTATGTTCGCCACCCTCGACCCAACATCGCGCCGTTTGCGTCTGCCGCGCGAGCAGGAGGTCATCGTCAACGACACCGTCGGCTTCATACGCGACTTGCCGCCCGACCTCATCGCGGCCTTCCGCGCCACCCTCGAAGAGATTTCGGACAGCGACCTCCTCATCCACCTCGTTGATGCCTCGAACCCGCGCCTGCGCCAGCAGCTCGAATCGGTCGAACGAATTTTGGGCGAACTCGGCCACACAGGAATCCCGCGCCTCGTCGCCTTCAACAAGGCAGACCTCCTGCCGCCGGAAGACCTCGAATCAATCCTGCGCCAAGCCTGTCAGGACGGCGCGCGCGAGTGCCTCGCCGTCTCGGCGCTCGACCCCGGCACCCTGCGCCCGCTCCTCGAACGCGCCGGCGCGATACTCGCCCGCAACCTGACGCTTGAAGAAAAGCCCGCGCGCTATTCAGTCGAAACCGGGACAATGAAGACACGCGAAGGCGCGGATGACGCCGAAGAGTCGGCGTCGGAAACCGGCGACGAGCGCGCGGAAGAGGCTGTGGCGCGCTAGGCCCATCAACATGAAGAGACAAGGACGACGACCCCGCTTCAAGACCCCGCTGACCGAAGCGCGCAACTTGGCCGCGCGCTTCGCCAGGCGGCCCCTCAAGCTCCTGCCTCCGACGGCGCGCTTCCTCCTCGGCTTCCTCGCGCTCGCGGCGCTGACCACCCTCCTGCTCGCGAGCACGCGCCCGGCCCAGACCTCCGCGGAGGTCTATCAGGAGGGCGACGTGGTGCGCGCGGCGGTCGTCTCGCCCGCCGACATCACCGCCGTGGACGCCCGCGAGACCGAGCGACGGCGCGAGACCGCGCGGCGCGAGATGCCGCCCGTCTGGAACTTCGACGCCTGGCAGATCGAGGACGCCGCGCAGACCTTCCGCGCTTCGTGGGCGGCGTTGAAGCAGCAGTCGGAGGCGCGTGGCGGCGGCAACAGTAATCAGACGAACGGCAACGCGAACTCTCAGCGCGAGCACGCCGAGCCCGTTTGGCCGGGTGCGGTCGGCGACCGACCGGCCATCACGCGCGCCGTCGCCGCCCACGGCTTCGACGCGGGCGCGCTCGAAAGCCTCACGCGCATGATCCGCGAGGCGGGCGGCGGCTACGTCTATGACGAGCGCGAGGAGTCGCACGTCTCGCCGGAGATTCGCGTCGTGGACGTGCACAGCGGCACGCAGGCGGTCGTCAGCACCTCGCAGAGCCAGTTCATCCCGCTCGCGGCGGCGCGCGAGCGCCTGCGCGGGCGCATCTCGGAGCTGACCGGCTGGAAGCTCGCCGAGCGCGAGGCCCTCGCCTCCGCGATGCTCCCGCTCTTGAGGCCGAACATCGCCTACAACGACGGCGCGACCGAGGCGGCGCGCGTGGCGGCGGTCGAAGCCGTTCCGCGCGTCGTCGTCGTGCTCAAGCGCAACCAGGTTCTGGCGCGCGAGGGCGACACCGTCACCGCGCCGATGCTCGGACAGTTCGCGGCCCTGCGCGAGTACAGCCACACGGAGCGCCGCCCGCAGCTCTTCATCGGCCTCTTCCTCTTCGCCTGCGCACTCTACTGGGCCGCGTGGCGCTTCACCGAGTACCGCTCGACGACGCGGACGCTCCCGCTCTCCGCCAAACGCGCCTTCACGCTCGTCTGTCTCTCCGTCCTCGCCGGACTCGTCCTCACGCGCGCCGGCTTCGCGCTCGCCGAAGGCGTCGCCGCGCAGTCAACGCACGCCCCGACGAACGACGCAGGGCTGTGGGCGTTCGCCATCCCCTTCGCGGCCTCGGCGCTCCTCGTCACGATGCTCGTGGACACGCAGCTCGCGCTCATCACCGCCGTCCTGACGGCGCTCTTCGCCGGCCTGCTCGCGCCGGGCGGGATGCTCACCGCCTGCTTCGCGCTCGTCTCCTCCTCGGCGGCCATCTACGGCATCGGGCACTACCGCGAGCGCCAGTCCGTGACGAAGGCGGGGCTGCTCATCGGCGCGGTCAACGTCGCGCTCGCCTTCGCCGTCATGCTCTCTTCGCAGAAGCCGCTGACGCTCAACGCCATCCTGCTCGCGGTCGCGTGCGGGCTGGCGGGCGGGTTGTTCACGGCGGTCTTCACGGCGGGACTTCTGCCCGTGAGCGAGTCGCTGTTCGGCATCCTGACGGACGTGCGCCTGCTCGAACTCTCGAACGCCGACCTGCCCGCACTCGGCCAGTTGGCCCTGCGCGCGCCGGGCACGAACCAGCACGCGCACGCCGTCGGGCAGCTTGCGGAGGAGGCGAGCCGCGCCGTCGGCGCGAACTGCCTGCTCACGCGCATCGGCGCGCTCTACCACGACATCGGCAAGCTCGCCGCGCCCGACTACTTCATCGAGAACCAGCACGGCGATAACCCGCACGACCGCCTCCGTCCCTCGCAGAGCGCGCGCATCATCACGAGCCACGTCACCTACGGGCTGAAGCTCGCGCAGGAGATCGGGCTGCCCAAGCAGATCGCCGACTTCATCCCGCAGCACCACGGCACGCGCACGCTCCACTTCTTCCTCCGCAAGGCGCAGGCCGAGGCCGCGGACGGCGAGACCGTTGACGAGCGCGAGTTCCGCTACCCCGGCCCGAAGCCGCAGTTCAAAGAGTCGGCCATCATGATGCTCGCCGACAGTTGCGAAGCCGCCGCGCGCTCGCTCGCCCGCCCCGACCCCGAAAACGTCCGCACCATCGTCAACAAAATCTTCGACGCCATCGTCAGCGACGGCCAGCTCGACGAGTGCGACCTCTCCCTGCGCGAGTTGACGAAGGTGCGCGACTCCATCATCAACTCGCTCACGGCCATCCATCACGCGCGCATAGACTACCCCGGCTTCAACCCGCCCTCGCTCGACCCCGCAACGCCCACACTCCCGCCGCCCGACATTGACAGCGAGGAGCGCGGCCACGGCTACAACCGCCCCATCGAAGTCCCCATCAGCAAGGGCGGCGAGGTCGAGGACGAAGCGCTGACCAGCAGGGGCAAGGTTTAACTACTTCGGTCTGCGAAAGGGCGAAATGAGCTTAGAACGACATCCGTCGCAGTTAGTAACAGGCGACCTCGGTGAGGGACTCGGATTCGTCGAAGAGGCGATTCAGGGAAGTATCAACTTCTTCAACAACAGGCGGAACTTCAATAGAAAGATGGCGTTCCTCTTCACTGTCGTGCCCACTTCACTCTCGGCTGCGGCGACAGTTTTAATCGGAGCTTCGGAGAAACTTGATCTCAATGTCAAGTGGCTGCTGGTTCTAGCAATGGTGGCTAGCGGAGCCGCGACGGTGCTCGGTGCCTGGAAAGAGTTGTTCTCTAATAGGAAACTGTGGGTGGAGAATAATTCTACCTTGGCGGAGTTGTACAAGCTTCAATGGGATATAGGATACCGCAAGGAGAAAAAAGAAGAACCGATCACGCAGGCGGAAGTGGACGCTTTCTATGCCCGCTTTCAGAAAATTCAAGATAATGCCGAGCAAGTCTTGAAAACGACACGCTCCGGCTGATTCTAGCATCAATAACTTATTCGTAGCACAAGGGGTACAACCATGTGGGCTAGACGTTTCGGAAATCGTTTACTCGCATTCCTTCTTCTCCTCTCTCTCCCAACCTGCACGCGACCACAAAACGCGAACAGACCGGCGCGCGCCGAACGCTTCGCCCTGCGCGCGGCGCGCATGCTCGACGTGACGAGCGGGCAGGTGGTCAACGGCGCGGTGATTCTCGTCGAGGGCGATAAGGTTTCGGCAGCGGGCGCGAACCTCTCGATTCCGCGCGACGCGAAGGTCTTAGACCTCGGCGACGTGACCGTGCTGCCCGGACTGATTGACGCGCACACGCACATCACTTACCACTTCGACCCGTCGGGCCACTTCGGCCTCGAAGGCGATGCGAGTTCAGACATCACGCTCAAGTACGCCGAGCAGAACGCGCGCGACACGCTCAACGCGGGCGTCACGACCATCCGCAACCTCGGCGCGGGCGGACGCGTTGACATCACCCTGCGCGACCGCGTCAACCGCGGCGACGCGCAGGGGCCGCGCATGCTCGTCTCCGGCGAGCCGCTCACGTCGGACGACATGGCGGGCGCGGGCAATGCGACAGAGCGCCTCGCGCGCATACGCGAGTTCGTCCGCGCGCGGGTCAAAGAGGGCGTTGACGTAATCAAGATTTTCGAGGGCGTGTACCCGGACGGCGAAGCCGTCTTCAGCGCCGAAGAGATTCGCGCCGCGGTAGATGAAGCGCAGCGCGCGGGCCTGCGCGTTGCCGTCCACGCGCACGAGGCCGCGGCGGTGAAGGCCGCAGTCAGGGGCGGCTGCACGTCAATCGAGCACGGCACGTTCCTCGACGCAGAGGCCATACGCCTGCTCGTCTCGCACCACACGGCGCTCGTCCCGACGCTGTACCTGCCGACGCACTACCTCGAACACAAGAGCCAGTTCGCGTTCGACGACTCGACGTGGGATTTCTTCGAGCGGCTGCGCGCCGGAAACCTCGCCAACGCCCTGCGCGCGAAGAAGGCGGGTGTGTGGATCGTCGCAGGCTCGGATGCCGTGGCGGGCGTGCACGGCCACAACGCGCGCGAGATCGAGTGGCTCGTCAAGGCCGGTCTGACTCCCGCCGAGGCCCTGCGCGCCGCCACGCTCGACGCCGCGCGGCTGCTCGGACTTGAAGACAAAGTCGGCGAGATCAGGGCGGGCGAGTTCGCGGACATCATCGCCGTCGAGGGCGACCCACTGAAGGACATCAGCACCGTCGAGCGCGTCCGTTTCGTGATGAAGGGCGGGCAGGTCTTCAGAGACGACCTCACGCGGCGGTAAGCTCGGTTTGGGTGAAGTGTTTTAGAAACGCCCGCGCAGTTTGTCGTAAGTCGTCTTGAGGTCTTCGGGGATGACGCGCGTCTCGCCGACGGTGGTCATGAAGTTTGAGTCGCCCGTCCAGCGCGGAAGCAGGTGAAGATGAAGATGGTCGGAGACGCCCGCGCCCGCCGCCTGGCCGAGGTTCATGCCGAGGTTGAAGCCGTGCGGGTGGTAAACGTCTTCGAGGAGACCTACGGCGCGCTTCGCCAAGTCCATCAACTCGTCGGAAGTCTCTTTGGCGAGCGCAGGCAGGTCAGCGGTGTGCTCGAAGGGGACGATCATGAGGTGGCCGGCAGTGTAGGGGTAGATGTTGAGGACGACGAAGTTTTGGCGCGCGCGGTGGAGGATGAAGCTGCCTTCGTCGTCGCCGCGCGCCGCGAGCGTGCAGAAGACGCAAGACGCGCCGAAGCCGGTCTTCTCGCCGCTCGCCCCTTTGATGTAGTCGTAGCGCCAGGGTGTGTAGAGCCTGTCCACTTCCGCTCCGCCCGCCGAGAGTTACATCAGAGGGGGCGTCTGCCCGCCCTCGCCGCCTTCGGTCTGCGCCGCCGGGCCTGCATCGTTCGCGGGAGATGAAGAGGAGGACGACGCGCTCGCGTCCGGCTCTTCGTTGATCAGCTCTTTCAGTTCCTTGCCGGGCTTGAAGTAGGGCACGCGCTTGGCGGGGATGTCCACGGGGTCGCCGGTCTTCGGGTTGCGACCGCGCCGCGCGCCGCGCTCGCGCACGCGGAAACTGCCGAAGCCGCGCAGCTCGATCTTCTCGCCGTGGTTCAGCGTCTCGATGATGCTCTCGAAGACGATCTCGACCAGCCGCTCGGCGTCCTTCTTCGTCAACTCCGCCGCGCGCGCCACGTCTTCAACCAGTTCTGCTTTGGTCATGTTGTCTCCGCCTCTCCGGTGAAGGCTTCTGCCGGGACTCAAGACAGGCCGATGGGTTTGGGGTGCAAGAGCCGGACTGTAACTTAGCAGAAATCGCAAACCCGTAGCAAGGTTTAAACGTCCGCGCGGCCAACGGTTTACCGAATTTTTGATTTGGGATTTTTGATTTCGGATTGGAAGACGCTATGCCCTTTGCCGACGCGCGACGCGGCCCGTCTCGTCGGGTCGGTAAGCGCGACTCTCATCAGTCGGCGGCCCAAATCTAAAATCTAAAATCGGAAATCAAAAATCAGAAGCCCCGCGCCGAGTCAAACGGCTCGGCGCGGGGCTTGTAGTTCCGGTCGGAATGAGGTTAGTGGTCGCCTTCTTCCTCCGGGCCGCCGGATCGCTTGTTGAAGAAGTCGGCCAACTCGCCCAAAGAAGCCATGCCGCCGCCCGCGTCGGTCGTGTAGCTCTTCACGTCGGCTACGGGTTCGTCGTGCTTGGCCGCGCGGTGTGAGAGTCCGATCTTCTTCGACTCCGGCTCGATGCGAAGGATGCGGAAGTCCATCTCCTGGCCGATCTGCGCGGCGTCTTCGGGCCGCTCGACCCTCTCGTCCGAAAGCTCCGAGACGTGGCACAAGCCTTCCAACCCTTCGGCCAACTCGACGAACGCGCCGAAGTTGGCGAAGCGCGTGATCTTGCCGTGGACGATGTCGCCGGGCCGGTGCTCGTCGAGGAACTTCTCCCACGCGCTCGGCTCGGTGTCCTTGATCGAGAGCGAGAGCCGCCGGTTGTCAACGTCAATGTTCGTGATGACGGCGTCTATCTCCTGCCCCTTCTTCAGGACCTCGCCGGGGTGCTTGATGCGCTTGTTCCAGGAGATGTCCGAGACGTGCACTAGCCCGTCCACGCCGTCCTCGACCTCGACGAACGCGCCGAAGTCCGTCAGGTTGCGCACCCGCCCGTGCACGCGGTCGCCGACGTGGAAGCGTTCGGGCAGAGTCTCCCAGGGGTTCGGCTGCGTCTGCTTCATGCCGAGGCTGATGCGCCTATTTTTAGGGTCAACGCCGAGCACCTCGACCTCGACGCTGTCGCCGGGGTTGACAAGCTTCGAGGGGTGCTTCATGCGCTTCGACCAGGTCATCTCGGAGACGTGGACGAGTCCCTCGATGCCGGGTTCGAGTTCGATGAACGCGCCGTAGTCCGTGACCGAGGCGATCTTGCCCTCCATGCGCTGCCCTGTGGGGAAGCGCTCGGAGACCGACTCCCAGGGGTCGGGCAAAAGCTGCTTGTAGCCCAGACTGACGCGCTCGCGCTCCTTGTCGAACTTCAAGACCTTGACCTGCACGCTCTCGCCGACGCGGAACATGTCGCCGGGGTTCTGCAAGCGGCCCCACGACATGTCGGTAACGTGGAGGAGTCCGTCTATGCCGCCGAGGTCAACGAACGCGCCGTAGTCGGTCAGGTTCTTGATCTGGCCCTCGACGATGATTCCCTCTTCGAGGTTGTTCAGCGTCTCGCTCTTCTTGCCCTCGTTCTCCTGCTCCAGAATGGCCTTGCGCGAGAGCACGACGTTCGAGCGCTTGCGGTTGAGCTTGATGACCTTGGCCTCGATCTCCTGGTTGCGTAAGGATTCGAGATTGCGGATGGGGCGCACGTCAACCTGCGAGCCGGGCAGGAAGGCCGCCACGCCGTCAACGTCCACGCGCAAGCCCCCCTTGACGCGCTCGGCGATACGGCCTTTGACGGGAGTGCCGTCGCGGTAAGCGCGCTCAAGCTCGTCCCACGCGCGCATGCGCACGGCGTCGGCGCGCGAGAGCAGGGGCACGCCCTCCTGCGACTCCATGCTCTTGATGAGCACCTCGACCTCGTCGCCGCGCTTGACGGTGAGTTCGCCGCCCTCCATGAACTCCTCGACGGGGACGGCCCCCTCCGACTTGAAGCCGAAGTCTATGACGACGTTGCGCTCTGTGACGCCGACGACTGTGCCTTTGACTACCGAGCCTTCCTGGTAGGCGGCCTGCTCCTGCTCGTACTGGTCGAGCATCGCGCCGAAGTCGAAGTCGGACGCTCCGCCGCGCGGCTCTTCCTCGTCCGCTTCGGGCGCGGATTCGGGTGCGGGACTCGCCGCCCCGGCGGTCGCGGCGGGCGGCGGTTCGTTAGCCGGTGTCGGAGCCTCCGCCGGGGCGGTCGCGGAAGCGGCGCTCGCCGACTGGTCGCCGTGCGCGCCCGTCTCGCTTGAGGCGGCGGCGGGGGCTGGCTGTTCGTTCTGGTTCTCGCCGTTGGTAGGCTTATCGTTTTCGGTTGACATGAACTCCTGTCGGACTCCTGCTTGTTTGGTCTGGCGCGAACTTCTCCCTCCCGCGCCCTGCCCGGCCACAAAACTTTCAACGCGCCCTAGCGAAGTAAGCGAATCACACTTCCCACAACCGGGCGTTGAAATTCTGCCGCGAGTAGCTTTGGTTGATTGACGGAGGACGGAGGACGGAGGCGGGAGATGCGAGCCGCTGAAACAGAAAAAAAAGAAGCGACCGAGGTTTCAATTTTTCCTCATGCCCGTGGATCACCCGCGTGATCCGCCAATCCACCAAGCTAATCTGCCAGGTAGGGCAAGAATTTACACAGCCGGACAACCAAGTGTCAAGGCAATAGGAGGGGAAAAGGGGAAAGGGTAAGAGGGTAAAAGGAAGAACCTCGTCTTTCCCTTTACCCTCTTACCCTTTCCCCTTTTCCCCTCCTCAAACTTATTTGCTCGTCGCAGCCGCGTCAGCCCCGCGCCGCGCGACATAGACGCCCGCCGAGTGCGAGCCGACGAAGATGCGGCTGCTGTCTCGCGGGTCGAGCGCGAGCGCCCAGACGCGGCGGCTCGGCAGCGGTGGGTCGAGGCGCTGCCAAGTCATTCCCGCGTCGGTCGAGCGGAAAACGCCGCCGCCCTCGGCCTCTGTGAAGACGCGCCCCCCCCGCTCGTAGGCGTTGCCGACGAAGACCTCGTCCGGGTTCTCCGGGTTGATGAGGACGCTGGTGAAGCTGCCGAGCGGGAGGTTGCCGCCGCGGCGCAGCCAGCGCTGGCCCCCGTCGTGCGAGACGTAGAGAGTCTGGGTCGTGCCGACGTAAACGTTTTCGGCCCGCTTCGGGTCGCGCTCGATGACGTTGACCGGCGCTTCCGACGGGATGCCGCGCGCCTGCTCCCAGGTTTTCCCCGCGTCGTGCGTGACGAGCACGCCGGAGTTGGATGTGCCGACGAAGATGGTCTGCGCGTCTTGCGCGCTCGCCGAGACGCAGAGCGTGCGCACGTCGAGGCGCGGGCCGTAGGGGACGACCTCCCAGCCCTTGTTCAAATCGTAGCTGCGGAACAGGCCCGCGTTCGTCGCGGCGAGCAGGCCCGGCTGGCCGTCGCGCTCGTCGCCGGTGTAGGCGAGCGCGTTGATCGTGTCGGTCAAAAACACGGGCGCGGTCTGCGCGGCGGCGGCTGTCGCGCCCGCCGACTCCATGCCGCCCGCGAGGCCGAGCGCCACGAGCGTCGCCGCGTCAACGATGCCCGTCACGGGGATGCCCTTGTCGGTCTGATACTTCCTGATGGCTGCGACCGTGCGCGTGCCCGCAACCCCGTCGGGCGTGCCGACGTTGTAGCCCGCGAGGTTCAAAGCCTCCTGCGCGCGCTTCACGCTGTCGTTCTGCTTCGGCCTCACGGAGACGGTCGGCGCCGCGACCGACGCGCCGTTGCGCGACGCGGCGCTCGAAGACGCCGCGGGCGTGGCCCCGCCGCGCGCGCCGCGACCGCGGGCGGCGACAGCGCGAGCGCCGCGACGACCGCGCCTGCGGGCCGGCGCTTTCGGCTTCGGCGCTCCCATGGGCGACCACGAAGCGCCGCGGTCGGTCGAGCGGTAGAGACCGTAGTTCGTGCCGAGGTAGATGTTGTTGCCGTCCTTCTGGTCTTGCAATATGGAATAGACGATCAGGCTGGGCGACATGTTGCGCGCCGAGAGCTGCCACGTCTCGCCGTCGTCGTTGCTGACGTAGAACGAGCCGCCTCCGCGCGCGGTGTTGATCGTCGAGGCGTAGATGCGACCGGGCTTCTCGCGGTCGGCGAGGATGGCGTAGGCGCGCCGCCCCGAATAGCCGCCGTTCGACATAGCCCAGTTGCGACCGCCGTCGTGCGAGACCATGATGCCGTAGTTGTTCGTGCCGATGTAAACCGTGTCGGGGTTCTTCGGGTGGACGGCGATGGCGTTGACCTCGAAGTTCTGCCGATTGGTCGTCACCTTCCAGTCGCCGCCGCCGTTCGTGCTCATCCAGAAGCCTTCGGTCGTCCCGGCGTAGATCACGTCGGGGCGGGCGGGGTTCTGCATGATCGAGCGCGTGCGGCGCGACTGCGAGGGGATGCCGTTAACCTTGCGCCAGTTCGTGCCCGCGTTGCGCGTCTCGTAGATGCCGCTGCACGCCGACAGGATGACGTGGTCGGCGTTGCGCTCGTCTATCTCGATGGCGAAGATGTCGGAGTCGTCAATGATGCCCGTCTTCGTGACGTTCCAGGACTTACCGCCGTCCGTTGACTTGTAGGGCAGATACCAAGTGCCCGCGTAGTAAACGTTAGTGCCGCGCGGGTCAATGGCGAGCGACTCGACGTTGATGAGGCCCGGCGCGGCGGCGGTGTCGAGGTGTTCCCACGTCTCGCCCGCGTCGCTTGAGCGCCAGATGCCGTGGTTCGTCCCCACCAGCAGCAGGTCGAGGTTTTTATCCGACTGCGTCATCGAATAAATGCCCTCGCTCCTCAGTTGCTCGGCATCGCGCCAGGTCTTCCCGCCGTCCGTCGTCTTGAAGAAACCGCCCGCCTCCTTGTACCTGTTCGCGGCGGCGTAGATGACCTTCGAGTCGCGCGGGTCAATGATGAGGTTGTCAATCAGAAGCCCCGGACGGTTGAAACCTTCGAGGCGCGACCATGTCGAGCCGCCGTCGGTCGTCGTGTAAATCTGTCCGTCAATGGTTCCGAAGTAGAGGCGCTGCGGGTCTTGGGGGTCAACGACGAGCGAGCGCACGTCGCCGCCGAGCGGCCCCGTTACCTCCCAACTCAAAAGCCTCTGCCCCGCCGCGTCCGGGTTGTCGGCGGCGTGCGCGGCCAGCGCCAGCGCCGACCAGGAGACGAGCAGGGCGATTAAAAGGAGAACTGAATTTATCTTCTTCAACGGGCGATTCATTTTCATTGAGAGCACCACGGTCTTCAAAATCTTCGAGCGTCGCGGCGGGGGGTTTTGAACCGCGCGGCTATTATCCTCATCAAGCGCCTCTTTGCAAAGCCCGACGACGCGGGGGAGGCCCGGAGACGTGTAGGATGCCTGCGCGAAAACGGCAGTTGTACGCACGGACTGCCCGCGTGTGTTCAAGCGGAAAAGCGAAGCGGGCGGCGCTTCCCTTTCGAGAAACGTCGCCCGCGTTCGGTTCGGGGCCGCGCCTCAATAATTCAGAGGAGCGACGTTGTTTTGGTTTTTACTCCTCGTCGTCGTCGTGGCCGCGGCGGCGGCCCCTGCGCGGGGCAGCCGTCGCCTTCACCTCCGACGGATCAACCGTCGGGCTGGCCGCTGGCGGCTGCGCCCCCGTCGGCACTACCCACAACTCCACCGTCAGGTCTTCGCGGTACCCACCATCAACCGTCACTACCCGCGAAGCGTCTATGCCACGGGTCGTCACCAGGTAGTTCTTCGCACGGTCGCACCGCGCCTGAGCCTCGCCCGCTCTCCCTCTGCGACCCCCGTAGCAGATCAGGTAGCCCTGACTCGTCGGGTCGTTCTGCAACTCGATGGCGAAGTTATCCAGCCTCGCCTTCTCGTCGTTGAACCGAATGTTCCCGTACTCGTCCACCTTCCGCGCCACCCTCACGGTCGGGAAGCTGGTCGTGCAACTCGCCGTCGCGTTGCACGAGCGGTCGTAGCCGCCCACGGTCACCGTCGCCGTGATCGTGCCGGTGACACCTGCCGTGTCCACCGTGATCGAACTCGTCCCCTGCCCAGACGTGATCGTCCCCGCACTAACCGTCCAGTTGTAAGTCGCCGTCACCGACGGGTCGCCGCCACTGACGTTCGCCGTGAACGTCACCGGCTGGCCCACCGTCCCCGTGTCGGGACAACTCACCGTCACCGTCGGACACGTCGGCACCACCGGGATGGTCTCGCAGCCGCAGGCCGTCACCGTCACGGTCGTCGAGGTGAACGCGATGCACCCGCACCCGTCGTCCACCTCCACCGTAGTCGTGTAAGTCCCCGGCGCTACACCAGCCAAGTCCAATGTCGCGTTCGGCCCGTCGCCCGTCACCCGCCCACCCGTCGTGCTCCACGTGTACAAAAGCGTGTCGCCGTCCGGGTCGGTCGCCGTCGCCGACAATGCCACCGTCGTCGCCGTCGGCGTGCACCCGGCTGCCGGCCTCTGCCCGGCAGGACAGTTAGCCGGCAGCACAACGGTCGAAGTGGCCGCCGTCAACGACACGGTCGGCGGCTGGTTCGGAAAGACCGTCGGCAAACGCGCGTTGCGATGCCCGGCGAAGAACTGGAACCCGAACCCGTGCGGGTCGTCCGAGAAGCGGAAGCCCGCCGGCACGCCGCCCGTCGTCCCCGTCACGGTCGTCCCAGGCACGATCACCACGCCTCGCCCAGGCACGTTGACGCCAGACAACTGCGTGACTGAGACCGAAGTGGTCGCCGCGGCGTTAAAGCGCCCCGAAGACTGCTGGTTCAGGTTCATCCGATACCACGCCCCAAACCCGAACCAGCGGCGCGGATATATCTTGACGCCGGCCAGGAAGTCCACCGGGTTCTGCGGGAACGCGTTCGGCGTCTTGTTGCCCCAATACTGCACCGACTTCAACTCCGCTATCGGCTGGAAGTGGCGATTGATGGGAAAGTCAAACCCCACGCCCGCCAGCAACTCGTTCGGGCGATCAAGGAGCACCGCGTCGCTGCCGCCAAAGGCGTCCGACTTCGGGTTGGAGTTCAAAATCACGCCCACGTTCGACGAGACGTTCACAGAGCGCGAGAGCCGCCCCGAAACGAACCCCACTAACCCAAAATCACCAATCGAGGAACCCGGCCCCGCGCCCCGCTGCATCTGGTTGAAGCCCGCAAAGTCGTTCGGCTTATCCAACCACCAGCGCCAGAACGGAATGATGCCGGCCCCCAAAGCGTTGTTCGGCCCCGTGAAGCGAATCTTCCCGCCCACGACGAAGTTCGTAAATGAGGTCTGCCCGTAGAGCCGGTTGATGAAGGGCGCGTCCGGCAAATACGATGGCTCGGTCGTAAAAGAGACCGGCACCGTGATCGGGCCGGTCAAAGCCGTGTTGGGCAACACGGTCGTCGCCAAAACCACGCCCGGAAGGATGCTCCCCACGGGCGAGCCGATGCCGGGGAAGAAGGCCGCGGTGCCAAAACTGCCCGTGCCCCCGCCCGTCGCCGCGCCGAGTGTGAAAGTGCAGCCGGCAGGACACCCCGTCGTGCGGACGTTGTTGGCCGCCCCCACCCCAAACGTTCCAGCCGTGCCGCCGACGAAGGGAAACTGCACGAACGGCTGGTTGAAGGCCGGACGGAACACCGACTGCCCGGTAAAACCACTGAGGTTGGTGACGGGGCCGCCCAGCACGATGGCGGGCGGGCTGCCCAACAAAGAGGAACTGAAGAAGACCTGCGAGTTCGGCAGGTAGAAGCTCGAAAGGTTCAGCGGGCTGTTGACCTTCACCCCGCGGTAGGCGGTCGTCTTGAAAAACAGCTCGACGTGGTCGCTTAAGCCGATGTTGAACGAGAGCGGCACCTCGGTGATGTCCACGTTACCGGGGTCGCGGTCGTAGTTCGAGTAGGCAACCGAAAAGGTGAACTCGCCACGCCGCAATGTGTCGCCGTCGTAGATGGTGAATAAACCCGTCGGGCCGCCCTCGGGCCCGCCCGTCCCCACCGATGGCGACTGGTTGCGCGGGTCGTTGCCCGGCCTCAGCGTCTG
>Ga0209577_10001332_pt1 | contig 24499 bp, 28 predicted proteins | sample GraSoiAngelo_109_FD_185874 | JGI IMG/M metagenome (GOLD analysis project Ga0209577, IMG submission 185874) | Grasslands soil microbial communities from the Angelo Coastal Reserve, California, USA - 14_0903_12_20cm (SPAdes) (version 2) | ecosystem: Environmental > Terrestrial > Soil > Grasslands...
AGACGACCCAGTCGCAGGTCAGCGGCACCGAAACGGCCATCCTGTTCCATGGGAGCATCGACCTGGAGTCCCGTGAAAGCGCGCATTCGCTCTTCTTCCCCGAGATCCGTGGACTGCAGAGCCGGAGCTTCAATCAGCAACTCTGCGGTCCCGCGGCGCAGATTGGAGGCTTGCCCTGGGAGGTTCTGGCCAGGCGGATGTCGAAGGTCGCGCACTGAGCGGGCAACCCTGGGGCGGCCGATTTGCCGAGGAGCCGGATCCGCTGATCGACCGCTTCACGCGATCGCTGGACGTAGATCGCCGGCTGGTCGGCCAAGATATCGCCGGCAGTCGCGCCTACGCGAAGGCGCTGGTGGGCGCCGGCGTACTGACCGGGGACGAACAGGCGCGCATCGACCAGGGCCTCCAGGAAATCGACCTGGAAATGTCCGCTCCCCCGCTCGCCGGGGAGGACAGGGAGGCGGCCTCAATTCCCGAAGACATCCACATGGCGGTTGAGCAACAGCTGATCCGCAAAATCGGCCCGCTCGGCGGGAAGCTCCACACGGGCCGTAGCCGCAACGACCAGGTCGCCCTCGATCTACGGCTGTTTGTAAAGACGGCGGGCACCCAGCTGCGCGACGCCCTCGCCGCACTCGAGTCGGCGCTCGTCGCCCGCGCCGGCGAGCAGATCGAGACGGTGATGCCGGGGTATACCCACACGCAGCGAGCGCAGCCGGTGCTCCTCGCGCACCATCTGATGGCCTACGTCGAAATGCTCCATCGTGACCGCGGCCGGGTGCAGGATGCCATCGGGCGCGCCGACGTGTCGCCACTGGGTGCCGGTGCGCTCGCCGGTAGCGGCTTTCCCATCGACCGAGAGGCGCTCGCGCGCGAGCTGGGGTTTGCCGCCGCCTCCGCAAACTCCCTCGATGCCGTGGCTGACCGCGATTTCGTTCTCGAGCTGATTTCGGCGTGCAGCATCACGATGATCCACCTCTCCCGGCTTTGCGGCGAGATCGTTCTCTGGACCAGCGCCGAGTTTTCCTTCGCGTCGCTCCCGGACTCGCTGGCAAGCGGGAGCTCGATGATGCCCAACAAGAAAAACCCCTGCGCCGCCGAGCTCGTCAGGGCCAAGACCGGAAGGGTCGCCGGCGACCTGATCAACATGCTGATGGTGCTCAAGGGTCTGCCGCTTGCCTATAACCGCGATCTGCAAGAAGACAAAGAAGCGCTCTTCGACGCGGTCGACACGACGCTCGACTGCCTGCAGGTTACCGCCAGGCTGGTGCAGGGCCTTCGTTTCGCGATCGATGCCATGCGATCGGCAGCGCTCCAGGGCTACACCATCGCGACCGAACTGGCCGACTACCTGTCGAGGAAAGGGATGCCGTTTCGCGACGCGCACCGGCTGGTCGGCCAGATGGTTGCCGCGGCGATCGCCGCCAATCGTGGCCTGGAGTCGTACAGCGTTGGCGAGTTGCGCCAGTTCTCCCCCTTGTTTACCCCGGACGTTGAAGATCACCTCACATTAGAGGGGGCGCTGCGGTCGCGAGACGTTTTCGGTGGAACGGCACCCGCGCGTGTCAGGGAGGCGCTGGCCAGTGTCAAAGCGTAAGCGTGAGGAGGCGATCCTCTCGCTGATCGCCAAGCATCAGATCGCCACCCAGGAAGAGCTGGTCGATCGCCTCGCGCGGGTCGGCATCCATACCACTCAGGCCACAGTGTCGCGCGACATCGCGGGGCTGGGCCTGGTGCGGGTCGGTGGCGCCGACAGCCACTATGTCAAACCCGACGAGGGGCTGGGCGCGGCATCGCCGGCCGGTCGCGAAGACCGGCTTCGCCGGTTGCTTCGCGATTTACCGCTCACCGTCAGGAGGGGGCAGGGGATGGCCGTCCTGACGACGACGCCTGGCTCAGCTAATTCGCTCGCCTCGGCGATCGATGCCGCTGGGTGGCCGGAGGTGATCGGCACGCTGGCCGGTGACGACACCATCTTTGCGGCGCTGGCACTGCAGCCGCGCGCCTACGGTGGGCTGGCGCAGCGGCTGGCCCGGTTGGGCGCCTATGTCCAACCAGAGGACTGACCCGTGGCAGAGAAGATCGTTCTGGCCTACTCGGGCGGGCTCGACACCACGGTCGCCGTCAGCTGGCTGACCGAGGCGCGGGGCTTCGAGGTGATCGCGCTGACGGTCGATCTTGGTAGCCAGCCGAATCTTCCGGCCATTCGCGAGCGCGCCCTGCGGGCCGGCGCCAGCCGGGCGTACGTGCTGGATGCCCGCCAGCCCTTCGTAGAACGCTTCTGCTGGCCCGCCTTGCAGGCCGGGGCCCTGTACCAGGGCCAGTACCCCCTGGCGACAGCCCTGGGCCGGCCGCTGATCGCCCAGCTGCTGGTCGAGGTGGCTGCTCGAGAGGGCGCCAGCTGGGTGGCCCACGGGTCGACCGGCAAGGGTAACGACCAGGTCCGCTTCGACATCGCCGTGGCCGCGCTGGCCCCCCACCTCAGGGTGCTCGCGCCGCTTCGGGATGGGATGTCGATGACGCGGGAGGAGGAGATCGTCTACGGACGCGTCCGCGGTCTGCCACTTGAGATCAAGCCCGAGTCGCCGTACAGTGTGGATGAGAATCTGTGGGGGCGCTCCATCGAAGCCGGGGTGCTGGAAGATGCTCGCCTCAAACCCCCCGAGGACGCATTTCTCTGGACCTCACCGGTGGACAGCGCCCCCGCCAGCGCCGATGAGCTCGAGCTGGCTTTTGAGCAAGGGATTCCGACCGCTATTGGCGGTCGTGAGCTCGCCGGGGTCGACCTGGTCGCCGAGCTGAACCGGGTCGCCGGTCGGCACGGCGTGGGCCGGATCGACATGATCGAGGACCGCTACGTAGGCATCAAGTCACGCGAGATCTACGAGGCGCCTGCCGCGGTTGTCCTTCACGCGGCGCATCGCGCGCTGGAAGAGCTGGTCCTCGATGCAGAGGCCGCCCACTTCAAGGCCGCGGTGGCCCAGGAGTACGCGCGACTTGTCTACCAGGGAAAGTGGTTCACGAGCCATCGTCGCAACCTCGATGCCTACGTCACCAGCACCCAGCGCTTTGCGACCGGGCAGGTTCGAGTACAGCTCCACAAAGGCAGTGCCCAGGTGGTGGGGCGCTCGTCACCCGCCTCGCTCTACCAGCCGCGACTGGCGACGTACTCGGCGGGAGACCAGTTCGATCACCAGGCAGCCGTCGGCTTCATCAAGCTGGTCGGGTTGCCGGTGCGAACCCAGGCCGAGGTCCAGGGGACCGCGACAAGTGAGCCCCTACTGAAGGATGACGGCCATGTTGTTGAAGTCGGCCCAGGAGGCCTCGAAGGCGGCCTTGCTGAACCAGTACTGGCTGCCACTCTTCCAGGGATCGTTGACCCGGACCTGGGTCGGTGATACGCCGCTCAACGTCACCACGTGCTCGATGAGCGAATAGCGGATCGATTTGCTACCGGTATCCGGCCAGGACGTCCAGACACCGGTGTATCCGGCGGCGCGCGCATTCTCCCACCCGGTTTCCACCCAGACCAGGACTGGATGACCGTTCGCCAGCGCCGTGTAGACCTGCGCCGCCGTCAAACCCTCGCCGCCTGTGGATGAGGGCGCCCCGTGCGACTTCGCGAGCGCGAGGATGAGTGGGTAGTACACGCCGTAGCCGGTCGGGCCCAAATCGCTGCCGTTGACGTTCCCCACGAAATTCGTGTAGGGGTTCCCCCACTGGATCACCTTCTTGTTGGCGCCCATTACCGGTTGCCGCGTATCGGGATTCTCGCCCGCAAACAACGCCGGCTGCGAGTAGAAATGGCCCAGAGCCGCCAATCCCATCTGCAGCGCCGCGGTCTCGCAGTCCAGGGCCATCGTTTGCTTGTAGACCTCCATGGCAATCGTCACGACGCCACTGGGGGTTGCGGCCGGCGTTGGCGTTGGCGTCGGCGTCGCTGTCGGGGTTGGAGTGGGCGTTGGGGTGGTCTCGATCACGAAGAGCGGACTGGGGCTGGGGCGCACAGCCGTTTCTGATTGCAGCTTTGGCGACGCCACGACCGTCATGGCGCCGGCGATCAGCACCACGATCATGACTAGAAAAAGGATGGTGGTTCGCATCAGGATGGGGGATTCACGGGAACGTAGTCCCGAGCTCCAGTCTGGGGATTGTATCGGACTTTCATCAGCTGGCCGGTACTGGGATCGACGAAGCGCTCCTCCGTTTCTTCCCATTTACCACCGGGGGTAATCGGCGGATGATAGCGTCCCCGTTCGAAGAGTAGCGCCGCGATCACGACCGCCCCGTTGACGAAGAGATAGAAGACCAGCCCGGTAATGATTCCGGCCAGCGCGAGCACGATGGCGCCGATGACCGCCAGCACGCCGTACGCCAGGATGGCTTTGCGCAGCATGGGCTCAGGTCTTGATCGGTTCCACGATGGCCGCCGTGCCATAGGCCACGATCTCGCTCATTGTGTTCCCAATCTCCGACGAGTCGTATTGCATCCGGATGACGGCGTTCGCCCCCATGGCCGTGGCGTTCTGGACCATGCGGTCGACCGCGTGCCGGCGCGCATCCTCCAGCAATTCGGTGTATTCGGTGATCTCGCCGCCGCCGAGCGAGCGCAACCCGGCCATGATGTTGCCTCCCAGGCCTCGGCTCCTCACCACCAGCCCGAACACCTGGCCCTTCATCTCCACAATGCGATGTCCCGAGACCTCTTCGGTCGTGACCACGATCATCCTCGCCCTCCTTTTCTTAAAGCCAACCCTGTTCCTCCGCAACGCGCGCGGCTTCTGTCCGGTTACTGACCTCGAGCTTTTGGATCGCCGACGACAGGTAATTCCGAACCGTTCCCTCGGAGAGGAACAGCACTTTGGCAATCTCGGCGATACTGGCGCCGCCTTGACCGGCCACCAGGACCTCGCGCTCCCGCTCGGAGAGCGGGCTGGCGCCGGCGCTCAGCGCTGCGGCGGCCAATCCGGGATCCACGACGCGCTCGCCGGCCATTGTTCGTCGAATCGCCAGCGCCAGCTCGTGAGCCGGCGCATCCTTGAGCATGAAGCCCGACGCTCCGCTCTCCATGGCACGGCGGAGGAATCCGGGCCGCCCGAACGTGGTCAGGATGAGGGTTTTGCAAGAAGGCAGCTGTGCTCGAAGTTGCCCGGCCGCGGTGATTCCGTCGCCGCCAGGCATCTCGATATCGAGCAGCGCGACCTCCGGGTTGTTCTCCAGCGCCAACGGCACCACGCGGTCGGCTCGATCGGTTTCGGCCACGATTTCGATATCCCCCTCCATGGCGAGCAGGGCCTTGAGCGCCCCGCGCACCATGCCTTGATCTTCTGCGATCAACACCCGGATCACGCGGTCACCCGGTCGACCGGCGCGCTCACCTCCGGCAGGGGAACCATCACCCGCAGCCGAAAGCCCTCATGTGGCAGTGGCTCAGCGGTCAGTGTGCCGCCACGTTCGAGCACTCGCTCCCGCAATCCGCGCAGGCCGCTTCCTGGCGCTAGCGTACCGCCCCGGCCGTCGTCGACGACTTCGACGGTAGCGTGGCCGGCCTTCTTGAAGACCCGGACGGTGCAGCGTTTGGCCTCGCTATGGCGCATCACATTGGTCACCCCTTCGCGCACCGCCCAGGCCAGGACGGCCTCGACCGCCGGCGGAAGTGACGCGTGCTCGTCTTCAGCCCGGAGCTCGATCCCGGCGGCGGCCAGGGCTTCGCGGGCGCCGACCAGCTCGGCGCTGATGGTCGGCTGGCGATAGCCCGCCACGGCTTCGCGAACTTCGCGTAGCGCGTCACGAGCAACCTGTTCGATGTCTTCAACTTCGTGGGCGGCCAATCCGGGAGTGGCCTTGATCAGCCGTCCGGCTAGCTCGCTCTTCAGGGCAATCACCGAGAGGCTGTGGCCGAGCAGATCGTGCAGGTCGCGGGCAAAACGCAGGCGCTCTTCCCCAACGGCCAGCCGGGCGATTTGCTCGCGGGCGGCTGACAACTGCGAGTTGGCTTCCACCATCAGCCGTCCGGCGACGGCGGCCACCCCGACCAGTACCTCGTTGAGGAATTGCCCGCTGGCGTTGGCGATGGTTTCTCCGCGGGCCAGCTCGACGACGCCGGCGAGGACAGACAGCGCCAGGACCGTGGGAACGCCGCGGCGCCAGTTGAAGGCCGCTCCGGCCATGAGCACTGCGTACAGAAACAGACTGCCGTACTGAGGTGGCGTGCGCAGAGTGAACACGACCAGCAGGCCTGTCGCCACCAGCATGGCCGGTACCGCGAATGCCCGATCGGGTCCGGCGACGACGCGAAGCCAGAACCATGCCCAGACCAAGGCGAGTAGCAGGAGAATCGATAGGCCGGTCACCTGGCTCCTGCGGTCGAAGCCCGCCGTCAGCAGGGCGGCGACCGGGTAGATGAAAAAGGAAAGCCAGGCCACCATGAAGAGGCGGCCCAGCTTGATCCACCGTCGGGTGAGCGCCATGCGTCTACCCTACGCTGCGCCCTCGCCTCGCTCGAGCTTGGCCAGGTAGGTCTGATCGGCGTTCGCGCGGACGTCCGAGACAACCTTGCCATCTTTCAGACGAATGACCCGATCGGTCTGCGCGGCGACGTCCATGTCGTGAGTGACGATGACGAATGTCACCCCGTGCTCGCGATTCATCCGCCGCATCAGGCTGACGATCTGCTGGCTGGTTTCGCTGTCGACCTCGCCCGTTGGTTCGTCGCCGAGCACCAACGAAGGCCGGTTGATCAGAGCCCGCGCGATCGCGGTGCGCTGCTGCTCGCCGCCTGACAGCTGATCCGGCCGGTGATGCATCCGATCTTGCAACCCCACCTCTTCGAGGAGAGTTGCCGCGCGCGCCTTGCCGTCCTTGCCATTCTTGTGATAGCGAAGCGGGAGCATCACATTCTGGATCGCGTTCAGGCCTGGCAGGAGATTGAACTCCTGGAAGACGAAGCCGAGCTTCTTGCCGCGCAGGTCCGCTCGGGCTCCATCGCGGAGCTTGCCGGTATCGACGCCGTCGAGCCGGAGCTGTCCACTGGTTGGCCGAAGGAGCAGGCCAAGCAGGTCCAGGGTCGTGGTCTTGCCGCTGCCGGACCGGCCGACGATCGAGACGAACTCGCCCGACTCAATGTTCAGGCTGACCCCGTCGAGAGCCTTGACGATGGTCGAGCCTTGCTTGTAGTGCTTGGTCAGGTCGTTCAGTTCGATGGTTGCCATGCTGATTCCTCCTAGGCTGCCGACCGCAACGCCCGCACCGGATCCATCCGGGAGGCGCGCAAGGCGGGAATGATGCCGGCCGCGGCGCCGAGCCCGACCGAGAACAGGATCGCGATGATCACGAGGCGCCACGAGACCAGGAAGAGGGTGAGGTTCGATGACGCGGTTGCCGCATTGACGAGGCTGGTGATCCCCCACCCGAGCAACAGGCCGATCGTTCCGCCGATCGTGCCGATCAACACGGCTTCGAGGACGTATTCACGCAGGATGTGGCGGGTCTTGGCGCCGACGGCTTTCTTCAGCCCGATCTCCCGCACGCGTTCGGTGACGGCCATCAGCATCGTATTGATGACCGAGAGGCCTCCCACGATCAGCGCCAGCAACGCGGCGCCCGTGGTGATGGCGGTGAAGAGCGCGCCGCCCGCCTTGAAGCTGTTGACGATGGTGCTCGGTTTGGTCGCCTTGACGGCGCTGATGTTGTTCGTGATCGTGTCGGCCAGGTTGTCGAGGTTGACGCCAGGCTTGCCGTAGACCGTCATGCCGGTGATCAAGGTGCTCGTGTCGATCCTGTCCCGAATAGCAGCCGGCAGGCTGTCCTTGAGCAGCATCTGGGAGTCCTTGAGGTTGATGAATGCGCCGGTGTCAGGGCCAGTCTGGGTCTTGGTCAGAACCCCTACCACCGTGAAGGTGTGGTTGACGAAGTCCGCCTTGGCGTCCGAGGGCCGAATCGGCAACGCGATCGAATCCCCTGCCTTCTTGTTGAACTCGTGCGCAAAGTCCGAGCCGAGCACGACCTCCCCCGAGGACGAGACATCACGACCCTGCGCCAGGGTCGTTTTGACGGACGAGTAATCGTTGGCCCGCGGGTCGTAGGCCGTGATGTAGTCCGGCAGGCCAAATGAGACCGTCGAAACCTGCCCCGGCTTGGCCTCGACCTGGATTTCCGGAAAGGCGGCCGCGACACCATTGACCTGCTCGACCTGATTGACCGTGCTCAGGGGAAGCACGCTGCCGCCGCCGAAGGCGCTGCCGCCGGCGGCCGTCACCTGGATGTTCGAACCGAAGTACGCGACACCGCCGTCGAGAAGCGCGTTGAATTTTTCGGCCATCGCGCCCATCGTGACGAGTGCCAGAACGCCGATGACGATCCCGCTGACCGTCAGAATGTTGCGCAGCTTGCGCCGCGTCAGGTTTCGAATGATCTCCATGCTGTCCTCCTCTTGAACTCCCGCAGGCTATCGCGGAACTGGCACGGCCGACAGTCGCAGCGGTCAGGACTTCCGGATGACACCTGTCATGCCGCAGGATGGATAGAGGAGGAATGAATGCTTATGGAACCATCGGCCGACGCTCCCGACGGACCAGAGACGACCAAGCCGAAGCCCGAGGATCCGGCGAGCGGCCCGAAGGTACCGCCCGCCAGCGAAACCTGGGTCGAAGGTCAGCCAACCTCAGATGCGGACTATCAGGAGCCAGGCCGCGAAGGCTGAGTCATCCAGAGGCGGACCATTCGCCCGAGCGTGAGATATTGACGGGCCGATAAAAAAGCTCTATAGCTAGAGCGTGCTACTTGCCCAGGTGGAAGGGTTCCTGGAGGTGGCCCGCCGCGGCAACGTCAGCCGCGCGGCCGAGGCGATGTTCGTCACCCAGCCAACCCTCACCGCCCGCCTGCACGCCCTCGAGCGCGAGCTCGGCGAGCCGCTCTTCGCCCGTACCCGGCGTGGAATGCGACTCACGGATGCCGGTCGGGCCTTCCTGCCCTATGCGGAGCGCGCCATCCGGGCGGTCCGGGACGGCCGTCACGCGCTGGCGGATGCCCGCTCGGCCTCGGCCGGGCGGCTGGTGCTGGGGGCGGCGCCCGCGGTCAGCACCTACGTGCTGCCGGCCATCCTGCAGCGTTTCGCCGCGGCCTATCCCCGCGTCGAGGTCGCCGTCCGTACCGGCCATTCCGAGGACGTGTTGCAGATGCTGCTCCGCGAGGAAGTCCAGCTCGCCATGGTCCGCGCCATGCGAAACCCTGACATCGAATCGATTCCGCTCTATGAGGAGGGACTGGTCCTGGTGGTCCCCCCGGGTCACCCATTTGCGCAGCGGTCCAGGGTCGGCATCGCGGACGTCGCCTCGGAGCGACTGATCTTCTTCGACCGCACCTCGAGCTACTACGAGCTCACCCAGACCTTCTTCCTCAGCCTGGGCGTCACCCCGCGAGAGGTGATGGAGTTGGACAACATCGAGTCGGCCAAGAAGATGGTGCAGCGTCGGCTTGGCATCGCGCTGCTCCCTCGCACCGCCGTGGCGGGGGAGCTGGCGGCGAAGACCCTGACCCAGGTGACGGTGACGGACGCGCCGGCCCTTTCTCAGAAAATCGTGGTCATCCGCCGCCGCGACCAGGGGCGACCCTCGGGTACGGTCGCCGCCTTCCTGAATCTGCTGAAGGAATCTGATCCCGCCGCCGTCGCCTCCTAGGCTTAGACGACCCGGTCCTCCGACAGTTCCTCGACGTATTCCTTGCCCAGCCGGGCCGCGTCGTACGCCTTGCCAACGAGATGGTGGTATGGCACACCGGAGAAGAGGTGATGGCTCTTAGTCGGAAAGTCCTGGCCCGCTTCGAACTCCTTGCGTTGCAGCGCGATGTAGCCGTCCTGCTGGTTCTGCGACATGGCCTGCAGCAGGACGCTCAACCCATGCCCTTCTGCATGCTGCGCTCCGAGCGTGATGAAGATGAATTTGACGCCCATGTCGCCGAGTTGAGCAAACGTCATCGGGTCGGGGTCCTTGAACCACTTGAACGAGGATGACCAGTTAAACGCGAAGCGCGCATCGGGGAAGCGCTTCCTGATCTGCTCGGTGAAGGTCTCAACGGCGGCGCGGTCCGAGGTCGGAAATTCGCACCAGAGCATGTCCGGGATGCCGCTGTCCAGGTAGCGAAGACCCCGGTCCACCGCCAGCTCCATGTGGCGCAACGATTCGGGGGCATCGACGGCGCTCAGCCCATCGGTGCGGGCGATGATGACGAAGTCGCGGTTGCCGAGGTCGTCCGCGACCGCGCGCGCCATCTTCAGCTTCCCCACCATCTCGTTGACCGGGATCAACGCCTTGCCGCCGATGTGTCCACAGCGTTTGGGCAGCACCTGGTCTTCGATGTGGGCCGCGGCGACGCCGGCCGTGACATACAGCTCCGTCGTCCGCTGGACGTTGAAGATGTTGCCGTAGCCACCGTCCATGTCCACGATGACCGGGGGGATGTCGAGGTGTCTGGGCGGCGTGCCTTTCTCGGGGTCGCCGACGGCCATCGTCAGCTGGAACTTGCGCAGGGCGCTCACCGTCCGGCGGGCGGCATCGGCGATCTCGACGCTTGAATAGAGGTCCATGTCGGTCGTCCCCAGGTGACCGATGGCGAAGGAGTAGCCGCTGAAGTACACGGCCTTGAAGCCGTAGTACATGACCAGCTCGGCGCCCATCGGGTCGTACACGCCCGGGCCGAACAGAAAGGGCTCGGTATCGAGCAGCTCCCGCATCCGGCGGCTGGGATGGGTAAAGCGAGAGGCCGGCAGCTTGAAGCCGTCGGGCAGGAGCGGGCTGGCCACGAGCTGAACGGTCTTCGGAACCGCGATGGCGCTCATCTGGCTCGTCCTATTCGTTGCCGTGGTCACGTTCGCAGTCATCCGGGCAGCCGCATTCGACGGTTTCGGCGCGGCACGGCCGGTAGTCGTCCATCTCGATCGTTGGCATTGGTCGCCCTTCCACGATAATCATGGAAGTCAGCCTATCAACTAACGAGTCATCAGGTCCAATCGTTTCTGGCGATTAGTGCGATAAACGCTTTCTATGGCTTGACGCTGGTCGCCATCTCCCAGGCCAGGGCCACCGCCGCCAGCAACAGGAGGACGGCAACGATCCGGGCGTCATTGGTGGCCGCAACGGCCGCTCCGCGGAGGACCTCGCCGGCCCGGCTGGGCGCTCGACGAAACACCTGACTCCGAAGCCGACCACGCACGGGAAACAATCCCATCTCGCTTCCCTCCTTCCCTGAGCGAACGGGGCCGTTTGTGGTTCCCAACCTAGCACGTCACGCCCCGTCCCCGTCAAGCGCCCTCTGTGGCGCTCAAAGGCGAGGCGGCCGGTTCCAGTGCCAGATTACGGGGTTCTGGTGCTCGTATCCCAGCACGCTTACGGCCGCCGTTTGCAACGCGTAGTGCTGCCCGGCGGCCGGCGGCTCGCCCAGCCACCGCGAGGTGATCACGCGAAGCACGTGACCGTGGGCGAAAATCAGCACATTGCCGGCGACCGTGCGGATTTCCGCGAGGACGCGGTCGGCACGGCGACCGACGTCGGCCGGTTGCTCACCGCCGGGACCGCCGTCGCGCCAGAGGGACCAGTCAGGCTGAATCTCGGCGATCTGCGTGGAGGTGAGGCCGTCGTAACCGCCGTAATCCCATTCGACGAGATCGGGCCGGGGTTGGGCCACTGGGCCATAGCCGGCAAGCCTGCAGGTCTCCCGCGCACGCTGTAACGGGCTGGTGAGCACCAGCGAAAAAGTCCGCCCCGCCAATTCGGATCGCAGCGCCTCCGCCTGTCGGCGACCCTCGGCCGTGAGCGGGATATCGCTTTTCCCGGTGTGGCGGCCGTCGCGACTCCACTCGGTTTCGCCGTGGCGAACCAGCACGATCTCGGGCGAGGGCATCGACCTCAGCCGGTTCGGACGTCGACGTGCGAGGCGCCGCCACTGATTTCGATATCGAACCGGTTGGCGGCCGACCCGTAGCCCGGACTCTGCCGCTGGAAGTCGCCACCGAGCGCGCCAAACGTTGAGCCGTTGATGCTGATCGCACTGGCTCCGCCGCTGACGCTTACCCGCCATTGGGTTTGGGCGGGGGCGCGGAGGGTCATATTGCTGGCGCCGCCGGACACCGCCAGCGCCACCGTGCCTTTCGGTGCGGGAAGCTGGGCATCGATACGACTCGCCCCGCCGGCGATGTCCAGCTTCGACAGCTGGAGGTGCCGCAGGTCGAGGCGTAAATCGGCCGCTCCACCGTCGACGTTGATCGTCCAGGGAATCCGGTCGGTCAGCGTGATCAGCACGTGCCGCCGGCTCGAACCAAAGAGATGAAACCCCGAAAACCCGGAGCTCTCCTGAATGGCGAGCGTGCCGCTCTCGTGGTCGAGACTGAAGGTCGGCGGGTTTTCGCCGCTCGGATATTCCACGTGCGCCTGATAGAGCATGTCGCCAAGGGTGCCGGCCTGCACCTCCATGGTCGCCCCGCTGTAATTCATATCCAGGGTGGCGGCGGTCAACCCACCCAGCCGTTCCGAGACGTCAGCCTGCCGGGTGCCCAACGAGGCCGCCGGCGCGAGCGTCGCGTACAGGACGGCGGCGATCACGATCAGCACGGTGGCCCCAAGGCCGACCAGCATCGCTTGCTGACGCGGCAGCGTGTGATTCAGGATGAGCTGCAATCCCAGAATGACGAGCAGTAGCGGCCAGAGGTCGCCGAGTCGCTGCAGGGCAACTTGCGAGAGCATGCCGGTATTGACCAGCAGAACGATGACTCCGATGGCGATCAGAACCAGCGGAAACAGGAGACCGCGGGTCCGGTACATCGGACGCCTTACCGACGCCGAACCAGGATCAGCAGTCCGATCGCGATCAGGACCGCCGGCCAGAAGATGTCCCAGCGAAAACCGTTGAGCACGCCGACGTTGGACAGCAGGAAATAGGCGCCCAGCACGATCAGGATGACGCCGGCCCAGAATCCTCTTGGCTGTCCTCCATAACTGGGGGACCACCAGCCGCGCTGGCGGGATGATCCTGGGTCGGATGGAGGCGTGGACGGCGCCGTCGTGCCGGTCGACGGTGGTCCTTCCGATCGTGAGAACCCGGTTCGGAAATCTTCGCGGATTTCATTACCCATCGTCCGGAACCGGTCGCCGATCTTACGGCTGGCAGATTGCGGTGCGCCGGCAGGCGGTTCCATCAGGAACCACAGGACCAGGTACAGGATGACGCCGATGCCGGGGGGCGCCAGCGTCAGGATCACGAACACGATTCGGACCAGCAAGGCATCGACGCCAAAATAGTGGGCGAGGCCGGATGCCACGCCCCCCACGATGCGGTCGGAACCACGCCGCAAGACGCCCCCCGTCGTCTCACCCATCGCCGGGCCATTATCGCACGTTGAAAAACGCAAAAAAGGGCGCGCCCGAGCGCGCCCTCGCGTCGGCAAAGCCGGAAGGCTAGATCGCTCGCCGACCGACCAGCAAGTTGTAGATGATGCCGATGATCGCCAGCACGAGCAGGAGATGGATCAAGCCACCGCCGATCTGCAGGGCAACGCCCAGCAGCCACAAGACGAAGAGGACGACAACGACCGTCCAGATCAAGCTAGCCATAGGAACCTCCCATAGTTGATATCGCGCTACATGATAGCTCGACTATCAGTTTAGCCTAAAGCGAGGAGGGCGTCAACCTCGCGCCTGGGGATCCGGACCCGGATCCGCGGCGGGCTCTCAACAACCCGGTTCGCCCGGATGGCCGCAGCAGCGGACGGGTGGGATCCGCGCCCGCCGGAGGACGACATTTCGGAAGACCAGACGCAGTTTGTGCCGAAGCGGCATCGGCTGCCGAAGATTGTGAGCAAAGGCGCTCGGAGAACTTTGCGACGAACCACCCATGACCTATCCCCCCAAGATCGCGTCCAGGTCCTTCACGATCTCGCCGCCAAAGGCCACCAGGCGGACATGATCGGGGTTTGCCAGGACATCTGGATCCGACAGCGGGTCGGCATCCAGCAGGATCAGGTCGGCCCGTTTGCCTGGCTCGATCGTTCCCACTTCTTTCTCGATACGGAGCAGCGCGGCGTTGGTCCGGGTGGCGGCGATGATCGCGTTCATCGCGCCCATGACCCGGGCCTGGCAGGCGATTTCCTTTCCCCTCTCGCCCTGCATGTCGGCGAGCACATCCGACCCCGACCCGATTTGTAAGCCCTTCTCGAAGGCAAGGCCTAGCGAATCGTAGGCACCGGTCAGCCCCTGCCGGATCTTTCGAACCATGTCGGGTGTCCAGCCGTCGCCCGCTTCACGGGCGGCGAGCAGCTCATACGTGATGATCGTCGGCACGAGGAAGACGTCTTCCGCCGCCAGCATCCGGTCCGCGGTCGCTTCATCCAGGAAATTGCCATGCTCGATGGATCGGACGCCCGCCGTCAGGCAGTTCTGAATGGCCCGCGAGCCATAGGCATGAGCGAGCACATAGGTGCCGACCGCGCCGGCGGCCTCGACCGCGGCGGCGAGCTCGTCGACTGAGAACTGCACGTGGTCGAGCTCGTCGGACGGTGAGGCGGCGCCTCCGCTCGCCATCACCTTGACCTGGTCGGCACCGCGACGCAGGACTTCGCGGGCGGCGCGGCGGACCGCGTCGGGACCATCGGCGAGGATCGATTCCGAGGTCAACCCCGGCACCACCGGAAAGGTGCCACGGTCGCTGCGGGCGCGATGATCGCCGTGTCCACCCGTTTGGGAGATAAAGGCCCCGCTGATGAACAGCCTGGGCCCGCGAATCAAACCAAGACGGACCGCTTGCTTGAATCCCCAATCGAGTCCGCCAGCGTCTCGGACGGTCGTGAAGCCCGCCGCCAACGTTGCCTCGATGTTCCGCGCGATCCGCAAGGCCAGCACTGCCGGCGGCAGCGCCGCCTCCTTGAGCGGATCGAGTTCGAGCATCGCGAGGTGCACGTGCGCATCGAGCAGGCCGGGCATCAGCGTCCGCCCCTGGCAGTCGATCACCCGCGCGTCCCGTGGACCGTTCGGCCCGCTGGAGGGTGTGATTCGCTGGATCCGGCCGTCGTCGACGACGACGCGAGTCTCTGGCTGCGGGTCGCGACCGGTGCAGTCCAGTAGCGTCGCGTGCTCGAAGACCAGGTTCACGGCCTGACTAGTCTACGCAGCGATGTAGGTCAAAAAGAGTTCCGTGCCGTACGCGAGAAGGAAACCGAAAAGGAGTCCCCACGCCATTGCCGCCGGGCTGTTGACCCTCCGGCCGATGTGGAACATCTCATTGATCACATAGAGGAGGGCGCCCGCCGCGAGAGCCAGGAACAGTACATAGATGTAGGGGGATGTGAAGGCGTAGCCCACCACGGTGCCGACGAACGTCGGCCCGCCGCCGATCAAGCCGGCTGTCAGCAGAAAGCCCCAGGACGGCATCGTGGTATCGAGCGCCAGCGGCGCGGCGATGCCGAACCCCTCGGTGATGTTGTGCAGAGCAAAGCCGATCACGAGTACCACGGCGAAGGCGACCGCGCCGGTCGCCGCCGACTGCCCGATGGCGAGGCCTTCGGAGAGGTTGTGCAGGCCCAGGCCAGTGGCAATCATCATCGCCAGGGTCTTTGGCGGTGCCGGGGGCGCCTGCTTCGCCCGGCCGAAGACACGGCCGTTGAAGTAGACGAGGAGCAGCAAACCGATCCCCAGCCCGGCGCCGAAGATGGCGACCAGAGCGGCGAACGACCGATCACCTCGGCGCAAGGCGGCAAGGGCGGTCTCGACCGGAGCCGACGCGTGGCTCAAAATGTCCCAGAGCAGAAACACGAGGACCCCCGTGGCGATCGCGTTGAGCGACCCTTGGACGAGCCGGGATAAGCCACGAATTCGTCCTACTGGAAGACCAATGAAGATCGTGGCGCCTGCGATCGCGCCCAGCGCTGCGGCGGCAGCGTGGCTCATCTTGTTGTAGTGTTAGTCAATGCGAACCTTGCGATTAGCTCAGGCTAACATAGCGTCTGGAACGCCCTCCGACGTGATCGCGCATTATCTCGAGGCGATTTACTACATCCGAGCCGAGGGTGAAGTGGTCCGCAGCGCCCGCCTCGCTGACTGGCTGAGCGTCAGCCGGCCGACGGTCACCGCCGCGTTGCGGCGCATGACCCGCGACGGCATGGTACGGCTCAACCGCCGGAAAGAAATCGAGCTGACGCCGCGCGGCGACGTGGCTGCCGCGGCAATCGTCCGCCGACATCGCATCGTCGAGCGCTGGCTTACCGACACACTCGGTCTCGACTGGGTCAGTGCTGACACGGAGGCGGAGCGGCTGGAGACCGCGCTGTCAGACGCGGTCGCTGAGAAGCTTCATCGGGCCCTGGGCCGACCGCAAACCTGTCCGCACGGTAATCCGATTCCCGGCCACTCAACCATGCGGGCCAACGAGCTACGGCTCTCGGCGCTGAGGGCCGGGGAAAGCGGGACCATCACGCGGATCTCCGAGGTGGCGCAACGGGAGGCGCCCCCGCTCTTGCAGTATCTCCACGATCGCGGGCTCAAGCCTGGGACCCGGGTCACGATTCAGGAGGTCGACGAGATCGGCCGGACGATCCAGCTACGGGCGGCCCGCCTGCTCACCCTCAGCAGTGAAACCGCCGCGAAGCTGTCGGTGGTGCGAACGGCTAGGCCGAGACCCGAACGGGCTTCCGCTCCTCGCTGACGACGCGGGGCTTTGCGGCGGCGGAGTGCGGCAGCACGAGCCAGCCGGCGAAGACGATGACGCTACAGATCACTGCCATGACGGTGGTCGGGTCCATGTTTTGTCTCCTTTCTACAGGGCGTACGCGGGTTCGCCGTGCTGTGAGATGTCGAGGCCAAGGACTTCTTCGTCTTCTTGCACGCGGAGCGGGACGAACAGGTTCACGAGCTTGAGGATCGCGAAGGTGCCGATGATCGACCATCCCCAGGACGCGCCGATCGCCACCAGCTGAATCAGGACCTGCTTGGGATTGCCGTAGAAGAGGCCGTTGGCGGCGGTGGAGTTGATGGCGATCGTGGCAAAGAGCCCGGTGGCGAGCGCGCCCCATGTGCCGCCGATGCCGTGCACCGCCCAGACGTCGAGGGCATCATCGACGTGGATCCGCTCGCGCAGCTGGATGGCGAGGTAACAGACCACGCCGGCACCGAACCCGATCACGATCGCGCCCATCACGTTGACGAATCCAGCGGCGGGGGTGATCGCCACGAGACCGGCCACGGCGCCGGCGGCAGCGCCCAGCACGCTGGGTTGGCGCTTGTGGTACCAGCTGACGGTCATCCAGGTCAGCGCCGCCATAGCGGTCGCGGTATTGGTCACGACGAAGGCGCTCGTGGCCAGCGTGCCGGCGGTGAGCGCGCTGCCGGCGTTGAAGCCGAACCAGCCGAACCACAGCAAGCAGGCGCCCAGGACCGTCATCGTGGCGTCGTGTGGCTCGGACTTCTCCTTGCCGAAGCCAAGCCGCCGCCCCAGGACGAGAGCCGCCACCAGGGCGGAGACGCCCGAGCTGATATGCACCACCGTTCCGCCGGCGAAGTCGAGCGCGCCCAGGTTATGCAGCCAGCCGCCGGCACCCCAGACCCAGTGGGCGATCGGGTCGTAGACGAAGGTCGCCCACAACAGGGAAAAGAGCACAAAGGCCTTGAAGCGCTGGCGTTCGGCGAACGCGCCGCTGATCAGCGCCGGGGTGATCACGGCGAACATCATTTGAAAGACCATGAACGCCTGGTGCGGAATGGTGGGGGCGTAATCCGGATTGGGCGCGAAGCCGACGTGGTTCAAGCCGACCCATTCCAGCCCACCGATGAGGTGAAACTTGTCCGGCCCGAAGGCCAGGCTGTAGCCCCACAACACCCACTGGACGCTGATCAGGCACAGGATGAAGAAGCTGTGCATGATCGTCGACAGCACGTTCTTCTTACGGACCAGACCGCCGTAAAAGAAGCCGAGTGCCGGCGTCATCAGCATGACGAGCGCAGCGGAGGCTAGGACCCAGGCGGTATCGCCACTATCGATTTTCATTGTCCGGATTGTCCGATGGGTGGGCCACCCGGGGTAATGGACCAGCGTCACGGAAATCGCGGGCCGACATCGTGCGCCCGGCACAAAAAGGGGTTTCTAGCGAGCGACCCAGGTGCGGTTGTCGTGGCAGAAGTGCACGGCGGCCGGCCTCAACTCGCGGAGCGTCTCGAGCGATCGCTGCGCGGTCGGTATGTCTTCCATCATCTCGTCGCGCGGCGGCTGGCCGTCGAACATCTCGACCGTCCAGCAGGCATCACCGGTGATCAGGGCGGGCCCTGCCGCGGTATCGATCTGGATGGCCTGGTGGCCCGCCGTGTGGCCGGGCGTCGCCAGCACCCGGACGCCGGCAACCACCTCGGTCTCACCGTCCAGCAGCTCGAAGCGCGCTCCCGCGAACTCCAACCAGGCCGCTGGAGTTTCGTACCGATGCCGCCGTTCGTACTCAGCTCGCTGGATGTAGAAAGGCGCCTGCGGAAACACGGCATTCTGCCCGCAATGATCGAAGTGTAGATGGCTGTTGATCACCCAGCGGATGTCGGCCGGCGCCACGTCGTGTTTACGGAGCGCCTCGGCGACCGAGGCGTTGACGGGACGGTAGTCCTTGATCAGTTCGAGCGGCGTGCCGTATCCGGTATCGACGAGGCCGGCCCCCTCCGGGTGCTTGATCAAGAACCCGTGGACCGGGATCTCCATCGCCATCTCCGACAGCCAGATGTGTCCGAGGTGCAGTCGGACGATTGCGTCGGGTGGCAGGGCCATCTCGCCGATGCTAGCCGGTCTATGCCTTCAGCAATGGAAGGATTTCAAAGTTCCCGCCCAACAGGTCCGCGGCCGGCGCCTTGAGGTAGTCCTGCAGCACTGAGGCGTAGACCGAGCGGAAGTCCGTGCCGAACTTCAGGTTGCCGTTGTCCAGGTCGGTGAGGCTCGGCTGTTGGCCGTAGAGCCCGCCCTGCACCGGTGCCCCGAGCAGGAACATCGGTGCGGCCGTGCCGTGATCGGTGCCAGCGCTGCCATTCTCCTTGACCCGCCGTCCAAACTCGGACCAGGTCATCACCAGCACCCGGTCGCCAAGCCCGTGGCCCTGCAGGTCCTGCATGAACGCCGCCAGCGCCTGGTCGAGATCGAGCAGCAGCTTGTCGTGGACCGCCTTCTCGCGAGCATGGTTATCGAAGCCGCCCAGGGTGACGTGGGCGACCCGCACCCCGAGTCCGGAGACGATCGTCTCGGCGACCAGCTTCAAGGAGCTGGCGATCGGGCTGTTCGCCGGATAGGGTGCCTTCGGCTGGTAACTCGCGTCGGTTGCTTGCAGAGCGTGCGACGCCTGGAGCGCCTCCTGCAGTGTCGTGTCCAGCAGGGCGCCAAACGGCGCCGGGCCGGCGCTTTTGAATGCGCCGTAGAACTTCATCAACGGGTTCTCGACGTCCACCTGGGTCCCGTGCTCGCTGACCGGCTGCAGGCGGAAGGTTCGCAGCGACTGGAGCGCGGTCACTGGCGTCTTCGATCGCAGTTCCGGCGGGACGAGGGAGCCGGCGCTCACCCCCTCGAGCGCGTGATTCGGGCTCTCGCCGACCTGGTCGAGATAGTTCAAGTAGCGGCCCAGCCAGCCGTCGCCGATGCCGCCCTGGACGCTCGCCGTTTCCCAGATCGACATCGACGCGAAATGCGACAGGTTCGGATTCGGGTAGCCGACCCCCTGCACGATCGCGAGCTGCCCGGCGTCCCAGCTGGCCTTTAGCCCTTTCAGGTTGGGATGCAGTCCGAGCTGGGCGTTCAGTCGTAGCACGCCCTGGTCCTGGCGCAGCGTGGGGCGAGCGTCGTGATAGGCGCCGTCCTGGAAGGGGATCACCGTATTCAGCCCATCGTTGCCGCCGGCCAGCTGGACGAGGACGAGGACGCGGTCGCTCGGCGTGGCGCTCGGTGAGTCGGCCGCGGCTGCGGCAACGCCGTTGGCGAACACCGACGGCACCGCGGAGCCGGCGAACACCGGGAGCAGGCCTTGCTTGAAAAAGTCGCGGCGGCTAAACATGGGTGTTCATCTCCATCAGTTCAGTTGAAACTCCGGCGTCGCCAGCACCATGAACAGCAGGCCCGTCCGGTCGTCGGGATGCGCGGCCTCGAACGACTGGAGGCCATCCCGCGTCGTGGGACTCACGTTGGCATCGAGGAGGGTGTCGCTCAGCTGTCCGAGCGATTGCGCCGCCAGCGACCCTTGGCCCCGCTGGGTGGCGGCATTGGCGAAGTTGATCCGGGTGAGCAGGGTGGAGCTGTTGATCCATGAGGTGCCGCCGGGCCAGCCCGCGACGTTTGGCGGATAGAAGAGGACCTGGCCCATGGGCGCCATGGCGACCGCCGCGGCCGTATACGTCTTGGCATTCGCGCCGGTCGCTTTGAGCGTCTGCGCGACCAGCTCCGCTGGTGTTTTCACCAATGACCGGTAGGCCTTGTCCGAATAGAAGGCATCGATCGTGAAGATCTCCCGAAGCACGGCGCCAACGTTGTAATGGGTCTTCTGGAAGGTGTCCGCCAGGTGGTTGACGATCTCCGGGTCCGGATTCGGGTAGGCGAAAAAGCCGAAAAGCCGAGTGGTGAGTCGAACCGCGGTCGCCCGCAGCGGCACCAGCATCTCGACGATGTCGTCGCCGGTGAAGGTGCCGGTCTTTCCCATGAAGGTCTTGGCGCCCGCATCATGAAGGCGAGGCACGAACTGCGAGGCCGTGGCGTACCGCAGTTGCTTACCTCCCTGGAGCGTCCAGCCGGTGAACGAGCGGGCAGACTCGCGCACGTCGTCCTCGGTGTAGTGGCCGATGCCCGTGGTAAAGAGTTCCATCAGCTCCCGGGCGTAGTTCTCGTTGGGCTTTCCTTTGCGGTTGGTCTCGGTGTCGAGATAGACCATCATCGCGGGGTTCTTCGAGACCGCCTTCAAGAGCTCGTCGAAATTCCCCAGCGCCATGCTGCGGAAGAGCTGGTTCTGGGTGAAGAGTTGCGCTGAGCCGGCTTTGTCCAGCCCGCTGGTTAGCAGGCCGTGCCAGAACAATGTCATCTTTTCCTCGAGTGGCCGGGCTGACAGCGTCATGCGCTGCAGCCACCAGGACTGGATGGCCGCCGCGGTCGGCGGCGTGCTGCTGCCGAGATCGATGGTGGGCAGCTGGCTCTCGAGGGCGGCGTTCGAGGTCTTCGTGTAATTCAAGATCGCTTCGGTTGCCGCGGTCTGGCCCATCGCGACATAGTGGTCGAGCTCGGTCCTGGTCGCGCCGAATCCGGCCCGGCGCAGCAAGTGCGCCATCCGGACGCGCTCGCTCGTCAGCGCACCCTGGTAGCCATGGGTCAAGTCACGGACCTGGTTGAGAATCTGTGACAGGTCGTTACCCTTCCAGAGCACGGCCAGCGCGGCGGCGGCGGCTCCGGTCGCGCCGGTGGCGAGCACGGCTCGCCGTGAAACCGGCCGCTGCCAGATCGGCCGCCGCGCCGTGGACGACATCGTAGTGGGCGCGTCCTCCATGGTGTCTCAGGCTAGGGCGGTGGGTTGAACTCGCCCTGAGAAGCCCCTTAGAACGTTCTAACGGGATTTAGATGCCAGCCCCGGCGGTGGCGGGCGCCGCCGGCAACCCCTCCATATACTCAGAAGAGGGGCGTCTCGGACGGGCTTCACCGGCGTTCAAGGAGGCGATGATGGCGGTCGAGCAGGCGGGTGGTCAGGGGCTGGGTCTGATCGGTCGGATGGGCATGGCGCCGCAACCCATCTCCCGCGAATCGGTCGAGAAGAAGCCACGCATTCGCGACGCTGACAGAGCGGTGCCGTCGGTGTGTCCGTATTGCGCGGTGGGCTGCAGCCAGCTCGTCTACGTCAAGGACCGGCGCATCATCGATATCGAGGGCAACCCAGAATCGCCGATCAACGAGGGCACGCTCTGCCCGAAGGGTGCCGCAACCTATCAATATCTCGTCAACCCGAATCGGCTGACGACGGTGCGTTACCGCGCGCCGCACTCGGATCACTGGGAAGATCGGCCGCTGGAGTGGGCGATGGACCGGATCGCCGCGCTGATCAAAGAGACGCGCGACGCGAGCTTCGTCGAGCGCACACCCGAGGGCAAGCTCGTCAACCAGACAACCGCGATCGCCACCCTCGGTGGCGCCACCATGGACATCGAGGAAAACTACCTGATCAAGAAGTTGTTCGGCGCCGGCCTGGGGGTCGTCTCGATCGAGAACCAGGCCCGAATATGACATAGCTCGACTGTCCCCGGTCTGGGGACGAGCTTCGGCCGAGGTGGGGCGACCACCTTCCAGCAGGACCTCGCCAATGCCGACGCGATCCTGATCATGGGCAGCAACATGGCGGAGAACCACCCCGTCGGGTTTCGCTGGCCGATGCAAGCGAAAGAACGCGGCGCGACCATCATCCACGTCGACCCGCGATTCAGCCGAACCTCGGCCGTCGCCGACCTCTACGTCCCGATCCGACCGGGCAGCGACATCGCGTTTCTCGGTGGGCTCATCAACTATGTCCTGACCCACGACAAGTGGTTCAAGGAATACGTCATCGCGTACACCAATGCCTCATCCATCGTCAGTGACGACTACGTCGATGCCGAGGACAACGGCGGCCTGTTCTCCGGGTACGATCCGAAATCGGGGAGTTACGACAACGCCAGCTGGGCCTATTCCGGTCCTCCGCAAGAAGCGAAGGAGGATGCCTCGGCGCACACCGGCCACGGAATGGAAGGCACCAGTCCCGCCAAACACCGGCCGGCGCGCGACGAGACCCTGCAGCACCCCCGCTCCGTCTTTCAGATCCTCAAGCATCACTATGCCCGTTACACGCCGGAGATGGTGGAGCGGGTCTGCGGGACCCCGCAATCGCTCTTCCTCCAGGTTGCCGAGGTGCTGACCCGGAACTCCGGGCGCGAGCGAACCAGTGCCATCTGCTACGCGGTCGGTTGGACCCAGCAGAGCTACGGAGCGCAGATCATCCGGGCGGCCGGCATCCTGCAGCTGCTGCTCGGCAATATCGGTCGCCCCGGCGGGGGCATCATGGCCCTGCGCGGCCACGCCTCGATCCAGGGATCGACCGACGTGCCGACGCTCTTCGACCTGCTGCCCGGCTACCTGCCGCACCCGGCCGCGTTCAAGGGCGATGACACGCTCGAGCGCTACATGCGCGAATCCGCCGTTCGCGGTGGGTACTGGTCGAACCTGCCCAAGTTCATGGTCTCGCTGCTCAAAGCCTGGTACGGCGACGCAGCCACCGCTGAGAACGAATTTGGCTATCAGTGGATTCCCAAGCTGACCGGGGATCATTCGCACATCTCGACCTCGGCGGCGATGGCGGACGGCAAAGTCAAAGGCTTTGTCGTCTTCGGGCAGAATCCGGCGAACGGTAGCGCCCACGCCGGGCTGCAGCGCCGCGCCCTGACCCAGCTCGATTGGATGGTCGCCATCGACCTCTACGAAACCGAGACCGCCGCCTTCTGGTACGCCGCGCCCGAGGGTTGGAAGCCGGCCGACATCAAGACCGAGGTGTTCCTCCTGCCGAGCGCCGGTCCGCCGGAGAAGGACGGCACCTTTACCAACACCCAGCGCCTGCTGCAGTTCCACGACAAGGCGGTCGATCCGCCGGAAGATGCTCGCTCCGACCTCTGGTTTCTCTACCACCTCGGCCGGCGGCTCAAGGAGCTCTATAGCGGATCGACCAATCCACGCGACCAGGGACTGCTGAACCTGACCTGGGACTACCTGCCCGGGCGCCCCAATCCGGAGTGGCGGATCAAGGACGAGCCATCGGACGAAAAGGTCTTGATGGAGATCAACGGCTACACGGTTGCCGATGGCAAGCAGCTCCCCGATTTCGAGCGTCTCAAGGCCGATGGCTCCACCGCCTGCGGTGTCTGGATCTACTCCGGGGTCTTTCCAGGGCCGGAAAAGAACATGGCACGCCGGCGCACCCGCAGCCCCGATAACGACGTCAACCCCGAGTGGGGATTCGCCTGGCCCGGCAACCGGCGCATCCTCTATAACCGCGCCTCCGCGGTGGTGGGACGCCTCTGCGGGCAAGTGGACCGGCAAGGATGTCCCGGATTTCCCTGCCAAGAAAGCGCCCGGTACGCCCGCGAAGGAGCGGGGCAGCGGGATAGACCTGCACTCGGGGTCGGATCCCTTCACGCTCAAAGCCGACGGTCGCGGCTGGCTCTTCGCCCCCAGCGGGCTCAAAGACGGCCCACTCCCCACGCACTACGAACCGCTGGAGTCACCGCTCTCGAACGCGCTGTACGAGCGGCAGGACAGCCCGGTGGCCAAGCGATTTCCACGAAAGGACAATGCCATCAGTCCGCCTGGAGATCCCGGCTACCCCTACATCGTCACCACCTACCGGGTGACCGAGCAGTACACCTCCGGCGTGATGTCTCGCTGGAACAGCTGGCTGAGTGAGCTGATGCCCGAGATGTTCGCGGAGATCAGCCCGGAGCTCGCGCGGGAG
>Ga0209577_10001333_pt1 | contig 24469 bp, 26 predicted proteins | sample GraSoiAngelo_109_FD_185874 | JGI IMG/M metagenome (GOLD analysis project Ga0209577, IMG submission 185874) | Grasslands soil microbial communities from the Angelo Coastal Reserve, California, USA - 14_0903_12_20cm (SPAdes) (version 2) | ecosystem: Environmental > Terrestrial > Soil > Grasslands...
GCCACAAACCGCAAGCGCTCGTCCATCACCGAACACTCCTTCCACGGCATAGACACCTCCCGCTCGAAGGCGGAAAGTGTTACCTATGTGTCCGGTACGCTTTGTTACCTATGTCTCGGGCCGCTCACCTTTCGTAAAATTGCGCCTTCCCACCGGAGCCCACGATGAAGCGGATCTCGTTCGTTGCCGTGTCGATCGCATCAATTGCGTTCTGGGCAAGCGCGTTGGCGCAGCAGTACCCCGCCAGGAGCATCACCATGCTCGTGCCTTATGCGGCGGGCGGCCCGACCGACACCGTCGCGCGGGTGATCGGGCAGGCGATGGGCAAGCCACTCGGCCAGACGATCGTCGTCGAGAACCGCCCGAGCGCCGGCGGCATCCTCGCCCCCGAGCAGGTGAAGAACTCCAGGCCCGACGGCTACAGCATTCTCATCCATCACATCGGCATGGCAACCATCCCGTGGCTCTATCGGCAGCTGCGCTTCAATCCGATCGACGACTTCGAGCCGATCGGCCTCATCAACGACGTGCCGATGACGCTGATCGCGCGGCCGAGCTTTCCGCCCAACAACTTCAAGGAGTTCCTCGGCTACATCAAGGCAAACAAGGACAAGGTGAGCTACGCCAACGCCGGCATCGGCGCGGCGTCGCACCTGTGCGGGATGCTGTTCATGAGCTCTATCCAGACCGATTTCCTCACCGTGCCTTACAAGGGCACCGGCCCGGCGATGAACGACCTGATCGGCGGCCAGGTCGATTTCATGTGCGACCAGACGACCAACACCACCTCGCACATCAAAAGCGGCAAGGTGAAGGCCTACGCCGTCACCTCGAAGAAGCGCGTGCCCTCGCTTCCGGACCTGCCGACACTCGACGAGGAAGGGCTCAAAGGCTTCGAAGTGGGCATATGGCACGGCCTCTACGCGCCCAAAGGCACGCCCAAGCCCGTGATCGACAAGCTGTCCGCGGCGCTCCAGCACGCGGTCAAGGATGAAACGGTGAGAAAGCGCTTCGCCGACCTCGGCGCCGAAACGATGCCGAGCGAGCGCGCCACCCCCGAGGCGCTGCGCAAGCACCTCAAGGCCGAGATCGAAAAGTGGGGGCCGCTGATCAAGAAGGCCGGGGTGTACGCGGATTGAAAAGAAAAGGGCCGCCCGGCGCGGCCCTTTTTTCCTGGTTCTGCGGCGTTATGCGACGCCGTTCTTCTTGAGCCAGGCGAGCATGCGCTTCCAGCCGTCTGCGGCGGCCTCCTTGCGGTAGCTCGGCCGGTAGTCGGCATTGAAGCCGTGCGGCATGCCTTCGTAAATGTGGATTTGCGACTGCCGCGCCTTCTGCGAGCTCGATTTCTTCAGCGCCTCGCGCAGCTTCTCGATCTGCTCGAGCGGGATGCCCTGGTCTGCGCCGCCGTAGAGGCCGAGCACCGGGGCATTGAGCTGCTCGACGATCTCGAGCGGAGTCTGAGTCATTGCGGGAAGCGCCGCGCCGAGGCCGCCGTACCAGGCAATGCCGGCGTGCAGCTTTTTCTGGTGCGCACTGTACATCCACACCATGCGCCCGCCGCGGCAGAAGCCGGTGATGCCGAGCTTCTCGGTATTGGCGCGCGGATTCTTGTCGCCCCAGGCGAGCACCGCGTCCAGATCGTTGAACGCCTGGTCATCGCTCAACTGGTTCGCGCCCGCCATCACCTGCTTGATGTCTTCCATCTTCCATAACTCGCCGATGCGGAAATACGGCTCGTTCGCCACGGCGAAATAGCCGTCTTTGGCAACGCGCCGCACGACATCCTTGATGTGCTCGTGCAGCCCCCAGATCTCGGCGACCACGAGCACCACAGGGCGCTTGCCGCCGCTTTTCGGCACGGCGTAGTAGGCCGGAATGTCGCCGATCTTGACGTCGCCGCCATCCAGCCCGTCCATTGAGGTCTTGATCGCCTGCCCGAGCACGGGCTGCGCGGTGACGGCGAAGCCCGCTGCGAGGCAGGCGGCGACGAAGCCGCGCCGGTCAACCCGGACATCGGGCACCAGGCTGTTGAGATGGTCGTTGTGCAAGTCCCTGCTGGAATCGTCCATGGTCTCCTCGTTGGCGCAAAGGGTAAACATCTAGACTTTTCGTGCTATTCCGTGAATGCTCGGCCTGACAATGGGCAGCGCCTTGCGGATGCTTTCGCGCTGGATGCGCTCGAACTCGAATCCCGCCGCGGCGATGGCCGCCTCGGTACGCCGCGTGAGATGGCAGTTGCCCATCAGGTGCTTCCAGACGGGTTCGATGCGCCGCTGCCATTTGAGCCGCGCAGGGCGCCCGTCGGCGGCGACGTGCTCGAGAAACACCAGGCGTCCGCCCGGCTTCAGTACGCGGGCGATCTCGGCGAGCGCCGCCCGCTGGTCCGGCACCGAGCACAGGACGAGCGAACAGACTACCGCATCGAACTCTCCAGCCTTGAAAGGCAGCGAATCGAGCGACGCGTCGGAGATTTCGATATCGCGCAGCGCTGGCGCATCGGCCTTCTTCTTCAGCTTGCGCTGCATGTGTGCGTCCGGCTCGCACAGCACGAGCCGCGCGATCGACCTTGGATAGTGCGGGAGCGTGACGCCGGTTCCGGCGCCGACTTCGAGCACCGCTCCGGAGAGATCACGCAGCAGCTCGGCGCGCCATTGCGCGAGGCAGGCTTCCTCGCTTCCGCGCATGCAGCGGTCATAGACCGCGGCCATCAGCCAGGACATTAAAGTTTACGCTGAGGCGCGCGAGCGTAGGCGTCGCGCCGGCCGAAAGGCGTCGCTCTTCACCGCGGGTTTAGGCCTTGGATTGTCCATGCCGCCTTCGCATGAGTTGCGTCACGTATTCTGCGCGGGACTTGCCGTTCACGGGCAACCCCTCCTCCTTACACCAGGACACGAGCGACTCGACCTCGACGTGCACCCTTTCGACTTTTTGACCTTGGCGCTCGATCATCTGCACGGCGTCAAGAGCACTCTGTTGCCATTGTTCGTACGTGTCGTCGAGCTCGTTTCGGTCTTCAGCGGCTTCGGTCAGGCGCTGCCACTGCTTTCGGTCAAACCACGCGAGCCCAACAACCAAAGTGCGATCGGGCGTGTGCTTGGGCATATCGAATTTACCGAGGCCTAACGCTCTCGGGCCTGAGAAGGCGCGCTACGAGGAGACCGCAGCTCGGTTGATCGTCGTCGATGTCCAATCTTATCGAAGAATCGTTCATATCGCGTTGTGACGTGCCGGTGCTCAAGCCGGGACTCTTTCTACAGCCTCAAAGGCGGAAATCAGCGGCGGGCCGGCCGCACAGCGCTCGAGTAGGCGAGGCGCTCGCGGTCCGTCCGCTGCATTGAGGGGCAGGTGGCCCACCGAGCGAGCCGGACGGGTCATGCGCGCTTGCGCAGAGAGACGTGGGTCGCACGTTCGCCCGCAACGCACTTCGCGCATTCATAGCCCAAAGCACGCATATCGATGTCGTTCAACAGATGCTCCCCGGAACCGAGTAAGACAGGTCGGATGGCGAGATGCAGCTCGTCAATCAGGGCGGCGCGCAGATACTGGCGAACAGTGGATACGCCTCCACCTAGGCGGACGTCGCGGCCGCCCGCTGCAGCGCTCGCCTGCTCCAAAGCGGCGTGAATGCCTTCGGTGACAAAGCGAAACTCCGTACCTCCCGCCATCTTAAGCGGCGCCCGCGGGTGATGCGTCAGCACGAAGACGGGCGTGTGATACGGCGGCTCGTCACCCCACCAGCCCTTCCATCTGCTGTCCGGCCACGGGCCTCGCACAGGACCGAACATGTTGCGCCCAAGAATCCAGGCACCGATTCCCGCAAAGCCTTGCTCCGCAATTCCGTTATCGACCCCCGTCTCTCCATCGTCATCGCCGTGCATCCTCCGCCATACGCGTGTGTGGAAGAACCACTCCATCAACTCAGGGCCCCTCACGCCGAGCGGATTCTGGAGATCTTGGTTCGGCCCAGCACCGTAGCCGTCTATGGAAATCGCGAAGCTTTGGACGCGGAGTTTCGACACTACATTCCTCGCTGCTTGGTCAGGGGGACGGCCCAGCGGTGGGCCCCTACGTTCCGGTTAACGCGCCGCCCGCTCGCGGGCGCTCGCCGTTGAGCCGGTGGTAGACGTCATCACTATTTGACAACCTCGTAGTGCTTCACCCTTCGATCGTATTCGACCATCATTCTTTGGACCTTGTCGGGAACCACCGCGGCCTCAAGGTCGTTTCCGGAAAACTTTGCAATGGCTTCCAAAGAGGACCACCGAGTCACGACGAGAAACTCTACTCCGGCCTCTACGATGCGTCTAAGTATGGATGCGTCGACAAAGCCTTCGATCTTCCGAAGGGCGGGGAACGTTTCATGGATCAGGTGGGCCTCGTACGCTTGAGCAGCCTCGCTGCGCGCCAGGCCCCGCCATTGGCGCGAAATCATTGGGCACAGGCTCCAGTTTGCACGGTGCTCAAGTGACGCCTTGCGTTCCGGCTAACGCGCCGCCCGCTTGCGGGCGGAATCTTGCCCCGATTTGGTTGTTATACGGCGGCGGCACCATTGGTGTGCACTAGGATGGTTTTTATCGCGACTTTCAATTCAGGTGGCACTCCGCGCACCAGAGCGAACATTTCGAATTCGTTCGCCGAGGAATCGAGGAGTTCAAGGTTAGCGCGATCTACCCAACCCTCTTCGAGTTTCAGGTGTCTCTCGATCGCCCGCGCCGCGTAGTCTGGCATTACCTTCCTTCCCGTTGCGAACTCGGAAAGCTGATTCCAAGTGACGACACCTTTTAGCCTTTGTGCAAGGTCCTCGTGGCGCCCATAACGCCAACGTAAGAGGTCCAGGTTTGTTGCTCTCGTTTGATTAAGGTCAGTGCTCATGTCGTGATTCCTTCGGGTTAGCTCGCGGTTCGTGCGCAATCCAAAGTAGCACTAATCCTCTTTTTCGCAATGAGGTCGCCGGTACAGAAGTTTCCAGCAATGTTTGTTCTTGCTCCGAATTTTCGATCACAAATCCTATTGAGCACAGATCTAAACATGCACAAGAACTCGTTCTGCAAAATCCACGGGTCACTTTCGCCGTATAACGTCGCGCTCAGCCGCGCGCTTCAGCGCGGCGGCTGCAGCAGCGGGTTATGCCGCAGTCTGTAGGTAATCTTCCCATCCAGGGAACACCAACACTGCCGGGTGGCACTTGAGAGCTTTCGCGAGCACCTTTGCGCGCTCAACACCCAGGCGAACGCGGTCGTTCTCGATGGCGGAGAGAGTGGCTTGGGGAATGCCTGTGCGTTGCGCGAGTTGGTTCTGGCTCAAGCCTTGTAGCTCGCGAACGATGCGCACGGACTCCCCCACCGAGACAGTGATGCGCTTCTTCGCAGGGCGGAACTGGTTCATTTACGGTCTCCGATAGTCACGCGGGGTGATCGAAACCACCTGAAATAGCTGCTGATCTGGCGCCGTGCGGTAGATGACCCGCCACTGCAGCCCGAGGCGGGAGGAGCGATGACCGTCCCACTTCCCGGACAGGGCTTCATCGTTAAAGCCTTTGATTAGACGAAGCCCCGGTGGTCCGGAGAGCACGGCGATGTCCTTCCACTTTTCGTACCGCTTAAGGATCTCCCGAGGCGTCGACGCGAGCTGCTTGTCAACGCGGCGGTGCTCCTCGATGCGCCACATGCCATATTGTACCTATACCATATATGACATGTCAAGGGGGTTCGGATTCTGCGGCATACTATTGATTGAACCGTATCGCAGCGATGCTAGAACCATCTATTACTGGATGCAAACATCCATTATGTAGATGCCGCCGTATGCCCACATATATAGCGGTACATGGCTACTGCTCGTCGCACGCTTCTAGCGGAGATCTACGCCGCAAGCGCTGGGCGGCGTTTCCAGGATTGCGTTGCCTGTTCAAAGGCGTGGGCGAGCTGCAGCACGCCGAAGTCGTCGCGGTAGCGGCCGACGATCTGGATGCCCACGGGAAGCCCTTCGGGCGTGAATCCGGCGGGCACCGAGATTGCCGGGTGGCTAGTGATGGTGATGTAGTAGCAGCTCTTCATCCAGTCGAGATAGTTGCTCATCGGCACACCGGCGACCTCGCGCGGCCATTCCTCCTCGATGGAGAAGGGCGGCAGCTGGTTCACCGGGCACAGCAGGTACTCATAGTGGTCCAGGAATCGCCGCATGCGGTGAAACAGGTCGCTGCGCAGCGCTTGCGCCCTGGCGATTTTCTCCGGCAAGAGCTTCAGGCCTTCCTCGATGTTCCAGATCACCGTGTCCTTGAGCTGGTCGCGGTGCTGCTTGAGGTGGACGCCGTAGCGCTGCAGGAAGCCGAGCGCGCGCAGGGTTTCGAAAGCTGTCGTGGCGCCGGAGAAATCAGGTTCCGCTTCTTCCAGCGCGCAACCAAGATCCTTGAACACTTTTTTCTGGGCGGACAGGACGGTGGTGACGCGATCGTCCATCGGCAGGCCGCCCAGATCGCGGCTCCACGCGACGCGGACTTTCTTGAAGTCTCTCTTCAGACTCTTCGAAAAGATTTCCCCCGACTCGGCGATCGATACCGGCGCGCGCGGGTCGGGGCCGGCCATGGCAGAGAGAAGAAAGGCGCAGTCGTCGACCGTGTGCGCCATCGGACCGATCACCGCTAGCGAGTCCCAGGCATTCGGCGAGGGCCACGCCGGCACTCGCCCCGGCGTCGGCCGGAAGCCGACGACGTTGCAGTAGTTGCCGGGATTGCGCAGGCTCGCCGCGAGGTCGGAACCGTCTGCGAAAGGCAGCATGCCGCTCGCCACCGCCGCGCCGGCACCGCCCGAGGAGCCGCCGCAGGTTTTCGACGGATCGTAGGGATTGCGCGTCGCGCCGAACAGCTTGTTGAAGGTCTGGCTGCCGGCGGCGAACTCCGGCGTATTGGTTTTGCCGAGCGTGACGGCACCGGCCGCGGCGAGCCGCTCGACGATCACGTGATCCTCCTGCGGCACGTGGTCGCGGTAGATCGGCGAGCCCCAGGTGGTGCGGATGCCCTTCGTCGATACCACGTCCTTGTAGGCGATCGGCAAGCCGGCGAAGCGTTTGCCGCGATCGATCGATTTTGCCTGCTTGAGGGCGAGCTCGGGGGTGAAGGTGACGATGGCGTTCACCTTCGGATTGACGCGCTCGATCTGCGCGATGAACGCGCTTACGACCTCGGTCGCCGAGAGCTTGCGCGCGCGGATGAGCCGCGCGAGCTGCCTCGCCGGGGTAAAGCAGATCTCCCTCACATGAGTACGATGTCGAACTGCTCTTGCGTATAGCTCGACTCGACCTGCATCGAGACCGGCTTGCCGATGAATTCCGATAGCATGGCGAGCGAGGCCGACTCGTCCTCGAGCAGGATGTCGATCACCGCCTGCGAGGCGAGGACGCGGAATTCGCGCGCGTTGAAGGCGCGGGCCTCGCGCAGGATCTCGCGCAGGATCTCGTAGCACACCGTGTGCGAGGTCTTCACTTCGCCGCGCCCGCCGCAGGTGGGGCAGGGCTCGCACAGCACGTGCGCGAGCGACTCGCGCGTGCGCTTGCGGGTCATCTCCACCAGCCCGAGCGCGGTGAAGCCGTTCACCGTCATGCGGGTGCGGTCGCGCGAGAGCGCCTTCCTGAATTCCTCGAGCACCGCGGCGCGATGCTCGTCGCTCTGCATGTCGATGAAGTCGAGGATGATGATGCCGCCGAGGTTGCGCAGCCGCAGCTGGCGCGCGATCGCCTGCGCCGCCTCGAGGTTGGTCTTGAAGATGGTGTCGTCGAAATTGCGGCTGCCGACGTAGCCGCCGGTGTTGACGTCGATGGTGGTGAGCGCCTCGGTCTGGTCGATGATCAGATAGCCGCCCGACTTCAGCTCGACGCGCCGCGACAGCGCCTTCTCGATCTCGGTCTCGACGTTGTACAGGTCGAAGAGGGGCCGCTCGCCGGTGTAGTGCTCGAGCCTGCCGCGCACTCGCGGCATGTAGCTGTCGGCGAACGCGGCGAGCTTCTGGAAGTTCTCCCGCGAATCGACGATGACGCGCGCGGTGCCGGTGCTCACCATGTCGCGCAGCACGCGCTGCGCGAGCGACAGGTCCTGATACAGCAGCTGCGGCGGCGCCGCGCCGAGCGCGCGCTCCTGGATGACGTGCCAGAGGTGGCGCAGGTAATCGATGTCGCCGCGCAGCTCGTCCTCCGAGGCGCTCTCGGCGCGCGTGCGCACGATGAAGCCGCCTTTCTCGTCGGCGGGCAGCAGCTCCTTCAGCCGGTCGCGCAGGGCCGCGCGCCCGCTCTCGTCCTCGATTTTCTGCGAGATGCCGATGTGCGGGTCGTGCGGCAGGTAGACCAGCATGCGCCCGGCGATGGAGATCTGCGTGGAGAGCCGCGCGCCCTTCGAGCCGATCGGGTCCTTCAGCACCTGCACCAGGACCGGCTCGCCCTCGGCGAGAATTTTTTCGATGGGCTTGGTGGGTTCGCCGTTGGCTTTCCTGTGTTCCCAGATGTCGGCGACGTGGAGGAATGCCGCGCGCTCGAGCCCGATCTCGATGAACGCCGACTGCATGCCGGGCAGCACGCGTGCCACGCGCCCCATGCAGATGTTGCCGACCAGCCCGCGGCTCGCGGTGCGCTCGACGAGCAGTTCCTGCACCACGCCTGCGCTGGTGATCGCGACGCGCGTCTCGCGCGGCGTGACATTAATGAGAATATCTTCCTGCACGCGCAGTGTGCAGCCGCTCGATGAGCTGCCAGGTCTCATAAAGCGGCAGCCCCATTACGCCGGAATAGCTGCCGCTCAGATGCATGACGAACAGGGCGGCCCGCCCCTGGATCGCGTAGGCGCCGGCCTTGTCGTCGCACTCGCCGCTCGCGACGTATTGCTGGATGTCATGCTCGGTGAGCGGCTTGAAGCGCACGTCCGAGATCGAGAGGGAGCTTTCCAGCCAGTCGGACTGCTTCAGCGCGACGGCAGTGAGCACCTGGTGCGTCTGGCCGGAAAGCGCGGCGAGGATCGAGGCGGCGTGGTTGCGGTCGGTGGGCTTGCCCAGGATGCGCGCCTCCAGCGCCACGGTGGTGTCGGCGGCCAGCACCGGCGCCTGCGGCAGGTTCCGCTGCATCATGCGCTCCCACCCGGACTCGGCCTTGGCGCGCGCCACGCGCTCCACGTAGGCGCCAGGCGATTCGCCGGCGAGCGGGCTCTCGTCCACCTCAGGACCTTCGCCGGGGCGCGTGCGGAACAGCAGCAGGTGATAGCGCACGCCGATCTGGCTGAGCAGGTCGCGCCGCCGCGGGCTGCGCGACGCCAGATAAATTCCACGCTCGAGCGGGGCGGCCATTTTACCCGAGTGTAGCAGTTAGCTTCTGTGATACGGGTGGCCGATGAGCAGGGTTGCGGCTCGATAAAGCTGCTCAAGCAGCACCACCTGCGCCAGGGCGTGCGCCAGCGTGAGCGATGACACGCGCAGCAGCATGGCGGATTGTCTTTTTATGCCTTCGTCCAGTCCGTCGGGGCCGCCGATCACGAACGCCGTTTCGATATTGAGCAGGGCGCAGAACTGCGCAGTGGTGAAGTCCTTGCCGCGCTCGTCGAGCGCGACGATGCGGGCGCCCTTGGGCAGCACCGCGCGCAGACGGCCGTCGTTCCTGACGGCAATGCGCGCGACCTCGTAGCCGCGGGGCATGCGCCGCGCATAGTCGGCGCAGGCAGCCTCTGCCCAGTCAGGCAGCCTGGCGCCTACGGCGAGAACGTGCAGCCTGGCCACGGCGTTTGGGTTTTTTAAGCTGGAATCGCACTGTCTTTCCGCCCCAGATCTCCTCTAGATTGTAGAAATCCCGGACCGTCGGATGCATGATGTGCACCACCACGTCGCCGAGGTCGACCAGCACCCACTCGCCGCTCGCTTCGCCCTCGACGCCGTAGACGCGCGCGCCGTTCTCCCTGACTTTCTCCTGCACGCGGTCCGACAGCGCCTTGACCTGGCGCGTCGAATCTCCGCTCGCGATCACCACGCGCTCGAACATGGTCGGCATGCGCGCGGTGTTGTAGACAATGACGTCGCGCCCCTTGATGTCCTCCAGCGCCTCGAGCACCACGCGCTGCTTCTTGCGGATGTCCATCTAGCGGTAGAGCTTGCGGCGGGCAATGTAGTTCGCCACCCCGGGCGGCACCAGGCCGGACAGGTCTTCGCCGCGCGCGGCGCGCGCGCGGATGTCGCTCGCGGAGACCGGCATGGCGGGAAAGGGAATGACTTTTGCCGCCTGATCGCGGATCTTCCAGCCCGGACGCGAGAACACGGCGATCCGCGCCAGCCGGGCGACCTCCTGAGGCTTGTGCCAGGTATCGAACTTCGCGTACTGATCGGCCCCGAGCAGCAAGTAGACGGTCGTATCGGCCTCGAGCTCGGCGCTCAGCTCGCGCAGGGTATCGGCCGTATAGCAGGAGGCACCGGGGGCAAGCTCGCGCGCGTCGATCTCGTAGAGCGGCTCGCCCTCGATCGCGAGCCGCAGCATCGCGACGCGGTCCTCGCCGGGCGCGACCGGCGCGTTGCGGTAGCGCGGCGCTCCGGTGGGCACCCAGAGCAGCTTGTCGAGATCCAGCTCCCGCGTTGCGGCGCGCGCCATCGCGAGGTGCGCGTTGTGAACCGGATCGAAAGTGCCGCCGAGGATGCCTACGTTCAGGTGCGGACCTCGCCGTGGCCCAGCACGACGAACTTCTGGGTCGTGAGGCCTTCCAGGCCCACCGGGCCGCGGGCGTGCAGCTTGTCGGTCGAAATGCCGACCTCGGCGCCCAGGCCGTACTCGTAGCCGTCGGCGAAGCGGGTCGAGGCGTTCCACATCACCGAGCTCGAGTCGACTTCGCGCAGGAAGCGCTCGGCGCGCGCGCGGTCCCCGGCGACGATGGCGTCGGTATGCTGCGAGCCGTACTTGGCGATGTGCTCGATCGCCTCGTCGAGCCCCTTCACGACGCGGATCGACACGATCGGCGCGAGCCACTCGGTGTAGTAGTCCTTCTCGGTTGCCGCTTTTGCTTCCGGCACCAGGTGACGGGTTTTTTCGTCAGCGCGCATTTCCACGTTCTTGTTCTTATAGATGGCGGCGATACGAGGCAGGACCTTGGAGGCGATGCCCTCCGCCACCAATAACGTCTCCATCGTGTTGCAGGTGCCGTAGCGCTGCGTCTTCGCGTTGTCGGCGATCCTGATCGCCATCTCCGGATCGGCGCTGTCGTCGAGGTAGACGTGGCACACGCCGTCGAGGTGCTTGATCATCGGGATGCGCGATTCGCGCGCGAGGCGCTCGATCAGTTCCTTGCCGCCGCGCGGCACGATGAGGTCGACATGCTCGGTGAGCGTGATCAGCTCGCCCACCGCGGCACGGTCGGTGGTATCGACGAGCTGCACGGCCGTCTCGGGCAGCCCGGAGCTTTTCAGCCCGGCGCGCACGCAGGCGGCGATGGCGCGGTTCGACTCGAGCGCCTCGGAGCCGCCGCGCAGGATGCAGGCGTTGCCCGACTTCACGCACAGCGCCGCGGCGTCGGCGGTCACATTGGGGCGGGACTCGTAAATGATGCCGATGACGCCGATCGGCACGCGCATCCTCGCCACCTCGATGCCGGTCGGGCGCTTGACGCGCTCGGAGATCTGCCCGACGGGGTCGGCGAGCTGCGCCACCTGCTCGATGCCCCCGGCCATCTGTTCGATGAGCTTCGGCGTCAGCGTCAGCCGGTCGATGAACGCGGCCTCGGCGCCGTCCTTCTTTGCCTGAGCGAGGTCGGCGCTGTTGGCTGCAAGAATTTTCTTCGCACTCGACCTGATGTCCTTCGCCATGGCAGCGAGAGCGCGATTCTTCGCATCGGCGTCGGCGCGGGCCAGCGCGCGCGCGGCAGCGCGTGCCGCGCGGCCCAGCTCGCGGACGTGCTGCCCGACGTCAAGCTTTTGATCCATGGGCCAATTTTAGCCCAAGCGTCATAAACTCCTCCCACGGCTCGCCCGCGCCGACGCCCTTGATGGCGCGGTCGATCGCCGCGGCGTGCGCAAGGGCGCGCGCGAGGACCGGCGCCGGATAGCGCCGCGCCGCGGCCTGCACCGCGCGCTGCAGCGGCTTGTTGAAGAGCCGATGCTGCACGAAAAGCGGATCTGCGCGATCACCGCGAGCGAGGCCGTACAGCACGAACAGCACGCTGCTCAATACGAACAGCACGAAGGTCGGCTGCTCGCCTTCGGCGCGCAAACCTTCGATCACCCTCACGTAGCGCGCGGGACCGTGCGCAAGCAGGGCTTCCGCGGCGACATAAGGATCGTAGCGCGCGACGCTCGCCACCGCCTCGTTGACCGTCTCCATGCCGAGCTCGCCTTCGGGCGCGAGGAGCGCGAGCTTCTGCACTTCCTGGTGCGCGGCGAGCAGGTTGCCTTCGACGCGGTCGGCGAGGAACTCGAGCACCTCGCGCGGGGCGCTCTGGCGCTGGCGCGCGAGCCGCTCGGCGATCCAGGCCGGCAGGCGAGGCCGATCAACGGAGTAAACATCGATGATCACCCCGGCTTGGGCGAGGGCGCGGAACCAGGCCGAGTTCTGCGTGCTGCGGTCGAGCCGCGGCACCGAGACGAGAAGCAGCAGGTCGGCGCTGAGCCGTGCGCAGCATCCGGCGATCGCCTCGGCGCCTTGCGTGCCTGGCTTGCCCGAGGCGAGACGCAGCTCGATCAGCTTCCTGCTCGCGAATAGCGACAGGCTCGCCGCGGCATGCGTGAGCTCGCTCCAGTCGAAGCTGCGGTTTGGCTCGAACACCACGCGCTCGGAGAAGCCCTGTCGGCGTGCCGCCGCGCGCACCGCGTCGGCCGCCTCCAGTGCGAGCAGCGGCTCGTCGCCGTGGACGGCGTAAACCGGGGCGAGGGACTTCGCGAGATGGCCGTGCAGCTGCTCGGCACGCAGTTGCATCTATTGCACGCGAGGCTGCGGCTTTTGCGCCGCGCCCAGGCGCCGCATGATCTGCTGCACCATGTCGGACTGCATGTCGCGGAACAGCAGCTGCTCCTCGGCTTCCTTCGCCAGCACCTCCGCGTCGTTGAAGGTCACGTCGCGCGTGAGCTCCACGGTGCTCTGCGGCACATAATCGGCGCCCTTGCCGTCGTGCAGGCGAAAGCCGACGCGGTAGCGCAGCTTGAACTCGCGCACGCGGCCCGTCCCGGTCAGCGAAAGGATTTCCTTCAGGCGTGTTTCTTCGGTGAACTGCAGCACGGCGTCGGCCTGCTTGGGCTCATCGACGACCTTGGCATTGGTCCCGGCCTGGATATTGCGCTTGAGATCGAGCGCGATGCCGCCCGTGGCGCCCGGCACGTAAACCGTGCTGAACGGCACCTCCGCGGTGCCGCGCAGCCGGAAGCCGCAGCCCGCGAGCGCGAGGCAAAGAAGCGTGACGAGGATTCTCATCCGAGCACGACGTTGATGAGCCGCCCTGGAACGACGATGATGCGCCTAACGATCTTGTCGCCAATCTGCTTCTTCACGAATTCGAGCGACTTTACGATCGTCTCGAGCGCACGCTGGTCGGCAGACTTCGGAACGCGAACCGTGCCGCGCTTGACGCCATTTACCTGCACCACGAGCTCGACCTCGTCCTGCTCGAGCGCTTGCTGATCGGCCTCGGGCCACGGCGCGCGCATCACGTCCTCGCCAAAGCCCAGCTCGCGCCACAGGTGATGGGCGATGTGCGGCGTGATGGGCGAGAGCAGCCGGATGAGGATCGACATGCCTTCCTCGTCGGCGGCAGTGTCTTCCTCGGGCAGGCGCTCCAGCGCATTGAGAATCTTCATGCAGGCCGAGGCCACGGTGTTGAACTGAAGTTTCTGCAGGTCGTAGTTCGCTTGCTTCAGCACCGAGTGGATCTCGAAGCGGGCGTTCTTGCCGGGTTTGCCGGCCATGCCCTTGCGCCGGGAAAATCTCGCGGCGTAGACCCACAGCCTGCGCAGGAACCGGTACGAGCCCTCGACGCCCTCGTCGCTCCACTCCAGCGTGTTGGTCGGCGGCGAGGCGAAGATGATGAAGAAGCGCGCCGTGTCGGCGCCGTACTTGTCGATCAGGTCCTGCGGATCGACGCCGTTGTTCTTCGACTTCGACATCGTGCCGATGCCGTCGTAGACGACCTGCGTCCCGTCTTTTGTCCTTGCGGAAAGTATTTTGCCTTTGGGATCGCGCGTGACCTCGACTTCGTACGGATTCACCCACTCGCGGCGCCCTGGCGTGTCGATGTAGTACGACTCGGCGAGAACCATGCCCTGCGTGAGCAGATTGGTGAAGGGCTCGGAGAGCTCGAGCAGGCCTTCGTCGCGCATCAGGCGCGTGAAGAAACGCGAATACAGCAGGTGCAGGATGGCGTGCTCGATGCCGCCGATGTACTGGTCGACCGGCATCCAGTACCTGGCGCGCTCATCGACCATCGCCCGGTCCTGGTCCGGACAGGCGAAGCGCGCGTAGTACCACGAGGAGTCGACGAAGGTGTCCATCGTGTCGGTCTCGCGCTTGGCGGGCTTGCCGCAGGACGGGCACGCCGTCAGGTAGAACTCGGGCATCCTGGCGAGGGGGTTGCCGGTGCCGTCGGGCACCAGGTGCTCGGGCAACTTCACCGGCAGCTGGGCATCGGGCACCGGAACATCGCCGCAGGAGGGGCAGTGCACGATCGGGATCGGGCAACCCCAGTAGCGCTGGCGCGAGATGCCCCAGTCGCGCAGCCGCCATTGCACCTGCTTTTGCCCAAGAGCTTTCTTCTTCAGGTCGGCGGCGATGGCATCGACCGCCTGCGGGTAGTTCAAGCCGTCGTACTTTCCGGAGTTGATGAGGCTGCCGTATTGCGCATACTCGGGCCTCCAGGGCGGCGGCACCGCGCCGCCCAGCGGGTGCCGGATCACCGCCTTCACCGGCAGGCCGTACTTGTGCGCGAACTCGTAATCGCGCTCATCGTGCCCCGGCACCGCCATCACCGCGCCTTCGCCGTAGCCCATCAGCACGTAGTTCGCGACCCACACCGGCAGCTTCTCGCCGGAGAGCGGATGCGTGGCGTACACGCCGGTCGGCATGCCTTTCTTTTCGATCCGCGCGAGCTCCGCCTCCATGACGGCGCCGCGCTTGCATTCTTCGACGAACGAAGAGAGTTCCTCATTGTTCTTGGCCGCCCAGGTCGCGATCGGGTGCTCCGCCGCCACCGCGACAAAGGTCGCTCCCATCAGCGTATCGGCGCGCGTGGTGAACACCCAGAGCACGCGCTGGTCGTTTTCCAGCCGGTAGGGAAAGCCGACCCGCACGCCCTCGGATTTGCCGATCCAGTTCTTCTGCATCAGCTTCACCTGCTCGGGCCAGCCCGGCAGAGCCTCGAGCGCGCCGAGCAGCTCCTCGGCGTACGACGTGATGCGCAGGAAGTACATCGGGATCTCGCGCTTCTCCACCAGCGCGCCGGTGCGCCAGCCGCGGCCCTCGATCACCTGCTCGTTGGCGAGAACAGTCTGGTCCACCGGGTCCCAGTTCACGACGCCGGTCTTCTTGTACGCGATGCCCTTGCGGAACAGTCGCGTGAAGAGCCACTGGTTCCACTGGTAGTAATCGGGCAGGCAGGTGGCAAGCTCGCGCTGCCAGTCGAGCGCGAAGCCGAGGCTCTTCAGCTGAGCCTTCATGTACGCGATGTTGTCGTACGTCCACTTCGCCGGCGGCACGCGATTCGCCATCGCCGCGTTTTCGGCGGGCAGTCCGAACGCATCCCAGCCCATCGGCTGCAGCACGTTGTAGCCGCGCATCCGGTAGTACCGGGTGAGAACGTCGCCGATGGTATAGTTCCTCACGTGCCCCATGTGCAGCTTCCCCGAGGGATAGGGGAACATCGACAGGCAATAAAACTTCGGCCGAGCGGGGTCTTCCTGGGCACGGAACGAGCTCTTTTCTTCCCAGTACTGCTGGGCCTCGCGCTCTACTGCCTGAGGATCGTAAAGTTCTTGCATGCGACTCTTGCGGCGAAGCCGTCGATTATAAGGGGCGGCGCGCGGCGCGTTGCCGTTGCCCCGGCAATGGAGCCGAAGGCGCCCGAGCGGCTCAACACCGGCGCGGCCTCGAGGGCGAGGCAGCTTATATAATTGCAGCGCTTTGTCGCTGCACCTCGAACACCTCAATCCCGAACAGCTCGCCGCCGTCACGCTGCCCGACGAGCACGCGCTAGTCCTCGCCGGCGCCGGCAGCGGAAAAACCCGCGTCTTGACCACGCGCATCGCCTGGCTGGTGAAGAGCGGCCGCGTGACGCCGGGGGGCATCCTCGCGGTGACTTTCACCAACAAAGCGGCGCGCGAGATGCTGACGCGCCTTGGCGCGATGCTGCCCGTGAATACGCGCGGCATGTGGATCGGCACCTTCCACGGCCTGTGCAACCGGATGCTGCGCGCGCACCACCGCGACGCCGGGCTGCCGCAGGCGTTCCAGATCCTCGATTCGCAGGACCAGCTCGCGGCGATCAAGCGCCTGCTGAAGACGCTGGGCGCCGACGAAGACCGCTACCCGCCGCGCGAGGTGCAGTATTTCATCAACGCCCAGAAGGAGGAGGGCGTGCGCGCGCGCGACGTCGCGGCGGTCGACGACAGCTCACGGCGCTTCGTCGAGCTCTACGCTGCCTACGACGAGCAATGCCAGCGCGAGGGCGTAGTGGATTTTGCTGAGCTCCTGCTGCGTTCTTATGAACTTTTATCCAGAAATGAAATTTTGCGCGAGCACTACTCCCGGCGTTTTCGCCACATCCTGGTCGACGAGTTCCAGGACACGAACCGGTTGCAATACCGCTGGCTGAAGCTGTTTGCCTCCGGGCAAGCGAAGTTCTTTTGCGTGGGCGATGACGACCAGAGCATCTACACCTTCCGCGGCGCGAACGTCGGCAACATGGCCGAGTTCGAGCGCGATTTCAAGGTGGCGAAGGTGGTGCGCCTGGAGCAGAACTACCGCTCCCACGGCAACATCCTCGACGCAGCCAACGCGCTCATCTCGAACAACCGCAACCGGCTCGGGAAGAACCTGTGGACCGCCGCTGGGCAGGGCGAGTCGATCCGCGTCTTCGAGGGCGGATCGGACGTCGACGAGGGGCGCTGGATCGTCGAGGAGGTGCAGGCGCTCGCGCGCGAAGGCACGCGGCTCTCGCACATGGCGGTGCTCTACCGCTCGAACGCGCAGTCGAGAGTGCTCGAGCACGCGCTGTTTTCCCAGGCGGTCCCGTACCGGGTGTACGGCGGCCTGCGCTTTTTCGAACGCGCGGAGATCAAGCATGCGCTCGCCTACCTGCGGCTGGTGGCCGCGCCCGAAGACGACAACGCGTTGCTGCGTGTCGTCAATTACCCGCCGCGCGGCATCGGCGCGCGCACCATCGAGGCGTTGCAGGATGCTGCAAGACAAAAAGGCATCTCGCTTTTTCAAGCCATCGATGGGAAGGCGGCGGCGTTCAAGACGCTGATTGAAGACCTGAGAACGCAAACGCAGAACCTGCCGCTGCCCGAAGTGGTCGAAATCGTCGTGGCGCGCAGCGGCCTGATCGAGCACTACAAGAACGAGCGCGAAGGCGCCGAGCGCATCGAGAACCTCGCGCAGCTCGTGAACGCGGCCGCCGAGTTCACCGACGAGGCGCGCGCCGCCGAGTCGGGCGAGGTGGTCGATCCGCTGACCGCGTTCCTGACGCACGCGGCGCTCGAGGCCGGCGAGCACCAGGCAGGGGAGGGCCAGGACGCGCTGCAGCTGATGACGGTGCACTCGGCGAAGGGACTGGAGTTCGACGTGGTGTTCCTCTCGGGGCTGGAAGAGGGCCTGTTTCCGCACGAGCAGAGCGTCGTCGAGCGCGACGGCCTGGAGGAGGAGCGGCGCCTGGCCTACGTCGCGATCACGCGCGCGCGCTATCGCCTGTACCTCTCGCACGCGCAGACCCGCCTGCTGCACGGCCAGACGCGCTCCAACATCCCGTCGCGCTTCCTCGAGGAAATCCCCGAGGGGCTCATGAAATGGCTGACGCCGCGCTTTTCCAAACGAAGGCAATTCGTCTGGGGAGCGGCAAAAAAGGAGGAATCCGTGTTCAAGAAAGCGCGTAACAGCGCCGGCTTTCGCATCGGCCAGAACGTCGTGCATCCAAAGTTCGGGTCCGGCGTCATCGTCGATGCCGAAGGCCAGGGCAGCGATGCACGCGTTCAGGTGAACTTCGGCCACCAGGGCGTGAAGTGGCTCGCCGTGAGCGTCGCCAAGCTGCAGGCTGCCTAGCCCGGACGCGCTGCGTTGATCGCGCCGCGCGGCGTGCGCCCAGACATCGATTCCTCACGAAGACGCGTTTTCATTAGCCTGCGTGACGGCGACGTGACGCCGGCGGCAATGCGCCGGTAACGTTCCTCAGCTAGCCTAGCTGCACGGTCGGGCTCGCGACGGCGAGCGTGACGAGGGTCAAGGAGGAAAAATGATCGAAGGGAAGCTTGCATTCACCGCGGTTTATCTCAAGGCCAAGCACGGCTACGTCGGTTTCATCGAGGAGCTGCCGGGGGTGAACTCGCACGGGCATAGCATCGAGGAGGCGCGCCAGATATTGCAGAAGCTGGCAGCGGTGGTATTCGACGAGGAGCGCCGCAACGTCGACGAAATGATCGCCGGCAAGGATGTCGTGCGCGAGAGTCTGCTCATTCCGATCCCGTGTAGCTCGCGCTTGGCGTCGGCTCGGCGGGCATCGTGCGCTGCAGCGGGAAGCGCACCGTGAAGCGGCTGCCTGCGCCCGGCTCGCTGTCGATGTCGAGGCTCGCCTGGTGGCGCGCGACGGCGTGCTTGACGATGGCGAGGCCCAGTCCGGTGCCGCCGGTTTCGCGCGAGCGGCTGCGATCGACCCGGTAGAAGCGCTCGGTGAGCCGCGGCAGATGCTCCGGCGCGATGCCGAGGCCGGTGTCCTCGACTGCGAAGGAGGGGCCCTCGGGTGCCTCGCGCCAGACGAGGCAGACCTTGCCGCCGGCAGGCGTGTAGCGGATGGCATTGCTCACCAGGTTGCTGAACGCGCTCGCGAGCTCGGTTTCCGAGCCAAGCAGGTCCAGCGTCGGCCGGCCTTCCAGCAGGATGCTGTGGCGACCGCCTGATAAGGCCTCGGCTTCCAGGCGCAGCCGGGCGAGCAGCGACGCCACGCGCACGCGGTCCGTGGGCGGAGGTGGCGCGGACTCCAGAACCGAGAGAGTCAGCAGATCCTCGATGATTCGATGCATGCGCGATGCCTGTTCGCGCATCATGCCGAGGTAGTCGCGCACGCGCTGCGGATCGAGCTTCAGCTCGCGCACCGTCTCGAGAAAGCCCACCAGCACCGTGAGCGGGGTGCGCAGCTCGTGCGACACATTTGCGACGAAATCGCGTCGCATCGTCTCGACTCGCTCCGCCTGGGTGACGTCGCGGCACAACAGAAGCTTCTGCGACTCGCCATACGCAATGAGCTGCAGCGCGAGCACCGCGCCTTGCGCGGCGCTAGCGCGCACCGCGGGCATGCTGTCGTGATTGGGCGCAGCGAGATAGCCGATGAACGCCGGCTCGCGCACCAGGTTTGCGATGGGCCGCCCGGTGTCGGCGCGCGGGTCGAGATGCAGCATGGCGGCGGCGTTGTCGTTGCACCACTCGATGCGGTTCTCGGCGTCGAGCATCACCACGCCATCAGGCAGCGCCTGCGCCGCGCGCCGAAAGCGCGCCAGCGCGTCGGCGAGCATTTCCTCGCGCTTCGCCGCCTCGCGCTCGAAGCGGTGCAGAGTCGCGAGCACCTCGTCCCAGCTGCCTGCGCCTTCGGGCACCTTGCCCTGCACGGGATGGGAAACCCAGCGCCCGAAACGCGCGAGATGCCGCACGTGGTAGACGAGCAGGGCAAGCAACCCGGCCGCGAAGACGCTCAGCCCCAACGCCGCGCCCGCCGCCGCCCACGCGATGGCCGCGACGGCGGCCAGGCCCGCGAGAGAGACGAGCGTGCTGCGGTAGACCGGGCTCAATCGGCGCGCAGGCCGTATCCCGAGCCGCGCACCGTGTCGATCAGGCGGTGGTGGCCGGAAGGCTCGAGCGCCTTGCGCAGGCGGCGTATGTGCACGTCCACCGTGCGCTCCCCGATGAAGACGTGATCGCCCCACACCTGGTCGAGGAGCTGTGCGCGCGTGTAGATGCGACCGGGGTGGGTCATGAGGAAATGCAGCAGCCGGAACTCGGAGGGCGACAGCGCGAGCCTGCGCTCGCCGGCCGTCACGCGACGCGTCGCCGGAGCGAGGCGCAGTCCCTCCATCTCGACCGCGTCCTCCGAGAGCTGCGGCGCGCGGCGCCTGAGCACCGCCTTGATGCGCGCGGCGAGCTCCTTCGGAGAAAATGGCTTGGTGAGGTAATCGTCGGCGCCGGCTTCGAGGCCGGAGATCTTGTCCTGCTCCATGGCGCGCGCGGTGAGCATCAGAATCGGCAGATCGCGCGTGCGCGCGTCGGCGCGCAGGCGGCGCGCGAGCGACAGACCCGACTCGCCCGGCAGCATCCAGTCGAGCACTAGGACGTCGGGCAGCGCGACGCGAATGGCGGCCTCCGCTTCCTCGGCGCTCGATGCGCGCAGCACCTTATGGCCGAAGTGCTCCAGGTTGACGGCAACGAGCTCCTGGATCTGCGGCTCGTCCTCGACGACGAGAACCGTGGCTCCCATCGAGCGCGGCTAGGCGCCGCCCCCCGACGCCTGGCGCTCGACCTCCGCCGCGCGGGTATGGCGCACGTCGGTGCCTTTGACGATGTAGATGACGTACTCGGCCATGTTCTTGGCGTGGTCGCCGATGCGCTCGATCGCCTTGGCGACCCACACGATATCGAGCGCGGTGGAGATGGTGCGCGGGTCCTCCATCATGTAAGTGATGAGCTGGCGCAGGATCGAGCCGAATTCCGCGTCGATGCCGGCGTCGGCGCGGATCACCTCGGCGGCGGCGTTGCAGTCCAGGCGCGCGAACGCATCGAGCGTCCTGCGCAGCATCGAGATCGCGCGCTCCGCGGCGTGGCGCACTTCCACCACGGGAGGCGCCTGCACGCCGCCGCGCTCGTGGATGTTTTTCGCCATGCGCGCGATCTTCTGCGCCTCGTCGCCGATGCGCTCGAGGTCGGTGAGCGTCTTGATGATCGCGAGGACCAGCCTGAGGTCGTTCGCCGCCGGCTGGCGCTTGACGATGACTTGGCTGCAATCGCCGTCGATCGCGACCTCCATGGCGTTCACGCGATGATCGGTCGCGATGACGTCATCCAGCGTGGCGCGCTCGCCCGAGTTGAAGCCCTCGAGCGCGCGCCGGATCTGCGACTCGACCAGCCCGCCCATTTCCAGCACGCGCGAGCGGATCGACTCGAGCTCGGCGTCGAACTGCTTTGAAAGGTGCTCGTTCACGCCCGGTGCGGTTGCAGCGCCATTATGACCAATGGATGACTGTAACACCGCGGGCCAAAGATAGCGGCGCAGCATGACGGTGTTGTGACAGGGCGCCGCGCCATGCAGGGTGGTCGTCACGAAACCGCAATATTCTGGAAATAGGCTGCCGAGCGTCGCTGTCCACATCAGCTCAAGAGATGCAATGCTAAGACGAATCATCGGCGCGGCTGGCGTCGCCGCAAGCCTCGTGAGCGCGCAGGTGCCCGCCGCGGACATCACCGGAGCGGGAGCGACATTTCCGTATCCCATTTACGCCAAGTGGGCGGACGCGTACAAGAAATCTACCGGCATCGGACTCAACTACCAGTCGATCGGCTCGGGCGGCGGGATCAAGCAGATCACCGCGAAGACGGTCGATTTCGGCGCCTCGGACATGCCGCTGAAGCCCGAGGAGCTCGGCAGGAGCGGAATGATCCAGTTTCCCACCGTGATTGGTGGCGACGTGCCGGTGGTCAATCTGAAGCAGATCATGCCGGGGCAGCTGAGGCTGTCGGGCCCGCTGCTCGCCGAAATCTATCTGGGCAAGATCAGAAAGTGGAACGACCCGGCGATCGCCGCGCTGAACCCCGGAGTCGGCCTGCCGGCGAGCGATATCAACGTGGTACACCGCTCCGATGGCTCTGGCACCACCTTCATCTGGACGAACTTCCTGTCGAAGATGAGCCCCGAGTGGAAGTCCGCAGTGGGCGAGGGCACCTCGGTCAATTGGCCGGTCGGCGTTGGCGGCAAGGGCAACGAAGGCGTCGCCTCGTACGTGCAACGCATACAGGGGTCGATCGGCTACGTGGAATACGCCTACGTGCTCCAGAACAAGATGGCGTACGCGCTGGTCAGGAACCGCGAAGGCCACTTCGTTTCACCAAGCGCCAAGGCGTTCCAGGCTGCGGCGGCGGGCGCCGACTGGAACGCAGCCCCCGGCATGTATGTGATTCTTACCGATGCCCCCGGAAAGGACGCTTGGCCGATCGCCGGCGCCACGTTCATCCTGATGCACAAGACTCAGGATAAGCCGCAGAGCGCAAGGCAGGTGCTCAAGTTCTTCGACTGGGCCTATACCCACGGCGAGCGGCTCGCGCAGGAGCTCGACTACGTGCCGATGCCAGAGGCGGTCGTGCGACTGATCCAGACCCACTGGAAGTCCGATCTCAAGGATTCGTCAGGTCACCCCGTCTACTGAGACCCGCAAGGCCGTTGCTTTGGCGCTCAAGGGGGGCGAGGGCCGGCCCCGTTTCGTCGTTGCCTTACCTTAGAATTCCGCCTGGCCGCCAATGAGCGCCGCCGTTCTTCCCATCCCCGTACATTCGAGCGCCGAATTGCCGATGACCGAGTCCCCGCGCGGCCCCGTCCGCATGCGGCCTGCGCGCTGGAAGGACGTGGCCTTCGAGCAGCTCACGCGGCTGTTCGCGCTGCTCGTGCTGGGCATCCTGGCGGCGATCGTCGTCGCCCTGGTGCTGGAAAGCCGCGCGTCGCTGGACAGCTTCGGCCTCGCCTTTCTGTGGCACGCCGAATGGGACCCGGTGCAGGAGCGCTTCGGCGCGCTGGTGCCGATCTACGGCACCGTGATCACCTCGCTGATCGCGATGCTGATCGGCATCCCGGTGAGCTTCGGCATCGCGCTTTTCCTGACCGAGCTCTCGCCCGCCTGGCTCAAGCGCCCGCTGGGCACCGCGATCGAGCTGCTCGCGGCAATCCCCTCGATCATCTACGGCATGTGGGGGCTGTTCGTGCTCGCGCCCCTGTTCCAGGAGCACGTGCAGCCGGCGCTGATCGAATCGATAGGCGCGCTCCCGCTCGTGGGCGCTCTGTTCCAGGGCCCGCCGCTCGGCATCGGCATGCTCACCGCGGGGCTCATTCTTTCCGTCATGGTGATTCCCTTCATTGCCGCGGTGATGCGCGACGTGTTCGACCTCGTGCCGGCCTTGCTCAAGGAATCGGCCTACGGACTGGGGGCGACGACCTGGGAGGTGGTGTGGACGGTCGTCCTGCCCTACACCAAGGTCGGGGTCATCGGCGGGGTCATGCTGGGACTGGGACGCGCTCTCGGGGAGACGATGGCGGTCACCTTCGTGATCGGCAATGCGCACCGGCTGTCGAAATCGCTGATGGCGCCGGGAAACAGCATCGCCTCGGCGCTCGCCAACGAGTTTACCGAGGCGGTGGGCGACCTGTATTTTTCCGCGCTCATCGAGCTTGGCCTAATCCTGTTTCTCATCACGACGGTGGTGCTCGCGCTCGCCAAGCTCCTCCTCCTGCGCCTGGCAACGCGCGAAGGCGCGCGCACATGAGCGCGGTCGTGAGTGCGGCGACGAGCGCCATCAGCCCGGCGAATCCGCTCTACCGCTCGCGCAAGCGCGTCAACGTCTTCATGCTGGGTGTCTCGGGCGTGGCGCTGGTCTTCGGCCTGTTCTGGCTGGTCTGGATCCTCGGCACGCTGTTCTACGAAGGCGGGCATGCGCTCGCGCGCATCTCGCTGTACTTCGAGATGACCCCGCCGCCGGGGGCCGACGGCGGCCTTGCCAACGCCATCGCGGGCAGCGCCGTGCTCATTGCCGTGGCTACTTTGCTCGGCACGCCGGTCGGCGTTCTTACCGGCACCTATCTGGCCGAGTACGGCAAGCGCGGCTGGATCGCCCCGGCGACGCGATTTATCAACGACGTGCTGCTTTCGGCACCCTCGATCGTCATCGGCCTGTTCGTGTACTCGGTTTATGTCGCGCGCGTAAAGCACTTCTCCGGCTGGGCGGGTGCTCTCGCCCTCGCGCTCATCGTCATCCCGGTGGTGGTTCGCACCAGCGACGACATGCTGAAGCTCGTGCCCAACAGCCTGCGCGAGGCGGCGGCGGCGCTGGGCTGCCCGACCTGGAAGATGATTCTGTCGGTGACCTACCCCGCCGCGCGCACCGGGATCGTCACCGGCATCCTCCTCGCGGTCGCGCGCATCAGCGGGGAAACGGCCCCGCTGCTGTTCACCGCGCTCAACAACCAGTTCTGGTCGCTGCGCCTGAACGAGCCCATGGCCAACCTGCCGACGGTGATCTTCCAGTT
>Ga0209577_10001334_pt1 | contig 24466 bp, 24 predicted proteins | sample GraSoiAngelo_109_FD_185874 | JGI IMG/M metagenome (GOLD analysis project Ga0209577, IMG submission 185874) | Grasslands soil microbial communities from the Angelo Coastal Reserve, California, USA - 14_0903_12_20cm (SPAdes) (version 2) | ecosystem: Environmental > Terrestrial > Soil > Grasslands...
CCGTCGAGACGCCGGAGCGCCGCGACGGTGGCGGCCTCGTAGCGTTGAAAGGTGTTCGTTTCGCTGGAATGCATATCGGGCTCCTTTCCGGGAGCGCCTCCCACCGGAACTCTCGCCGCCGAGCTGGGCTGGGCCTATACGGCGAACTGGCGTTCGGCGGTGCGGGTACCCGCCCGTACGCCGGCCGCCTCGCCACGCCACTCGGCGACCGATGTGCGCAGGCTCGCCAGTGATGCGATTCCGGATGCCGCGGGCAGCCACACCGCAATCGTGCGGTATGCCAGCACGGCCGCGATCGCGGGGGCGGCCGGAGCGCCGAGGGCGATCAGGGCGCCGGCGAGACCCCCGCTGAGGCTCCCTGGCAGCGGGAGCAGGTTGAACAGCGTTCCCAGAAAGTAGGCGAGGACGATCGCCTCGATCGGTAGTGCCACACCGAACGCATGCAGCATCGCCGCGAGCACCGCGATGTCGAACCCCCACGAGGCCGCCGCCCCGAGCAGGGCCAGATGCGGCCGGCGGAGCTCGTGCCAGGCCGCTCTTAGCGCCGCACGCAGGACCGGCAGCTCCTCGATCGCGCGCTCCGCTCCGGGGGCCAGCCTTCCAGAGCCCTCGGACATGCGCCGGAGCGCCGCATGGATGGGCGCCGGCCAGGCGAACAGCACCACGATGCCGCCCCCGACGCCGACCGCGGCCGCCATGCCCAAGAAGCCGAGCGCCTGTCCCTGAGGCACGTGCACGAGCCCCAGGCCGACGGCTGCGCCGCTCGCGAACAGGGCCGCCATGTAGACGCCGTACAGCAGCAGGAGGAAGGCGAGCAGGCGCTCGGTGAGCTCCCGCGGCCGCACGCCCCGTGCGCGCAGCGCCCACACCGCGACCGCCACGCCACCGACGCCGGCGGTCGGCAACAGCCGGGTGGCCGCAGTCCCGCCGAGCGCGATGTCGTAGGAGTCCTTGACGCGCAGTCGCGCGCTCCCCTTGCCGACCACGTGGTGCAGCAGAAGCACATAGCCGGCCAGGGACGCGGCCTCGCACGCCGCGCCGAGGGCGACCGCCCACCACCCCGTGTGCAGCGCCCGCCCCAGCGCGTCGACGAACTCGTGCCCGTGCGAGGCGAGCAGCACCCCAACCAGGGCGGCGCCTGTGACTACCAAGAGCGCAGTAAGCCAGCGGTGCCCGGCCGGCTTGACGGCACCCGCCGGGCGCAGCTCTCGGACGACCTCACGGACGCTGGTGGTGGGCATCCTGATGGTCGCGGGCAGCATGTGCCGAGCTTCGCACCGGGATGCGGGCCGGGCGATGGGGCAGCCCGGTGGCGAGAGGTTCGGTTTTCCGTACCTGCCCGATCTCAGTCCGAGCCGCTCGCGCCGTCGAGCGGGTGGCGCCCAAGACGCTCCAGCACGTGCTCGAACACGTGGTGCGGCTGAGCTCCCGGCACCAGGAACCGCTCGTCGATCAGCCACGCCGGGACGCCGCCCGCCCCGAGCTCGATCGCCGCGCGCGTGTAGGCCCCGATGTGGTCCAGGTACCGCTCGTCCCGCAGCGTCTCCCCGATCTCACGCTCGTCCAGCCCGGCCGCCGTTCCCTCCTCGAGGAGCACCCGCTCGTCGCCGATGTCCCGGCCTCTGGCCCAGTAGGCGTCGAACAGCCGCGGGTGCAGCGCGTCGAACGCTCCGCGCTCGCGCGCCATCTCCGCCAGGATCAGCGCCTTGCGGGAGTTGGAGATCTTCTCGAGCCCGTCGGCGTACGGCAGCCCCGCCTGGTCGAACATCGCCCGGTGGCGCTCCGCGACCCCGGGGCCGTACCGGCGCTCGAGCTCCGCGAAGGGGATCCCCTCAGGCGGATACTCCGGATGCAAGTCGAAGGGCCGCCACACCAGTTGCGCGCCAAACCGGCGCTCCAGCCACGCGGCCCGCTCGAGGCCGACGTAGCAGAACGGTCATATGTAGTCGGCCCACACCGTGATCACCGGTGGGCCGTGGTTGGATACGTCCGGTCGAGCCGCCATCGCCGTCGGCGGGACCCTACCGTCGCGGAACCGCCGCGGAGGGCCCGTCCGCCTCGGCCTCGTCCTTGACCGCGTCGACGTTGCCCATCCGCTCGCCGTAGAGCTGGGCGACCACGACCTCCTCGAGCTCGGCGGGGTCGACGACCGGCTCCTCGAGCGCCTCAGGCTCGGGCTCCGGCGCCAGCCCACGCCATCTCGCGGACAGTCGTGCGATCAGGTTCTCAAGCCGCATCCGATATGCAATCTCCTTTCCCGGGTGGGGCGTTCGCTAACGGCGGGAACCTGTTCTCAGGCTTAAGATCGTGTCCAGGCGTTGAGTACCTCTCGACCACATGCTTCCGGCCGGCGGCGATACGTCCCGCTGTTTCAACGGGTGGCGGCGATCAATGCGCTGCTGCTGCTCGTCACCGTTGGGGTGACGATCCTCGTGCTGGTTCCCGGGAACGAGTCCTCCTTCCGGGTCGAGGTCGAGGGGGTCGTGCTGGTGGTGGTGGTCGTGCTCGTCGTGCTGCTGAACACCTTCCTGCTGCGAAGGATGGTGCGCCCCGTACAGGAGCTGACGGCGCTCGCCCGGACGGTCGACCTCACCGACCCGAGACCGCCGGTGCCGGACGCGGTGCCGGACTCGGAGGCCGGCGAGCTGGCGGTGACGTTCGGTCAGATGCTCGCGCGGCTTCGGACCGAGCGCAGCGAGGCGACCGGGCGAGTCCTGGCCGCTCAGGAGTCCGAGCGGCTCCGGATCGCGCGGGAGCTCCATGACCAGGTCGGCCAGGAGCTGACCGCGGTGCTGCTGCTCCTGTCGCGCCTTCAGCCACGGGTCCCGGAGGAATTGCGCCCTGCCTTCCTGGAAGCGCAGGAGTCGGTCCGGGCGAGCCTCGAGGACGTGCGCCGGATCGCGATCGAGCTGCGTCCCGAGGCACTAGACGACCTGGGGCTCGAGAGCGCGCTGGCCGTCCTCTGCGACCGGTTCGCCGAACGTTCCAGTCTTATGGTGGCGTGCCGGATCTCCGAGCAGCTGCCCGAGCTGTCCCCGGATGCCGAGCTCGTCATCTACCGCGTCGCCCAGGAGGCGCTGACCAATGTCGCGCGCCATGCCGGGAGCAGCCATGCCGAGCTGAGCCTGCATCCCGAGGACGGCCGGGTCATCCTCACTGTGCGCGACGATGGCCACGGGCTCAAGGCAGGCGAGCCGCCGGGCAGCGGGATCCGGGGCATGCGCGAGCGAGCCGGGCTGATCGGCGCGGAGCTCGCGCTCCACAACCGCCGGCCCGGGCCAGGGGTCGAGCTCCAGCTCGGGGTGCCGGTCGCGGCGACCTGGTGATCGCGCTCCGCACCCGGATCCTGCTGGCCGACGACCATGCGGTCGTCCGTCACGGGCTGCGGATGGTGCTCGACGCGCAGCCCGACATGCAGGTCGTGGCGGAGGTCAGCGACGGCGCCGAGGCGGTGAAGCGAGGCGTCGAGGACGACGTCGACCTTGCGATCCTCGACATCGCGATGCCGCGGATGACGGGTCTGCACGCGGCGCAGGAGCTTCACGGTCGCCGGCCCGATCTGCGGATCCTGATGCTGTCGATGCACCAGAACGAGCGCTACCTGCACGCGGCGCTGAAGGCGGGCGCCGCCGGCTACGTGGTCAAGACCGTCGCCGACCGCGACCTCGTCGAGGCGGTGCGAGCCGCGATGCGGGGGGAGCCGTTCCTCTACCCGGGTGCGATGACCCCGCTGATCGAGGACTTCCTGCGCCGCGCGCGCCAGGACCTTCCGGTGCGCGACGACCCGCTGACGCCGCGGGAGCAGGAGGTCGTGAAGCTCGTCGCCGAGGGCTATACGAACAGGCAGATCGCCGAGACCCTGGTGATCAGCGAGAAGACGGTCGAGCGCCACCGCGCCAACATCCTCGAGAAGCTCGGGATGCGTGACCGGGTCGCGCTCACCCGCTACGCGATCCGCCAGGGCCTGATCGAGCCGTAGCTCCGGGGCCTCGGCTGCAGAGATGGGTGCCCGCACCCATTCCGCACGGGCCGCCGCTGAGCGACTGTACGCGGCGATGAGAACGGAGAGTCAATGAGCAGCGTTGCCAGCAAGCCGGCCCCTCGGCGGACCGAGGCTCGCGCGGGCTCGCGCGACCGCACCCGGGTGCTCGTCGTCGACGATCACCCGGCAGTGCGCGCGGGCCTTCGGGGGCTCCTGGCCGATGAGGCCGACTTCGAACTGGTCGCCGCCGTCGCCACCGCCGAGGCCGGACTCGAGGTCGCCGAGCGCGACTCGATCGACGTGGCCGTGGTCGACTACCAACTCGGCGGCCGCAACGGACTCTGGCTCAGCCGCAAGCTCAAGCGACTTCCCCAGCCGCCTGCCGTGCTGATCTACTCGGCCTACACCGATGGCTTGCTGGCCGCGGCCACGGTGGTCGCCGAGTCGGACGCGCTCGTCAGCAAGGGCAGGCTCGGAGCCGACCTCTGTGACGCAGTCCGGAGCGTGGCCTCCGGGCGGCGGCAGCTGCCTCAGCTGCCGCCGCGGCTCGGGGAAAGCGTCCGTTGCCGTCTGGATCATGAGCAGCAGGCCATCTTCGGGCTGCTGCTCGCGGGCATCGAGCTGGAGGAGGTGGCCGCGACACTGGGTCTCACCATGGCCCGGCTGGAGTCCCAGCTGTGGGCGATGCTCCGCGGGCTCGAAGGTCCGCCGGGATGACCGCGGTCGCCAACCGCGATGCCCAGATCGCGGAGGCGAGGGGGCATCGCCGGAGACACCCGAAAGCCGCGACCCCGCGCGGGTACGTCCCACTGCTGCAGCGCGTCGCGGGAATCAACGCCGCCCTGGTGGTGGTCGCGGTGGTGGTCACCATCCTCGTGCTGACGCCCGCCAAGGTGTCCGCGCTGGCGCTCGACGAGGAGGTCGCCGTGGTGCTGGGCGCGGTGGCGGTCGTCGTGCTGGCGAACGTCTACCTGCTGCGAAGGGTGGTCGGCCCGGTCCAGTCGCTGACCAGGTTCGCCAGAGAGGTCGATCTGGACAACCTCCAGGACCGGGTGCCGGAGGCGCGGCCCACGTCCGAGGCCGGGGAGCTCGCGCTGACCTTCAACGAGATGCTCTCGCGACTCGACTCCGAGCGACGCGACTCCACCGCGCGGGTCCTGCGGGCACAGGAGGACGAGCGGCTGAGAATCGCGCAGGAGTTGCACGATCAGGTGGGGCAGGACCTGACCGCGGTGCTGCTGGGCCTCTCCCGAGTGTCCTCGCAGGCGCAGGGCGGGATGCGCGATGACGTACGGGCCGTCCAGGACACCGTCCGCAACAGCCTCGAGGAGGTGCGCCGCATCGCGCTCGAGCTCCGGCCGGAAGCGCTCGACGACCTCGGGCTTGCCGACTCCCTCGCCGTCCTCGCTGAGCGGTTCTCGCAGCAGCTCGGCCTCGAGGTCTCCTATCGGATCGAGCCCGATCTTCCAGTGCTGCCCCCGGAGACCGAGTTGGTGGCCTACCGCGTAGCCCAGGAGGCGCTCACCAACGTGGCGCGGCATTCGGCGAGCACGCGGGCGTCGCTGACGCTCGGCCGCGATGGGGGAACGCAGGACCGCGACCGGGATAACTTGGTCCTGACCGTCCGCGACTACGGCCTCGGGATGCCGCGACACAACATCGCCGGCGCCGGGATCAGGGGCATGCGCGAGCGTGCAGCGCTGATCGGAGCGGAGCTCGAGATCACCAACAGCGTTTCGGGGCCGGGGTGCGAGGTCTATCTGACCGTGCCGCTGGAGGCGGAGGAGCGGGGATGATTCCGCTCAAGGCTCGGGTCCTGCTGGCCGACGATCACGCGGTGGTCCGTCACGGGCTGCGGATGGTGCTCGAGGCGCAGCCCGACCTGGACGTCGTGGCGGAGGCGGGCGACGGGATCGAGGCGGTCGATGCCGCGCTCGCACAGGAGCTCGACCTGGCGGTGATCGATATCGCGATGCCGCGGATGACGGGTCTGCACGCGGCGCGTGAGCTTCACCGTCGCCGGCCCGAGCTGCGGATCCTGATGCTGTCGATGCACGAGAACGAGCGCTACCTGTACGAGGCCCTGAAGGCGGGCGCCGCCGGCTACGTGGTCAAGAGCGCGGCCGACCGCGACCTCGTCGAGGCCTGCCGGGCGACTCTCCGCGGGGAGCGGTTCCTCTACCCGGGCGCGATGACGCCGCTGATCGAGGACTTCCTGAACCGTGCGCGCCAGAACCTCCCGCTGCGCGAGGATCCGCTGACGCCGCGGGAGCAGGAGGTCGTCAAGCTCGTCGCCGAGGGCTACAGCAGCAAAGAGATCGCCGACGCGCTCGTGATCAGCGAGAAGACGGTCGAGCGCCACCGCGCGAACATCCTCGAGAAGCTCGGGATGCGCGACCGGGTGGAGCTCACCCGCTACGCGATCCGCCAGGGCCTGGTCGAGCCATGAGCACGAGAGCCCCAGAGCCCCAGCGCCTCGCCGCTCCGCCGGCCTGCCGATCCATGTCGTGCTGGTCGACGACCACCCGGCGGTTCGCCACGGCGTCCGCCAGCTGATCTCGAGCCAGGACGACCTGGTCACGATCGCCGAGGCCGGCAGGGCCTCGCAGGCCACCGCCGACCTGGCCCGGTGGGCGGATGTGGCCGATCGCGGCGCGGCTTGGCATCTCCCGTCCTGAGCTGGGCGCGCGCCGCCGCCAGATCGTCCGGGAGATCGCGCCGATCGCCGCGTCGGTCGGGACGCCCGATTCCGGTCGGTCTCCGCTCGACTGCGAGCGTGCGGGCCGGCGGCTGCGCTCCTCGGGGGGTTGATCCAGGCTAGGCCCGCGTCGGCCGCCGCAGACGAACCTCCGCCGACGAACGTCCCTTCGGCGGACGAACGTCACATTCGGTCATCATCGGGGCCGGGCGCGTGACGTTTGTCGCATCTGGTGCGCACAACGTCACAATCGCACTCGGCGCGCGCCGCCGTTGTGACGTTCTGCCGCATCGAGGAGGCTCTTGACGCCGACGCGTCGGGGCCGCCGGTGCCCAAGCGGCTGGCCGCTGTCAGGTGGCCGACGGGCTGTGCCCGCCGGCCACCTCAGCGTCTTCCGTTGCGCGAGGCCCGGGAGAATCGGTGGGGTCATGAGCGACCTCGCAGGTGCTCAGAGCAACGGTCCTGTGACTGTTCCAGCGCGGGGCCGGCGGCGGAATGGGTGGCAGCACCCATATTGGTCGAGCGACCGGATCGACGACGATTCACCGGGAAGTGTTCGAGGCGACCGCAGCTGGCTGGGCGGTGACGCTCGCCGTGCTCGGCGGGCTGGTCGCGTTCGACCTCTGGCAGTCGACCCGCAAGCCGCGGGCGATCGGGCTGCGCCAGGCCACCGTGTGGTCGATCTTCTACATCGCGATCGCGGTGCTGTTCGGCGTCGTGTTCGCGGTGATCGCCGGATGGGACGCCGGTGCTCAGTACTTCGCCGGCTACATAGTCGAGCGAAGCCTGTCGATCGACAACTTGTTCGTGTTCCTGGTGATCATGGGCGCGTTCGCCGTGCCGGCCGAGCGGCAGAGCAGGCTCCTGATGCTCGGCATCGTCGGCGCGCTGATCCTCCGGACCGTGTTCATCGTCGCGGGCGCGGCGATGCTCGACGCGTTCTCGTTCACCTACGTGCTCTTCGGCGTGCTCCTCGCCGGGACGGCCGTCCAGCTCTTCCGCCATCGCGACGCGGATCCGTCGGTCGAGGACAACGCGGTCGTGGCGGCCGCGCGCCGGCGCGGACTGCCGCCGATGGTGCTGGCGGTCGTCGCGATCGCCACGACCGACCTCGTGTTCGCGCTCGACTCGATCCCCGCGGTGTTCGGAGTGACCCAGCACGCGTACATCGTGTTCGCCGCCAACGCGTTCGCGCTGCTCGGGCTTCGCGCCTTGTATTTCCTGGTCTCCGGCCTGCTCGACCGGCTGGTCTACCTGTCGACCGGTCTCGCTCTGATCCTGGCGTTCATCGGCGTGAAGCTCGTGCTCCACTTCGCGCACCTCCAGGATGACGCCGTCCCGGAGATCTCGACGGCCGTCTCGCTTGGCGTGATCGGGGCGATCCTGGCGGCGACGACGATCGCGAGCGTGCTCAAGGCTCGCCGCGATCCGGCGGCGAGAGCACACGCCGGGTCGCTTCACGGGCCACGGGAGCCGGGGGGTCCCGACGCCGCGATCAGGTCGAGAAGACCTGGGAGCTCGCGCATTTCGTCGAACACGATCGTGTCCGGTCCCTCCAGCAGCTCGATCGGTGAGAGCCCTCCTCCGAAGGCCAGGACCCGCATGCCCGCGGCGCGGGCCGCCTCGACGCCGGACCGACTGTCCTCCACGACCACGCAGCCGCCGGCGCGGGCCCTCATGCAGGCGGCGGCGTGCAGGAACAGGTCGGGCGCGGGCTTTCCGTGAACCACGTCCTCCGAGCTGAAGATCCGGCCCGCGAAGCGCTCGTACAGGCCGGTCAGGCCGAGCACGTATCGCAGATAGTCGTGCGTGCCACTCGACGCCACGCACTGCGGCAGCTCGATCGCGTCGATCGCCTCCACCACGCCGTCGATGGGAGCGAGCTCGGCCGCGAACGCCTCCCGGTAGAGGGTCCTATACCGCTCGTCCCAGTCCGCGGGCAGCTGCCGACCGAGATGGGCCTCGATTGCGGCGCGGGTGTCTCGGTCCGAGCGCCCGACGAACCGCTCGATTACCTCAGCCTCGCTCAGAGGCCAGCCCAACTCCCGAAGCGCCTCGACGTCCACCTGGATCGCCAGGCGCTCCGAGTCGATCAGCACGCCGTCGCAATCGAGGATCACCAGCTCGACCGGCCCGAACGTGCCGGCGGCCACTAGCTGTGCGCAACCGAGGCGGTGCCGGCGGGGTCGGAGAGGCGCTGCGCTTCGGCAACCGCCACATGGCAGGCGACCTGCTGCGCGCCGATCGAGGTGGGCCGCGGCGTGACCTCGGAGCACTTCTCGATCGCGTAAGGACAGCGCCAGCGAAAGCGGCAGCCCTCGCCCGGGTCGATCACCCGGGGGGGCTCGCCGGTGTCCGCGGAGACCGACTCGAGCTTCTCGCGCGGGTCCGCTACCGCCGATAGCAGCAGCTGGGTGTACGGATGCTTGGGCTCCGAGAGGACCGTCTCGCTCGGCCCGGCCTCGACCAGATGCCCCGCGTACAGGACGAAGATTCGGTCGGCGACGTACCGCGCGCTGGCGATGTCGTGGGTGATGTAGAGCAGGGACACCCCCTCCTGGTCGCGGAGGTGGGCCATCATGTTGAGCACGCCGGCCCGGATCGAGACGTCGAGCATCGACACCGGCTCGTCGGCGAGGATCAGCTTCGGCCGCGCCGCGAGCGCCTGGGCGAAGCCGATCCGTTGCCGCTCGCCGCCGCTCATCTCGTACGGGAACTTCGTCAGCATCTTGGGGCTCAGGCCGACCGCCTCGCAGACGCGCTCAGCCTCGCGCCGGCGTTCGGATCGGCCGAGCTCCGGGCGGTGCAGGACCAGATTGCGCTTGATTCCGTGCGAGACCCTGAACACCGGGTTGAAGGCGCTGAACGGATCCTGGAACACGATCGGCGCCTCGCCTCGGTACCACAGCCTGTTCTTGCGGGAGCGCAGGCTCCGGAGCGATCGCCCGCGGTAGTAGATCTCGCCCTTGGTGGGCTTGTGAACCATGGCCAGCAGCCGCGCGACGGTGCTCTTGCCGCTGCCGCTCTCGCCGACCAGCGCGACGATCTCACGCTCGCCGATCGTGATGTCGAGGTCGTCGACGGCGTGGAGCATCCGCTTCGAGAACATGCCGCCCAGGCGGAAATGCCGCGTCAGGCCAACCGTGCGCAGGAGTGGCTCTTCGGCGGCCGCGGTGCTCTCGACAGGCTCGATCGTCTGGGCCATGCTCAGACTGCCTCCTTCTCCTTGTCCTCAGCGTAGAGGAGGCAGCGCACCTGGGTACCACCGACCGCGTACAGGTCGGGCGGCTTGGTCAGGCATACAGGCATGACCTCGGGGCAGCGCGGATGGAAGCGACAGCCGGTGGGCGGGCGGGCGAGGTCGGGCGGGGTTCCAGGGATTCCGGCCAGCTCCCGCCGCGGGCCGCGGATCGACGGGAACGCACTCATCAGGCCGCGGGTGTATGGGTGCAGCGGCTGATCGAAGATCGTCTCGGTCCGGGCCACCTCGGCGACCTGCCCGGCGTACATCACGATCACCCGGTCGGAATACCGGCTGACCACCGACATGTCGTGCGTGACGAAGATCACCGCGAACCCCAGGCTCAGCTGGAGCTCCTTGATCTTGTTCATTAGCGACCGCTGCGCCACCACGTCCAGGGCAGACGTGGGCTCGTCCATGATCACGAGCTGAGGCGTGAACAGGAGCGCCATCGCGATCATGGCCCGCTGGCGCATGCCGCCGCTCAGCTGGTGGGGATAGCTCTTCAGGTGGACGGGATCGATGCCCACGAGGTTCAGGACCTCGGCCGATCGCTGCCGGATCTCGTCGTCCGACGGACTGCCGTGCGCCTGGAGCGTGTCCTTGAACTGCGCCCCGATGCTCTTCATCGGATTGAGCGCGTTCATGGCGCTCTGCATCACCACCGAGTAGTCGCGCCACCGCATGTGGCGGAGCTCGTCCTCGGTCAGGCGGACCATGTCCTGACCCCGGAACACGACCTGCCCCGCGACCACTTGGCCGGGGGGCGAGAGCAGCTGCGCCACCCCGAACAGCAGCGTGGTCTTCCCGCAGCCGGACTCGCCGACGATCCCCAGGAACTCGCCCTGTCCGACGGTGAAGCTGACGTGGTCGACGGCGCGCACGTCCGCCGTGTCGGTCGGATAGTCGACGACCAGGTCGAAGACTTCAAGCAGCGGCTCGGCCACGCCGCCTCCTCGAGCGCCGCCGTTTTCTGACCGGCCGTAGCGCCGGGTTCCCGATCTCGTCGAACGCGTAGTTCAGGAGCGCGAAGCCCGCCCCGAGCAGCGCCACCGCCGCGCCGGGGCCGAGCGCCCACCAGGCGTTCCCGGCCTCTAGCGCCGCGGCCTGCTGCGCGTTGTAGAGCATCGTCCCCCACATCAGCTGGCCGCTGTTGCCGAGCCCGAGGAACTGAAGCGCGGCCGCGAACCCCACGATGTACACGCACAGCGCCAGGAAAGACGCCGCCAGCAGCGAGCTCATCGTGGGCACGATCTCGACCAGGATGATGTAGATCCCGCGCTCGCCGCGGGCTCGAGCCGCCACCAGGAAGTCGCGGTTCCGGACCGACAGCCCCTGCGAGCGCAGCTGCCGCGCCTGGAACGCCCAGCTGGTGATGATCAGCACGATCGACAGGGAGGTCACCCCCGGCGGAAGGTAGGCGGCGAGCAAGATCAGCAGCGGAAGCACCGGCAGGATCAGGAACACGTCGATGATCACCGTCAGCGTGCGGTCGGTGATCCCGCCGAAGTACGCGGCGGTCACGCCGACGATCATCGAGATGAAGGTCGCGATCACGCTCACCACGAGCGTGACCAGCAGCGTCAGTCGCGTGCTCCATATCAGCTGCGAGAAGACGTCCTCACCCAGCTGCGTCGTACCGAGCAGGTGTGCCGACGACGGCGCCGCGTCCTGGGCGTAGATCGTCGCGTGCGGGCTGTCGGGCGCGATCAACCCCGGGAACGCGGCTACGAACACCATCACCAGCAGAATCACGGCGCCGGCGGCCGCCTTCTTGTTGCCGAGGACCGCGCGGAGGAAACGCGCCGGCGCACCCGTCACCTCAACGTCGGGCGCGTGCTCGGCCAGCGAGATGTCGGTAACCGCCATCTCAGGCTTCCCGCGTCCGGGGGTCGAGCACCGCGGTGAGCAGGTCGGCGATCAGGACGCAGACCAGTACCGCGAGCGTGTAGAAGAGGAACAGCCCCTGCATCAGGGGCAGGTCGTGGTCGGTCGTGGCGGTGTAGAAGAGGTACCCGAGACCCGGATAGGAGAACAGGTACTCGATCACGATCGCCCCTCCCAGCACGTAGCCGAGCTGCATCGCGAAGCCCGTCAGGTTGGGGAGGATCGCGTTGCGTCCGGCATAGCCGAACATGACCCGCCGGGTGGGCAGTCCCTTGGCTCGGCCCGTCTTGACGTAGTCCTCGGCGATCGTGGTGATCATGTTGTTGCGCATCGAGTACACCCACAGACCGGAGGTCACGATCACCAGGCTGAGCGCGGGCAAGAGGGCGTGTTTGAGCACGTCCCAGATGAACGAGGCTGAGAACGACGGGGTGGCCCCGACGCTGTAGTTGCCGCCCAGGGGCAGCCAGTTCAGCTTCACGGCGAAGACGTAGATCAGCAGCAGCCCCACGAAGAAGACGGGAATCGTCGAGACGATGAACAGCGCGGGCGGCAGGATCGCATCGAGGCGGCCGCCCCGGTACCACGCGCTCGCCACGCCGGCGAGGGTGCCGATCAGGAACGCGATCACGGTCGTCACCCCGACCAGGCCCAGCGTCCAGGGCAGCTTCGACCCTATCTCGCTCATCACCGGCACTCCCTGCGCGGTGACGCCGAACTGCCCCGTCAGGCAGTTGCCCAGGTACTCAAAGTAACTCGAGAGAACGCTCTGGTGGGCGTTCACCCCGAACTGGATCTGCAGCGCGTGCAGTGCCGCCGGGTTGATGTTCCGGAACGTCCCCAGCACGGCCTGCGCCTCGTTTCCCGGCATCACGCGCGGAATGATGAAGTTGACCGTCAGCGCGGCCCACAGGGTCACCAGGAACAGGCCTATTCGCCGCGTGAGGTATCGCATGGCCGGAGGGCGCGGATCTCAGTTGCGGCCCTGGGTCCACCTCCTCAGCTGCTGGGATACAGGTGTGCCAGGACCTGGCCATTGTCGGGGAACGAGTAGGGCGACGGCTGCGCGTACGGATCGGACTGGGTCGGCCAGCCCCCGATGTTCGTGGTGTCGTACTGGTACCAGTCGACGCCCTCGGTGGTCGGGATGAAGGGGATCTCGTCCACCATCATCTTCTGGACCTGGTGCATGATCTGTACCTGCTGAGGCTGGCTCGCCCCGGCGTACTGGTTGAACAGGGCGTCGGCCTGTGCGGACTTGAAGCGGGAGTAGTTGGTCGAGCCGATGTTGCCGCTGAACAGCCATCCCCGCAGCTCGTAGTAGGGACCCGGGCCGGGGCTGGCCGCCGGCCCGCCGCTCCCGGCGTACGCGAGCTGGAAGTGGCCACCTTGGATGTCCGAGGTGTAGGGGGTCGAGTTCTCATCCTGCACGGTCACCGCGATCCCCACGGCCTTCAGCTGCTGGGTGATGACCTGCAGCGACGCGTCCCAGTCGGAATAACCACTGATCGTCTTGATCGTGAACGCGAGCCGGTTGCCGCTGGCGTCCTTGTAGATGCCATCCGAGCCCTTGGTGAAGCCCGCCGACTTCAGGAGCTGCTGGGCCTTGGCCGGGCTGTAAGCCGGCTGCGTGAGCGCGCTGTCGACCCAGCTCTGGAACGTCGGGGTGACGACGCCGTTCTGGTTGGCGGGCTGCTGCTCGCCCCCCTCCCCGAGCCGCGAGATCGTGGCCTTGTCGAGGGCGTAGGCGATCGCCTGGCGCACCGGCAGCTTGCCGAGCAGCGGGTTGCTCAGATTGGGGACGAGGGCCACGTTCAGGACCGGCGGGAACCAGATGTGGCGGTGCGCGGGATCCTTGCCGACGTAGAACGACTGGACGTTCGGGATGTACTGGCCGCCCCATTGAGCCTGGCCCTGGGCGAGGAACAGGTTGCCCGGGGTGTTGCTGAGGAACGCCGGATAGTCGACCTCCTTGATCATCGGCACCGGATGACCGGCCTTGCTCTGCCAGTAGTGAGGGTTGCGGGTGTACTTGATGTTCTGCGGCGAGCAGCTCGAGACCATGAACGGCCCCGTGCCCACCGGCTGAGAATCGGGGTACGAGTGCAGCTTGCTCTGGTTGAGAGCCGACCAGATGTGTTGGGGAACGATCGGCGTCTGGTCGGCGACGAAGTAGAAGATCGGCTGGGAAGGCGCTTTGAAGGTGAAGACGACCTGGTTCGTCCCCTTGACTGCCACGCTCGTCAGCGGACCACCGTCCGCGCTCCAGAGCGCGTTGAGGTCGATCACCTTGTCGCTCTTCATCGCGTTGAACGTGTAGGCCACGTCGGCGGCGCTGAAGGGCTTGCCGTCGGTCCACGTCACTCCGTTGCGGATCGTGAACGTGAGCGTCTTGAAGCCGTTGGACCAAGCGGAGGACGTCGCGAGCATGGGGACGGGAGGGTTGCCGCTCTGGAGGATGTTCACGAACTCCAGCGGCTCATAGACGGGAGCAAACGTGATGCCGGGGCCGAGGACCGCCGAATTGAACGGGTTGAACTGGCAGGTCCAGGTGGAGCCGCTCACGTTGTCGATAACAAGCTTTCCTCCGACCTTGCCGGTGTTCGCGGTGCTCGACGACGTACCGGACGAGCTCCCTCCGCAGGCGGCTACAAACATGCCCACGGTCGCCAGGGCGGCAAGCCATTTGATGCGCTTCATCGACATCCTCCGTTCCCCTCTCGACGACCGCCGGCTGCTCCGCCGGCGATCTCCCGGACACGATCACTCATACGGCCATTTGGGAAATGCCTAAACAAAAGGACTATATCCGCGATACTGTCAAGGTGCAACCATCCACGAGATTTGCGTTTCGGTTTTCCAATTCCCGCCTACGCACTCCGCTGTGCCGTTGCCGTCAGCCGGTTCTGGGATTTGGGCGCACCGCCCGGAGAGCGGGATTTGGGCGCGCCGCCCGGGGAGAGCAGTGTCGTGCGCGCGGCATTCAGGGCAACGGCGATCGCGCCCTGCAGCGCCGCGCGCTCACCAAGCAGGCTGGTCTCGATCCGCGCGGTGATCGGAACCAGCATCGCCGCAGCTCCGCGGACCGGGCGCAGCAGCAGTGGGCTCGAGCCGATGCCTCCGCCCAGGACGACCAGCTCCGGATCGAGGATCGCGCACACGGTGGCGATCGCCGTCCCCAGGCGCTCGGCGACGTGATCGACCACCGATCGGGCCGCAGCGTTCCCGGCGCCCGCGAGCTCGAAGACGTCGTGCACCGAGGAGAGCTCGGGATCCTCCGGCCCGCGGCGTTCGTGGAACGCGGCGACGATCCCGGCGGCCCCGATCTCGTCCTCCAACCCTCCGTGCAAGCGGTGGCGAGGGTTGAATGGATCTCCGACCAGCGGGAGGTAGCAGATCTCGCCCGCCGCCCCGTGCGCGCCACGGACGAGCTCGTCGTCGATGATCGTCCCCATGCCGATTCCCGCGCCGATCGCGATGAACACCATCGTCGAGATGCCTCGCGCCAGTCCGAACCACTTCTCTCCAACCGCCGCGAGGTTGACGTTGTTCTCGATCAGTACCGGCAGGTCGAAGCGGTCGCGGATCACCTCGAGCGGATCGAAGCCACCCTCCGGCGCCACGTTGTAGGCCAGCGAGGTGACGCGGCCGCTCGCCTGATCGACGACGCCCGGCGCCGAGATGCCGAGCGCCAGGGGCCGCCCGTGTACAGCGCTCGCGTCGTCGATCGCCTCGCTGACCATCTCGAGGATCTGGACTCCGACGGCTCGGCTGCCGTCCTTGGCGGTCGCCTGCTTGAGGTCGCAGATCGGCTCGCCGAAGAGATCGGCCGCGGCGACGCGGACGTTGCTTCCGCCGATGTCGCCACCGACGACGAATCCCGCCCGCGAGTTCACCACGTAGGCCACCGGCTTACGCCCGCGCTGGCCCCCGCGCCTGCCGGATGCCCGAACCAGTCCTCCTTGCTCCAACCGGCTGACTGCGGCCGAGACGGTCGGCTTCGAGAGGTTGGTGGCGGTGGCGATCTCAGGCCGGGTGATCGGGCCCCTGCGAAAGATCGTCTCGAGCACCGCCTGCTCGCCGAGCTCCCGCAACAGGCTCAGTCGCGAGTCGGCTCCTGCTTCACCGGACCAGGCGGAGCTGCCATCTCGGCGGGGACTAGGCATTCAGGTTAGATCCTTTTACAAATGCGTTGCGACATTTGACGCGTAAGAATAAGGCCCGTATCGTCGATAAGGCAAGATCCTTGCATAACCGCTCTTGCGATCCTCGCATAACCGCTCGCGCTCTACTCGGGAGGACTTGAAGGAATGAAGGTGGCCGTGGTCGGCGCCGGCTCCACATACACGCCGGAGCTCGTCTCCGGGCTGCTGCACGAGCGCGAGCGGATCGACCTGCGCGAGCTGGTGCTGCACGACATCGACCCTGATCGCCGCGAGGTGGTCGGCGGCCTCGCGACGCGCATCCTCGAGCGCCAGGGCTTCTCGGGCGAGCTTCAGATCACCGAGGAGCTCGATCGGGCGCTCGAAGGCGCCGACGCGGTCCTGATCCAGATCCGAGTGGGCGGACAGGCGGCGCGGCTGCGCGACGAGACGATCCCCGCTGCATGCGGCTGTGTCGGCCAGGAGACGACTGGCGCCGGTGGATTGGCGAAGGCGATGCGGACGGTGCCGGTGGTGCTCGAGATCGCGGAGCGCGCGCGTGCGCTTGCCGCTCCAGACGCATGGATCATCGACTTCACGAACCCGGTCGGGATCGTCACCCGGGCCCTTCTCGACGCGGGACACCGCGCGATCGGGCTGTGCAACGTCGCGATCAACTTCCAGCGCCAGATCGCTGCTCAGCTCGGCGTGCCGCCCGAGCGGGTGCTGGTCGAGCAGGTCGGCCTCAATCACCTGACGTGGATCAGGGCGGTGTGGGTCGAGGGCCGCGACGCGCTCGGCGAGGTGATCGAGCGTTTCGGTGACGTGCTGGCGCACGAGATCGGGCTGCCCCGTGAGCTGATCGAAGAGCTCGGGGCGATCCCCTCGTACTACCTGCGGTATTTCTACGCCGAGCGAGAGGTCGTCCAGGAGCAGCGGATGACCACACCCCGGGCGAAGACGGTCGCGCAGATCGAGCGGAGCCTGCTCGATCTCTATCGCGACCCGGGTCTGGCCGAGAAGCCGAAGCTGCTCGAGCAACGCGGCGGAGCCTTCTACAGCGAGGCCGCGACCCAGCTGCTCGCGTCGCTGGCCGCCGACAGCGGTGACGTCCAGGTGGTCGACGTGCGGAACGCCGGAACGCTTGCGGGTCTGGCCGATGACGACGTCGTCGAGGTCCCGGCGCGGATCGGGAAGGAAGGGGCATCGCCGCTGGCGCAGGCCCCCCTCGCGCCCGAGCTGCTCGGTCTGGTCCAGCACGTCGCGGCTTACGAGCGGCTGGCGGCGTCGGCGGCGGCCACCGGCGACCGCGATGCCGCACGTCTGGCTCTGATGGCACATCCACTGGTCCGCGAATACCGGCTGGCCGGTGCTCTGCTCGAGCGCCTCCTCGCGGTCGAGACGAGGCCTGTCCCGACACGGGTCGGAGTGGGCCGGTGAACCCGGCGACGCCGGGCGGAGCCCGCGGGCGTCCGGACGGCGCCGGCGGGGACCGCCTCGTGCTCGCGGTCGATGGAGGCAACTTCAAGACCGACCTGGCCCTGCTCGACTCGGCCGGTGGTCTGCTGTCGCTGGTGCGGGGAGGCGGGAGCTCGGCCCACAACCTCGGCCTCGAGGCGAGTATCGAGCTGCTCGAGGGCCTCATGGAAAACGCGATCGCACGGGCAGGCCTCGGTGCGCCGGCCCGCCCGTTCGCGGCCAGCGCCCAGATTCTGCTCGCCGGCGCCGACCTGCCCGAAGAGCGCACCGCGCTCCGGGCCGGCATCGAGCAACTGGGGTGGAGCGATCAGCTGGTGGTCGACAACGACACGCTGGCGCTGCTGCGCGCGGGCACGGACCGGGGGTGGGGGGTAGCCGTGGTCTGCGGCGCGGGGATCAACTGCCTCGGGCTCGCCCCCGACGGACGCGAGGCCAGGTTCCTCGCGCTGGGACAGATAAGCGGCGACTGGGGCGGTGGCGAAGACGTGGGCCGGGCGGCGCTCGTCGCGGCGGCGCGCAGCGCCGACGGACGCGGGGAGCGGACGGTGCTGGAGACGGCCGTGCCGGCCCAGTTCGGGCTGAGCGACCCGCTCGAGGTCTCGCGCGCGCTCCACCTGCGGCAGCTGCCGGCGGCGCGGCTCGGCGAGCTGGCTCCAGTGGTGCTTGCCGCCGCCGAGGGGGACGCCGTCGCCGCGGCGATCGTCCGCCGCCTGGCGAACGAGGTGATCGCGTTCGCGCGAGCCGCGCTCGTTCGCCTGGGGTTGACGTGGGCAGATCCGGACGTGGTCCTCGGCGGGCGCATGCTGCGGGCACTCTCCCCGAGCGTGGTCGAGACGATCGCCCGAGGAGTCCACGAGCAGGCGCCGAATGCCCGCGTCGTGGTCGCGCCGAGCGAGCCGATCGTCGGCGCCGCGCTCCTGGGGCTCGACGCTCTCATCGCCGATCACGGCGCGCACGTCCGCGCGCGGGCGGAGCTCGATGCCGCGGTGGACGGCCTGGTTACGGCGGATCCGTTACCCACCGCCCGCTGAGCATCACTGCTTCGACGGCGAGTAGCTCGTCGAGCACGAGCAGGTCGGCGTCGAGCCCGGGGGCGATGGCGCCTTTGCTCCCGTCCAGGCCGAGGAGTCGAGCCGAATTGGTCGACGACATCAACACCGCCTCCTCGACCGGAATACCCAGGAACCGGACCGCGTTCTGCACCGCGGCCTCCATCGTCAGGGTGCTCCCCGCGATCGCGTCGCTGCCGGTGAGTACCGCCCGGCCGCCGGTCACCGTGACTGTCCGGCCGCCGAGCCGGTAGGAGCCCTCGGGCATCCCCGCGGCCGCCATCGCATCGGTCACGAGGCGGATTCCGGAAGCGCCCTTCGCGCGATGGAAGAGGCGCACCGCGACGGGGTCGACGTGGACGCCGTCGCAGATCAGCTCGCAGCTGACCTCCTCCAGATCCAGAACCGCGCCGACCGGGCCCGGCCGGCGGTGGTGGAAGGGCGGCATCGCGTTGCACAGGTGGGTCGCGGCGGCGGCGCCTGCGCGCACGGCCGCTCGAACCTGCGCGTCGGTGGCGTCGGTGTGGCCGATCGAGGCCACAACACCGGCCCGCACGAGTTGCTCGATGAGCTCGAGCGCGCCCGGCAGCTCGGGGGCCAGCGTCATCAGCCGGACGGTTCCCGCGCCCGCCTCGAGCAGCCGTCCGAGCCGGCTCGAGTCCGGCTCGAGGAACAGGCTCGGGTCCATCGCCCCCGGGCGCGCTCGGCTGAGGAACGGTCCCTCGAGGTGGGCGCCCAGCAGGTTCGGCTCCGGGCAGCGAGCAATCGCCGCGAGCGCGGCGCAGAGCTCCTCCATCGGCGCCGGTGCCGTCGTCGCGAGCAAGGCCGTGGTCCCGTGGCGGGCATGGAAGCGCGCCACCGCCGCGACCTCGTCGGTCTCCGACGTGTTGCACTGCGCGCCCCCGCCTCCGTGGACGTGGACGTCGATGTATCCGGGCACGAGCCATCGATCGCCCAGCTCGACCAGCTCGCCCGGTCCGTTCGAGACCTCGCAGACCGAGACGATCCGGCCGTCTTCCACTGCGACCTCTCCGGCGATGGCTCCTGCGGAACAGACGATCCGCTCGCCGCGGAGTCGCACGGCTACGCTGCCCGCGTCACGTCGCGGTGACCTTGGTCAGGCCCTCCGGGCTGTCGGGGTCATACCCGAGCCGCAGCGCGAGCTCGTGCGCGAGCTGCTGGCCGCGGACCACCGCGACGATCGGCGCGAGCGGCTCTGGCGCCCCGCCCGGCAGCGGCACGTCGCTCTGTTCGCCGCTCCCGACGACGAGGACGCTCGCCCCCCTGGCTCGGAGGTCGTCGACCAGCGAGGTGACGTCCGACTCCGCGGGACCCCGAGCGCAGAGGGCCACCACTGCAAGCCCTTGGGTGACCGCCGCGATCGGTCCGTGGCGGAGATCCGCGGCCGAGTAGCCGTCGGCGAACAGCGAGCACGTCTCCTTGATCTTGAGCGCGGTCTCGAGCGCGGCCGCGTACAGGTAGCCACGGGCCACGATGATCATCTGCGATGCGCCCGCGAGGGCATCGGCCGCGGCGACGACCGGTGTCGGGTCATCGAGCACCGTCTGCACCCAGCCCGGCACTCGGTCCAAATCGCCGCGGGTGAATGGGGCGCGGCCCAGGGCCGAGGCGATGATCGCGAACGCCGTGAGCTGTCCGGTGACCGTCTTCGTCGCGGGGACCGCCCGTTCCTCGCCCATCCCGAGCTCGATCGCCTCGCCCGCCATCAGGGCGAGGGCGCTGCCGGCACCGTTGGTGATCGCAAGGCCGCGACCGCCGCCGTCCTGCAGAGCTTGGAGCGTCCGCACGATCTCGGGCGTGGCACCCGACTGGCTGACCGCGATCACGAGCTGGCCGCGGTAGTCGACGTCGATCCCATAGAGCGTGTGGAGGCTGGGGGCCGCCAGCGAGACCGGTTTCCCGGTGGCCGCCTCCAGCAGGTAGCGCCCGTAGACGGCCGCGTGGTCCGAAGAGCCCCGCGCGACGATGGTGATGCCGGCCAGCGGCACCGGCGCCACCGAGCGGACCTGCTCGGCGAGCGCTTCGAAGCGCTCGATCAACTGCCCCAGGCGGGCAGGCTGCTCCGCCATCTCCGCGGCCATCCGGGCGCCGTTCATGTGGCCCAGCTTCTCACGACGCCCGGCTTTCGTGTTTGCGGGATCGCGCGGGTGACGCGCCCGCGCCTACGGCCCGAGCTGCGTGAACCAGGTCATCAAGGAGGGACCCGGAACGCCGGAGGGCTGGAACACGGAGGGAGGCAGCGTCGGCAGCAACATCGGCCGGCGGGGCTTCTGCCTGAAGTCGAAGTCCCGGCGCAGGTCGCCCAGGATCCTGGCGTTCTCCCGCACGTCCGGCCGGGGGTCGGGACGGCCGTCGTTTTGCGGATTGAGCCGCTGTCCACCCAGGAAGTCGTCCTCGATGAACTTCAGGTAGGCGTCGAACGACAGGACGTGGTGGTCGATGTAGCCGCGCTTCGCGTAGGGAGATATGACGATCCCCGGCACGCGGAGGCCGTACCCGGCGCCGTCGACCCTGGGAGGCCGCACGTGGTCGTAGAAGCCGCCCCAGTCGTCCCACGCGAGGAAGATCGCCGTCGATTTCCAGTCCGGGCTGCGCATGATCGAGTTGACGACCCGGGTGACGTGATCCTGTCCAGAGGTGATCGTCCCCGGCGGATGCTCGGAGTCGTCGCCGCTCGGGATCACCCACGACACGGCCGGCAGCTGCCCGGCGTGGATGTCGGCGAACAGCTGGTTGCCGTCGACGATGTTGCCGACCTGGTTGTCCTGGTGGACGGTGACGAAGTCCCGCAGGGGGTTCCAGATCTCCGGGGTCGAGACGAGCTGGGGCTGCTCGGGGCAGTTGACCTGGCCGTTGGCACAGTCGGGCTCGGTCCCCTGGTCGATGTAGTAGCGCCAGCTGATGTGGTGGCGGTAGAGCAGGTAGGTGATGTCCGTCCAGCCGAAGTCGGGGGTCTGGGGTGAGTTCTGGGCGTCGTCCAGGTCGCTGGGGAGGAGCAGCGAACCGCCCGCGCCGGCCTCGCCGTTGGCCTGCCCGAGCGGACCGTCGGCGTCGGGATAGTCGAGGCTCGCCTGGTGGCAGGTCGACGGGTTGGTGGGCTGCGAGCAGTTGGCCATCCACGCCGAGACCATGTACGTGTGCGAGGGGAGGCTCCAGCTGATGACCGGCTCGAACAGGTGGTCCTGGAGGACGAACTGCTTCGCGTACTTCCAGTAGTTCGGGATCTCCCGCTGGTCGTGGTAGCCCATCACATCGACACAGTGGGGCTGCTCGCCCTTCAGCAGGCAGGACAGCTTGTCGGTGTCGAAGCTCGAGGACTGCTCGACGGACCTGATGAACCCGTCCATCTTCCCGCGGTCGACGTCCGCGACCGCGTCCTCGTTCAGGTGCGGGCCGCCAGCGTTGGTCAGCGTGGAGTCGTGATACGGCCGCTGGCAGTGACCCGCCGAGGGATCGGGGATGCACACCGCGAAGTGCCCGTGGCGGTCCCGAGGAAGCCCGTCGGCGCCCGGAAACGTCCCGAAGTACGCGTCGAAGCTCCGGTTCTCCTGCATGACGATCACGACGTGCTTGATCTTGTGGATCCCCGCAGCGCGGCCGGCAGCAGCCGCGGGCGCGCTCACCGAGAAGCTGAGCGCAGCAAGAACCGAGAACCCTGCCCGAAACGCGTGACGCGCCGGCACCTGATGGCTTATACCACTGTGCCGGTGATGATTGCGCAGCCATATTGCGGCGATGACCTCTCAGGTGTACGTTGCGCCTGGTCCGGGGGCGCGTTGCGTCCCGTTGCGCGGCGGGCTCCGCGCCGAGGCGTATATCAGCACCCGCACCTACACGCTCACCTATCAGGCCCGCGACGCCGCAGGCAACACCCAGGCCTGCGCCGTGCCGGTCAGCGTCGACCCGCTGGCGTTGAGCGGCGGGACGTCCAGCGATTGGTGGACAAGCCTCCCGCCTCCGACGATCTGGAACTCGGCGCTATCGGCGCCGTGGCAGTGAGCGTGCCCGAACGGAGGTAGCAGCCCGCTGACTAGCCGCGCTCGGACGCTCTACGTCTGAATGGCGTCAACCGTGGTCTTGATCGATACCTTCGGGGCGGCGGTGGACGGCGTCACTGAATCGCCGCACCTCACCTCGGCCGAGCTGCCCGCCGGTGCCCCAGTAACCGCCAGAACGAGCGGAATCGTCGCCGCCTGAGTTCTGAGATGGTGCCCGATCTCGAAGCGCAAGGTTCCTGTCCGAGCCGCGCCGTTGCCGCGGATTACGGCCAGCGTGCAACCCACCTCCACGTCCTGGCCGCGGACGCTGCCTTTTACCGTCACTTCGGGATACGCGATGAGCAGGAACGAGGTCCCGCTCGCGAGTCGCTTGCCGGCGATCAGCTGCCGGGCGGCGGTCAGCCTGATTGTGCTCGATCCGCGGTCGTAAGCTTGCGGGAGCGTCGCGTTGCAGTCCACGCCACCCGCCGGGGTCACGGAGCCAATGGCACGGGCCACGGAGCATGTTCTGGTGACGCGCGTCTGCACCTGGTTGACATCGACCTGGGCACCGCCAATCGCCGCACGCCGTAGCTTGCCGCTGCCCACGGAGTGAGCCTTGAGCTGTCGGTGGCCGACCGCGGAACGCGCGAGCTTGTGGCTCGTCACTGCAGCGTCGCGCAGCTGCTTGGTCCCTACGCTGTTCGGAGATAGCCTGCTGGCCGCCCAGCCAGTGCCGGCAAGGGCCACGAGGAGCGCGATCAGCGCGACGACGAGCGAAGCCGTCGGACGTGGAGCACGTCTGCGGCGGTCAGGATGCACTTTGGATCTGGATCGCATTTATCGCACTCTGGACGGTGACCCCGGGGGCGGCGGCAGTTGGTGGGGAGAAGGAATCGGTGCAGCTCACCGTCGCCGCGAGGTCGCTCCCCGCCGGCGCCGCAAGCACGAGGGGTATAGCCCCCGACAGGGTCTGGCCGCCCTGCCCGATCTCCACGCGGAGGTTGTGTGTCCGGCTCGTGCGGGTGGTCGTAGCCGAGAGGGTGCAGTCGACCCGCACGCCTTCCCCGGCCCCCCCATTGATCGTCACCTGCGGATCTGCGAACAACAGAAACGGGGAGCTGCCAGCGAGTCGAACGGCCGCGACTGTGGACACGCGGCCGGGAGTGAGCATCACCGGCGCCCCAGGCTCTGCTCCGATCTCTTGCGGCAAGGTTGAATTGCAGGCCAAGCCGCCTGTCGCGGCGACCGAGGAGATCGCAGTTGTCGGTGGGCACGTCCCTCTGATCCGTGCCTGGACCGTGCGCGAGTCGATCTGGAAGAGGCCGACGGCGCCTCGCCGGATGTTCCTCCGACCCACGGATCGAGACGCAAGGTTGCGATTGCTGACGGCGCTGCCCGCAATCTTGCGGTTAGTCACCGAGCCGTTGCGAAGCTGCGTCGTGCCGACGCTCCCGGCCGGCAGCTGGGTCGCCGCCCAGCCAATGCCCCCAAAGGCTGTGAACAACGCGAGGAGGGCGACCGCCATCGACGGCGACGGCCGGTGCCGAAAGACAGAATTCACCTAACCACCTACGCTTCCTTCGTTGGATCCGCCCCGCTGGTCTGTCGCCGTCGCGTAGACGCCATCATCGAAACCGTCGCCCGCCGTATTCACCTGAGCTCGCTGACGCGGAAGTGCGAAAACTCAAATTCCGCATTATCGCCGCGAAGGCCGACGGCTCCCGGCTCGCTGAGGGTGGCGACGACGGTATCGCCTTTGAGGACCTCCAGTCGTCCCTCGATCAGGACATATAGATGACCGGTCGTGCCACCCTCCTGGATGACAAGCGTGCCTGCGGACATATTTCGCTGAACTCCTCCAGTGCAATAGTCCAGAACCGCGCGCATCCACCACCACTCCAAGCCCCAGGCAAGACTAGGCATGAGGATGGCTCTCGTCGAACGGATAATGCGGTCGGTCTGCTCAAATTGTCAGCATTAGCAAAAG
>Ga0209577_10001335_pt1 | contig 24444 bp, 26 predicted proteins | sample GraSoiAngelo_109_FD_185874 | JGI IMG/M metagenome (GOLD analysis project Ga0209577, IMG submission 185874) | Grasslands soil microbial communities from the Angelo Coastal Reserve, California, USA - 14_0903_12_20cm (SPAdes) (version 2) | ecosystem: Environmental > Terrestrial > Soil > Grasslands...
GAGTTTGGTGGCACAGTTTGTGTACTGGTCGCGGATTGTCAGCGGCCTCAATCAAGAGCACACCTGAAACCTTGACGGTGACCTTTGAGGAGTTCAGCCCTACGCACGACTTTTTTGACTATAAGGGTGTCGCTCCTGCATGTGGACCATTATCACATACATCGTAAAATGGTACAGACTATTTTACGATGATCGTGAAAATAAGCTCGTGGGGATTGGTCCACGTTATAGGGGGCGGCGGTAAATGCCCCAAGCATGGGAACTCAGCGTGGAGCTGCTACCTGTACGTCCGGCCCAGCCGAAATCAGGAGGTTTGGTGCAGAAAAGTTCGAAAATCGTCTGCTAGGGTCGACCAATTTCACCGTTATGCTGCGTCCTCGACAGCCAATTCCACTTAATTTTGCGGACAATACGGACAACAGCTGTAACTTTGCTTGGAAGTTCGAAGCCCGGATATAGCGGTCTTTGGTTACCTGCGATTTCGCAGCAGGCATTGGACGTACATCCGTAGCTAATCTTGCAAGGCGTGCGGAAACTCGCGGGGCTCTCGGGGCGCTTCTGCTGGCGAAACAATCTCCCCGGGAATTTCTCGGGAAGCCGGTGAACGGCGATTGGGGAGATCTCTGTGCCGAGCATGCGACAGAAAAATGAGTACGCAGTGGCCGACGAGCTACGAGTCCTCAGCAGCTACAACACGGCCGCTGGGAACCGAATTTGGCTCCTCACTGAGGCCGATCGCTCCACGGCCACTTTTCTCTTGTCGGAGGAATACTTACACACACATCGGGAGGGAGAAGACCACGAACTCAACAAACCGACCACCAGGGCGCAGCTAGGACATCCGGCGCCAGCCACTGGAAAGTCTCTCCTGTATGCAGCAACAAGCCTGCTCGGGAGGCCTTGCCGTACTCAACCCGGAACGAGCGCAGCGTCGCAGCGTCGGACAGGCGCGGTCGCGACGTGGCCTTGATTTCGATGGGTAGAAGCTGGCCACCGCCCTCGATTACGAAATCCACTTCCTCGCCCGTTGCCGTTCGCCAATATAAAATTTCCGTCTGCTTGGTCCGCCCGTCACGCCAGCACAACAGATCCTGGAGGACAATGTTCTCAAGGTGCGCTCCCGCCAGTTCGGGAAGGCCGGCCAAATGAAGGCCGAGGCCGATGTCGCCCCAATAGAGTTTGGGAGTCTTGATGAGGCGTTTGGTGCGATTCAAGGAATAAGCCGCGACGCGAACAAGCACGAAGGAGGTTTCGAGCAGGTTCAAATAGCGGTGCACGGTCGGCTGGGGCAAGGCAACGTCACGCGAAAGCTCGGTCTGATTGACGAGTTGGCCGAGTCGGAGACTTGCCGCGCGCATCAATCGCCGGAAATCCGGCAGGGCCGAGATGGCCGAGAGCGTTTGGAGGTCGCGTTCCAAGTAGGTTCGCACGTAGCCCTCGAACCACACGGCCCGTTCCGCATGGGTTTTCATATGAACGGCCGGGACTGGAAACCCGCCGCCTCGCGCCAGCGCCCGCCAATCTTCTGGATGACTCTGCTCTGAGCGGAGAACGTCGAGCCAGTCGCGGTCCTCCGTCGATAGCAGCTTTTCCCATAGCCCGCAACGTCCCATGCCGAGCTGTTCCCTTCGGGCCATGGGCCAGAGCGTCAGGTAACTGGCTCGCCCGGCGAGCGACTCCGACACCCGTTGCATGAGGAGGAGGTTGGCCGAGCCCGTCAGCAAAAACTGCCCCGGCCGGCGATGGCGGTCGATCGCGCGCTTCACGGCCGACAGCAACTCCGGTTTGCGCTGAATCTCGTCGAGGATGACTGGCGTCGAGCCTCCCACCAGCGCTTCGGGGTCCCGCCGAGCCAGATCCGCCACGTCGAGGTCGTCAAGAGACAGGAATCGGCGCTCGCCTGGAGTCAGGTGCTGGACTAGTGTGCTCTTGCCGGTCTGCCGTGCTCCTATTACGACCACGGCCGGCATCACACGCAACCGCTCCACGAGTGCCCCTTGCAGATAGCGCGGCAAAGGCTTTGCGTTCACGGCATGAATGATAATCATTCATGCCGTGAATAGCAACTGAGAGGCACCCCGAATTATGGTAATTGTGTTAACTGAGATTTTGTTCTTGTCCAGCCAGAATGGGTCCTTTTCAGGAACTTGGAAGCCCACCCTTATATCGCTTTTGAACCCCGCCGCCCTTCCAAAGAAGTGCTAAAGGGCTGTTATCGCCAGTTGTTCTCAGGAGAGCTATGACGCCTTGACGGCATCTGTTACCGTCCTCGCTCAAGGTGGCACGACCCATTTCGTGTAACGCAGTGAACAGTGCGTCAGACGACGCACAGTAGCCTCACATAACAATCCAGATAACCTCTTCTAAATCAGCGCGGACGGTTTGGCTCTCAGTTTTGCAATGTGCGGATGGGATATGAGCATGCCTATCGTGATACGACCCAACACATACAATGTCGCCATGCACGGGGTCCCCTACGGTATGTTGGCGATCGTCCTGGCGTTCACGCTCAGCGTTCTGGCGCAGTCACAAAACGAAGAGGTGACCCACGTCCCTCCGATCGCGCCGGCTGCTGTGTACCGGGCATTCCAGGAAATCTACAGAACGCCACCCACGCTGCCTTTGATCCCCAACTCGCCCCCGGCACGTCGCGGCGACGTATGGCTGCGCACGACGGAAGACGGCCTGCACATCTGGGGAAAGGTGGACCGCGGCGACCAGGAGATACGCTGGGCGCAGCAGAAGTCGGAGGTCCTCGCCAGCGACCACATCGAGGTGTGGCTTGCGGCCGCGAGCGATGTCGCTATGCCGACCGTCGGCTGGGGAAATCAGTTCGGGATGCAGGAGTTGAAGAGCGAGAACGACTGTGCCGACTTGACCGATCCTCACACAGGCGACAAGGCGTCGGGAAGGAGGAACTGCGAGCGTTGGTATGAAGAGCAACGCCGGTACCGGCAACAGTTTCGTCGGCTGTTCGCGCGGCAATGGCTGATCACCGGCAGCAACTACGCCGAGACGACGCACTCCTTCGAGGAGTTTGCGTCGAGCGCCTATGACAACCTCACGACGAGCCTGTTCCCGGAGAACCTGCCGAAGCTGCTGAAGCCCAAGAGCGATGATCCGTTGAAGGCCGAGATCGAAATCGACGTCACACCGGAAACCCGCAAGACCGAGGCCGGGCGGGAGTACCAGGACAACCGCGCGACTGCATACCACTTTCATGTCTTCATCCCGTATACGGCGTTCCCGCCGGCGCAGCAATTGAAGCTGTCGGACCTCTATGTAATGGTGGATGTTTTTGGCGCAGCGGCCGAAGGACAAGAGCAAGGGGCTTACTCGACGACAGCTCCGAAACGGCAGTGGGGCAAGCCAGACAAGTTCGACCGCATTCGTCTGGACGCACCTCGCACGTTCGCTGTCACTCCGTGCGAGTACAAACTGGAGCAGAAGGACCTATATAACGTTCCATATTCCGCATGGTTCTTCCCGACCGGAGGACAGGACAATGACCTGCGCTCCACATTCGCGCTGATCAACCCAGAGCAGGGGTACCTGTATGAGCCGGGCGGAGTATCGCCCTCGATGTGGCTGGCAGAGTACTTCTGGAAACCGCTAAAAGACGGGGCGATTGTTTGCGGGCCGTCGCTGGCGTGGCGCAAGGATGCGAATATCCGGCGCACCGAGTTCACCGTCGATGAACAACACTTCGCGACAAAGACCCTGGCGGATGGGTGGACACTGCTGCAGTCAGGCCCATCAACGTCAACCGTGAGCCAATTCGGCTCGGGCGCGTGCGGCGCGTGCCCGGTGCTGAATTTCGCGATCTATGCCATCTCTGCAAGCGGGGAGATCACGACGGCGCTCGACCTCAACAAGGGACTCACTGGCGCCCCCGATCAGCCGTCTGGGGCGGACATGACGATCGCCGCAGACTGGTCGCGTATCATCTTGTACCTCAAAGGTACAGGCGAGGAGGAGTACGGCGCGAGCAGCTGGAAGTCGGTCACGTACTGCCTGGAAGGTCATGCCTACAACCAATGCGGCGACGCCAAGAACGTGCAGCCGCCGAACCCGCCCCACTACAAGGAACTGCTGGGGCCGGACGAGCCAAGTGCGAATGGGTTGCAACTTGATCGAGATTAGGTCGTTCAGGTTCGCGGAGTAACCAGGGGGCGAAACTAAGGAGCGAAAATCCATTTATCACAAGTTTGCGGTGCCGCCGGAGAGGATCCGCCAAAAAAGTTCGAAAATCGTCTGCTAGGGCCGACCATTTTATCCCTTATGGTCAAAAAAGTCGTGCGTAGGGCTGAAGTCAACTGCACTTCAGACATTGGGTGGGGGTGAAAGCGCCTGGCCCGCAGCAAGCCAGCGAGAGGGTGTCCTGAAGCGAGGAATTAATTCCGTTGGAGAGAGGGAGCCTCGGTCATCCCGGATCCTCGTTTTAAGATAAGGATGCGTGAGCAAGAGATTTCGCGCGGCAGAAGAAAGCACAGTCTTTTGCCGGATAGGGCGTCTAGAAAATTTTGGATCGCACTCGGCCCGACCAGGTGGGCTAACTCTAGGGAGAGCGAGCGTGATCGAGCTGATGCGTTAGGCCGCGACGAAGTCGCCGTGTCTTGGCTAAAATTTTTTGGCGCGCCGGCTCCTCCAGCGTCAGCAACAACTCCTGATATTCGAGTGGAGCTAGGCGGGCCACAAAGGCCTGATAGAAGATCAAGATCACCGTCATCGTCGGCCCAGCGCAGGGAGATGTCGCCGGTCTCCGGATGGGTGACCTTGTGGCCCATGGCCGGACCAAAGGCCTCGATCATGCTGCTGGAGCGCACTAGGAAGGGAAAGGCATGAAAGTGATGCTCGCCGTGAAAACGCATGGACAAGTTGCTGGCCATATAGACCCACAAGGGCACATCGTGCCGCTTGCGCGGTGAGGGGTAGCTGTGGGCCAGCTTGTCCAAAATCTTCCGCTCGGTGATGACGCGGAAGAAGTCGGCTTCGCTGACTTCACCGATGGCATCGACATAATCAAACTCGACCCGGCGAAACGTTTCGAGCACCCGCGCATCATCACGCTCAAACAGCATGGCGGCGGATGTCGACAGCGCCGACTCACTCATCTCCAGGTGCCTCGCGACGCAACTCCTGAATCTGATCCAGGAGCGCCTGGATGCGGTTGTAAAGTATCGATACTTCGATGCGGGCCCGACGAAATCGAGCATACTCCTTACTTTTCTGACGGATCTCGACGACCCGTGGGGGCGGCAAGGAACGCATGCGGTGGCGCCCCTGCTCACTCCAAGTCAGAACGAAATTGCGATGCAGTTGGCCGCGGGTGCAACGGCAGTTAGGCGTTCCGCAGCGGCGGGCGATCTGATAAACACTGCCCTTGACCAACGGAGAGCGGGCTAAGACAACTTCGAGAGTCTTGCGTAGCCGCTCCAAAACTTCGAGCAGTTCCTGGCGCAAACGGCTGAGCTTCCGGTGTTGCTGCCTATCCTGCATGTAGCCAATTTTCTTTGCGGATTGGGCCTCGCGTAGGTGATTGATCCTATTAAGCTGGAAAAAGGCCAAAAACATCTTCACTCAAGTGAAGGTGCGTAGCGGAGCACAGGGAGTTCAGCCCGGGGGCAATCGCTTAAGCTTCGATGGGAATCTGGCGGTGCCAACCGATCTCCAAGTCTAGCGACGCCTGTCCATCTCGGTGCCCTGCGTACGCATATTGTGCGGACTTCTATCCGGACACGTTCGGCTTGTGGAGAGTATAAGTATCTGATATAAAGAGCGGTTAGTATGGGGACAACGCTGCGCAGACAAGCGGACATTTCAGCGGACTTGGCAAAGGACCGTGGTGAATCCCCTGCCGAAATGGAGCCTTTGCTCATCGGGGAAACGTCCCGGTTTCGTGGCTCCCTGACCGATCTTGCAGTCGAACTGGCGCAAAAGGCCGCTGGATTTCGGCGCAGCTTGCCAGAGAGTCTTCTGAAGTCTCTGGCTGATCTCGTTCGCTCGATGAATTGCTACTACAGCAATCTAATCGAGGGACACTACACGCACCCCATTGACATCGAACGGGCCCTGAAGAACGACTACAGCAAGGACGCACGCAAACGCGACTTGCAGCTCGAAGCGAAGGCGCACGTTGCTGTCCAAAAATGGATTGATGAAGGCGGGCTAAAAGGACGCGCCGTCGCAACGGAAGGCATTTGCGAAATCCATCACCGCTTCTGCGCGGAGCTACCGGAGACATTGCTTTGGGTGGAAGACCCTGAAGGCAAGGACCGAGTCCGCGTTGTCCCCGGAGAGCTACGCAAACGAGATGTGAAAGTCGGCGGCCATGTCGCCATCAGTCCTGGCGCTGTACCGCGATTCCTCAAACGCTTCGAGGATGTTTACGGCAGTTTGGGGAAGACAGACTCCATCCTAGCCGCTGCCCCAGCGCATCATCGGCTCGTGTGGGTTCATCCGTTCTTGGACGGCAACGGTCGAGTCGCGCGCATCATGTCACACGCGGCGCTGCTGGAAACGCTACACACCGGCGCAGTTTGGTCCGTGGCGCGTGGTTTGGCTCGGAGTGTGGAAGAGTACAAGAAACATCTGGCGGCTTGCGATGCGCCCCGGCGGAACGATTTGGATGGTCGCGGGAATCTGAGCGAGGAGGCGCTTGCGTCGTTCTCGGAATTCTTTCTGAAGGCCTGCACCGATCAGGTCAGTTTCATGGAGAGCTTGATGCAGCCGGATCGCTTACGTGCGCGCATCCTGCTTTGGGCGGAAGAGGAGATCAAGCTGAAGAATCTCCCTCCGCGTTCAGGGCGTGTACTCGAAGCCTTGCTCTACCGGGGAGAACTGCCTCGGGGTGACGTGGCCAGTGCCGCTGGCGTTGTTGAGCGGCATGCTCGGCGCGTCGTGTCCGCCTTAATGGACCGCGGTGTACTTGCGTCGGACAGCCCGCGAGCGCCATTGCGTCTTGTTTTTCCGGCTACCCTCGCGGCACGCTGGATGCCCGGCTTGTTTCCTGAACGTCCGTAGCGGGCCCTAGCGCGAGTTTCCGAGTTATCGTCGGTTGGAATCCAGCAGAAGCGAAAAACATCAAGCCTGGCGCGGCTGTGAGGCCTATCGGAGGCGCCAGCCGGCGTAGTTACTAACGCGCCTTGCAATCGTCCAATCGGAAAATTTCGGCGAGACGGCTGCTCGTGGGTGTCGGCTCGGTGTAGGTAGTGGCCGCTCGAAAGCGGCCCGCCTTCCCCGAAATCGGGGCGTAGAGATTGATGACTTCGCAGATCGAGGAAAGTTCCCGACCGATGGCCTCCAAACTGAGCTCCAGGCCGGCACGGTGTGCTTCGCGCTGCAGCAACCCGGCCAGAGTCAGGGCCATCACGCAGTAGAGGGCATGGACGCGGATCTTCTGATCGGTCCAGTGATACATGGGCTCCCAGCCCACGAAGTGAGGATTCAGCACCGTGAGCGGCGCTAACGGTGGCTTCGGGGCGGGGGGAGGGGACTCCTTTGCGGGTCAGGAAGATTGATGAGGAACTCATCATTGATGCCGCTCGGTACAAGAACACCCAAACCGTAAGACCCTCGTATGTCTGATTTATGACCCCGAAGATGTAATGAAAAATCCGCGTGGCATTGAAAGCAGCCCGGTCGGATTTTGTCGAACACCTAGCATCGCAGTGACGTTATCTTATCCCGATCGCAGTCTGAAGGAGACGGGGAAGAGTCTAACCGTCGATGCTCACTCGCAGTTGTTTCGAGAAGTGGCGCGGCTGTGCTCTTCGGTCTGAATGGCTTGCCTGAAGAAGACCCTCGAAGGTTCTCTGTGTCGTGGGTCAATGCCCACGAACTCTCGCTTGAGACGGGCAGCCTGACCAAGAGCCTCAGCGTACCGTAGCGACGCCAGCACTCCCGACCACTCACGGTCCTTCAATAGGTGCGACATGAACCGTCCTAGCACTCCTCCACCACTGATTCCTGGTTGGCCGATAGCAATGCGGCCTCCGCTCGCAAGGACTTAGCGGACGAGGAGAGCCGTGTTTCCCGGTTCCTCTGGCTGTGACGTGGTTCAACTGGAAAGATGGCGACCCCGCCGAGACTTGAACTCGGAACCTAATGGTTCGAAGCCATTCGCTCTATCCAATTGAGCTACGGGGTCTCCGGGATCATTGTACTGCGGAAAATTTTGGCGGGTCACCAAGTCAAGCGATGGCAGAATGGGGAAACTATATAGCACTACTACTTCCAAGAGAACGTCGCCTTTGTTTGATGACGTTACAATATGTCTCTCGGGAACGTTGATTTGGTAGAGAAACATATTCGGGCAGCGAAACCGCCTGCAGGGCTGCGAAATGAGTTGTGAGTTTCGTCCCGATGACTACCGGAGAGTTCGAGCGAGAAAATCTAAATCTCGCAGTCAATGGCCTTGCTCTGGCGGATGACACCGTTTTCGTCAGTAAGAACTGCGTACCCGCATTTCTCGTCCGTCATATCCGTCAGCAACAAATCGTAGCCCTGGCCATCAGAATGTACATTCAGCCGCAGATTCCATCCGGGCAGGATTTCTGGCGGGTTGTTGAACTGGATAGGGGGGAGAATGTGCAGAGTGACACCGACCTCAAAATTCGCCCCTTTATGTCTCGCAAGAAACTCATCAAACTGTTTTGGATAACTCGACAAAAGTGTCTGCCATGTCGCATATGAGCCATTCTTGATGTGGTAGGTTACTTCGGCTGTGCCGATTGTTCTCAGAAGACCGATAGCGAGTTCGTGGCGGTGAGCTGTTCCAGGGTCGGTGGAAGTATTCTGTGCGAATTGTGGCGTCTGAACCACCAGCAATACGAGCAACAGACTGGTCAAAATGCCCCACTTCTTCATGTTCGCCTCCTTCGTCCGACTAAAGTTGTAGCATGCTGGTTGCCGAATTGACAGGTCTCTGGCCTGTCTTCATACCGTTGAAGGTCCGCTCCCGTTTTTCACTGTTTTTTCATTTAACAATACGCGGTTTCGCGGCATCCTAAGAGCAGCGTAAAGAAGGACTATGACCCATGCAGCGGTGGAACCACATAGGCCGTTTTGCAGCTTTGCCGGAGCGAGATAATCGCGGCAGCAAAAGGGCGTCGTCTGCCCTCTTTAGCTAGCCCACGTCTCTTCTGGCCAACTTTCTAAATCATTTCGACATTCTGCGTATTTTGCAATTTCGCGTGCACCAATGCTCATTGTGCTGGTGCGAATTTCCGCCATCAGTGGGTGCAACCGAAGCGCAGTGCGCTTCTTAGAAAAAGAGAAACCATGGTCAGCATCAAAGTGAAAGGAGGAACGCCGCAGGGATGCGAATCCCTGTGCCGGACATGTGGCCACGGGCACATCGTTGCGTGTCGCAAGAAGAAGTGTTTTGCAGATACTTCTGTATCGAGCGTGAAATTCGGTTCCTGGTGAGCGAATGCACGTTCTACGAAGACAAGCGATTGGCAAGTAAGAAGGAGATGGAAGACATAGCTTGGATTCTCCGAACGGACATGCCTCGTCGTCGCGTAGGCTTCATCAGTCCGGAACAGCTTCGAGAAATCGAAGCCGAAGCAGCCGTTCTTCCCGCAGCTTCCAAACCGAAGCTGCAACCGTAGCTGAGGGCCGCACTGTTGCGAGGTGTAGAAGTGCGGCTCCCAGATTTTTCACGCTGAATAGCTGTTAGCGGCGAAATAAACGGGAACCACTTCGGGCGGGATAACGGAGGACCAAGGGCATGAAGGTGTAGTTGGCATGTCGCCTTGGGTGGATATCCTCTTGTATAGTGCTTGAGAGATGAAACGAGCGATGCGTGCTTCAAGCGATACCATTATCCAGTTAGTTTGAACGGAGCAACCGATGCCAGAGTCAACGAAAGTGGCGTCATCGATATGACTCGCCCCCTTTTGCCCATACCCGCAACAAGCTGTCTATAAAGGCAGTGGCAGTACCAACGACGCTGCGAACTTCACCTGCAAAGCTAAGGGCAACTGACCACGGCTCGATGGGACCGACGGCTTCAGAGCGGATGGATCGGCCACTCTTCCATTACGGTGGTTAGGGAAGGGTTCCGACCGTCCGGGAGTTCTGCGCTGAATTGGGCGTTTATATTCTTGCGTGTCACCTTCTCTCGCAACGCCTTTCGCGGGTTTGGATCGTAAATTAGGAGTGCTTCGTTCAGTTCACGCTGCAAAATGTCGAGTTCGGTCTGCGCCATGCGAATTTTGTAGTGAATTTCCGCGAACTCCTTGCGCCAGTTTGCTTCGTCCCTCTCTTCAACCTTAGACGACTGGAGGGCTGGGTCCTTTTTTCGACGGAATACACCTTCCTGAAACCTTCGTGTTGCCCGTTACGTTTCATACCACGAGAATGAACACACCTGCGCATCCCGCGGGCCCGTTCATCCTAGGGGGCCCCCATGTCCGGCGTGTTCTACGCGACGCCGTCCTTTGCGGTTCGGAAGATTGCAGACATCGAAATTACATTGCTATTGGCAGTAATTTTTGCGGGCGGATGCGGATCCGCGCCGCCTATTTCGATCTCGCTCTCGCCCTCTCCGGCCCAAACCGCCCAGACGCTCCGCGTCACGGCGACGCTCACTAATGATTCGTCTACGCGCGGAGTCCTTTGGACTCTTAGCGGTCCCGGGTCGCTTTCGAACCAGACGTTCTATTCGGTTGTCTATAATGCGCCGTCGAACGTTTCTAGTCCCGTTACGGCGACGCTGACAGCCTCTTCGGCGAAGGACTCCCGCAAGAGCGCTTCGCTCCAAATCACGGTGAATCCGCCGCCCCGGATCACTGATTTTCAGACGCTGGCGAGCGGCACTGCCGGCACAGCATACAGCCAGATTATTGCCGAGGCGGGCGGCTCGGCACCGTTCACATGGTCCATCTATGCTGGAGCCGTGCCCGATGGGCTGCCCCTTAATGCCAGCACCGGGGCGATTACCGGAACTCCGACCGGTGGGGGAACGTGGTATTTCGAGGCGCAGCTAACGGACTCGGCCGGCCTTTCCAATTATGGGGAATTGAGCATCTACGTCAATTCGACCAAACCACCGGGCAATCCAATGCCGCTCGTGTCGCAACCGCTGGTTCCGAGCGCAGCCGCGCCGGGTGGGCCGCAGCGTCGGGGGCATTCGCGGGAGTCGGTGGACCGAGTGGTAAGGGAGACAGCCCAGCCTGGACGAATATCTTGCTTTGCAGACTTACAAATTCACCGTAGGCTCTTAGGAATTGTATTCGTCGAAGTTGTGCAATCTCTAGCTTGCGCTCAAAATCGTCAGCTAGACGTTTTTGGCTAAAAACGACTTTGCCATTCTGGAGCGAGTATTGCCCCTGCCGAGCGAGGAACAAATTGATACAAGGCCATGGAGCTTTGCAGCCATTCTAGTTCGTTTTCGAGCATGTCAAGAGGATTGCTCGGTTGGGGGAACTTGCGCAACGAGCTCCGCAGGGATTTTCAATCGCTAGCTGGAGTTCAGGCTTGGGCCGGAACTCCTGCTCCGCCTGAGCCACTGCGCCACATCTCGACTCCACTTTCAGGTACTAGAAGGATGCCGCTTGGGCCTTGGCAACGTGCGCCCATACCGTCCCACTTGCGGGCCCCTACATCAATTCAAAGACTCAAGCAGGGCCGCGCGCTGCTTAAGCCTTCGATTCAATTGCAGGTATAACGCCTGCCATGGGCTCTTCGGAATTCTCGGGAGGGACACTCGCCCGTATTCGAGCAGAATTGGCAGTGATATCGCCAGGCGGAAACGCAGTTCCTGCCAGCCAGGAGCTCGAACGGTGTGCCCTTCCAAAAGATCCCAGAAATGACAACGTTGGTGTCGAGGACGGCCTTGATGGTCACTTCGCGCGACGTCTTACCTTGGCAATCGCGGATTTCAAATCTGCCTTCGTGATTCCGGCTTTTTTGTCCTCGACACGGACTTGACTCAGAAGCTTCTGGAAGTCCTCAGGCGGGGTGATGACCTTCAGGATTACGACGTCGCCTTGACCAAATGACGACGAACTGGCCGCCTTCGGCCAGGCCGAGATCATTGCGTACCTTCCTCAGGAATTTCAGGAATGACGACTTGCCCCTGGGACGACAGACTCGTAGTAGCATAAGCGGCCATGATGTTCAGTCATCCGCGCAGCCGAGCCATCTTTATCGATGCCGACCGTTACATCAATGACGAATCCCTGGGCGCTAGCCCACGACTCCGGGCACCTCGCGCCCGACAGGTCTAAAGGACAGGACGCCGAAAAGCGGCCCATGAATTCCGCAAGAGCCTCAGGGAAGGCTCGAAGCCCGGATCGCGTTGAAGCGATTCCAAATCAGGATCAATTCCCGGCTATCACCATAAGAATTTGGCCCCAAGCTGAAGCTGCCGGGGCATGCCACTGTTCACTGTACTAATTCTTCCCGGAAACAAGCTTCCGAAGTTCGGGTCGAAGGGATTTGTGTTGAAGCGCTCGAGAGGAAAGGCATAGTGGTTCAAGACGTTAAAGGCTTCGAGCCGCAGCTGTAGCCTGGCGCGCTCGCCGAAGGGAAAGGTCTTGTCCAGCGAAGCGTCCATGGTCAGCGTGTGATACATTCGGATTTGGCCGCTGCGAAAAGGAGTTTCGCGAGGCGCGTAGGGTGGAAGAATCAGGAAGTTGTAAGTGGAAGGGTCGGTCCCGCAGCCATAATTTATGCTGTAGGGTTCTGGTGAAACGGCGCCCGTATTCGGATCCATTTGCAAAACGCAGGGACGCCAGCCTTGGACCTTGGGTGCATGCCAGTCGGGTATGGAGAGCTTGGGGTCACGCAGGATGCGCACATTCCACGGCAAATCAGCCGGTTCACCAGACTGCGCTGTCAGGAAGGCGGTCGTTTCCCAGCCTCCAATCAACTGATCGAGGAATCCATGGACATTGCCGCCGATCCCGCGACCCCTACCGAAGGGAAGTTCATAAACACTGGTCACCTTCAGCATGTGAGGGCGGTCGTTGTAGTAGGGACCTTCCTGCGCGATGCTCCGATAAGGATCGTTATATCCCCAACGCTCAACCAACTTTGAGAAGGTATAGTCGGCCAGGAGATTCAGGCTCTTGCCCCAACGGACGTTGTAGTCCACTTGGAGCGAGTTGTACCAGGTGGCGCCGCCGTTCAACCCCTGCTCCTTCAAGTCTCCATTGAATTGGGGAAAAGGCCGTGAGAGCTGGAAGCGAGAGAGGGTCGGCGAAGTATAGAAAGACGTCCCAAGGAACGCCGGCTGCTGATAGAACGGATTCGGAAGTTTGGCGTCGCAGTACGTGTGATTCCCGCCTTCCAGGAGGTTGCACTGGCGACGCAAATCCAGGCTGGGAATATTGTAAGCGCGCTCGTCCTGGATATCGTGGCCGCGGCTGCCCACGTAGGAGGTTTCGAGCGTCGAAGACCGCGACAGTTCGATTTGAAAACCGAGGGAGAACTGATCCACCGAAGGCGTTTTGAAATTTGGATTAAACCAGGAAAAATCACGACCCACGAACGTGGCCGCATCGCGGCTCGAGCCGGTTGGCGTCAGGATGCCGTTCGGATAGGGGTTGGATAAAAGATTAGGGATGGGTGTCCGTCCGCCGTCGTTACTCGACACTAATGGTGTTTTGGTGCTGAATCCTGTTGTTTTTTGCCAGTCGTTACTGGGATTGGCAAAATAGCGCCCCCAGCCGCCACGCATCACCAGGTGCCGGCTTAGCTGGTAGGCAACGCCGATCCTTGGCTGGATGTTCCCGTAGTTGGTATTCGCGGCTTTCGCAGGATTACCACTTACACCAGCAAAGGTTAGGCCTCCTTTGTAATTGGCGAGTTCGGGAAAACTGGCTGGATCGGCTTGTGCGTTGGGATCGAAGCGATAGTCCAGCCTGCCGTACTTCTCGTCCGGAGCAAGGATAAAGTCCCAGCGCAGGCCAAGATTCAAAGTGAGCCGGGAACTCACTTTCCAGTCATCCTGGAGAAAGGGGGCGTAATACCACTGGCGGAAGAAAGGAAACAAGGGATAGTCCGATCCACCTTCGGAAGGAACACCTAACAAGAAACTTGCGATGCTGTTTCCGCTGAGCGGATCCCCTTGGTTCCAAGTCTGTTGTGTGTAGTTCCTATAAGCCTTGAAACGCCAGATGTTACCTGTGCCGTTCAAAATATAGTAGATACGCCGAAAGTCCAAGCCGGTGTGTACGGAGTGCGATTTCCAAATCTTGGTGAGGTTCGGGTTGATTCCGTAATTGTTGGTGATATTGACGTCAGGATAGCGACCGAGGTAGCTGTACCCGTCGAATTCATAGCGACCGAAGAACTTACCTCCGGGCAGTTGGCTGATCGTGGAGGCCGGGAAACCCAGCGTGGTGAGGTCGAAGCCAACGTCTCCCGCGGCAAAACCCTGTTCAATGAAACGGTTAAAGGAAAGCCGCACGTTGCCGATGAAGTTCGGCGAAAACGTGCCCACCCAATCTACTGTAGCGGCCCAATTCAAGCGCTGAAAAGGCTGCTGGCCTCCCTGTCCCGGACCGCTGAAAATGCCGTTGTCGTTGCGGTCTTCGGTGCGGCTGTTCTGAGCGTAGCGCCCAAAGATGCGGTGGGCCTGGCCAAGGATCTCGTCCACCCGAGCAATGTAGTTATAGAACTTGTCCTTTGCGAAGTAGCCTGGTATGGAGAGGTTGTTCTGGCCGTAGGCCGAATTTGGCGTCGTGGTATTCGGCTTAGGGAAGTAGCTCAGAATTTTCTGGGCAATGGGGTTAATCATGCTGGCAGGGATCTGATTATTGGGAAAAGGAGAACGAATGGGGTTGCCGCTGGCATCAAAGTTGGTGGTAAATGGGTTATAGATGGTGATGGGCTTACCGTTGGCGTCCACAAGTTTGCTGAAGTCGCCATTTAGAAATTCCGGCGCGGGTACGGATAACAGCAGCGGGGAGGGCGTACCTTCCCTGTAATTCTCAATGCTGAAAAGAAAGAAGGTCTTGTCATGCCCGTTGTAGAGCTTCGGGAAGAGGACTGGACCTTCGACTTGCCCGCCATATTGGTCGAGGTAGTGAACGGCCCGCGGCGCTCCTTGGGAATTATTTTGAAAAGTGTTGGCATCCAACCACGTGCGCCGCATGAACTCCCAAGCCGATCCGTGAAACTTATTGCCTCCGCTTTTCAGGACCACGTTCATGATGCCGCCAGCGGTATGGCCATATTGGGCGTCATAGGTGTTGCTCTGCATCTTGAACTCTTGAACTGCATCCACGATCGGCACATAGGCTACGTTGTTGCCGCCAGCCTGGCCGTTGTTGGGAGCACCGTCCAATAGGAACTCGTTTTGGCGCTGGCGGCTGCCATTGATGGACCATTCGGCGATAGCGCCGTTGTCAAAGGGCCGTTGCCAGATGGCCGAGCCGCGGAAAGTCACACCGGACATCATGGCGCCGAGCATGAAGGGATTACGGGCGTTCAAGGGCAACTCGGAAACCCGCTGAGTGTCAACCACGCCGCCACGATCAGCGGTTGCCGTTTCCAACAAAGGGGCCTCTGCCGTCACGAGCACCGACTGGTTCTCGGCCCCGAGCTGGAGTTGAATGGGGAGGAAAGCGGCTTGCGCGACCTCTAAAGTGACACCTTGCTGAGTGAACTGCCTGAAACCGGCGTGAAACACGGTGATCGTATAAGTGCCCGGACGAAGAAACGGAATAGAAAAGTTTCCGTGCGAGTCTGAGGTTGTGGATGAAACTTCGTCGGTGCTCGCGTTACGAACTTGAACGGTCGCTTCTGCGATTGTCAGATTCTGCGGATCGGTAACCCGGCCCGTGAGAGTTGCGCGAAACTCCTGCGCACCAATAATGGCTGCAACGAGGAAAAGAGCCCATGCTGAGCAGCATGCTCGCCAGAACATGATCGCCTCCGTATCGAGGTCAGTGATTGGGTTGATGAATCCTGTGTAGTTCTCTACGGAAAAACGGCGGGCCGACAAACCCCAAGGACATGCGTAGCTCTACCGCTTTCCACAGGGACTGACGAGACGTTAATGATATAGGGTTTTGCCCACAATCCGGGGTTCCTTGCATTTTCGTGCGAGCTTTTACCGGATTAAAGGCAAGAGGCACGATCCCCTCAAGACTGGCCGAGCGAAATGGAGCTGGTTGGGTCGGGGACTGGCGCCGTGCTCCTTAGGTTCGGCCTATTGGTTGCTCCCCGTTTCCTCTGGCAGTGCCTCACTAACCCGAACCGTAGCTGGGTTCCATTCCCAACCACATCGAACGGAGCGTGCAGATTTCCCGCACTCCGCTCTGCCGCTCGCTTCGCAAGGGCGACAGGCTGCTTAGGCACCGCTGCAAAATAAGAGGGTCCAATCTGAGAGTTTTGCCGCGGCTGCTGACTCTCTCAATATCGAACTCTGCGCAACTCCTCTCGGTTCGCCCCATCTTGTTCAGACAAAAGCCCGGCGGATGTGCCCAGCTGAGCTTCGCTCCAAGGCCATCCGCAGATGAGTATTGCCAACCCCAGCCCCCGTTGCGATTTTTGGTAATCACAGCGTTACTGGCAGAGCTGGATCGGTCAACTGTGCTGGCAACGGTTGGTACCTTTCGAAAACCTTGCGTTTATGCTGCTGGATCGCTTGGACGGAATCCTGAACTATTGCCGCACCAAGGTACGCTTCGGGGTGGTGGAAGGCATCAACGGCAACATCAAAACCCTTCTTCGAAGAGGTCGCGGGTACAAGAATCTCGGCTATCTGCTGCTGAAGGCCAAACGCATGGCGGTCACCAAGACTGAATTCATCGTTGTTCGGAAAGCAGCCTAACATGTGTGTCTTTACAAATTCTTGTGCAGAGCCGCTTTTCTCGGTATAGAGCCGCGTCCGCCTCAGCGAGTAGCTGGGCGAAGTCTTTTGGGTCAGTGGTTTCAAATCCTGCAAACGCGAAAGTGGCGGCCACATGGACGCTGTTCCCGTCAAAGCCAAAATCGTGACTTGCGAGCGCTGTTCGCAATCGCTCAACAAAGATGGGGATGTCTTTTCTTGCCGCATGGGTCAGCATCAGAACGAACTCGTCGCCACCCAATCGCCCGCAGATGTCCGATGCTCGCGCGTTTGCCTTGAGAATACTTGCAAAGTACCGAAGAACTTCATCCCCTGCGGCATGTCCGTACGTATCATTTACGAATTTGAATCCATTCAGGTCTGCGGCTATGACCCACACCGAAAACTTGTATCGGACGGCGCCGGAAATCTGTTTTGCTGCAAATTCCTCGACCGCACGACGGTTCGGTATACCTGTCAAATGGTCGGTCCGGGCTGACTCCTCCAACAAGCGTTTTTGAGCCTCAATTTCGCGATGCATGGCTATGATTTTGCACCCCACGCCGATCCGCGCCAGCAGTTCTTTTCGATGGAATGGCTTGGTCAAGTAATCGTCGGCTCCGGCGGCAAGGCCCTCGACTAGCCGGTCCATTTCCGAACTGCTCGTCAACAGAATGATGTAGATATATGGCGCGTTCGGCTGTTGCCGGATTCGGCGACACAGGTCAGGGCCGGAGAAATCAGGCATCATCCAGTCTGTGATGACAATGTGCGGATGAGATTCAGAGATTGTCTTTAGCGCATCACGCCCGTTCTCGGCGAAGAGTATTGTGTAAGGCTCCTGTTCGAGAGCTTGCTCCACGAGCTTCCTGGAAACACGTGAGTCATCCGCGACCAGGACGCGGACTTGCTCGGACTCGACGATTTTCGCTCCGCCTGACACCAAATCCCTCACGACTTTACGTCACATAGATCGCAGCTGAGGGCGTGCGATCAGCCCGGAGGACCTATAGTAACTGCGACAGCCACTTGTTCAGAACCTCTAGCTGGGCGCGGTCAATGGTTGTGAAGGCGACACCATCCCCATGTTCGGGCTGACAAAGATCACCTTGCCGAGAGCTGTGAACATGTCGCTGCCATGCGAAATAGTGATTCGAATCTCAGTTCCTGCTGGCCAGGGATTCAGCATGTCGAGGAAGCATCTCGCGGAACTGAGATCACTCGTTTGGGCCTTCAGCCTAGCGTCGGACAGAATTTCGATAACCTGCGCCTCGGCGATGAATGGAAATCGTGGAGCGCTCGGCGTCACCTCGGTGGTGAGTGCCACGCTGTCCAGGTCGGTAGCGGAGAGCAAGTCCACAAGGCCTCGTTCGGCAGGCCCCCCTTTCACTGCGACACCGTCGACAAATAGCCTGTTACCCGAAACTCCGATTATCATCCCGCTCTTCTTTTCGGAGAGCGCGGCTTGAAGATGTTTCCAGGAATCATTCAGTAAACAACTTGTCTGCGGATGGCTCATCCCATACATTCGTGCTGATTTCAGAACGATGTTCAGGCTGCGCAAGAAGCCGCGCACGGAAACGTTTTGATTCTCTGTGGTCACTTGTCCGGTCTGCGTTTCCCAAGTACTCCCAACTGTTATAACCAGGATAGAGTTCCTCATTGTTGGCCGATGCAGTCGATTTCCTTCTTGATTGCCAGCTTGTCGAGACTGGCCAAGGGCAGGGAAAGGAGCAAACTAATTCTACGATCGAGAATCATAAAAGCATCCCGGAAAGCCTTTTCAACCTGCTCATGCCTACCTTCGACTGCGGCGGGATCGGGTACACCCCAATGAGCGGTCATCGGTTGTCCGGGCCAAATCGGGCAGACTTCTTTTGCCGGGTTATCGCAAACGGTGAACACAAAATCCATTTTAGGAGCACCGGGTTTGGCGAATTCGCTCCAATCCTTGCTTCGCAAGCCGTTGGTGGGAAGCTTCGCAATTTCGATTTGTCGTAGCGCAGCCGGATGGACAGCGCGCTTGGGATGGCTGCCGGCACTGTAAGCGGTAAAATTCGGAAACCCTCTGTTGTTCATGATTGCCTCGGCCATGATGGATCGAGCCGAATTGCTTGTGCAGAGAAATAACACGTTGTATCGTCCATGCATAGCTCATCTCTCTTGCGAATCTGTTCCTGCTGACAGATTGCCAATTCTTGCAGCTTTAGCTGGAACGGGGCCGCAACCTCCACGTCCGCCGCAGCAGTTTTCCAACAGAAATTCAGTAAGACGATTCACAGCATCCAAGCTGGCCGAGTAACGGATCGAACGCCCGTTCTTGTGCGGTCGCACGAGCTCTGCCGCAGCGAGAACACTCAGATGGAATGAAAGGGTCGGGCTGGGGAGATGCAAACGACGCGCGATCTGTCCTGCCGCGAGGCCATCTGGCGCGTGGCGTACGAGCAGGCGAAAGATATTGAGGCGTGATTCCTGGGCAAGAGCGGCGAGTGAATCGACAGCGTACGATGTCTTCATATTTCCAAAACAGTGGAAATATAGGATAATCCGCTCCGGCTGTCAAACGGCTCGAAATGCAAACCGTCGTGGTCACACAAGAGGAGCGCCGCTGGGCCTGGACGCGCCTGCTGTTCGGGTTCGCGCAAATGTTTGGCGCCGTATTCTCTGTCATCCTCCAGAGCGTCTAAGTTGTTGAAATCACAAATGATGTACGTCTTACAAGGCTGTTCTATTCCGTCGCCATATCTCGTCTCAGCTATGCACAAAGGGCTGCTCAGCGTTCATGTTTCTGAGCCCGTTTGACGCAAACGTAAATAGGGATCAGCCCGTTGCGGCCTCGGTCGTGGCCGCCGCTGGCTCCGCCACGAAACGTTAAGGGTGGTGTTGGACTGGAACGGAAGTCATGAATCATGCCCCGGACAAAAGTACCAGACCGACTGAACTTATCGGCTATTAAAACATCGCGGCTACACGGGGATGATTAGTCAAACAGACGTCTGTTCTCAACCAGTCAGCGCCTGTTTCAAATCGGAAAGATAGCAATCCGTCCGCCATCTTTACGAGCAGTGATCACGCCAGATCCCGGGAGGATAATTGTGATGAAAAGGTTGGGTGCGTGGGGAAGTGTGGCAAACTCCGTAGGTCCGGCTGCACTGTTTTTTGGTGTCCTGTTCTTGCTTGTTTTGGGAGGCGCTTGGGATGCCCTTCTCGCCAAAAGTGACGGAAGTCATTCTGCGCCTGGGAAAGCGCCAGCCGCGAAGGGAGCCCCCCGCTGGAGGGAAGCTTACGGCAAGCTTCCGTTGAGCTTTGAGGAGAACCGGGGACAAACAGCAAAGGAAGTTCGTTACCTTGCTCATGGTGCCGGTTACGAACTATTTCTCACTTCCCACGAGGCCGTGCTCGCTCTTCGTTCGCGTTGCCACTACGACCTGTCCCCCCTTCATCGAACGGCCTCCCTTCGGGCCGCCCGCAAGGCCTGCAAGGAGCAGCTCACCGCGGTGCGGCTACAGTTAGAAGGGGCAGATCCCCATCCCTCAGTGAATGGAATGGCCCGCTTGCCGGGCAGGATCAATTATTTCGTAGGGAATGATCCGAAGAAGTGGCACACGGACGTGCCCTCTTACGCCCGCGTGAAATACGAAGGCGTCTATCCGGGTGTAGATTTGGTTTTCTACGGCAATCAACGCAAATTGGAATATGACTTCGTTGTCGCGCCGGGAGCAGACCCGGAAGACATCCAACTAAGAATCGCCGGTGCGCGCAAGATGCGCCTCGACTCGAGTGGCGATGTGGTGTTGAGTGTCGTGGCTGGCGAAGTCGAGCTGCAAAAGCCGCTCATCTACCAGATGATCGGCGGCAAGCGGCGCTTGATCGAAGGCAAATACGTGCTCGCTGCCGATCACCGAGTGAGGTTCTCGGTTGCCGATTATGACCGCAGCAAACCGCTGGTTCTCGATCCGGTGCTGAATTACTCGACTTACCTTGGCGGTAGCGGGGAAGATACCGGTAATGCAATCGCGGTGGATGGCGCGGGTAACGCCTTTGTAGCAGGCACAACGATGTCCACAGACTTCCCGGCAGGCCCTCCGGTAACCAATCCAGCCTCGTTCGTTGCGGAGTTGGACTCCACAGGGACGACTCTGCTCTACTCCACATATCTGTCTGGTTCAACAAGCGGCGGATCGGAGGGCGCGTTCGGGCTCGCGCTCGATTCTTCCGGGACAGTGTATGTGACGGGACTCACGTATGCCACCGATTTCCCCACTTCGGCCAACGCTTTCAACCCCGGTCCACTGGTTTCCAATGACAACGGTACAGTATACCTGACCAGACTCGACCCGACCGTAACTGGGCCAGGCTCTTTGATGTACTCCACGTATATTGCTGGAACGGGAGGAGATTTTGCGAACAGTGTTGCTGCCGATGACGCGGGAAATGCTTATGTTGTAGGACTGACTTACTCAGCCGACTTTCCTACGATAAATCCTTTTCAAAGCGCTCCCAGCAACCCCTTCGGAACCGCCTTCCTGACGAGAATCGACACAACCCAATCACAAAATGCTTCGCTTGTTTATTCCACCTACCTGGGCGGAAACGGCGCAAATCAGTTGAAAGCCCTGGGCTATGGCGAGCAAGCATGGGGAGTTGCGGCTGATTCTTCCGGGAATGCCTACGTGGTAGGAACGACGAGTTCCACGGATTCTTCCTTTATTACTTCCACTACCGCCTACCAGTCGGCTCCTCCTGCAAACACAGAAGCGAGTGTATTCGTTTCTAAAATTGACACCACGCAGGTTGGACCCGCGTCGCTGGTTTATTCAACCTACCTGGCAGGTTCCACTGGAGACAAAGGTTTCGCGATCGGCTTGGGACCGAATAACCTCGCTTACGTAACGGGGACCACGTCCTCGACCGACTACCCCTTTCCCGGTGCAACGCCGGGAGCTTTCGATACAAGTGGATCAAGTGTTGGAAAGGCCTTCATCACTCTTGTGGATACCACCAAGTCGGGCTTGAGCTCCGTTCCGTATTCAACGTACCTGGGAGGAACGGGAGGTGATAGCGGTTTTGACATCAAGGTGGACGCCTCAGGAAATGCCTACGTGGTCGGGACAACAACGTCGACGGATTTTGCCGGAGCTGGAACCCTGAAGACTTTGGGGGCGTTTCAGCGGACGCTCTTGAATCCAAACGGTGATGCGTTCATCGCGAAACTGAATCCCGCCGGGAGTGGCCAAGACGATCTCTTATACGCCACTTACTTTGGGGGCAGCGGCGACGGCTTGAATGCCGACCAGGGGCTCGGAATTGCCATTGACTCCGCCTCGCCTCCCAATGCGTATATCACGGGCGAAACGGTCTCTACGGATTTGCCGGTTTCTGCCGGCGCCTTTCAGACGACACTAAATGGCACCGGTGGCGCCGGGGCGGTTGACGCGTATGTTGCGCAGCTGACGTTGATCCCGACCCTGGGGATCGCGCCAGCGAGCTCAGATTTCGGTGTGCAGCTAGTCGGCACCACGTCCGCGCCGCAGACCGTTACCGTGACAAACAATAACAACGTCACGGTGAACTTCAGTAGCATAGCCGTTAGCAGTCCTGATTTCGCCATCACCGACACATGCACGCCGGGCGTCGCGGCTGGGGATCAGTGCACTATTAGTCTGACCTTCACACCGTCGGTTGCCAGCGCCGAGGCCGCCACGCTGACTTTCACCGATGATGACCCCAACAGCCCGCAGAGCGTGAGCCTGCGCGGGATAGGTACGAGCCCCGCGCCCGGCGTGGGATTCGCTCCCACGAGTCTAGGCTTTGGTAACCAATTGCTGTCGACCACCAGCACGCCGATGACGGTAACACTGACAAACACCGGCACGGCCGCTTTGACCATCAGCTCGTTTGGGGCTTCCGGCGATTTTGCGGCAACAAGTTCCGGTGCAAATGCCTGCCCCACGAGCCCGGCGACATTGGCCGCCGGTGCAAATTGCACCATCGACGTGACCTTTACGCCGACCGTCTCGGGTGCGCGCACCGGAACGCTGTCGGTTGTCGACAATGCCGGCGGCAGTCCGCAGACGGTAGCGCTCACCGGAAACGGCACGGCGGCGCCTAACTTTGGATTGACAGGCCCAGCCGGAACCCAGAACGTCAAGGCAGGAAATACCCTCATGTTTACAGTCACCATGACGCCGACGGGGGGACTCAAGTCAGCTGTCGCCCTCGCGTGCTCGGGAGCGCCCACAGGCGACACTTGTACGGTATCGCCATCTTCGCTCACTGCTGCGGACGGAGTAACTTCCCAGCAGGCGCAAGTGTCCATGACAACCAGCGCCCTCGCGATTCCACCGGCGCATCTGCCGGTACCCGCGCCGCCTCTTGTCTGGCGATGGATTCCGCTGTTCCTGGCCCTGCTGCTGTTGGCGCTTGTGCCAAAAATGCGGCCGTCACGAGTGCGACTGGGAATGGCCGCTGCAGTGATCTTGTTGGCGTTCTTAGCGGGATGCGCCGGTTTACCGAAGGGGGGGCCGAAGGGACCGGTACCCGTCACGCTGACCATCACAGGCACCTCGGGCACCTCGACTCACTCTGTGCAAGTGAATGTAATGGTGGAGTAGAAGCTGCCCCTGAAACGCGCTACCGCGCGTCGCCCAAATAGGGTGGGGCGATGAACTTACCGCTCCTGAAAATGAAGGACCTGTGGCTGCGTCCACAGGCTGTTTTTCAAATCGAATTCTTGGAGTGGACGGTAACAGTTCAGCTCCCCCGGTTACGGGGCGATTGTTTAAGGCTTGCGGTAGTACCTGGAGTGACGCAAACTCTGTTGCACATTTCGATGCTGCTTCCCGATGTTTCTCTCGAGCTGTTCTTTCTCCACCGCGGTGCGAAACATCTGGTAGTGATGTATGAGGCGCTGCACGTAGTCGGGTGACTGTAACAAGATCCGAAAACGCTCGAGCAGCACCTGCGAGTACTGGGTTTGCGGGTTCAGCGGATCCAGCACGGGACCCTTCATCGCCCGCGCCTCCCGATCGCTGGAGCAACGCCCCCATTGTCGATAGAACTCCACATTCTCCCAGCCGTAGTTGAGAGTGGCCCAAATCTTGTCCTCGGTATCCTCGCGGAGCACGTCAATCATCACCCGCCGACAGTCACAACCCGGCTCGTCGCAATAGAGTTCAAGGAAACCATAGTCGCCATCCGGCAATTCTTTTCTCCCGGTGACCCGTAGGGCGCGGGTTTCTCGTGCCCCGAGTTCGGGAAATCGCGTGACAAAAGGCGTCATGGGCATGAATCTTGCTTCCGCTTCATCAACCCCACCCACAGCACCATCCGCACGGGTGGGCGGTGAAAGGCCGGTGGTAGGTGATGGAAATTGTATCGGAAATCCTAGTGGTTCAGGGGTCAGATCCGCCGTGGGAGCAGAGAGGGTGCAGCAATCTGGCGGCGATGGCAGCGTACCGCTTCCGTGAGGTAACCCAACACGTGACGCTGCTGCCGCTTGCAGGTTTGGGTGACCGTGAGTAAGCGGGCCGTGGCGATTTCTCCACTGCGACTGCGATTGCCAAAACAGATCTTGCGCCATTGCACCGCCGTCCGCAGCGCCCGTTCCGCCCCATTGTTGGTAGGCTCTACGCCTTTCACTTCGAGAAAGGTAA
>Ga0209577_10001336_pt1 | contig 24438 bp, 17 predicted proteins | sample GraSoiAngelo_109_FD_185874 | JGI IMG/M metagenome (GOLD analysis project Ga0209577, IMG submission 185874) | Grasslands soil microbial communities from the Angelo Coastal Reserve, California, USA - 14_0903_12_20cm (SPAdes) (version 2) | ecosystem: Environmental > Terrestrial > Soil > Grasslands...
TGGTTCTTGCGCGGTCCTCGGGGGAATCGGCGTTATCGAAGGCAGCGTCCAGCTTTTCCACCATAGTGTCGTTGTGTACGAAGATCGCAGTAGCCGCAAGCCCAACTCCAATTCTACCAAGTGAGAAATAGCCGCCAGTTGTCGGCAACCCGCAATCGATTGCCAAGGTCAATTAACAGCGTTCCCGTCCACATGGAATCCCCCGCGCAAGGGAACCTCGTCAAATGGACGGGAACGCACTTATCGTCCAATTAGGTCGATTCGGAGCGGGTCGCACTGAACTGTGGCAGCTCACAAAATAGTGCGCCCTTCTTGCAGTTCTCCCGCGCTACAATGCGATCTATGCACTTTAAGATTTTCAAATATGTCTGCCTGGCACTTATGGTCAGCGCCATATTCAACACCAACGGTTTGGCCCAAGAGTCCCCTGATTTTGCTGGAGACTGGGCTCTGAAGCTTGGGAGCCATACTTTCATTCTGTTGACATTGACTTCGGCACCGAGTAGCGCGGGGCATTTCAACGGATTTTTGATTCGCCTGCAGCACTTTACGATGACTGGCGCGGCCTTCTCCAGTATCAAAGGGCCAACTATTCAGGAGCCAGTCATCCGTAGTACCGCTTCGGGGAATTGTCTCTCCTTCACGACTCAAAACCCTGGGGACAAAAGCGATGAGACCAATTACCAGCTTTGCCTGACGGATAAAGGAAAAGGAACGCTAAAGCTTAGTCAGCTTGGTTTGGAACCGTGGCCTGTGACAAGAGAAAAAGGACCGCTGTCCGTCGCCACGGATTGGGACAATACACGCAGTTACATCCCGGACGATGGCTATGAGTCCAATTCGGAAATGCAGCAGATTTTTTCGGAAGATCAAAGGGACCGACAACCGAGCAATAACGAAATTAATTGGTCAGTCGTTGACAAGGCAGATGCTGCCCGCCGCATTGTCACACGCAAACTTCTGAATGGCGGAAAACTGCACACGGGAGAAGATTTTGAGAGGGCGGCGTTCGTGTTTCAGCACGGCGACACCCCAGATGACTACCTCTTAGCGCACACTTTGGCTATGGTCGCTATAGCACGGGGACAAAGCAGCGCCATATGGATTGCAGCGGCCACGTTGGACCGATACCTAGATTCGATTCATCAACCGCAGATATATGGCACACAGTTCCATACTAAACCCGATGAGCCAGCCACGCAGGAGCCATACAATCGCGGTTTGATTTCCGACGCGGTGCGCCGCCAACTGGGCGTACCCTCTCAGGCAGCGCAGGAAGAACAGAGAAAGCAATCCGGCGCAGAACGACCCCACCCCTAGCTTAGGCGCAATTCGTTCTGCATACTAAATCGAGGCGTCCAGGCCCTTTGGCAACTCAGTTGGCGACCGTCAACTGATTAACGCTAGTTCTCTATCGGAAGTGCTCCGGCTGATGAGGTTAGATTAGGCACAAGCCTGATTCCGGAGCACTTTCGATAGAGCTGTTTGGAGTGAGCCGCTGGCGCGGTGGGAGGGGGTTATGTGTTTTCAATGCCGTTTTTGTGTTGGAAAATCTAACCCTCGGTCAGGAACGGGACAACGTGAAGCAATGGCACTGGAGTTCTCCCGTCGATTTAAATGTCAGTTTTTTCAGTGACCAAATGCAGGCGTCCATCAACAACCAATACAATTCGGCGGACCTTGTGTCCCTTCGAAGCAAACTTGCGCAGTATCCCGGCGGAACGATCTTACGGTTGTCAATTTTCGGTCCGCCCGACCTTGTGACTCCCGCACTCGCTGCGATCAACGACCAGCTGCCGAACATGGACTCCAGGTACAAGGACAAGGACCGACGTATTAGTCGATGCTTACTATTTATCAGGGCATGTCACCCGGCCTCGCTTTAGTAAGATTGCAGTGTCCCGCTTTCCGCGATGACCGACGACAAAACCCGAATTAGTGGACAAGCTCGTCCACTTGGACGATAAACGTGATCCGAGGCATTGTTGCTAAAACGATAGGAGCGACACCTCTGATTGCTCAAGCCTTCAAGAAGGTTGAAGGAATAAGTGAGGCGTACCTCTACGGATCGTTTGCGCGAGATCAGCAGGATACAGCGAGTGACATTGATGTCCTAGTGATCGGCAACCCGAAAGGCGAGGTCCTTGCCGAAGCCATGCGGAGACTTGAGCGACAGCTTGGTCGAGAGATCAATTACACAGTTCTCACCCGTAAGGAACTCGAGTCGCGCAGGAAACGGAAAGATGCCTTCCTCGAAAGCGTTTGGCACAATAAGCGGATTTCGCTTGTGAGTGCAGCGTGAAGAACTGCGATCCTCAATCCGACGCCGTGACGGCGAGCAATTTTACAGGGCCTAGCAGGCCCGATTCGAGCAGCGGAGTGTCTGCGCGAAAAGGCCTGTAGTCGAGCCAGGCGTATTGTTTGGTTGCCGTTGGCTGGCGGTCGCCGATGATGCGATTGGGCCACAGGTTTGTGATTTTGAACTCCATGCGGTTTGTTCCCGGTCGGAGCACGGAGGTCACATCCGCTTGAAAGGGAGGTTTCCACAGGATGCCTCCCACGGGCCTGCCGTTCACCGAGACTTCCGCGATCTCCTTCACTTTTCCGAGATCCAGCAGCAGTTTTGCCGACGGTTTGAAAGAACCTTCAGGGATAAGGACGTCCTTCGTGTAGGTGGCTGTCCCTGAAAAGTATTTAACCCCATCTTCCCGGTAGGCGGTCCAGGAAATCAACTGATCAAGCTGGATTTGCGGAGGCGCTCCCCAGTTTGGCGGAAAACGGAGCTGCCATGGGCCGGGAATCGTGGCGAGTTCGGTTGTCTTAATATGAGGCAGCGTGCGAGACTGGGCGCCTGTCATCTTACGGAACACAACAAAGATCGAACCGTAGGGATCGAAGCGGAGAGGCACCGTGGTGTGTTTATTTTCGATTTTGTATTCCGCAGGTTCGATCTTGCCCGTATCGGGATGCCAGAGTTCGGCTTCTTTGCCCTCGACACGGAAGGTTGCCTGAAAGTCTTGGGGGCGCTCTTCTTGATTCGCGACGAAATAGATGTCCGCATTTCCGTCGCGACGATGAATCCAGACTAACTCGGAATCGGGCTCCGGGCGGCTGTATTGGAAGTCGGGAGAATTCTTTTCGAGCGCTAGGACTTCAGCCAGCGGCTTCCCCCAGTAGATTTTCCCTTTTCCGTATTCGTGCTCGGTAGTGCCCATACCATCCACGCCGGCCCAGACTTCATTGACGATGGAGCGAAACTCCGCTTCGTGAGCGTAATCGGCAAGGCTAGGCGAATCAGTGGGCCGCGGTGCGGCCACGATCGCCCCAGCCCCGATCAGATCGCGCAGCTTCCGGAGAACGGGCAGCGTGACCTGATCGACGTAGTCCGGCAGCACCAATGCGGCGTAGCTCATGCCGCTCGGAAGCGCCAAGTGGCCATTTTGAACGGACATACGATTCAGCAAGACGTCGGCGTTAACCCAGTCATGGGCGTATCCTTCGGGCGGCGCGGGATTCACCGGTTTCCAGTAGGGAACTGTCGCGGGAGCTCCCTCGCCATAAAAATAGGCGAGGTCGCCGACGAAAGAGCCCTGCTGAAGAAGGTAGGAGCAGCGCGCCAAGTAGGTGTTCCAGGCAATCGCTTGGCTCGCATAGGTCGTGTTACGAGTGTAATGCTGTCCGAAAGGCCCGAGAGTTATGCCGGGTTTGTGCTGGTCGTCGACGAAGGGCTGGTGGTCGGAAGTGTGGAACACGAATCGGTTTATGCCCGAGGCCAGCGCCTTGTCTCCGAGCGGCTTCAAGTAGTACGGCGAGGCCCACACCGGAGCATTGGGAGCGGTGGTGAAGGATTCCGCAGCAGCGATCGGCTTGCCGTAGATATGCGCGGCGGAGGCCGCCTCGAGGAGATCTGAGAGGTGCGCGGGGCTGTCGCGGCTCCCGGGCGGAGGAGTCCAAAATTCGGCCATGGGAACATCCACGAATCCTTTGTTCAGGAGGCCATCGCCCGTGGTGGGGGCACTCGTGCCCATGGCTTCCGCATAGAGGCCGACGCCGTGCTCGTTGAAATACTTCGTTGCCACGCCGTAATGATTCTCCGCCAGCAAGTCGGCGATGGTCCGGCGGAAGTCCCAGAGAAAACCGTCGCTCGCTTCCGAGCTTTCCACAATTCTCCCGGTGAGGACCGGCAAATAAGGAGTAGGATCATAGCCACGGCGTCTCTGAAACTGGGCGATCATGTCCTCGGTCCAGTTCTCGACGCCTGCTTCCCAACTGTCCATCAGGAAATAGCGGAAGCTCTTTCCAAAGTACGGACCGAGAGCACCGGAAACCATGTCCACGTAGGTCATCGCATAGTCGCGGACATGTTTCGCGCTTAGCTTATCGACTTCGAAACCGGTGGCTTCCGGGCTTGCGGGATGGTTTTTCTCGCCGGTCAAGGAATAGCCCAGCCGGAGAACGACCCATTTGCCCGCCGGAACATCCCAGTCGAGCCTGCCATCGGATTGCACCTTCGGGGTCAGATCGACCACGCTTTCGCGCGCGACCGCGTCCGTTTTCGCGACCTGCGGCGTTCGGATGGGTCGGAATTCAATGGTGTTTCCGAACGCGGCTTTGCCTTCCCAGTGATCCACGCGTGGGCCAGAAAGATCGACTTCCGTAAGATTGACGCTCCTACCCGAGGGTAAGGATAGACCGTGCTCCGAGAGGATCTGGGCCCTCTGGGGATTCGGCGCGGGCGGCCGAAGCACGACACGATAGAATTTGGCGGTCGTTTCGGGAAAGGAGTACGTCTCCACGGGAAAATTCCCCGTGGTCTCTCTGGGTCCAGGCAAGCTGACAAGGGTCAGCCAGCTCGCGCCGTCTTCGCTGAATTGCACCTCGCCATCGGGGATGGCGCTGCCGATGAACGTCTGGACAGGAGCGGCGGCGATAGTGATGGCCTGCGCGCGATAAGGCTTAAGAAATTCGAACGCTACCCAGACCTGGCGTTCACCTTCAGGAACGGCAAGCGAGACGGGCTGCCCGAAATCGCCGTCGATGAGCAATGCCGTATCGGCGCCGCTGGCGTTTGTGGTCACGCGGGGATGCGCATCGGCCATGCTGGTCTCGTCTTCCGGCAAGCGGTACGCGAGCACTTTGATGTCGCCGTAAAAAGTCGGATCCGGTTTGGGAGGCGGTGAAGGCGGTTGGGGCTTCGCGCCGGGCAAGTCTGTAGCTCTGGGAGACCTGAACTGCGGCGGCCTACCCATATTCTGAAATTCTCCGTTCACTTGCGGAGGATGCGGCAATGTGCCTGAAAATCTCCGCGGGCCCTCGACCACAGTTTCGCTCCAAACCACTTTCTTCATCGCTTCTTCGGGCCGCACCCACGGGCCAGCCGTCTCGCTCCAGCCGCCGGAAGCGGCCATGGCCATTTCCAGGCCGAGGCGACCGGCTTCGGCGCCGGCATGGCGAAACGCGTTCTTCCATTCCGGCGTCATCCACACCAGACGGCGTTCGACAAATTGCGGCGTGCCCAAATCGCCGTCGAACATCTGCATGCCGGCGATCCCGGACCGCTTCATCCATTCGAGATCGGCGGTGATGCCTTCGGTGGTGACGTTTCCGTAGAGCCAGTGCCACCAGGCACGCGGCCTCGCCGAGTCCGGCGGGCTCGCGAACCCGTCCGCCAGGGGATCTTGCGGGCTCTGGCCAGCGGTCCACCCGCCAGCAAGCAAGAACAACGCAACGAGAAAGAGCATGGAGATCAAGGCCGGGCGCGAGCTTTTCATTTCTAGCCGCCTCTGGAGCGAAGTGTCCCGCTTGGTCTTAAGCTCCCCAAGCGCCGTAATTCCAACTCAGAAGGTAAACCGGACCGACAGAATGGCGCGCCGGCTGTTGTACTGCGCTCTCTGGATGGTGCCGAAAGCCGAGTTGGTATTGGCGCCGGTGTTGTAGTCCAAAGTCAGCGTCGTGTTAGGGTTGTTCGGATTAAAATGGTTCAAGGCATTGACGGCCTCGATCTTGAATTCAAGCGCCCTGGATTCCCTGAGACGAAATTCCTTGGCTAAAGCAGCGTTGAATATCTCCAAGCCCGGGCCGTAGGTCAGCGTCGGAGGTTCGTTGCCGATCATGCCGCGCGTGAACGTGGAAGTGACTTTCGGCAAGACGAAATTGGCAGCATTGAGAGGCCACCAAAGCCGCGGGTCCGCAGTGGAACCGACGGACGCCGGGGTTGCGCCTAAAGGCAGCCATAGGCCCTTGGGGTCTAGCATCTGGCAACGGAAAAGAACACCGCCGGTGGGCGTGCCATCGGGCCAGCCCACGGGGTTGTGCGTGTAGTCGCAGACAATGCTCATGGCCGAGCCGGAGTAGAGCGCCGCAGAGCCATCCAGTTGCCAGCCGCCAAGCACCTGCTTGCCAATCCCGCTATGCCACAGCGAGGGGAGGAAGTATGCAAAGACGGCGTTGACCGCATGCGGCCGATTTCCGGTCACGTTCCTGGTCAAGCGGTCGTCGGTGAATTGCCGGTGGTTGTACAAGAGCGTTTTGGACCATGTGTAATTGGAGCTGAATTGGAGGTTCTTGCCCACCTGCTTGTCCACTTGAACCTGAAGCGAATTGTAATTCGACTCGCCGATGCTGGCGTAAGTGGGAATTTGTGCCACTCCCTTGTATCCCACAAGGGAGCGGATCAAGTTCGCGGAGTAGAGGGCGCCGCTCGAGCTGGTGGGATCCACAAGGGCTTTGTTGGTGCCTCCTGATGGGGTCCAAGTCGTGAACGGGGGCACTGCGTTCAGATCGTTCGCATTCCAAATGTATCCGTGGTGAAAAACATTACCCACGTAGGCCACGTTGAGGATCAGTCGATGGCCGAGATCCCGCTGGATTCCAAAACTCCAGTTATACGAGGAGGGAGGTTTGAAATCCCGCGGTCCAGAGAGGATGTTCTGGGGCGCATAGTGCGCCTGCGCGCCGGAGAGCGCCGCAAAAGTGGCGTTCAGGAAGATGGGCGCCAGAAAATGGGGCGGCGCCGCCTGCGGGCCGGTCCCCACTCCTTCGGCGCCGATATCATCAACTATTTGAGCGCGATCATAGAAAATCCCGAAGCCGCCGCGCACTGCCAGCTTGCCGTTCCCGAGCATATCCCAGGCGAAGCCGGCCCGCGGGCCCAGGGCGATAGGAGGAGTCTTCCAGTAGCTGCCAGTATATTCGGCGATACCGGTGAATGGCGTACCGGTGGCGGCGTAGCTGGCCGGATCGAAAGTGCCCCGCAGGACGTAGGGGTAAGTCGCGCCAGTCACCGGGTTTATGGACACCTTTTGCCCGTTCACGATTGCCGGGTACAGCGGCTGGCCGGCTTTGCTGGGGTCGTACAACTTAGGATCGAAAAAGCCCAGAGATTGACCGACGGTATAGATCGCGCCCATCCTCTGGAATCGCATGCCTAGGTTCAGGGTGAGGCCTGGTAGCACCTTCCAGGTGTCCTGTCCGAACCAGTCTTCCTGAGTGTAACGCGCGTGATTGACCTGCTTGATGTTGTCTTCGCCATAGGCAAAGAAGCTGCCGAGGAGCAAATTCGAGTAAGGGTAATTGGTGTCCACGGGGCTGGCGGTGTCGGACCCGAAATAATAAGTACCTGCAATGTTGTATGTGGAATAGACGCTGACGTTGCGCGCCATTCTTTCAAGGTAAAAGCCGACCTTCATGTCGTGTCGGCCTTTGATCCAAGTGAGGTTGCTGCTGATGGTTTGCAACTGGTCGGTGCCGTCAAAAGGCCAGCGGCTGTCGAAGCCATAGCCGGGGGCGCTCGGAACGCTCTGGCCCGAGGACTGGGCGCCGAAGCCGGACGGAAAACCGAAACTGATGTTGGGCCTGAGGTTGAGATAGTTGGAGGGAAAAATCCGCGGCAGAGGGATCGCATTACCATTGGCATCCTTGAGCGGGAGGAGACTGTTCTGGTACAGAGCCATGTCGGTCGGATGGTTCGTCTGGTGGCCGCGATTGATGCCCCAACTGGTCTCGCTGATCAAATTGGGGTTGAAGGTGTGAATCAAGGCTGCAACGATGCCCGCCGATGGAATGTCATAGCCATGAGGGAACTGCCGCCAGCCATCTCCGGCCGCGCCGAGAATCTGGCCGTAGCCGTCGTTGCCAGTGTATTCCTGCAGCAGCCGGACGTAGGACGTGGTCTTGAAGTTGATGGGATAGTCCACGCGAAGGATCTTGTCCGTGCGCGGCCGGGAGAAGGGATTCACGAACTGCGCGTTGTACTGGCGCTGCCCTGTTGGGTCCGTGGTGTTGGGAAGCGGAAAGAGGTTCATGATCGCCGCCCCAGCTGGGTCAAACCGCGACGGAGGAATTTTGTTGCCCGGGAACGGCGCGCCGGTAAGGGGATCTTTAATGGGAATGAGCACGCCTGTGGTCGTGAACGTTTGGGAGAAATCACCCTGCCTCTCGAGGGCCGTAGGCATGGTATAGGGGTTCGCTCCTGTCACGCCTGTATTGTGCAGGTAGTCGTAAGAGAAGAACCAAAACAGCCGTGTGCGGGACTTGTTGAATCGCGTGCCGGGAATGATGAGCGGGCCGCCAATCGTACCGCCGGGATTCTGATAACGGTAGAGCGGCCTGGGCACACCGGTCTTGTTGTTGAAGAATTCGTTGGCGTTCAGCGCTTCGTTGCGGAAGTAAAAATAGCCGCTGCCGTGGAACTCGTTCGTGCCGCTTTTGATAATCACGTTCATCTGGCCGCCTGAACGGGCCCCGTATTCAGCGTCGTAGTTCGCCACTAGCACCTTCACTTCGCTGATGGCATCCACGCTGGGCGCGATGTAGCCGAAATCGCGATTGCCGGAATCCTGGGCGGCGGCGCCATCAATGGTGAGCAGTTTCTGGCCAGTCTGGCCGCCGAGAAGCGTGGGAGTTCCTGTGCCCCAGCCGCGCGTGTCGTAGGAGTTGAGGTCCTGAACACCCGGCAGAAAACTCATCAGCGCCATGAAGTCGCGGCCCCGCGTGACGGTATTTTGAATCTGCGTGAGGGTGACGTTGACGGAGCGGTCGGAGCTGTCTGTCGCCACATGCACAGGCTCGGATTGAACCTCCAAGGTCGTTGAGACTTGCCCAATCTCGAGCTTCACGTCGTGCAGATCCACGCGCTCCACGGCGCCGACGGTGATCCCTTTCTGTTCATAAGTTTTGAATCCAGTCCGCGCAATGCGCAAGGTATAAGCGCCAATCGGCATGTTAGCGAAGAGGAAATTTCCATTGGAATCGGTGACGAATGTGCGTTCTTGTTTTGTGAGATCGTTCGTCAACTGGACCTTAGCGCCAGTTATGACGGCGCCGGTGGAATCCACCAAACGCCCGGAAATCTGGCCGCTGACGGTTTGCCCGTTAGCCGGCCTCAAAAAGGCTAAGGAGACCAATGCGGCCAATAGCAGAACCGGCAGGCAGACAATAGTTGGCATGCGCATTATCAGCGCACTGTTTCGGCATGGGCTTCCGATCTTTTCCGCTAGATATCGCATGATTTCCCCCGAAGCTTCGAGGTGTGAAGATTGTCATTCCTCGCAGATCGTCCAGGCGTCTGTCACTCCTCTTCACACTCAGAGCAGAAGGTAATCAGAAGACCAAGCGTGCGACGAGTTGCATGATTCGTGGGGAGCGCACACCGTTGACTTCTCCAAAACCAGTCTTTACGTTCACCAACCTCCCAGAGGAGTCATAGGGCAGATTGGTGGGCGTGGGGTTCGTCAAGCTCGTGAAGTTGATGGTTGTATTGTAGCCGCTGAACTGCGTGTGGTTGAAAACGTTGAAGGCATCGGCGCGCAGTTGGAACGAGACGCTTTCGCGCAAGCGGATGCTCTTTAACAGAGACATATCCCAGTCGTTGACGCCGGGGCCGGTCATAAGATAACGGGGCGAATCGAGGCCGATGCTGCCGGCGGGAGGAATGGTGAAGGCTGCGGGATTGATGCGGTCATACGGGTTGCTGGAACCCGTAGCGACCGGCTGACCCGTGAGAGCGACACGCGGCCCTTCGGTGTAAGAACCGGTGATCTGGGGGCTCCCTATGCCAGGAATACTAAACCCAACCCCTATGGGTTGGCCGGAAACGAAGCTGGTGAAGCCGGAGACCTGCCAATTATTGAACACGCCTTTGGTGAATGGATTGGAAATCGCGCGCGGAACGTTTGGCAGATTGTAGACGTAGTTGGCCGCGAAGTTGTGGGTAACGTCGAAACCGCATCGAGCGTAGTTGGCCAGATGGTTGTACTGGTCAATGCGCTGATAGCTGCCGTCGCTATCGCCTACATCCATGCACTTGCTGAAGGTATAGGCCACGCCGAAGAAGAGGCCCTTAGCGAAGCGCCGGTTGAGGTTCACTTGGAGAGCGTTGTAGTTGGCGTTGCCGCCGAAGTCATGCTCCGCGATGCTGTTGCCAAAGCCGATGTGCGGGACAAGGAACTGGGCTGGCAGGGCGTTCGAGCCAGGCACGGCGCTCGGATTGGCTTTGACCTTGGTGGGGTCTTGGTTCTGAGGCAGGAAGGTGGCACCGTAGGGCACAGGATTAAGGTTGCGCAGCAGGATCAGGTGCCGAGAGAGGGAGCCGACGTACGACGTATCCAGGGTCATCTCCCAAGGCAACTTTGTCTGAATCCCAAGACTGAAATTGTCGATCGTGGGTACGTTTCCGTTCTGGGAAAGAGCCTGCAAGGAAATGGGGCTGACGAATGCATTGTTGAGGTTCACGCCGGAGAGTTGGTTGAAGTAAAGAGTCGGCACAAACGTGGTGGGCGGGTTCTGCAATTCCGAGAAAATCTCGTTGCCTTGGTAGCGGTCGTAGAAGATGCCGGCGCCGGCGCGAAGAACCAAGTTGTGGCGGCCGGTCACGTCGTAGGCAAGGCCAAGTCGTGGACCGAGCAAAATCCCCGGGCTAGCCATTAGATATTTGCTGATGCCGTGCCCGGCCTGGAACACGCCATCGAGCAGATTGCCGCTGTTGGGCACGATGGTCCCGATCGCGCCTACCGGTGCCGTCTGTCCGGTTACGGGATCAATGGCGATTTTGTTGCCGTTGGCGTCGAAACCCGGGTAGTAAAGCCGCGGGGCCTGGGAAGGATCCCATTTGTTGGGAAGGAAATTGGAGGTTTGCAGGGAGGCGTCGAATTGCGGCTGAATCCAGGAGAAGCGCACGCCATAATCCAGGGTTAAGCGTGGGTTGAGCTTCCAAGTGTCCTGCATGTAGGCCTCGGCGTTCGTATAGCGATACATGCCGGTGGCGTACTTGGAGGCCTGCGTGTAGGAATCAAAGATGCCAAGCGCCGCGTTGGCCCAGCCGAAACCCGAGTCCAGCGGATTGTTGGGGTCGTCGTCGAAGTGGATTTGGCCGTTAGCGGGGGCGAAAGTGGTCTGGTCCTTGCGGCTGCGTTGGACGTACGCCCCTACTTTAATGGCATGCTGGTTCCAGATTTTGCTGAAGTTGTCTATGCCTTCGATGGTGGTGTTGTAGTTGTAGAAAGGCGCGTCAGCGGTGTTGAAGCTGGGGCTGTTGGCGATACGCGTGCCGTTAAAAAAGAAACTCGGGGCGTAGCCTGCGTTGGGCTTATAGAGCGAGTTGAGGCCGGTGAGTTTGAGAGCCGTAAGCGTCATCGCGCCCGGAACCGTGGGATCTATGTTGATTTGGTTGTGGCCGATGTCGAAGCTTGCCTCGTTGGTTGTGCGCGGACTAATGAAGGTGGTGGCATTGACAGTGATCAAATGGCCCGGACGATGATCCGAGATCGGCACGAAGGGGATATTGGCCCCGAGCACGAACGAACCGTAGTAGGAGACTTGGTCCTGGTGGTTCAATACGTAGCTGCCAAAGAAGCGCCAGCGTTTGCTGGCATTGTAATCTATCCGGACAAGGTCCTCGAGGCGAGGTATCTGATCGGAAATTTGCGACTGGTAATTAAAACCCTTGTTGCTGGGGCTCGCGTCGTTCGGCACGGGGTAGATATTTAAGATTGCTTGCCCGATGGGGGAGAGTCTGGCTGGAGGAATCACGTTGCCTTGGAAGGGCTGGCCAGTTTGGGGGTCTTTGATGACGACCGGTTTGCCGTTTTTGTCCACACTTTGGGAGAAGTCGCCCTGGCGCTCTAATGCTGTGGGCACGGTTACGAGTTTCTGGCTTTGCGGGAATAACTGGTGCTGCCACTCGTTGCTGAAAAAGAAGAACAGCTTGTCCTTGGCGGTGTTGAACTTTCCAGGTATATAAACAGGGCCGCCCAGGGTGAAGCCGTAATCGTTGTAATGGTAATTCTGTCTGGGCAGACGGTCGCGGTTATTGATCCAGTTGTTGGCATTCAGGCTTTTGTCGCGGTAATACTCGTAGGCGCTGCCGTGGAAGGATTGTGTGCCGCTCTTGGTGACCATGGAAATCTGGGCCCCAGCGGAGCGGCCATACTGCGCCTGGTAATTCGAGGTAAGCACTTGGAACTCCTGGAGGGAATCGAGACTCACGGTCACGAGCGAACTGCCATTCGATCCGGTATCGACGTTGCCAGCGCCATTAAGGGTGACATTGGCTTGGTTGCTGCGCGAGCCGTTGACATAGTTGCTGCCAAAGTTGACGTTGGACTGAGAGTAGTCGTTGAGCGAATAGACGCCGGGAATCAGCCGCAACATGAACAGCGGGGAGCGGCCGTTGACTTCAACGTTGTGCAGTTGCGTGCCGACGATATCCTCGGAGCGCTGCGCTGTCTCGGTTTCCAATTGCTGGCCCTGGGCGGTGACTTCGATGGTCTGCGAGAGCTGGCCCACCTGCAATTGAATGGTGCCTACGTTGAGCGCGCTGTTGGCATTCAGCACGATTTCGGACTGCTCAAACTTCTTGAACCCGGAACTCCGGACCTCCAGGGCATAGACGGCGGGTAAAAGCACAGGAAATAGAAAACGGCCCTGCCGATCGGTCTCGGTGGTGTAGACGGCTTTCGTGGCAGCATTGATGACGGTAACTTTGGCGCCCGGAACGCCGGCCTGTTGCGGGTCAACGACGCTTCCCGTGATCGAGCCAGCAGTGGTTTGCGCACGGGCCGGATCGGATAAAGCAAAAACCAACACCGAGGAAAGCAACAGGACCGCACTCGTTTTTCTAAAGTGAAGTTCCAATGACATGGCAACCTCCGGCGGGCACACGAGCCGGTATTAGCCGAGGTTGTAGACACGGAAGGGCGGGGCGTCAATTAGGTGAAAACCCAATATCGCTGCAGGAAAAATATGTGTTTGAAATAGCTTCTCATTCTTTCGATGCCTGCCAGAATCGCTATCGACGATGGCCATCACTGTTCGTGCCTGCGACCACCTGATCGACCGCTTCCACAAAAACGACGTCTAGAAGACTTCTATTTCTCAGACGCCTTGACCGGGTAGCTGTCTCCGAATAAAGGAAAGCCCGACGGGGGTACGTGTTTCTGGTCTGTTTCCGCCGTTTCCAGCTTCGCGTCCGGGCACCGAACGCAACCCCGCCACCGGGCTTGAGGCGGCCTATCGCGAAGCGGACCGGTTTATCGAACACGTTCTACAACTGCTTGCAGCTTGAATTGTGAGAGAAAAATCCTCAAATTATAAGCTCAAGAAACCAGAGCGCTCCTTTTCATGTTCAATAGCCAGACAATGACAGGAGGAAACAGGTGAACGGAAAAACGAAGCTTGGCCACGTGGTGGCGTGTTGCGGTGCGGCAGTCGCCGCCTTTGCGGCTTGTCCGTTGGCGTTCTCGCAAACCGCGCCCGCATCTTCGGCCGAGAGTCAGAAGGCCTGTGAACCGATGCCGCCGGCCTGGGAAAAGTTGACGCCCAATCAGAAGTCGCTGCTGGAGAGGATGTACAACGATTGGGCGTACCTGGCGAAATACCGGGACGCTGATGCGGCGTTGCCGCCTGCCGCGCCGGGTGAAACGCGCGTCGTATTCATGGGCGATTCGATCACGGAAGGCTGGAGCATGAAGGCGACGGCGACAACTCCGGATCGCGGCGAATTTTTTCCCGGCAAGCCGTATGTGAACCGCGGCATTTCGGGGCAGACGACGCCGCAAATGCTGGCGCGCTTCCGTCAGGACGTGATTGATCTAAAGCCGAGAGTCGTCGTCGTGCTGGCCGGCACGAACGATATCGCCGAGAACACGGGAAAAACCACGTTAAAGGAAATCGGCGACAATATCGCGTCCATGAGCGAACTAGCGCGCGCGAACGGCATTGCGGTGGTTTTGTGTTCGGTTTTGCCGGCGAGCGACTTTCCCTGGCATCCGGGTCTCGAGCCGGCGCCGAAGATCAAGGCACTGAACGCCTGGATCAAGGAATACGCGGCGAAGAGCGGCCTCGTTTACGTGGACTACTACTCGCGAATGGTCAGCAGCGAGGGTGGTCTGAAGGCGGAGCTGAGCCCGGATGGCGTGCATCCGAACCGCGCCGGATACGAAATCATGGCGCCGCTGGCGGAGGCAGGAATTGCAGAAGCGTTGAAGAAGCAAGCACGCCCCTGACCTCGCTGGCGCAGAGGAGGAGCGAGACTAAGCGGTTTTGCATGGTGCCGGTATGCCGAGACTGATGGTGAGACGGACGAACGGCCAAAGTTTGCAACAACCGTGGTGTAACGGTCCGCAGTCTTTTTCCCCCATGTCGCCAGATTGATGCCCGTTCGGTTTCTCGGACTCTCTTCCCTCGAACTGGCGGGACAGGATGCCCACGTAGGTAGGCAGGAGCGGTACCCCAAGGGTGCGGGCGTTCCTGGAAGTTCCATCGGTCAGACAGAGAGAACACCTGGTCCGCCCTTTACACAAGGAACGTGAAGCCGACCTTCCAACTCACTCCGGAGCGCGTCAGTTCGCCGTGCAGATGTGTACGGCAGAGCTCGACCCGCTCATGAGAAGAAAACGCCGTTGCGTTCGCTGCCAATCTGAGCAAAGCTGACGAACGTCGACGCCGGATCGGACACAAGCCGGAAACCGTGACCGGTGCTCACGGGCGTGGTCGCGGTGACGGCGATAGTAACGTTAGAGACCTGGAAAAAATCTCCAGCAAAATGATTCACACCGTCGCTGAAACCGGCAAAGCTCTGGACCACGTTGCTCCATAAGAGAGCATCGGGAGTCTTTTGTGGGATGGTATGCCGATGTTTCCGCGCTTGATCCCGACAGGACGCATTCCGTTCGCCTGACCCTGCCGAAGCTTGCAGCTGGGCGGTTCCAAGGAGCTTTTTTTGATAACGTGGAAAACGAGTACACAGACCAGCTGGCGCCGTAGAGCCCCCCTGCTTTTGGTGTTTCGGTCCGTATTTGGGTATTGCTGCCTCTGCGACGAAGATGTATGATCTAGCTAGCTTAAGCTAGCTAGATATTGCGGCAGGGGGGAGGCTATGGCTGAAGTTGGGGCCTTCGAAGCCAAGAACACGCTGAGCGCGCTGCTGGACCGTGTGGAACGTGGCGAGGAGATCGTTATCACGCGTCATGGAAAACCGATCGCAAAGCTGATTCCCAGCACGGGCGGAATTGATCGCTCCGAGGCGCATGCCGCCATTCAACGCATCCGAGGACGTGTGTCCCAGGTCAAGCTGGGGCAATTTGATTGGAAGCGATTGAAGGCCGAACGGGATGCAGGCCGACCGTGAGCTTAATCCTAGACAGTTCAGTTACAGCGGCGTGGGTCTATATGGATGAAGTCAACCATGCCATTCGCAACGTTTTCGACCGTGTCAGCAACCAGGGCGCTTGGGTCCCTTCCCTTTGGCGGTTGGAGGTTGGCAATATTCTCGAGATGGGTGTACGGCGCGCACGCCACGATGCGGCTTTCCGCGATTCTACTTTAGCTGACCTTCGGCTTTTGCCGATTCATATCGATCCCGAAACTGATCGACAAGCTTGGACAGCGACACTGCGACTTGCCGAGCATCACCGCCTCACCTTGTACGATGCTGCATATCTGGAGCTAGCGCAACGTTGCACTCTACCTCTCGCGACGCTGGATACTGAGTTGCGTGCGGCGGCCAGCGCTGAGAACGTGCCGCTCCTTGGCGTCTGACACCGTGAACACGTGCATTCTAAGAATGATTTATGGACAAAAGATGACCAGCGAACCGTCTGGTGACATCCAGCCTGGGCCGTAATCCCGGTCAGGCACAGGAATGGCGAGACTTGCCTGGATAAAATTCCGCCGGCAAATCCCTGAGCCGGGTTTTTTCGCCATGGCTCCCTCCGCTCCCTCCTTAAAGAATCACACTACGGCTTGAGTTCCAAGGCAGCTTTACCCGTCTCGAAATCAACTGGCACAGAAACGTGGTCGTGAACGATAAGCCATTTGCCGTCGATCTTCCGCAGACCGCTGGTCACACGAAGCCAGATATCGGACTGCTGGCCGTTTCTGAGTTTTCCGGTGAACCTTTCCAGGGCGTGGATCAAGCCCACATCACCGTCGCTCAAAATGCGCATATCGCGATACTCAACATGAATGGCGCCGTCGTACTGGGCAAGGAACTCCAAATAATCTTTCCGATACGTGTCTTTGCCTTTGTACTGAAGTGGTGGTACGACATCGTATGCAACTATGGCATCTCCGGGCGCATAGACCGACATGATGCCGTCGATATCGCGGGCTTCGAATGCTTGCGCCCATCGGTCGTACAACGCTCTGATCTCAGCTTCGTTGCCGGGAGAGAGTTGCCGTGTGTCTTGAAATAACGCGTTCAGCCACTTGCCGTTCCTGTTGACCCACACTGAGCTGATGTACACCGGCGAAGGAACGGGCTTCCCGTGATCCGTGCCGACCTGAGTCGCGTTGTAGGTGAGCAGCACGACCGTTGGAGCCAGCCGCGAGAAACGAACTTCGCTCATGGAAAAAGATTTGAGAGTGTAATTGGGGTCGCTAACGGTCTGTGCGAACCTGCTTTTGTCCCAAACCCCATATTCTGCGACGTTCTGAAAGTCGTCAGCGAGCAGGGCCGCATCGGCTCTGCTGTCTCTATCCACTGCGGCCTGCCAGCCCCTCTTTTCAAGTTCGACGACAATCTGCTCTGTGCCCTCGGGCGCAGTCCCTTTGGTCCGTTCCTGAACAGAGATTGCGGAGGGGCCAGTGTCGCCAGGTGCGGCCGAGCGGTGCGAGGCGACCGCTCGCCAGTCCCCGTTTTGCCGAATGAAGGTGTCGGTAAAAATGATCTGCGGGGTAAGCGGCCGGCCTTTGAAAGTTCCGCGCTGCACGCCGGTGCCCGTCACAACCGTGGCGGCACCGTAGGCATGGACCTGCATGTCCGAGACCTTTACGGATTCAAACTTCAGGTCTCCTGATTTCAAAACGGAGAAGATGGCCTGCTTGTCGCTTCGCTGCCCATCCTCGCTCGTGTCCACATAAGTGTTGGCGAGAATGAAATCCAGCGTGGACGTGTCGGCCTTCTGCAAGGCATCCACCCGTTTATTTTCCAAAGCGATGAGAGCTTGCACGGTGGCGCTAGTTTGCCCGACGGGCGTCTTCTTCGCCGTCTGCGCCGACGCAGAAACAGCGAGAGCCAGCGGCAGCAGGAGAGTGATTTTGCGCATCCTAAGTCCTCCTCTCGGTGGAGTTTGGGAAAGATCCAAACACCAAGAAACAATTTGAATCCCGACTTCCCCTTTCAGCCTTGAGGTGCTGGTCCAAGCATTTATGTGTCGTACTTCGCATAGACCTTCATCAACTCGGAAAAAAACTGGGCGCTGCCGTACGGGAAATGACGGGCGGTCGTTTCGATATCGGCGAAGAATCGCTCGAAGCCAGCGGGATTTCCTGAGTTTAAGAAGCGCACCGTAGCTCGCTTCAGCCAAATACTGTCTGGTCAGGCAAAGTGCAAAGCCACATTCTCATTGCGATTCTCTCCTTGCGCTGAATATCAAGCGCTAGCGCCAGTCGTCCACCACAAAAACGTCTGCGCGTTTGTAGGCCGGTGAATCGGGCCGGTGCATCGCTACGCCCTGGATGTCTGTGTGAAACCCGCGCGCAACCATGTGGCGATGAGCCTAATTCCGGCTCAGGTTCACGCCGGCCTCCATGCGCCGCAAGCCGCGATCGTCATCATAAGGGCTACGCTGAATGTAAATAACTGTTTGCGCATAGATGCTGGGGCGCGGTTGACGCAAGTTGGAAGCAGCATACCAGAGATTGCCGGGTCGGGACGTGGCTTTAACGGTTTCTGTCGGCGCTCTCCGAAAGTGACCCAATTGTGTTCTTAAGAAGCAGCCCACCCAAGGAACAAGCTTTGGAATCGAATTTGTAATCGCAAACGGGCGAGAGAGGTTGCTGGCATGGTGCTTGTGGATTCGATACACCCTGCCGAATAGGAAAGTCCGACCCCGGAGCAACTGCGGGTGGTCAAAGTTGCCTTGCGATACGCTTGTATAGCCGCGTGGCTCGCCCGACTAGGTCTCGTACGGTTTTGCCTTGCGCGAGTGGCAGGGGGCTCGCCTCAACTGGCATGGGCCGCGACGAGTGCGTTCGGCGCTGGCGTGTCCTCGGCGGTGCAACGGATCGCAGGAGAGATCCGCAAGCTGCCCGCACCGATCCTGCCAGTCGTGCGGGGCCTATGGTCGCAGCCGAAGAGTTTCCTGAGCCTGGGACAGCACGTTGCCGCGCTGCCAGTCAGTGCGGCACAAGCCGCGGCATTGAGCTCGCTCGGGGATCTGCCGCTGGGTTGTGCTTTCGGGAGACCATCATGCGGAGCCGTACAGCAATTGGCAACGCGACCTGGCACAGCTCTCATCGCGCGGGCGACATGTAGTGGCGAGCGACGCCGGACACTGGATCCATCTTGACCGTCCCGAGTTGGTCACACAGGCGATCCGCGAGGTGGTGGCCGCTGCACGATACAATGCGGGGATGGAAGCTTCCACGCAAACGGTCCAACAATAGATATGTAAGTCCTCTGTTCCAAGGAGAGGAAGTCATGCCAGCGAAGAAGACAAAGGAATGCGACGCGACGGAAATCGATCTGCGGTATGTGCCGGTAGTGGAAGCCTTTGCCGAGCGTCGAGGTGTCAGCCGGGAGAACCGAAAGGGTTTCGGCTCTGGCGCCCTCAAGGTGAAAGGGAAGATCTTCGCGATGATGTCGTCGAAGCGTCAGTTCGTCGTGAAACTTCCGAAGAACCGAGTCGATGAGCTCGTGAACCTGGGAAAGGGGCAGCGCTTCGACCCCGGCCACGGAAGAATAATGAAGGAGTGGTTCGTCGTTGGGGAAGGCAAAGAGAACTGGGTTGAACTTGCCAAGGAAGCCTACGATTTCGTGAAGCAAGGGAAGCCATGACAACGCTGCGGTATCAAGACCGCTTGGATCGCATAGCAGTCAGTTGCGAAGGACCTTGGCATGTGGATACGACATCAACTCGCTCCTGCCTAGTCTGCTTACGGGAGACTTTGGTTTGTCGCGTCACACACAACCTCCAGTGCTCTCTTTGGCGTAGAATGTAGGGTTTCGGAAATGCCGCCTATCCGGAGGTGTCGGATGGGACTGATCTCTGCTGAGAACACACCGCAGCTTTGCTGCAATTGTTGGAACATTCCGTTTTGTGTCGCGCTCCTGTTCGCTGTCGGGCTTATCGGCTGCACCAATACCTGCTTCACGTTCACTTCAAACCCGCCCACCGGCACGATCAATATTAAAGCGGGCGATCCCACGCCCGCTTGCACACTCACGAAGGCGAATGGTGCCGTCCGCTTGGTGCTGAAGGCAGTTCCAATGTGCAACTCCTGCTCGGAATCTAGCCGGATCCAACACATCTTCGTGAGCATTCGAGGTATCGATGTAACTTCAAGCTCGATTGCAGACGAAGAGTCGCCGGATTGGCAGAACCTAGCCCCACAGCTCGCGAAGCAGCCACTTCAGGTCGATCTCGTGAGAGACACTGCCGACCGGAGTGCTGGAGAACCATTGGGAGAAATCGTGACAGTCCCGGCCGGCGTGTATCGTCAGCTGCGTGTGCGTTTCTTGCCAGATCCACTGGCGGCGGAAGATCAACTTCCGGAAAAGAATGCGTGTGGAAACACCGGTTTCAATTGTGTCGTCATGACGGACGGCCGCGTTCAACGGCTCCAGCTCGATGGCCGTTCGCCAGAACTCCGCATCATGTCAGACAGAATTGAGGGCGGTTCTCTTTTCCTCCCTTCTGGTACCGACAGTGATTTGGTTATCGAATTGAAACCGGTCTGGGCGTGGTTTTCATCTACCGATGACGGTGTGCGTCTTCTTCCCGCGCTTACTGGTAAGGCAAAGGTCGGCCGAATCGAATTCGATGAATTGGGCAGCCTGGAGAGATAGAGTCGTTCGCGATTCCCTCTCAAGGTTGGCTCAAGATTGAATTCACAGGGTGCCCATGGCAAGAATCTTGGTAGGTTGGACCTCAATGAGGGTCAAATTAGGTCGTTCCGCCCGCAGCGGCAGCTTGCTCAAAGATCTTCACGGCCTTACCCACTTCTGCTACTCCGAAGATCAGGAAGGTTGCATTGGTGTTGGGTTCAGTTCCACAGTAACCGTAGTTGATGTTGATTCCCGCGTCTCCGAGCCGAGATGCGCCACGCGCCAACTCCCCGGGACGACGGGGAAGTTTGACCTGCGCAACTTCCGTCTCTGTGTAATCACTGCGCTGGCGATCCAGAATGGCCTTGGCTTTATCCGGATTACATCTTGTTCTCCATTTGTCAATCCAGCATTGCGCTCCTTCATTGGAGCGAAACTCCCGAAGAGTACACCCTGGGTGATTCGCAATGCGCCTCATCGATGATTCCGGACGGGTCGACTACCCGGAAACTAAGCCCTGCCGCGTCTGCCGCGTGCCTATCCTTGACATTTCAATAGGCTCCTTAGGGCTGGTGGGTTTCTAGATTCGTGACTCGTGATTCGTGGAAGAGGGATTTCTTGCTGCGCTCAAAGTATTTTACAAAAAGCTCTCAGGATCTCTTGCACAGCGCGTAGGCGTTCTATTCGTCGTGCAACATCGTGAGGGTGTTCACGCGTGCTGCTTGCGCAAGCGGGGACCAAGTAGCAATGGCTACCAGGAAGAGCAATCCTGCCGCAGTGAATACAAGGGTCCAGAGGTCAAGCGGCGCAACGTTGAACAGGAAGCTTTGCGTGACACGCGCAGCAAACGCGCATAAAAGAATACCGGGAACGAGCCCTAAAGCCATAAGCGTAAAACTGTACCGAGCCACGAGGCGGGCGACAACCGGCGGAGTCGCGCCGAGCGCCATGCGAATGGCGATTTCGCGCCGGCGCAATTGAACGAGGTAAGCGAGCGTGCCGTAAAGTCCGAGGGCGGCCAAGGTCATTCCGACGACTGCAAAACTGTTCAGCAGCCATGCCACAAACCGCCGGAGCTTGACTGAATCCAAGATACGCGCCGGCAGGGTTTCCACATCGAACAGTGCAACGGAGGGATCCTGTTGGTGCAGAATTTCGCGAACTTCCGCTGTGACGTCCGTCTTCCCTGCCTGGCGAATAACGAGGAACATGGCCGAATTGGGCAGTTGAAGCTGGGGCCAGTAGATTTCCGGCCGGGGTGGCGCACCAAGTTCGCGGGTGGCAACGTTTCCAACAACGCCAATAACCGTGGCCGGGTGGTCGCGGCTGCCAGCAAAGTCACCGTGGCCATTATTCGCCACGAGTTTGCCGATCGCGTCTTCGCCTCGAAAATATTCGCGTACAAATTCCTCATCGACAATCACCACAGGCGGAGAGTTCAGGTCATCGTGTAGCGTGAAGGTGCGGCCTTTCCTCAAGGGTATTTTCAGGGTCTCAAAATAGTTTGGCAGGACCTGGTCAACTCGCGCGGCGGGCCGAACTGCCGTTTCGGGGCGTCCGGGAAGGTACATGTCGGCAGTGTAGCCTCCGCTACTGAAAGGCAGAGAGACGCCTGCCGAAGCCGACTCGACGCCTGGAAGAGCAGCGACGCGATCAACTAAGTCACGGAAGAACGAAGCATGCGAAGCGTTGGTGCGGTAAATCTTTTGTGGGAGCTGCACAGACGCAGTCCACACGCGGTCCGGCGAAAAACCAGGCGAAACCTCGAGCAATTTCACAAAGCTGCGGCCAAGGGCAGTAGCCGTAAATAGCAGCGCAACGGCAATGCCAATTTGTCCGGCCACGAGAATGCTACGCCAACGAGTCTGCCCTGTCGTGGCACGGCTTGCGCCTGCCCTGAGGACCTGCTCAGGAGATAAGCGTGAGGAGAGGATCGCAGGGAGAAGGCCGGCAAGAAACGTGGAAATGATGCACAGGCCCAAGGCAAAAGCGAGCGCCCAAGGTTCGATTTGAGTCCGATCTATCGGACCATAGGTGTTGCTCAGCTGAACCAAAGCAACGGCGAGACCGAAACCCGCGCAACAACCTATAGCTATAAGCAGCGCCGTCTCCGTCAGAATCTGCTGGAGGAGCCGTCCTGAGCTTGCACCCAGGGCCGAGCGCACGGCCAATTCGCGGCTACGCACGCTGGAGCGCACGAGCAGCAGGCCCGAAACGTTCGTGCAAGCGATCAGCAGTATGCAGCCCACTGCGCCAAATGCAAGAAAGAGCCATCGCCGAACGTCTTTCGTTTGCTCAGCAAGCATTGGCTCGACCGAAAAATGCCACCCGGTATTCTCCAAGTAATCGTCCGGATATTGTGCCGCCAAGTGGTGTCCTACGGTTCGGAGGGCGGCGTTAGCATTTTCTGGAGTAACGCCCGGCGCCATTCGTGCCAGCATCCACAGCCATTTGTTACCGCGCTCATTATCTGAGTACTGCTTGGGGCCAAGAGCAAGCGGCACCCACATTTGCGTAGCTGGGTACGGAAAATTGAAATCCGAGGGCATCACGCCAATGATTTGGTAGGATTCCGCGTCAAGCTGCACGGTTCGGCCGATGATTTTGGGGTCCGCTGCAAACTTGCTTCTCCACAACGAATCGCTCAGCAGAGCCACTTTGGGGGCGCCGTAACGATCGTCATCAAGAAGAATCGTGCGTCCAAGCTGCGGAGGAATTCCAAGGATCGAGAAGAGGCTTGCAGATGCGTTCACAGCGTCGACATGTTGCGCGTATCCGGAACCGCTGACACTGCTTAGGGTGAAATCGTTAAAGTAATAGGCAGCCGTTTCGCTGAAAATGTCGTGATGCGCGGTCAGATCGGCGTAGTCCGGCGCCGATACATTCGCATGGCCAAGTTGTGAGGAGGGAAATTCGTTGTGGACGTAAACCAGACGATTTGCTTCCCGATACGGGAGAGGTTTGAGGAGCACATCGTCTAGCACAGCGAAGACCGCAGTGGTTGCGCCGATTCCAATCGCAAGTACAGCGACGCACAGAAGCGTCAGCGAAAGGTTTTTTCTGATTTGGCGGAACCCGTAGGTAAGGTCGGACGTGAAGCCGCTGGCGGTGGTGCTCATGGCCTCTACCCCTGTTGTATTTCCGCGGTACAACTTCCATCATACTAGAACTTATCTAACTTAAGAGCTTCCAGCGAACGGGGCAAAATCGTGGAGGCAGAAGACGTTGTCGGTGCTGTACTCTACTTGGCACAGACAGGTCCGGTGACCGGAGAGGTGCTCCACGTGGGTGGTGGTGCTCACGCTGGACGTTGCTAGCCGCCAGACAGTTCCTTGCCTTGCGACAGTCGATGAAAAAGACGCGCACACGGGGCAGAGTCAGAAATGCCTCGCGCGCCCACTTCTCAACCAACTGCGGCGGAACCATGGCCAGGGCGGTGAAGGGCTTGCGCTGGCTGTGCACGTGGACGGCACCGAGGGAGATGAGCGTTTTGCCAGTCCCGCACTCTGCGATCACCGCTGCACCGCGGGCTTCGTTCCAGCGTTTCACCACGCCCATGATCGCGAGTGTTTGTGCCAGGAATGGCTTACGCAGGAGTTGTGTGATCAGAGGCGAAGGTGGATCGTCAAAGCCGTGCAAGGGTGGGAATGTCTGAACAATCCGTTCACCCAGCCCCGAGGACCACGCACGGAGATACGCACCGATTGAATCGATGTCCTTCGGTAATGGCATAGTCTTCCCTCATGGACTTGTTCAGGCAAAACAGATAAGTGGTGCCGAGTCTGCTCTCAATTTGTAGGTGCTATGATTGGCTGGGGCACCAAAATGACAAAGTTTCTTGCCGGCGTCGGCCTTATCATTCTGTCCGCGGGTCTTTCCTTTGGACGGAAGCCCCTCGTGATGTCGCAAGTCACTGAATTTCAGGAACCGGAACTTGTCATGGCTGGAGAGCTAAAATACCCGGTAAACAGTGTCGATAAGTTGAGCGGCATCAGTCGCTTTGAAGTTGATACAGCGTCTTCGCCTCAACCGGCATCATATGGGTGGGGGCGTGAAGCGCAGCAAGTAGAAACGGGCTCGTGGCAGCCTGCATTGCCAGACCCTCCAGTGATCCGGCCAATGCAATGTGCGGTTCAAGCGCCCGGCGCTGCGTCTGGAGTGGCCATGCCAGC
>Ga0209577_10001338_pt1 | contig 24424 bp, 20 predicted proteins | sample GraSoiAngelo_109_FD_185874 | JGI IMG/M metagenome (GOLD analysis project Ga0209577, IMG submission 185874) | Grasslands soil microbial communities from the Angelo Coastal Reserve, California, USA - 14_0903_12_20cm (SPAdes) (version 2) | ecosystem: Environmental > Terrestrial > Soil > Grasslands...
TACCCGCCGATGACGGCGCCCAAAGTTGCCATGAACGCATAGTAGGGCCATATTTCGCGATTTTTCGCCGCCAGCCAAATAGTAAGCACATCCATGCTGCCCGGCAGCGGGATCACGGAATTGTCCGCCAGCCCCAGCAGAATAAGGCCCGGCCCTCCCAGGCGAACCAGCCAGCGTAAAGTTGCCGATGTTTCGAGTACGGTCAGAAGATGAGGCTGCATCCATCGTTTTAGAAGCTATTCGGTGCGAATTGGTCGCATGAGCGAGGAGATTAAGTAGCGACCGGCTTGTCGATCTCAAGGAAGCGTAGCGCGGGGGCATGCGGCAGAGCCCCGCACTCCTGTGCGTGCCGATAAAAAAGCTGCAAGCCTTGAAGGCAATCGGGATCGAGAGAATAGTAGATGTTCTCGGTCAAATAGCTTCGAGCACTGGCAGCCGACATTCCCAGGCGAGGCGCCCATTCTTCGGCAATTCGAGCAACATTGGCGGGTTCGAGCCCATGATCACGCGACGTCTGGAAAATCTGTGCCAGATCCGGAGCATCCGACTGTCCGATGGCCGCGGCGCGCACTGCCCAGAAAGCGAAGACGAACGGCATTCCCGTCCGGCGGATCCACTCCTCCGCCAGGTCGTATGTGTGGTACACGGAGCGGTTCACCTCGAGCGCTGGATCCCCAATGAGCAACCCCGCGTCACATTCCCGTAGCATGGCTACGAGATCAGGCACCATATCCCGAAATTGCCGTCCACCACCGAGCCACTTCGCGAAAAGTACTTTGGTGAGCGCCACGGAGGTCAGAGAAGAAGTATCGAGAGCGACGGTGCGGATCTCCTCCAATGGAATTTTGCTGACCAGCAGAATGGACCGCACCGCCCGGCGCGCGGCAATCGCGACACTTGGGAGGATGAGCAGGTCAGGGATGGTGACGTAAGCAGCGGCCGGAATAATGCCGATATCCGCTGCGCCCGTGCGCAACGCCTCGGCACAGAGGGAAGGGATGGTATAGGAAATCTCGAATTCGGAGCCTGCGCGTCCGTGCTCAAAATCCCACATCAGCGGCGCCGTGTTGAGATAAGAAATTGCCGAGATTCGCAGCCGTTTCGTCACTATGTTCAATTCTAACAAAGGCGTGTGCGCCCTTACCTTGACGGCCTTTCCAGTGCTGTGTAACAGTCCGCAAATATGGATGCTGCAGTCTCAAATATGCCAGCCGCCTCGGACAAAGTCTCACAGGAAAAGGCCCTTTCCTGGCTTGCTCTCTCTCTGACTCCGGGTCTGGGCCCCACCCGTGTGCGCCGCCTGGTGGAATATTTCGGCGGTGCCGTGGCTGTGTTGCGCGCTTCACTGACCGAACTGGAATCCACCGGCATTCTCGCCAGTTCGGCGCAGTCTTTGGGAACGGGCAAGTCGGCCGAGTTGGCGCAGGAAGAGTTGGCCCAGGCTGCCGGCATGGGCGTAAAAGTGGTAACTCTGGACGATTCGGAGTACCCGCTAGAGCTGAAGCAAATATACGATCCTCCGCCCGTGCTCTACGTTCGCGGAGCGGTAAGCACAATCTCACAACCTGGCATCGCAGTCGTCGGAACCCGGCATCCGACGCCGTACGGAACCGGAATGGCCGAACGGCTGGCATGTGATCTCGCCGCGCGGGGCTTGACGATCATCAGCGGCATGGCTCGCGGCGTGGATACCGCTGGGCACCGTGGCGCCATCGCCGCCAAAGGCAAGACGGTCGCAGTATTTGGCACGGGTATTGACGTCATGTATCCCAAGGAGAACACCAGGCTTTCGGAGCAGATTCTTGCACTCGGCGGAGCGCTGATATCGGAATTTCCCATCGGCACATTTCCTGCCCCGCAGAATTTTCCTATCCGCAATCGCATCATTAGCGGAATGTCAGTCGGGGTCCTGGTAGTGGAAGCGGCCGAGTACAGCGGCACTCGCATCACAGCCCGCTGTGCTTTGGAACAGAATCGCGATGTATTTGCGGTCCCCGGCAACGTCACCAACAAGAACTCATGGGGGCCGAATACTCTCATCAAGCAGGGTGCCAAGCTGGTTGCTACTTGGGAAGATGTTTGGGAAGAACTCCCGCCGCAAGTGCGGCTTGCCTTGACTCCTTACGCACCGGATGAATCGCAAGCCCCCGGAACCGCATCTCTATTCGGGGAAGAAGGCGAACTGGCGCCCCACGAAAAAAAGATCTTTGCACTGTTGAAGGCCGACGAAGCTACCCACATCGACGAAATCGTGGAGCGATTAGAGCTACAAGTATCATCTTCTGAGATATTTGCCGCGCTTTTCGAGTTGGAACTCGCCGGTAAGGTGAAGCAGCTACCCGGAAAGAATTTCGTCAGAACTTTCTAGCGGGTAACTTGGCGGAGCCGTCCGATTCGTGCTAGCTTCACAAAAAGAAAACAACTGAGGGGAAATTGTCTAAAGGTTTAGTCATCGTCGAATCGCCTGCCAAGGCGAAGACCATCCAGAAATATCTGGGTAAGGGATATACCGTCGAGGCCTCGCTTGGCCACGTGAAAGACCTGCCCAAGAGCAATCTGGGCGTCGATATCGAAAACGACTTTGATACCGAGTACATCGTCATCCCGGGCAAAGAAAAAGTCGTTACCAAACTGAAGAAGCTCGCTATCTCCGCCGACAAGATTTACCTGGCGCCTGACCCGGACCGCGAAGGGGAAGCCATTGCCGCGCATCTTGCGGAAGAACTTGGCAACGGTTCGAGTAAAAAGAAGAAGAAGAAAAAAGATAAGGATGATGAAGAAGGCGAGCGCATCCGACGTGTAACTTTCAACGAGATCACCAAGCGGGCTGTGCAGGAAGCTTTCGAGCATCCTCGCGATATCGACCGCAATCTTGTCGACGCGCAGCAGGCACGGCGCGTGCTCGACCGCCTTGTGGGATATCAGGTCTCGCCCTTGCTGTGGGACAAAGTTCGCCGCGGACTCTCGGCCGGGCGCGTGCAGACCGTTGCGTTGCGGCTGATTGTTGACCGCGAGCGCGAAATTAAGGCCTTCGAAAAGAAGGAATACTGGACAATCGACGCTCACCTCAGCAAGCCGCCGGCTTTTGATGCCCGGTTCCTCGGCAAGGGTGAAGAGAAGATCGAAGTTCCCAATGCCGAGGAAGCGGAGAAAATCCGGGTAGCTCTCGAGAAAGCCGACTGGCTAGTGCGCTCGGTGGACAGAAAAGAGCGCCGCCGCAATGCTGCGCCGCCGTTCACTACCAGCAAACTGCAGCAGGATGCTTCGCGCAAGCTGCGTTTCAGCGTGAAGCGCGCCATGATGATCGCACAGCGGCTGTATGAAGGCGTGGAACTGGGTGAAGAGGGATCCGTCGGCCTGATCACCTACATGCGTACCGATTCGACCCGCGTTTCGCCGGACGCAATCGCCGAAGTGCGCAATTACATTGGCACCGAGTACGGCGCCAACTATCTCCCGGAGCAGCCCAATACCTATAAAGAGAAGAAGGAAGCGCAGGCGGCACACGAGGCGATCCGCCCGACTTCGGTCATGCGCCATCCCGATCAGATCAAGCAATATCTCAAAGAAGACGAGCACAAGGTTTACAAGCTGATCTGGCAGAGGTTTGTCGGGTCACAAATTATGCCCGCGGTATTCGACCAGACTACGGTGGACATCGATGCCAAGTCCGGTTCCGACATATTCTGGTTCCGCGTTACAGGATCAGTCCTCAAGTTCGACGGTTTCCTTAAAGTGTATGAAGAATCCAAGGAGGGCAAGGACGAAGAAGATGAGGAACTGAAGCACAAGCTGCCACCGCTCGAGCCGGGACAGAAACTCACGCTCAAGAGCCTCAAGCCTGAGCAGCACTTCACCGAGCCGCCGCCGCGCTACAACGAGGCTTCGCTGGTGAAGGAGTTGGAAGAGCGCGGCATTGGCCGCCCGTCAACGTACGCGACCATTATCAGCACTATCCAGGAGCGCCAGTACGTGCAGAAGCTGGGCGGCAAATTCGTTCCCACGGAGATCGGTCTGGTGGTGACCGATCTGCTGGTGGAAAACTTCCGCGACATTTTCGATTTCCAGTACACCGCTCGCCTGGAAGAAGAACTGGACGAAATTGAAGAAGGCAAGGAGAAGTGGACGGACGCGCTGGCCGACTTCTACAAGCGTTTTGAAAAGGATCTCCATTACGCCGAGAAGCATATGGAGAACATCAAGCGCATGGAGAAGCCGACCGACGAAAAATGCGAACGTTGCGGCTCACCACTGGTCATTAAGTGGGGCAAGCACGGGTCGTTCTTCGCTTGCAGTTCCTATGACAAAGAAGATCCCAACACCTGCACCTTCACTAAAGAGAATCCGATTGATTTGCCCGACTTGGATTCGGCCGACCTGCAGGAGACTTCGCAGGAAGAATATTGCGAGAACTGTGGCCGGGTGATGGTGCTAAAACGCGGACGCTTCGGCCAGTTCATGGCTTGCACGGGATACCCGGATTGCAAGACCACGCGCCGACTCGATCAGGGCAAGAAAGTTCCTGATATTCCGTTAGACGAACTCTGCCCGAAGTGCGGGCGCAACATGATGATCCGCCATGGCCGCTATGGCGAATTCACCGCCTGCAGCGGCTATCCGGATTGCAAGTACGTGAAGCAGAACTTCATCGGAGTGAAGTGCCCGCTATGTAAAGACGGTGAACTGGTGGAGAAGCGCGCACGAAAGGGAAACACGTTCTACGGTTGTTCCAATTATCCGAAATGCAAATTCACTTCGGCTAGTAGGCCGATCCCCGAAAAGTGCCCAAGCTGCGGCAACGAATACCTGGTCGAGAAGACCTTGAAGGCCGGCCCGGTGATTGCCTGCCCGAATAAGGAATGCGATTACGAGCGGCCGGTCGAGCCGGCAGAACCGGCAGCGGTAAAGTAAGCGACTGGCGTGAGATTTCTCGTCTGTTCCCCCTAGTACTAAAAGGCGTTCAGATTTACAATTCTCAATTCGACCCTTCTGAATCTTTATTAAATCTCAATCTCCACGGAGGCAATAATGTCCACACACCCTACTGCTGCTGACGCTGAGGTCATCATTAAACTTTACGATCTGCGGCGCGAAGCGGAAATGCGCAAGGCGCGAAACTGGTGGCTAGTGACCTTCTGGCCAGAAACCGCCGATGATTTCTTGAAGATCGGTATGGCTTTGGGAACGCAGGAAAACAACTGGCTGCGCCAGGCTGGCGGGTACTGGGAAATGTGCGCCGGCATGGTCCTGCACGGCGCCGTAAACGAGGACCTTTTCATGGAGCCCAGCTTCTGCGGCGAAATGTTCTTCATTTTTGCCAAGGTGCGTCCCTTCCTGAACGAGCTTCGAGAGAAATTCCAGAGCCCTTCGATGTTCAGCAACATAGAAAAACTGATCAACAAGTCGGAAAAGGGCCGAGAGACCTTGAAAGTGTTTGAAACCCGCATCGCCAACCGGCGAAAGACCATGGCCGAAGCCGCCAGAGCCAAGGCCAGCTAGAGAGAAAATTGTTGATTGTCGATTTTTGATTGTTGAATGGAACCCCGCGTGTTGCAGAGTGCGGGGTTTGTTTTTTTAGTAATCTACGTGGACTATCAACGTTAACGAAGGGTTTTTCATTCAATAATCAACAATGTCTCAAGAGATGTATTCCCGGATGTACTCGTCGCGAGTGCGTGCCAGTTCCTGCAAATCGCCATCAAAAATAATCTTGCCGTCACGTAGAAACAGGAATGCCATGGGAACTTCGCCGTGTGCTCCTGGAGGAAGCGGCTCCATGCGATTGGTCTTGCGGTCAAAATAGTGGGTGGCCATGGTGAACGCATCTTGCAGACGGTGTGTGACCAGTAGGGCACTGGTCTTATAAACGTCACGCTGCTTCACGATGAGCTCGACAATAGTAGTCGAGGTAACTGGGTCCAAGCCGCCGGTCGGCGAGTCATAGAGCAGAACCTCCGGCTGCGTAATAATGGCGCGGGCAATGGCAACGCGCCGCCGCATGCCGCCCGAAAGTTCCGAAGGAAACATATCCAGGGTATGTTCCAGTTCCACAAACCGTAGCGCTTCCCGCACCCGGTTCTCGACTTCTTCCTCGGGAACATCGCCTTCTTCCAGAAGGCGAAAAGCCACATTTTCACGAACCGTGAGTGAGTCAAACAGCGCGCTCTCCTGAAACACAATCCCGATCCGCCGGCGCAACTCGAACAAATCCTCCTCTTTCATTTGCGTAATGTCTTGGCCAAGGGTGTAGATGTGGCCGCCGTCCGGCCGGATCAATCCCAGAGCGAGCTTCAGGATGGTGCTCTTGCCCGATCCCGCAACTCCGAATATCGCTTTGGTTTCACCGCGCGGCAGGCGGAACGAGATGTCGTCGAGTACGGGTTTGTCTTCAAAAGCAATGGCCACGTCTTCAAAGACAATCGCGTCCGATTTGGCGTTGGCAGTCGCGAGCATTGCGCCAGAGAGCGGTAATGTGGGAGTCGTCATGTTTTATCGCAACCCGATGAATACGATGACCAAACGCGTGAGGAAGAAGTTAACGACCAGGATCAAGGCCATGGAAGCTACTACGGCCTGTGTGGTAGAGCGGCCGACACCTTGTGTGCCTCCGGTAGTTGTCATCCCGTAATAACAGCCAACCGTCGCAATAACAAAGCCGTAAAACAACGGCTGCAACAATCCAGTAAACACGTCGCCGAAAGCCAGAATCTGCCAGGCCGAGGTCCAGTACTGATGCCAATCCAGGCCGAGCATCAATACTGCTACTACGCTACCTCCAAACAATCCGCAAAGATCGGCAATGATCGTCAGGAAGAACAGCATGATTACTGTTGCAACCATGCGCGGAGTGACCAGCTTTTTTGTAGGATCAGTGCCCAGCGCCCGCATGGCGTCGATCTGCTCGGTCACTATCATCGATCCCAATTCGCTCGCCATGCCGGAAGCGTTGCGCCCAGCCACCATGAGCGCCGTAATTACCGGCCCCAACTGCCGCACCATGCCCACCGAAACCAATTGCGAAATGAGTGTGAGGGAGCCGAAGCGCTCCAGCGTGCTGGCGCTATTAAGGGCCAGCGCGGCACCGGTGAACGCGCCCGACAATACGGCGACCGGCAGGGAGCCGACCCCAATCAGGTCTGCCTGCTGCATCATGTCTGCCACGTACAGCGGACGACGGAAAAGGTTGGCCACTGACCGGCTGGCAAGCAGGGTGTAGTCCTGAACGGCCTTTACCAGACCTTTGCCAAACTCAGTAGGCGAAATCAGTTCCATGCGCGTCGAAGGCCCAGTCGGCGAGGGCCAACGGGCAACGAAACTATAGCAGAGGGTAGTGGAGGCCAGAAGTCGCTAGGAAGGCGACCGCGAGTGCTGGGACGCGAATCGTAGAACTCGGAGAAACAGCGACGAAGCAAAGACAAGCATCGAGCGGACGAGAAGCGAGAGCTAATTACTGCGACCCGAACCTGCTGCCTTATCCTTACTCGCGCCCCTTTTTCTTGATCTCAATATTCAACCGCTTGATTTTTTGATTGAGGGTCGAAAGCGGCACGCGGAAGCGCTCCGCCGCGTCGGTCTGGTTCCAGCCGCATTTTTCCAGCATGTCAACAATGATCCGGCGCTCGCAGTCCTCCATGATGTCAAACAACGAAGCGTCCGGACGGTGCTCCAGCACCGGCAGTTTGGTGCCCCTGCCGGCAATATGATCCGGCAGCAGGTCGGGCCCGATCTCGGTGCCCATGGAGAGCACCACAGCGCGCTCAATCACGTTTTCGAGTTCACGCACATTGCCTGGCCATGAATAAGTCATGAGCGGACGCAAGCCTTCCGTCGTGATGCGCCGCATGGGCCGTTCGTTTTCCTCGGAATATTTCTTGAGGAAGAACTCCACCAGCAGAGGAATGTCTTCCCGGCGTTGCCGCAAGGCGGGCAGATCAACCGTTATGACGTTCAGCCTGTAGAACAGGTCCTCGCGGAACTTGCCTTCGCGCACCATTTGCCGCAAATCAACATTGGTGGCAGCAATAATGCGCACATCTACCTGCAACTCGTGGACCCCTCCTAGGTGCATAAATCTACGATCCTGGAGCACGCGCAGAATCTTGCTCTGCGTTTCCATGCTCATGGTGCCGATTTCATCCAGAAAGATTGTGCCCCGGTCCGCGATTTCGAATAGGCCTTTCTTAGAAGCGATCGCGCTCGTGAACGCGCCTTTGACGTGGCCGAACAGGGTTGATTCCAGCAAGTCAGCCGGCATCGATCCGGTATTGACGGGAACAAAAGGCCGATCGCGTCGGGGCGAATTCAGATGAATTGCTTTGGCAATAAGTTCCTTGCCGGTACCGCTTTCTCCCTGCAGCAGCACCGTGGAGCGGCTGGGCGCCACTTGGGCGACCAGGTCGAAAATCTTGAGCATGGGCTCACTCTTGCCCACGATATTTTCGAAGTTGTATCGCTGTTTCAGGGCGCGCTTGAGCTGAATATTCTCTTCTTCAGCCCGGCGCCGCGCCACAGCCGCTCGCACGTCGGCCAGTAACTTCTCGTTATCCCAGGGTTTCTGGATGAAATTGGATGCACCCGACTGAATGGCTCGCACCGCATTTTCCACGGTGCCGTAAGCGGTGATCATAATGACCGAGAGCTGCGGATCGTGCGCCCGGATGCTTCCCAGCACGTCCATGCCATTACGGTCCGGCAAGGCAAGATCGAGCAGCACCAGATCAAACTGTCGCTCGGCGAGAAGCTCGAGACCTTCGCGCCCGGTGGCGGCGACTTCGACGGCGTAACCTTCCAGCCCGAGCAGGGTTTCGAGCGATTCACGAATCGCGGCCTCATCGTCGATGATCAGCACAGAGCCGGCGGTCGACGCGGGCGTCTCCATCGGACTGCGGCGCGCAACAATGGCTAGTTCAGACATTTACAGCCTTCCTGGTCAGCGGGAAATCCAGGTAAAACGTCGTCCCTTCTCCGGGACGGCTCTCCACGCGAATCTTTCCTGCATGCTCCTGGATGATGCCGTAAGTTACGGAAAGGCCCAGTCCCGTGCCTCGGCTTTGCCCTTCCTGGCTTGCGTTCTTGGTAGTGAAAAACGGATCGTAAATGCGGTGGATGTGTTCCTGCGCGATTCCCGATCCCGTATCCGAAACGACAACGCTGACGCCCTCTCCGTTCGAGGTCACAATGCGCAAAACCCCTCCCTCGGGCATGGCGTCTTTGGCGTTCAGGAACAGATTGAGAAATACCTGCTGCAAGCGTCCGGGATTGCCTTGTATCGCCGGCAGATGATCGGCCAGTTCATCCTGCACTTTAATTTTGCTGGTCTTGAACTGATGTTCGAGCAGGGCCAGTGTGTCGCCAATCACTTTATTGACCTGCACCTCGCTGAATTCTGTACCGCTGGTGCGAGAGAAATTGAGCAGGTTGTTCACGATTTCGGAAGCCCGGAATGTCTGCCGTGTGATTTTCTCGAGCAACCCCGATCTTTGCGGATCGCCTTGCAGTTGCTTGGAAAGCATCTGCGCGTAAGAGGAGATCACGGCCAGAGGGGTATTCACTTCGTGGGCCACACCGGCAGCCAGCAGGCCGATCGAGGACAGCTTGTCCGCCTGCGAAAGCTGGCTCTCCAACTCCATCCGCTCGGTGATGTCATCCATCATTATCAGCCGGCCAATCACATTGAATTTCTTCGTGACCAGGGGAGCGATGGCAACATTCACGGTTCGCGTCTCGCCGGTGGGCGTGCTCAAACGGAATTTGTAAAGATTGTGAATGCCGGTCGTCTGCCGTACCCGGTAGAACTCTTCCATGAACTCAGCCGGCAAGACTTCGCTCACGGGCCGCGTCAGGGCCTGCCAGCGCGGAAGCGCGTACATCACTTCCATCTGTGAGTTCCAGGATTCAATCCGATCCGCGAGGTCCACGGCGAGCACGCCCACGTTGATCGACTCGACGATGTTCTCGTTGAAGTCCTTGAGCCGCTCATATTGCGTGACTTTCTGCTCCAGTGACGCATAGAGGCGCGCGTTCTGAATGGCAATTGCGATATAGCCCGCCAAGGTTTGCAGTAACTCAATATCCTCGCTGGAGAGGAAGTCGCCTTCCACCGTTTTGCCGAAGCCCAGCACCGCGACGGTGTTCTTCTGGGCGCGGCACGGAATGTAGTAGTTCAAATCCAGTCGGGCGATGGCTTGCTGGGCAGCGCGGGTTTCTCGCGGTACCTGGTGGGTATTGTCAAAGAACAGATGTCCCGCATTCGCTTCCGGCCGGGGCGCAGCGAGAAAGCTGAGATCCAGGCCCTCGATTTCTGATATGCCAAATGACTTGCCCAACACGAATTGCTGGCCGTTGTCTCCCGCGGCCAGGAAAATCGCCATGCGGTCTACCAGCAGCGTGCGCGAAAGCCGGTCCACCACCGATGCCAGCATTTTGTCCAAATCGGTCTCTGAACTCAGCTCCCGGCCAAACTCAACCAGCGTTTTGCGATAGTCGTAACGGGTTCTGTAGAAAAACTGGTCAAGGCGATCCTGAATCCACTTGCGAACCGGGTCAAAAAGCAGAGCCGTGACGACCACTGCCAGGATGAGGCCTTTTGGCCCGGAGCTTGGAACCTGCAGGTGAACGAGTTCTGCGACTCCCACCACCAGCGCGAAATACAGCCCCACGACTGCTGCCGCCGCCAGGGTGTACGCCATGCCACGCTTGAAGATCAGATCCACATCCATCAGCCGGTAACGGAAAATGGCATACCCAAAGGTCAAAGGCAACAGACCCAATGACAGGACTGAGATCTTCATCGCTGTGCCTGGCACTGATCCCAAAAGGTAGGGGATGACATAAAGCAGCGTGAACGGCGCGATGGCCAGGATCGTTCCTCGCGTGACCCACTTTAACTGTTGCCGCAAAACCGGAGTACTAGCGCGGCGATAGCTGTACCAGAGCACCGTGGCCGCAATCAAAAACAACGTGGTTTGATACGCCATTTCCACGCGGTCCAAATTCCAACGCAGGAGCTCGCTTGCTCTCAGAAACGCGAAAATAAGTGTGTGGACGGACAGCAGAATCAGGCCCGGCACGTACACCAGCGGAAGCAACCAGTGATTCTTGCGAACGAAATCGCGCCGTTCCGGGAAGGTCAAGACGAAGTGCAGAAACAGGGCTGGCTGCAGCAGCCACGCAACCACATTGCCCCAATACATGATCCAGTCAAACTCGTTGAATTTGCCGGTGTAGTGGAACGTGTAAAAGATGAACGATGTCAGGCAAAAAATATAGAAATGCGTGGAACCGGGAGCAGTCCAGCGCCGCAGCAGAACGTACAATCCGATGCCCAGGTAAATCAGGCCAATAATTCGCAGCCAGTCATAGAACGAGCGCTCCACCGGCACCAGCACCAGTGCGATGTCGACGGGAACGGACTGCCGCACTAGCGAGTAGGTTGCCTTGGACCACGTGCCCACCCGATAAAGCTCTCGCAGCCGGGCCGGGGTGCTGTTCACCTCAACTTTGTTGATGGCCACCAGCTTGTCACGTTCTTTGACACCAGCCCGGGCCCCAGGCCCGCTTGGCTCAACCCGGTCAGCGACCAGTTGGCCGTCGCGTTCCACCCACCAGATTCCGTCCGAGGGTACCTGGAATTCGCGTTCTTTCTGGTAGTTGACCCAAGCGAGAGTAAACGCCGCCATCGTCAGCAAGGCGAGCAGGACGGCAGTGAACCGTGCTTGTGATTCCTTGTTCATAGATTCGAACGCTGGGCGCACCACCTGGAAAGCTGAGTTGGTCGGGAAACCCCGATGTACTTTGAGCAACTTGGGGGCCACGGTCCGGGTCCTGAGGGAGACTTGTAACCTGCTCGCAAAAAACAACTTCCATGATTATAGAAGCTGTGATGCCGAGCGGATACGGTTTTTGGAAGGTTTATGTTGGATTATGTATGTACTTGTTTTTCAGTGTCTTAGCCGCAGTGTTATGTTGAAATCGGCGCTTTGAATAGCAATTCGGCACGACACAATTCTTTGGATCGCACCTTGTGTGGCAGTCGGCCACGAGAAGCGCCGCAACCACATTGTGACCTTCCTACCCGGTGCAGCGTCTACAATCCTTCTGAATATCATGACCGCATTTGAAGAAATTGCCGATCTTGAGCGCCGTTTTCTGCTCCAAACCTACCAACGCTATCCGGTTGCACTATCGAGAGGGAAGGGCGTTTTTCTTTATGACCTGCAAGGCAAGCGTTATCTGGACTTTGTTGCCGGCTTGGGTGTAAACGCCTTGGGGCATGCGCATCCCCGAATCGTGAAAGCTATTCGCGAGCAGTCGGGCCGGATAATTCATCTATCGAATCTCTATTACAACGAGTACCAAGGCCGGTTGGCGGAGAAGCTGTGTAATCTGTCCGGATTGCAGCGCGCGTTCTTTTCCAACAGCGGCACCGAGGCGATCGAAGGAGCCATCAAGGTGGCGCGCTTGGCAGGACACAGAGCTGGGGGTGAAGCCAAGTGCCAGTTGGTCGCCCTGCAAGGTTCCTACCACGGCCGCACTTTCGGATCCATGTCGCTGACCGGGCAGGATAAATACCGCAAGGGATTCGAGCCGCTGCTGGAGCAAGTCACATTTGTGCCGCGTAACAATGTCGAGGCGCTGCGCGCCGGGGTGAACGAAAATACGTGCGCCATCGTGCTCGAACCCATTTTTGGAGAAGGCGGGGTGCTGGAATGTTCGGTAGAGTTTCTGCGCGAGTGCCGCGCCGCTGCCGACCGTTACCGCGCAGCGCTGATTTTTGACGAGATCCAGTGCGGTTTGGGCCGTACGGGAACCATCTTCGCCTTTCAGACTTTTGGGGTCACGCCGGACATGGTCGCCATCGCGAAACCGATAGCCGCCGGAATTCCGGCGAAGGAGGAATTTGCTTCCGCCATTTCCGCCGGCCAGCATGGCACGACCTTCGGTGGCGGGCCATTGGCATGCCGGGTCGCATTGGAATACCTGGCCATCGTCGAAGAAGAGAAACTACTCGAGAATGTCAGCCGAGTGGGAGCTTACCTTCAGCAAGAACTCAACAAGCTACTCGAGCGCTACGCTGTAAAAGAAACCCGAGGCCGCGGCTTCATCCAGGCCGTGGCGCTCGACGTGCCGGCTCGGCCCATCGTCGAACAAGCACTCGCAGAAGGGGTTCTTTTCAATAGTACACAAGACACCGTCCTGCGCTTTTTGCCGCCTTTCCTCTTGCAGGAAAAGCACATAGACAAGGGCATCCGCGTATTAAAGAAATTGCTGGGCAAGAAGCGCAGGGCAGCAGCGCAGGCTGTCTAGAGCATTGAAATTGCGCTACTCAGTTCCGCCAGCCTCAAGCGGTACAGAGCAAAAAAAATGGGAAGCCATAATGGCTTCCCATACAGAAGCGACAGAGGCGATATCACTTACATAGAGTCCGATAGCGGGGAAAAAGTTGTCTTCCTTGGAAAAAGAACCAGCTCTGGATGGCACGATTCCTGACAATGCTTCCTCAACCGTACAAGAGGGCTACGCCAGAGTAGGTGGCGCCCGCATGCGGTACCTGTACGGAGGCTCTGGACCACCCATTTTGCTGGTCCATGGGTTGCTGGGCTATTCGTTCTCATGGCGATTCACGCTGCCTTTCCTCGCCCAGCACGCGACGGTGTACGCGGTGGACATGCTGGGCACAGGATTTTCCGACCGGGTGCCTGAGTTGGATTGCAGTTTGAGTAGCATGGCCGGTCGGCTGATCAACTTTGTGGACGAGATCGAACTTTCCAGGTTCGATCTGGTGGGTGCGTCGCATGGCGGTGCTGTCGCCATGATGCTGGCCGCTGCTTGTGCCGAAAAATCGGCAGACGCGCGACCGCGCCGCGTGCGGCGGCTCATCTTAGCTGCGCCCGTCAACCCTTGGTCGCCTCACGGACAGTTCCTCGCCCTTTTGCTGGGCAATAGCATTGGATCAGCGCTCTTCAAAGCTACAGCCGCTCGCATGACCGTGACGTACGGGTATTGGTTAAGCCGTTTGTACGGCGATCCTGGGAAGATTCCTTCCGGTACGCTTGAAGGATATTCCGCCCCATTCAAAATTCCGGGGACGTTTGACTATGGGCTCAGCGTCATGCGGTGCTGGAATTCCGGACTTCATGAACTTGAATCTGCGCTGCCGAAACTTGCGGATTATCCCACCCTGCTGATCTGGGGAAGCCGCGACTGCGCCGTTGACCCGGGTTCCGCTGCGCCTCTGCAAAAAGTATTTAAGCATTGCGAACTTGTGATGTTCGAGGGCGTGGGGCACCTTCCTTACGAAGAAATGCCGAACGAATTTAACCGTGCGCTACTCACCTTCTTGCAATCTGGTCCACAATAATTGTAGTGGGATGTTACGCTTTCCACTGACCTCCACGAATGGCGCAACACATTCTCGATCTAGTACGTGGTTATCTCGTCCAGTACGGTTACTGGGGCGTGTTCGGAGCTCTGCTGCTGGAGAATGCCGGCCTACCTGTTCCCGGCGAAACCGTGTTGCTACTGGCGAGTTTCCTAGCTTTTTCAGAGCACACATTGCGTCTGCCCTACATCATACTAATTGGAACTTGCGCTGCGACTCTTGGTGACAATCTCGGGTACGCCATTGGCTACTACGGTGGACGCCCGCTCCTCGAACGTTACCAAAACATTTTCCGCGTATCAGCAGCCGTGCTGGAGAAAGGAGAGCGGCTCTTCCAGCGTTACGGCAGCGTAACTGTCCTCTTTGCGCGATTTGTTTTTGGCATGAGGGTGATCGCCGGGCCACTGGCGGGGGTGCTCCGCATGCCATGGCGTCAATTCCTCGTCTTCAACTTGATGGGTGCAGCTCTGTGGGTCACCATGATCTCTACCGTGGGTTACCTTTTTGGTCGCCACTGGGACCTTCTCCTGCACTACATCAAGCGAGCGGACATCGCCCTTACCGTCCTTGCTGTTCTTGTAGTGCTCTGGCTGTGGTGGCGAAAGCGCAGGCGGGATCAAACTCCTGCTGATTAGGTCAATTCGGGCGCCGCTTTCGCCAGCGCGAGTCCCGGCCTATTTTGGTGGGCCGTCAATATCTAACCGAATCTCAGGCTTGGGCAAGGCTTTCCGACGAAGGCGCACTGGTGGGCGGACGATCAGCGCCAGCACCATTGCTACCGTGGCGGACACAAGCAGCACGTCTGCAATGACTGCGAACTTGTGGCCCAACCGACCGAGCCAGGATGTGAAAAACAAGACAGCAAGGAACAAAAAAGAAACGGTGCGCGGCTTCATTTCCAGCCTGGCCGTGCAATGAGGGCAGGTCAGTTGAGACCAGCCCTGCAAGTTAAAGACGGATGGAGTAGAAACATCGTGACCACAGCCAGGACACTTTGCCATCCACGATCCTCGCTTCCAGAGGTTCGGCTTAGCTTCCCGTGGTAATTCCATTTTGTCAATGGAACTAGTGGTTAGCAATGTGGAACGCATCAAGAGCGGGACCTGCCCGCAATCCGATTGATGCCGCCCGCTGCCAGTGCTACTCTCAAGCCACACACCCTGCTCATGCCAGATTCCACTAAAGGCGCTCCCGGGCCAAAGCCACGCCGTCTCGCGCGTATTCCGCATCTTGAAATTTCTGAGGTTTGGTTGAAGTTTCTGCTGGCGCTTGTAGGACTGGCTTTAGCGTTCGCGGCCGCTCTGTTTTCTACTGTGTCACGCGAATCAGGCAATATCTTCACGACTGTGGTCCTGGCCTCGGCGGCGCTGTTGATCGCCACTGTCGTTGGTCTCACTACCGTGCCTTATCTGGCCCGGCGGGTAATCGTGGCCCGCGTTCGCGACCTCTTTCACTACGACGTGACGCGCGCTGGAATCATTTATGTAATTGCCACCGTGGTGATTGGAATTGCCGCGCTTAACACGGGAAACAATCTGCTGTACATCATCGTGGCTGCCATGCTGGCCGCAATCATCGTCTCGGGTTTTGCCTCCGCCCTGAACCTGCGTGACCTGGAGTTGGATGTTCGTTTGCCGGAGCATGTGTTTGCCAAAAGACCCGTGCTGGCACGGATTGCTATTCGGAATCCGCGACGATGGGTGCCCTCGTTTTCAATTCGTGTGGTGCCATCGAAAATCAGCAAAAGAAAACGTTGGCGATGGGAGCCGTACACGTTCGCAATTCCCTCCAGGCGCCCGCCGGACCAGCAATGGCTGCGGCTTCCTGATCGTCGCTTGCGGCGCATCCCGGCTGAAGATGTTCCACCCCGGATTCTTGAGGAATCGGCGTACTTTCCCTTCATTCCGCCGAAAGGTGAATTAAGTGCGGATATCGAAATGCATTTCCATTACCGCGGCCGCTACCAGGAAGATAGTTTTGGGCTGGCAACTCGTTTCCCGTTCGCGTTCCTGATGAAAACCCGCATCGTACCCTTGGCACGCCAGATCGTGGTCTACCCGCCAGTTGAGCCCACAGATGAGTTTTTTGAAGTGTTGCCCATGATTACCGGCGAGTTCGAGACGTTCGTTCGCGGTCGAGGCTACGATCTGTATCGCATCCGTGAATACATGCCCGAGGACTCCGCCCGGCATGTGGACTGGAAGGCGACGGCAAAATCCGGTTCGCTGAAAGTTCGTGAATTCAGCCGGGAAGACGAGCGCAAATTGCGCATTGTCTTTGATAATCCCGCGCCCGACGCCGTCTCGCCGCAAGCTTATGAACGAGCGGTCGCATTGGCCGCTTCGCTGGGCTGGCACTTTACCGCCGCAGATACCGACATCTCCTTCGTTGCGCCCGGTTTAGCCGGTGCCGATCTTTACCAGTTCCTCACCCACCTGGCGCTGATTACGCCGAAGGCGGGAGAATCGGTCATTGACACGCTTCGCATCTCCGACGACTATAACGTTATCCTGACCAGCCGCGCACACGGCTCTATTCCCACTGCTTTGTGGGCCTGCTCCTATTTCGTCTTTATCCACGAGGGCGGTGTGGGAACCGAGCCTGGCAATAGCGCCGTACGACAAAAACCGCTAGGTTCGCATCCGACTGGAAAGCGAATCCAGCCATGAAAACTGGCTTCCGGCGTCAGGCTACCGGCTTCCGGCGTGTTTCGCGGCCAATGCTTGAAGACGGTTCCTTGAAGTCTTTTAGTGAGGGCTCAATGCTCCGCAAAAATTGCTTTTCGTTACTATTCCTCGGGTTCTTCTCGATTTCTTTTTCCTTTCAGGCTCGGGCGCAGAAGGCCACTGAAATCCCGCCGGGCACGACTATCAAAGTGCGCATGATCGATAGTCTGAATAGCGGGAAGAATCAGTCGGGCGACACCTTTCATGCCACGTTGGAGCAGGCTATCGTCATGGATGGCAAGGAAGTCTATCCCAAGGGCGCCGATGTCACGGGACGGGTTGCCGACGTGAAGCAATCGGGAAGATTGAGTGAACCCGGCGAGTTGCAGTTGCTGCTCGCGACCATTGCATCTGGCAATCGGGCATCTTCCGTGCAGTCTGAGCCGCTGGTTGTCAAGGGCGAATCGCACACCAAGAGCAATGCCACCAAGATCGGCGGGGGTGCCGCACTGGGCGCGATCATTGGCGCGGTCGCCGGAGGCGGCAAAGGCGCGGCCATCGGCACTGTGGCCGGAGGTGCGGCGGGTACCGGCGCGGCTGCGGCTACCGGCAAACGCGAAGCTGTGGTGGACTCGGAAGCCGTCTTGACTTTTGTTACGACCCAGAACTCCGCAGTGGGGAGCAGTGCGAGTGAAAATCCTCCCAGCCAGGCTAAGGGTCCGCACCCGTCCGCCAATGGCCCGCATTCTGCTTCTGTGGCGGGACAGAATTCAGCCAATGAAGCCGAACCGCCCCTCCAAAACAGCTCTGTCGCGCTTTTCACCGCCCGTGATCGCCGCGTGATTCGTAACTGCGTGGCCGAACATACTTCCGACTTGCCGGCAGGCATTACTCAGCGGGAGGAGTTGCCGTCAGGTAACGAACGCCAGATTCGTCAGGGAGGAACGCTTCCTGCGGAACTGGAGAGGAAGGTCCAAGCATTGCCCTTGGAATGTGAAAAGCAATTACCCGAATTGACGGGCGATCTGGAGCGGGTGGTTTTCAACGGGCGGGTATTGCTGATCAACGACACAACAAAGCATATCCTTGATGTGTTTTACCTGGATGAAACGCAATGATCAGCGGTTAATGCTCGCAAGCGGAGATATCGTCACAGGTGTAAGCCCGGAAGATGCTCCAGAGGCGTCGTGCGTTGCTTTCCGGGCAGGCTCTTTTTGCCCGGAAATTGGTGCTTTTGTCTCTTTTCCTGCTCGCCATTTCGGCATATACTCCGCCTTCAGATGGCCTTTTCCCCGGTGCCGCCGGGGTGAGTTGCGTCCCGTCTGAGAACCCAGGAGGTGTCGGATGGCATTCATTTACGATCTGGTCAGAACCAGCAGACTTACGGCGTCGATGTTAACCAGACCGTCCTGGAAGTGGCCAAGGCCATGGTGGAACGCAACATTGGAGCAGTCCCCGTGCTGGAGAACGGCGCATTAGTTGGCATTCTCTCCGAACGCGATTTAATGAAGCACGTCGTCGCACAAGGACGCGCCCCCGGCAACACGCAGGTGAAAGAAATCATGACGCGGGAGCCCTACACCGTAGGCCCCCGCGAAGAATTGGAAACCTGCATGATGCTAATGAGCCAGCACGGTTTCCGTCATCTGCCTATCTGCGATGGCAAGAAGCTCATCGGCATGGTCTCGCTACGAGACATCATGCTGCATGGCCTCAACGAAAAAGATCACGAAGTTCGCATGATGCGAGCCTACATCCACTCCACACCTGATATGTAGAGCACAGGTCCCCACTGAGCATGGCTCGCAGGCGCTGATTACTCATTTCCACTCCCTTAACCGCTTCCCGGCAATCAAAGTCCGCTGTTGGGTGGTATTCGCTGCCGCATAGGAAATGCCTTCAAGGTAACGGTTACCAAGGTTACCTTGGTTCATTGATCTCCCGGGCAAGAGCTTTTATCGTTTAGGGAACAAAGCGGGAAGAGTTTTCAATTGGAACCGTTTTGAGCACCTGATTTAGCTGTCAGGAGCCGGATGAGTCCGCACACACAACTCGCCTATGACGTGCTGTGGTTCGCTCACCCGGTATTGGAAGCCGCGGTAGCCGTCGCCATGTTCCGCCGCAAGCTCTACCGGGCATTCCCCGTTTTCTTCAGCTACCTCGTGGCGCAGATCGCCATCTTCGTCATCACCTACCCAATTTACCGCTTCGCAAGTGAGACCGTTTTCTTTGACGCTTATTGGACAGGTTCTGCGATCAGCGTATTCCTCGGCTTCAAAGTCATCCATGAAATATTTCTTGATGTTTGCCGTCCCTATCACACGCTGAAAGATCTCGGGACCATGCTGTTTCGGTGGGCAGGATTGGTGATGCTGCTGGTGGCCATCGTGGTGGCGCTTTCTAATCCGACCAGTCCGCAAGCGCCCCTGGTCCAAGCCATTCTTACCACCCAGCGTTGCGTGCGCGTCATCCAGTGCGGCCTGGTATTGTTCTTACTCGTTTTCTCAAAGTACCTGGGTGTTTCCTGGCGACAACACAGTTTCGGGATTGCGCTGGGCTTCGGAGCATATGCGGGAGTCGAATTGGCCATTGTCGCATTGAAGGTAGGCCAACTCATTAGTCAGTTGACGCTTGATATGGTAAACATGACCGCATACAACTGCGCCCTTGGAGTCTGGCTTGTCTATGCAATTTCTCGGTGTCCGGCGCGGGAAGTTTCCGCCAATCTGCTGCGGCCACAGCGCTGGGAACAAAGCCTCACCGACTTGCAGCATCCCGCAGAACCGGATTCCTTGATTCCTTTGTTCGAGGGCATGGTGGATCGAGCCCTGTCGCGTACCAATGGAGGTTCTCACCAGCCAGCTCCGCACCAGGCGGAAACGAACGGGGAACCGATCGCGTCCCGTACTTACGATCTTGAGTTGCCGTCCGTGTCCCATGTGCGCTCGAAGACCTAGCCAGCCGAAGTGCGGCGGACCATGTCCGCTAACACCTTCGGGAAAGGACGGGTCCAGTGAAACACAGCGATGTTGAAATCGCGGGATTAGTCGAAGAGCTCAAGGCGGCGCAACAGGAAGCTCACACCGCCAGGGCGCAGGGACTACTGGATGCCCAGCCACCACTGTTGCGGGTCTTGAAAGTGGAACTGCTTGGCCAGATCCGAGCCGTCGCTCTCCACGTTCAACAGCTACGCCATCACTTGGGTGAAGTAATGGAAAAAGAAACTGACCAACCTCGATTGCCTGCATCTTGCGAGGCTGGTGCACCCACAATGTTTGAGCAAGTCGAATCGATCGTCACGGCCAAAGTTCGCGATGAAAAAATCAGGCCTGAGTAGATCCGCGTAGTCCTCTACTACTTTCCCGAAAAGAAATTGCACTTGTAAAACCTAGTCCTTGTCGGCGTTTTCCCTAAACGGGAGGATTCGGCTTTTTTTAAAGTAATTCATTGGGGAACCCCATCTAAGTTGCACAAAAAATGGGGCAGCGGTCGATATCGGCGCGCACGGGCCGGCCATTACATTCGGGTGCCAGGTATCTGAATTTTAAGGGGTTAATAGTTTGATACTTGCGCAATGGCTGTATAATTCGTGGCCGCTGAGATTTCTGCCAGGCGCACATTGCCTGGCAGAATTCTCACGCTAGGAGAGAACCCATGAAACGCGTATTCAGGGCGTTACTCCTGGTGCTTGCACTGGGCACGTTTGTATCGGCAGCCGTCCCAAGAGTTCCAGCTCCAGACGGTGGTCCAATACCGACATGTCGAGGACAGAATTGCACCGGATGAACAACGAAGACAAGGTACGAAAGTAACCTGGTCGTAACCTTCCCCCGGGGTAGTTAACGGGATTCGGGCTGGCGAATTGTCAGCCCTATTTCTTTGCCCAAAAGAGACGGTCTTACCATCCGGAAAAATCTAGGCCACCCTTTTCTGAACTGTATCCAAGAGTTGCTTCAGTTCACCGACTCCAAACACTGGTGGTTGGCAGGTAAAGCCTGAGCAGACCACGGCCACACTCTTGCCTGATTCAACTCCTGGAACATTGGGTATCGTCTCAGCGAGAACTGGAGGCAGATTTTGCGGAACCGCTTCATTGCTGGCTAGCTTGACAACCGCGTGGTTGAGTGCGAACGGGGCTGCGGCCGTGCTGTAGAGTTGGGTCGCGAGTTCATCATCTCCGACGACAATGGTTTGCGTGTGCGGCTGAGAGAAATGCACAGCCGCGATGCCGTAGGTAGCAGCGAAAAGTCCATACTGGCCTGCGACTCCAGTGAATAATTCGATTGTCTGCTGGGCTTTTTCCCTGTAGCTCGCATCGTTCGTGTAGGCGTGCAGCCGCAGCAGGGCGATTGCCGCGACGGAGTTTCCCGCCGGAGTCGGAGAATCCTGAAAGGGCTTTCGACGCGTGCCTAACACGCCCAGAACTTTTTCTCCCGCTCCGGGCTGCTGCTCGGTGTCAAAAAATCCGCCCGACACCGGATCAAAAAATCGCTCCAGCACGCGATCTGCGATTCGTCGCGCAAAGTTGAAATAGCTGAGGTCGCCGCTGGCTTCGTAAGCGTCCAGGCAGGCGACGGTCGTAAATGCGTAATCGTCGAGGACTCCCGCCACATCTCGCAATTCTACTTGCGGATCCGAATAGGCGACGACGTGCCGTAGCCCGCGTTCAGAATTCCAGCCCTCGGCCAAGAGCCGATCCAAGGAGCGCAGAGCGAAATGTCGCGCTTCTTCCAGGGCAAGTGCCTTTGCGGCTTCCAGGTAAGCGGAAATGCACAGCGCATTCCAGCCTACATAGACGGTCTTGTCCACATAGGGAGTGGGCCGCTTCAAACGAGCCGCATACATCTTCTTCTTCGCCACGTCCAGCAGTTCCCGAACCCGCTCCGGTGCCAGTCCCAAGCGCTTTCCGATTTCCTCAACCGATGCTCGCACGTGTAGGACATTCTTTGCCGGGTTGTGATGCATCTCGCCGACTTCATTGATGTCGTAGTACAGGCAAGCAACTTTGGCTTCTTCTTCGTCCAGGACCGCCTTGGCCTCGTCCACGGTCCAGGTAAAGTAGTCTCCATCGTCATCCATGGAATAATCGGCGTCCTGCGACGCGTAGAATCCGCCGTGCTCCCGATCGCTTAACCACTCGTCCATCCAACGAATGGTGTCACGCGCAATGTCCGCGAAAAACTCTGAGCCGGTAGCTTGATAGGCGTGAACGTAATTTTTCAGCAGCTCTGAGTTGTCGTAAGACATCTTCTCGAAGTGCGGCACCACCCAGTGCTCGTCCACGGAGTACCGGTGAAATCCGCCAGCCAATTGATCGTACACACCGCCATTCGCCATGCGTTCCAGGGTGATCACAAAAACGTTCCGCAGTTCGTTGTTGCCAGTGCGCACGTACTGATCAATGAGAAGATCCAGCATGCCGGGATGAGGAAACTTAGGCGCCTGTCCGAAGCCGCCATTGCGGGCATCAAACATGCCCAGGGCCGATTGGATGATGGCTTCGATGACCTGGGGCGAAAACTGAGCGCTACGTCCGGCAAAGGCCTCGGCATGAGAGAGAGCATTCTCGACCATGCTGGCCTGCTCTATCACGTCGCCGTGCTTTTCACGATACGCATTCGCAATTGACAGCAGCACGCGCTTGAAACTCGGTCTGCCATAGTGATCGTCAGGAGGAAAGTACGTTCCTCCGTAAAAGGGTTTCCCGTCCGGCGTGAGAAATGCAGTCAAGGGCCAGCCGCCCTGCCCGCTGATGGAACTCACCGCAACCTGGTAGCGGCTGTCAATATCGGGGCGCTCGTCGCGATCTACTTTGACGGCAATGAAATTTTCATTCACGATGCGCGCCACTTCCGCATCATCGTAAGACTCCCGATCCATCACGTGACACCAGTGGCACCATACTGCTCCAATATCGAGCAGGATGGGCTTGTTCTCCCGCGCCGCCGCGGCAAAAGCCTCCTCTCCCCACTCATACCAACGAATCGGTTGGTGCATCGCCGAGCGCAAATATGGAGACGACGCCTTGGCTAAAGAGTTCAGCGCCTGGGTAGTCATAACCTCCCCAGTTTATCGGGTTTTCGCGGCCTGTGGGGCCGGTGCAAGTACGAAGTACAAGGAACGAATTACGAAGTCAGAAGCAGGTCGGCTCGTTTTGCTTCCGCCGTGCTTTTGACTTCGTACCTCGTACTTCGTACTTTACGCGAGCTGTTTCGCGATCGAGCAATACACATCCACGGCATCCCTGAGTTGCTTCTTTTCCACGTATTCCCGGTCGGTATGCGCCACGTGAACTGATCCCGGCCCGATCAGCATTGGCTCACCCCAGTTGGTCAGGGTGGGGATGTCGGTGGTAAACGCCGCCACCATGGTGGGCAGACCATCAATAGTACGGAGGCGCACAAATGGTATTTCCAGTCCAAAATTAGCGTGTGCTAATCCTTCAATCGTCTTCGCGATCTGTCGTCGCAACTCGTCAGCGGGTCCGATCAGACGGTAGAGCAACTCCGCCTTGGCATGGTCCGGAATCACATTGGGAGCTCGCCCACCTTCAATCAATCCAATGTTTAACGTGCAGGGGCCAATTTCAGGATGCACTGGCAATTGCATGGCGCGCAATCGCCCCAGCGCTTCCACCAATTTGTCAATCGCAGATTCACCCAGCTCCGGATACGCGGAATGCGCCATTTTTCCTTTCGCGACTACTTCCACCCGCAAAGTGCCTTTGGAGGCCAGCGCCATGCGATTCTCCGTCGGCTCGCCATTGACCAGAAATCGCGCTCCGGGAGCCTGCTGGTTCGCTACCCGGGCGCCCTGGCTATCGCGCTCCTCGCCGACAAGAAAAAGAAGCCCGACTTTGATTCCTTCCAGACGCAGCCGCTCCCCAGCCGCAATTTGTGCGGCGATAATGCCTTTGGCGTCGCAAGTTCCTCGGCCATAAATGCTGGTTGTGTCCTCTGAAGAAGAAATGAAAGGTGGCACGGTGTCCATGTGCGTGGAGAAAACCACTGCCGGTCGAGGCTCCTCCGGAGCGAAGGCATAAACATTGAACCGCTTGGCCTCCACCGGAATTTTCTTTACCTCCCAACCGAGCCGTGAAAGCTCGGCCTGGAGAAAGAGTCCAACTCGCTCCTCATTGCCAGTGATTGACTCAATATCAACAAGAGTTCGCGTAAACGCTGTAAGATCCATGCCACAGAGAATAAACCACGTCAGGCACCCGGACCACGTGGCGACGGTCGCCTCGGCCGTCCAACCTGAGTAAGACTCGGAGCCGGGCTGACTCAACGATTAGGGTCCGTGGCGGCTACCAATCCCCGCGCCGATGTAATCTAATGCCGTGCTCACCTCGAATTCCGCCATCACCGCACTCACTCTC
>Ga0209577_10001339_pt1 | contig 24408 bp, 23 predicted proteins | sample GraSoiAngelo_109_FD_185874 | JGI IMG/M metagenome (GOLD analysis project Ga0209577, IMG submission 185874) | Grasslands soil microbial communities from the Angelo Coastal Reserve, California, USA - 14_0903_12_20cm (SPAdes) (version 2) | ecosystem: Environmental > Terrestrial > Soil > Grasslands...
CCGCCGAGCCAGACCTGGAGCGAGCAGAACCCGACCGGGGTGCGCTGCGACCTCGCCGACTACATGGTCGATGAGTTCGGCCGCCGCGGCCAGGACGGCTACGCAAACCGTGCCTTGGACAACGTCGGCGTCCTGTACGGGCTCCAGGCGCTGAGGTCGGGACAGATCTCGCCGGCTCAGTTTGTCGACCTCAACTCCAAGTTGGGTTCCGACGACATCAACTACAACTGGCAGCCAGGTCGGGTTGCGGCCGACGCGCCCTCGCTGCCCACCGTCTACCGCAGTGGCGCCGTCAACGAGGCCACTTTCCTCAACCAGGTCGCGATCATCGACCGGCCCCTGGACAACGTGGAGATCCACGAGGAGTTCCGGAGCTTCGCGGCCCGAGCGCGGATGGACCACGCCTACGGCGGACACGGGAACCAGGTGATCTGGTACGGACTTGGCACCGACGAGCCCGACCCGTTCCTCTCCATGGACCGCTGGCTGGCCGCGGTCGAGGCCGACCACTCGGGCCAGAGCCTCACTCAGAAGATCGTCGCCGACCGCCCGGCCGACATCACCGACCGCTGCGAGGTGGGCAGCCAGGGCTTTCCGACCGAGAGCGCCTGCCAGCAGCTGGTGGGTCCCTACGAGGGGACGCGCGCCGCCGCCGGCGGACCCTTCGCGGAGGACGTCATCAAGTGCCAGCTGAAGCCGCTGGTCGCATCCGACTACTTCCCAGTTCTTTTCACCAGCGCACAGTGGTCGACGCTTCAGCAGACGTTCCCTAAGGGCGTCTGCGACTGGTCCAAGCCGGGAGTCGGCCAGCAACCGGCCCTCGGCTGGATGACCTTCCAGGGCGGCCCCGGCGGGAGTCGGCTCGGTCCTGCCCCAGCTTCTAGCCCGATCTAGGTGAGCATCCGCCCAGCCGGCGGCCTGCTTCTCGTCACTCTCCTATTGGTGGCCAGCTCGACTCCGGCCTCGGCAGCCCCGGCCAGTTCGGCCTCGATCATCGTCAAGACGCTTTCCAACCGTGCAGACCTCATCTCTGGCGGCGACGCGCTGGTCGAGATCGTGCTCCCAGCCGGAGTCAGCCCGACCGGTCTGGCCGTGAGCCTCAACGGCCGCGACGTTTCGAGCGCCTTCGGTCCGCGCCCGGCACTCGGTGGTCGGGTCGTGGGCCTGGTCACCGGCATTTCGCTCGGGTCGAACAAGCTCGTCGCCCGCGACGCTGGCGCCGGCGGCGCCCAGCTCGCCATCACCAACCACCCGAGCGGGGGACCGATCTTCGCCGGTCCTCAAGTGCAGCCGTGGATCTGCCGCACCACCAGCTTCGGACTCGGCCCGTCGACCGACGCCCAGTGCGATACCAGTCCCGTCTACACCTACTACTACCGGACCAGTGATCCGGTGGCCTGCGCGAGTGCCGGTGCGGCGCCACCCTGCTTCGCGCCCTACGACCCGAACAATCCGCCGTCGAACGTCTCGACGACCACTACGGACCAGGGCACGACCGTTCCCTACGTCGTCCGCCGCGAGCGAGGTGTGATCGACCGCGGCATCTACGACATCGCGGTCCTGTTCGATCCACACCAGTCCTGGCAGCCGTGGGCGCCTCAAGCCGGATGGAACCACAAGCTCGAGGTGCTGGCGGGCGCCGGATGCGAGACGGGCCACTATCAGGACGCGCCCGCCGGCAACGTCCTCGACGACACCGCACTTTCGCGTGGCTTCGCGGTCCTCATGAACGAGATGGACGACAACACCCAGGACTGCAACGACGTCGTGCAAGCCGAGGCGCTGATGATGACCAAGGAGCACCTCATCGAGGCCTATGGGCTCGTGCGCTACACGATCGGCCAGGGCTGCTCCGGCGGCTCGATGACGCAGCACGAGATCGCTGCCGACTATCCGGGTCTGTACGACGGAATCATGCCGGCCTGCAGCTTCCCCGACATCTGGACGACCTACCAGGAGATGGGTGATTGCAAGCTTCTGTCGAAGTACTTTGACCAGACCTCGCCCGCCCTTTGGACCGAGGCGCAGCGGGCGTCGGCATCGGGCCACGCGAGCGCAGGCACCTGCGAGTTCCAGTCGAACGGCCGCTCCGACTCCTACGTCAGCGCGCAGGGCAACCATCTCAGCTCCGCCTGCGCAGGCAACTCCTGGACCTACGACCCGCAGACCAATCCGCAAGGAACACGCTGTGACATCCAGGACTACGAGGTTGCCGTCTATGGCAAACGGCAGTCAGACGGCTTCGCCAACCGGCCTTACGACAACACCGGGGTGCAATACGGGCTGGAGGCCTTGCTGATGGGCCAGATCACGCCGGCACAGTTCGTCGACCTCAACACAAAGGTCGGCGGGCTGAACATCGACGGCGGATTCCAGGCGCCGCGAGCCGCGGCCGATCCAAGTGCGGTCCAGACCGCCTACCGCACGGGGCGAGTCATCAGCGGCGCTCAGCTGGGGTTGGTTCCGATCATCGACCTCCGCGGCAGCAGCAATTACGAAGAGCACTTTGACTGGCACACCTACGAATTTCGAAACCGTCTGCTTCGCGACAACGGCACTGCCGCCAACATGGTCTATTGGGAAGGTCCCTGCTGCCTGCTCACGTACGTCGCTTTCCAGACCAGGGCTTTCCTGCTGATGGACCGCTGGCTGGCTGCGATCGAGGCTGATCATTCAGCGGTTCCGCAGCCAAGCAAGGTGATCAACGACAAGCCCGCCGATGCTGTCGACGCCTGCTTCATAGGAGGCCAGGAGATCACCGACCAGGCGACCTGTTCCGCGCTCCTTCCTTACTACCACGAGACCCGCTGGGCGGCCGGCGGCCCGAACACCGCCGACGTGATCAAATGCCAGCTGAAGCCGATCAACCGCAAGGACTACTCGAGCGGCGGCATGCCGATCCAGTTCAGCGACGTCCAGTGGTCGCAGCTTCGGCTGGCCTTCCCGGCCGGAGTTTGTGACTACACCAAGCCGGGCGTGTCCCAGCAGCAAGCGATCGCGCCATGGATCTCGTTCGCCGGCGGGCCCGGTGGCCAACCGCTGGGGACCGCGCCCGGATCGGCACCGATCTGATGCGCATCGGCGCCGCCGCCATCGCAACCGTCCTGTTCGTGAGCTCGGTGCAGCCGGTTACCGCCGCGGTGACGCACGCGCGCTGGGTGACAGCCTGGGAAGCCCCAGTCAATACCGTCTTCGCTTCCTCGCCCGGATCCGGGCCTTCCGGGACGACAGTTCGAAACGTTGCGCGCGTTTGGACCGCCGGTGCTCAGATCCGGGTTCGCGTCTCGAACGCGCTCGACCAGACCACGCCACTCGTCATTGGCGCCGCAACCGTCGGCATCGTCCAGAACGCACCCAGCCCAGCGCTCGCAACGGAGAGCCTCCGCGCGATCACTTTTGGCGGCCAGCGTTCGGTCACGCTGCTCGCCGGAACGCAGAGCCTGCTGAGCGACCCGGTCGCCTTTCCGGTGCGGGCCCAGGAGGACATCGCGATCAGCTTCTTTCTGCCGGCCGCAAAGGAGCCCGGCGCCGCCACCGCCGACTACAACACCTCCTACCAGGCGCCGCCGGGAGCAGGAGACCAGACTCGCGACACAAGTGGTCTGCCCTTCATCATCGGCAGCGATGCGACCTACGCGCTGACAGGCGTCGACGTCCTCGGCACCGCGGCTGCGGGCGTCATCATCGGCTTCGGCAGCTCGACCTTCCAGGGCAGTAACGCAATCCCCAATGGTCACGATCGGGTGCTGGAACTGATGGCGGCGCGCGGGTCATCCCTGCCGCTCGGAAGCCAGCGGCCGGTGGTCAGCGCCGGCATCGGTGGCGACACCCTCCATGCCGGTCTGACCCGCATTCAGCGTGACGTCTTCTCCCAGTCCGGCGTGACCGGGATGGTTGTCTACGACATCAACGACCTTGCCCAGGGACGCACCGCCGGACAGGTGGAGGCCGACTACGCCACATTGGTCCGGGAGGCGCACCAGCGGCGCATCATCGTCTTCTGCTCGACGTGGGCGCCCGAATCGACCGACTTCACCCATGAGACGGAGCGCCACGCCCTCAATCAGTGGCTGCTGACGTCCTCGCCCTGCGACGGAGTCGTGGACTGGGATTCGGTCCTGCGCTCGTCAGTCTATCCGGACACCTACAACCCCCTCTACTACTCCGACAGCATCCACCCCAACGCGCTCGGTCACGCCGCGATGGCGGCCGCGGTTCCCGACAGCTGGTTCACTCGGACCCTGCCGTAGGGCATCATCCCGCACCCGCAAAACGAGGCTATGTCCGCGGGGTACGGCGCCGCCACACCGCCTCGTCGGTGAGCGTGGCTAAGCTGGCCTTGCGGATACTGGATTCCCTCGTAGCAGCAGGGCATGGATTGGCCGCATGTGTAGGTAAGCGCGAGCCATTTCGTAGCTCACGTATCAACCTCGGGTAAATAGAGCAGGGGACTTTCTATTTCAGTCGGCTGGTCGGGGTTTCGGTAGAAACAACTCGAGAGCTGCGGAGAGAACGGCTGCGGTGGGGCTCGCAAGAGCCGCGAACCGGGGCTCCATAATCCGGCCGGCTCGGGCTAGCAAGCCCGATGGCTACCTTCTCGGCTCGTACCGCATCGCCACTGCACCCGAGCCGAACTCCAGCCGGCTCACGAGCTTCAAGTCGACATGCTTCGATAGCCCCGCGAACAACGTCGGCCCGTGGCCCGCGAGTCTGGGATGCACCACCAACTCGTACTCATCGATCAATCCCAGCTCCGTCAACGCCAGTGGGAGCTTCACACCTCCCACCAACAATCCCTTGCCCGACTCCCGCTTGAGTTGCTGAACGGCCTTGCCCAGATCCCCGCGCACGAGTTCCGCGTTCCAATCGACCTGCTCCAAGGTGCTCGACACGACGTACTTCTTTGCCGCGTCGATCGTCTGGGCGAAGAGTTCCATCCAATCAGGTCTCGCTCCCGTCGGCGCCGGCGGCCGCCACGCTGATTCCATCATTTCGTAAGTCACGCGGCCAAAGAGAAGAGCATCGGCCTGATTGAGGTTCTCGGCCGCGTGACGATGCAAGTCTTCGTCCGCGGGGATCGCACGATGATCGCAGCACCCGTCCAAGGTGACGTTGATGGAGTACCAAAGGGGTCGCATTTCGCAAGCCTACGGCCGATGGGACACCGGCGATGTGTCACTTAATTAGTGATCTCTTGTAGTGTGGGTGGGATGGTGGACACCGGCGGCCTGACGCCCGCCGGCTGACGCCCACCGGCTGCACGCCACAGCTACTCTGAGTGAAGCACCTCGACCACGTTTGTCCGCGCGGCCCAGCGGCCTGGAACCAGGGCAGCCAGCATCGCCACCGCGACCGCTAGAAGCGGGATGACGCCGAGCTCGAGCGGGTTGAAGACGGCATAAGCCCCAGGCGGGGTGTCGTTGCCGGCCGAGCTGCTGATCACGTCGTTCAGCATGTGGTGCAGGATCAGTCCCAGCGGCATGGCTAGCAGCCCGCCGACCAGGGCCAGCAGGCCGGCGGCCGCGGCGACCATCACGATGACCTGGCGTGGGCTCATGCCGACCGCCTTCAGGGTCGCCGTGTCATGAACACGCTCTCGGGTGTTGAGAAGCAACGTGTTGAAGACGCCGCCGACCCCGATCAGGGCAAGCACAGCCGCGAGCACGAGTAGGACCGAGTCGATGATCTTGACTGGCGCGATGATCGAGGTGTCGCTCGCATGGACATCGATCAGGTCGGGCTGCGCGGCCGCGACCCGACCAACATAAGCGTTCACGTCGGTACCCTGCTTCAGCGTCACGTAGTAGGTGAAGGGGTCGATCACCGGCCGCACTGCCGCCATGGTCGCCAGGTCCATGAAGAGCGAACGGCCCAGGTTGCTGATGTCGTAGACCTCCCCGACCACCCGGAGCTGGAGCGGCTCGCCGTTGACGCTGCCGGTGACTTGGTCGCCGATCTTCAGGTGCGCCTCCTGGAGGAGTCCCTTCGGTGCGAGCACTTCGCCCGGAGCGGTGAACCAGCGCCCGGCGATGACCATGTAGCCGAGCTGGGCCGAATCGCCGCGAAGCAGGCGCGTATTGACCGGGTCGGAGATCCCGGGGATGACGACGTTCTGCCCGCCGACTGCGACCACCCGCGCCGTCTCTTCTTTGGCGTTCAAGATCCGCATCACCTCGGAGTCGGGATAGGCGTCGCTTCGGCTGACCAGGACCTGGTAGCGGCCGGCGCCGGTCTCGCTGTTGTTGATCAGCAGGAAGCTGCGCGGCAGACCGATCGCCACGACCACCGTTGCGACCCCGATCAGGACCGTCACTACGGTGAGGACGGCGCGTAGCGGGCGCGCGAAGGCGTCTCCGATGCCGAGGATCACAGGTCTCGGGAGCCCGAGACGTGCCGCCTGCCGCCGCACCCGGCGACCGCTCCCGCCGCGTGGCGCGGTGGCGTTGGTGATCGCTGTGATCGGCTTGAGGAGGCCGGCCCTGAGAGCGGGCAGGCTCGCCGCGACCACCACGACCAGGAGACCGGCGACAAGTATGAGCAGGTCGAGGCTGATCGAGAAGCTAGGCGTGTAGGGCAGCCCGAGCGCATGGGAGCTGTTGGCGAGCAGAGGCTGGCTCACGAGGGTGCCGGCAGGGATGCCCAGCAGGCATGCCGCGAGCGCGGGTATGACGATCTGGAGGGTGAAGACGCCGGTAACCCCGGCCGGTGTGAAGCCCAGAGCCTTCATGATCCCGATCTCCCGGTAGGCCGAGATCACGATTCCCGTGACGAGGACAGCGACGATGGCGATGGTCGCCACCAGGGCGAAGACGCTGAAGGCGCTGAGCACGCCGGTCAGGATCTGGTTGGTGATGTTGAAGATGCTCCGAATGAGCAGGTAGTTGACCGACCCGGAGATGCTGCCGGGCGGGAGGCTCGCGCGCAGCCGGTCGACGTAGCCGGCGAGCTGGGAGCTGGTCGGGTCGCCAGGGAAGCGGTAGTCCATGGCATAGAACCTCGAATCCGGCGTCGTCAAAGCCGGGATCGCGGCCGGCAGGACCCAGGCGTGCTGGCTGCTGAGGTCGGCGCTTCCCTCGTCGATGTCGATCACCTCGCCGACGACGGTCAGCATCGGCGTCTGGGGAACGCTGGTGACCCTCAGGTGGGCGCCAAGGGGGACGTTGTTAAGCTCTGCGAAGGACCGGGTCAGCACGATCTCGTCGTTGGCGCGCGGCCAGCGGCCGCCAGCGATCTTGAGCACCTCGACGGCACCGCCAGGCGTGTCGCGGCCGAAGGTGTTCTGGTAGTACTTCCGATCGCCGTACTTGAACTCGAGGCCCGTCGCAAGATAGGGACCGCCGAACGCGGAGGCGCCGATCGCAGCCGGCGTGGCCGCCAGTAGTTTCGGATCGGTCTTGGGGTTGAAGGTGACCTGGAGGTGGGCGCCCTTCTGCGCCTGGAAGGCGGTCTGGTAGGGGTCACGAGTCTGCGACATCAGGGTCACCGCCATCGTCCCCGTCCCAATCGAGAGCAGCACGGTGACGAAGATGACCACGGCCTGGACACGCCGCCTGCGCAGGTCGGCGATCGCCTTGACGAGGATGGCTGTCATCTACCTCGTCTCCTCGCCGCGAACCTTGATCACGTCCGATGCCTCGCGGTCGGCCGTTTCCAGCCGCGCGTCGTCGACGATCCGACCGTCCATCACGCTGACCACCCGCGCCGCGTAGCGGGTGGCGAGCTTCGCGTCATGGGTGACGAGCAGAACGGTCTTGCCCTGGCGGTGCAGTTGCCGGAGCAGCTCCATTACCTCGTCACCGCTTCGCGTGTCGAGAGCTCCGGTCGGTTCATCGGCAAGAAGCAGTGTCGGCCGGTTGATCAGCGCACGGGCTATCGACACCCGCTGCTGCTGGCCGCCGCTCAGCTTCGCCGGGTAGCGGTCCGCGAGCTCCGCGATGCCCAGCTGGGCGAGCAGCTCCCTGCCCGCCGCCTCGGAGCTGACGCGGCTTTTCAGCTGGGCCGGGATGAGGACGTTCTCCAGGACCGTCAGGTTGGGGAGCAGGTGGAAGAACTGGAACACGAACCCGATGTGGTCGCGTCGAAAGCGGGCCAGGGCGGTCTCGCCCAACGGTCCAAGGTCGGAGCCCGCAACGGTGACGCTGCCCGATGTCGGCCGATCAAGGCCTGCGACAAGGTTGAGGAGCGTGGTCTTGCCGCTGCCCGAGGGTCCCATCACGGCTGTGAACTCGCCCTCCTCGACGGTCAGCGACACCCCGTTGAGGGCACCGGTCACACCGCCTTGGTAGACCTTGGTGATTTCGGTGAGGCGAACCAGCTCGCTCATTCCGATTCCCCAGAGATGGCCGTTTCCGATAGCTCGTCGATCCATTTGATGTCAGCCTCCGTATGAAGTAATGCCCCACGTACAAGTCGCGCCAGGTCGGAGCGTCCGTCGCGCCGGGCGCGCTCCTCGAGTCGGTTCAGATCTCTAAGCCGCTGGAGATAGGCGCGCTTCTGGCGGCTCAGAAGTGGCGCGAGGTCACCGTTTGCGAGGCGGGCGGCGAGGAGCAGCTTCACGTAGATGTCCTCGCGCAGTTCCTGCGGACCCGAGTCGGGCTGATCCATCCACTCGGCGAGGACCCTTCGGCCCTCCTCGGACACTTCGTACAGGAGCTTGCCCCGGTCCCCACGAGGACCCACCGGTCGGACCAGGCCGTCACGCTCGAGGCGCTGGAGCGTCGTGTAAACCTGCCCGATGTTGACTTCCCAGGTTCCGCCCAGCATTGCTTCAAACCGAGTCTTCACCTCGTAGCCATGCAGTGGCTCCTCGGCGAGGAGTCCCATCAGGCCGTACTTAAGCGACAAACAGCAGTTCCATACGCGATATGCATGATCAGTATGCATACCGCGCAACTATTGTCAAGGCTCGCGGTGCGGTTCGCCACCTGGCCCGCGGACAGCATCCAGCGTTTGCAACCGAAAGCACTCATCTAGCGAGCCCAACGGCCGATGGCGTGGGCCGAAAGGCCAGTTGCCGACTGGACCTACGGAGCAGTGCTGACCCCTGCCTGGGAGCCTGTCAACCAGAGAACCTTTGGGCGCCTTGCCGGCTGTGCAGGTGACGGGCTGTCCAGTCGTCTCCCTGGCGCCGTCCGGCTATCTAAAGCTGGAGCGGGTTGCCGAATCTATCCGCGGAGAGCACCTCTTGGGGCGGCTTGCGGTTCTTGAGGCCTCTTCCAAGCTTTCGCTTCGGATACCCAAGCGGGAGGACGGCCGACACGTTGTAGGTAGCCGGCAAGCCGACGTGGTCGCGAACGGCGTCCAAGCCTGTGAACCCGGTCCAGTTGGAGCCGACGCCCTCCGCCCAGGCGGTCAGGATCATGGATTGGACTGCGCGGCTGACATCGGAGACCGCGATTGGATTGTCGCGCTCGCCGGCCACCACTACCGCCGCCGCCGCACCTGAGATGTAGGGCCCGGTCTTTACCAGGCGGCCCAACTCTTGGAGCGACTGGCGGTCGGTGACAAAAACGAATTGCCAGGGCTGCCGGTTGCTGGCACTGGCGGTGAGCCTGCCCGCCTCGGCTATGCGCCGGAGAACGTCGTCAGGTATCGGCTTGTCCTGGTATTCGCGAACCGCCAGCACCGTGCGTACCGCGTCGAAAACCGCATTGGCCATACCTCTCACCAAGAGTAGAACTTGTTGAGGGCAAAACTCCCCTACTCGGGATGCTTGAGCTACAGCGAAGAACAGGGGCGTGTACCCGTCTGGACCTACAACGACCAGTTCTGGCGCTTCCCCGCCGCCTCGCGCGACATCTGCATGCCCTTGCTCTCGAGGTGCGCCGCGCACGCCTGGATTTCGTCGACGGAGATGTAGATCCTAAGTCCTGCGCTGCCTCGCGCCGAGGCCGCCGTAGGTAGGTTTGGTCGACAGGAAGTCGAGACGTGCTGGGGAGCCGGTCATCGGTCAGCGGCCTTGCAGTTCATCGAAGTTCGAGCAAATCCCACGTGTGGTGCTCCGCACAGTGCGCTTTCGGTCACTTCTAAACTGACCGGGTGAGGCCCGAGACGAAATATGCGAAGAGCGGGAAGCTGAGCATCGCGTATCAGGTCACGGGTGATGGCCCGCTGGACCTGGTCCTCGTGCTCGGCTTCGTGTCTCATATCGATGTTGCGTGGGAGGAGCCGCATCTCGCGCAATTCTTGAACCGCCTCGCGACCTTCAGCCGTCTGATTCTCTTCGACAAGAGAGGAACCGGCCTGTCAGATCCCGTTGCCGAGCCGCCGACATTCGCACAGCGGATGGATGATATTCGGGCGGTCATGGATGCGGCGGGATCCGATGGCGCCGCCTTGCTAGGCATTTCGGAAGGCGGCCCGCTATCGATTGTCTTCGGCTGCACCTATCCCGAGCGGACAGTGGCGCTGGTTGTTTACGGCTCCTATGCCTGCTGGATGAGGGACGACGACTACCCCTTCGGACAGAGTCCGGAACAGCTTCGCGATTTCCTCGACAGCATGCATCGCGCTTGGGAAACTGGCGAGTGGTGGGCCCAGTTCAACCCGAGCGTACTCGCTGACGAGCATTACAAGAGTTGGTGGGCCCGCTACCTGCGGGCCGCCGCAAGCCCGGGTATGGCCGCGGCGCTGGTGCGGATGAACTCTCAGATCGATGTGAGAGACCTCCTACAGAGGGTGAAGATTCCGACGCTAATCCTCCACAGGACGGAGGAGACTAGGTTCGATGTGGCCAACGCCAGATACCTCGCGCAGAGGATTCCCAATGCCAAACTCGTCGAACTGCCCGGAGCCGACCATTGGCCCTGGGTCGGCGACGCCGAATCGGTTCTCAAGGAGGTCGAGATCTTCCTCACTGGCACCCAGCGCCGGCCCCGCGGGGCGGCTTTTGGTATCGGGGCCGAGGCGCTGACGCGGCGCGAACACGAGATTGTCCTTTTGGCCATCGAGGGAGAGACCGCGGTGAAAATCGCAAAGCGCCTGCATATCGGCGAACGTACGGTCGAGACACATCTCGCCAACGCCTACGTTAAGTTGGGAGTGCAGTCCAAGATCGAGCTGGCTCGCCGGGCCGGCGACCTCGGAATCTGAAGCTCATCGCCAAAAATCCGTACCGGTACGGAGGTAGTAGGTCCTGCCGCGACCTAGGGTAAAGGCGATCAACCGCATCGCCCTGCTGGCGACTCATCCAAGGAGAATCAGATGGCCATAAACGCCCAGTCCAACAAGCTTTTTGAACTCATTGATCGTGAGGACAAACTGGAGCGTTTGGCCACAGGTTTTGTCTTTACCGAGGGTCCGATCTGGAACGCGACCGAGGCGTGCCTCTACTTCAGCGACATGCCAGGTGATACGCGTCGCCGCTGGAGCGAGGCCGACGGCATCACAGTGGTGCGGCAGCCCAGCAATAAGTGCAACGGGATGACGTACGACGAAAGGAACCGCCTCGTCGTCTGCGAACACTCGACAAGCTCAGTCATCCGGGAAACCGGAGAGGCCCGCGAGGTGCTCGCGTCCCACTACCACGGCAAGGAGCTGAATAGCCCTAACGACGTCGTGGTCGCGCGGGATGGTTCCATCTATTTCACGGATCCAACCTATGGTCGGATGCCGGGCTTTGGCGTTGAGCGTGATCAAGTGCTCACGTTCCAGGGCTTGTACCGAATTCCCGCGGGCGGTGGTGAGCTGCAGCTGCTGGCCGACGATTTCGGCCAGCCCAATGGCCTTTGTTTTTCCCCTGGGGAGTCACAGCTGTATGTGAACGACAGCGTGGCGGCTCATATCCGCGTCTTCGACATACAAGCCGACGGCCAGCTGAAGAATGGCCGGATCTTTGTCGAGAACGTGGGCACCGGCGACTTCGAAGTAGGGGTAGTTGACGGCATGAAGTGCGATGAGCACGGCAACATCTGGGTTACCGGTCCGGGCGGCATCTGGATCTTCGACAGCGAGGGCAGTCACCTGGGGGTGCTCGAGGTGCCCGAGAAGAATGTCGGCAACCTCAATTGGGGCGGGAATAACTGGTCAGACCTATATATCGCCGCCTCGACTTCCTTGTACAGGATCCATCTCAGAGTTGCAGGGAATCGGTCGAGCTACATGGGGTAGGTCGTCTGGCCGCCACGTCGACTTCGAGTCGACGCGGAACTGGCGGTCGTACAGGGTCTTGTACATGCCGCCGCGTACCCGCAGTTCCTCGTGAGTCCCGGAATCTGCCACCCGTCTGCGGTCCAGAACCAGGATCCTGTGGGATCCCAGGATTGTGATCCGGACCGAGGCGACCGAGCCCACCGCTCAGCGCGCTTGGCCGACCTCCCTCTGGCACCATGCATACAGCGCGTCATACATGGGCGTCTCAAGCCGGATCTTCTCGTGGTCGTCCTCGCCGTGGATTAGGGCGAAGCCATGGGCGATCGCAAACAGCCCGGCTGCTTCTGGGCAGTTGCCGCGATCGGTGGAGACATCGGCCCCGTGCACGATCTGGGCCAGCCGCTTGAGGGCAGGGTCATCAAGCCTGTGCTTGACGATGATCGATTCAAAGCTGCATCGGCCGTCCACGTGCCCAAGCTCGACGTCTTTGACGTCGTAGGGGATCGCACCATGGCGTTGGGCCATCGCCATCACCTCGTCGGCGTCGACGTAGATGAACTCCGCCGCCGGATCCACGAACTTGGTGATCAGCCATGGGCACGCGACACGGTCGACGCTAGCGTTCTTGCGGGTTACCCACTTCATCGTATGACCACCTTCTGCTCCGGGTTCCGGCCTATCACGACCAGTGCTGAGTGTAGAAACAGAGACGAAGCGGGCCGGCGACGATTTTGGGTCGCCGGCCCGAGTTCTGCCTCAGGCGAGTTTGAGCTCGACCGCCCGACCAAGGAAGGGCGCCTGCAGCAAGCCGCGCGCCCTGTCGACGATGATCTCGACGCGCGGGCTCTCGCCCGGTCGAAGCTGTGAGCGGTCCTCGATCAAGCCGCGCAGGCGCAGCCGGGCACCGTCAGGAGTGGCATCTGTGATGCGTATCACGCGCGCCAGGCCCGGCAGGCCGATGTCGCTGGTAGCCCCCGGGTGGCCTGCGAGCACACGGCTCGTGACGAGCCCCGTCCCTCGACTGAGATCGACCGAGCCTTCGACTACCTGGGTTGCGTAACTCGGAAGCGGCGGCGCAGGCAGCCCCAGGCTGGCGCTGAACCTCAAAACGCCCGTCTCCCTAATCGTGGTGGACGCAATGATGGGAATCGCGGCGGCGGCGGCCGCCGCGGCGGAACCGGCACCGGCCAGCTTGAGAAAGCTCCTCCGATCCATCTGCTTCATCTGTTGAGCCTCGTCACTAGACGTGTGGACTGCCGAGATACGGGAACTCGGACAGATAATCGTGGTGCGGTCCAACTCCGTCGCCGGTGACCCTGCCGTTGGTCACCAGGTTTAGGGAAACATCGATCACGTCGTCCTGCAACCGCCGGCCGTTGAGATATTGCGCGGGGCTCGAGCGGTCGAAGGTCAGGACATCGGGCAGCAGGATGGCCGCGAGCCCTGCGGGGTTGGCCGCTCCTAGCCCCCCGAGCTCGGTCGTGAACACTTGGAGGAACGTCTGACCCGACATGGTCTTTGCCGTCCGCTGATCGGCTGGCTGCGTGACGTTGAACGTGTTCTTGTCACTGCCGTGGTTGAAGACCGTGTTGATGGCCGGGCGACCCATTTGATCCACCTGGGCGAGATGAGCGGGCTGGTGTGTCATCGGGACCAGCGTTCGCGTCCAGACACCGATCTTAGGGTTCCGGCCGAGAAGTCGATTCGGAACCTCCAGGGCTATGCCGAACACGTTCAGGTTGGCAAAGAAGTCGGATCCCGTGAACTGCAATCCATTCAGGAACCCGAGTAGGTCGAAGAAAAACGGATCACTGCGGAAGCCGGCGAAGAAGCGAATCCCGGCCTCACCGCGAGTGATGTGCGCTTCCGTGCCGAAGGACACCGGCGCATGTTCAACGAGGACCTCTTTTTCGAGCTCCTCATGGACGTGGCCTTCCTCAAGGTTGGTCTCTCCCACAAAGGCGCGCGTCACGCGGGCGAATTGTCGGCCACCATCCTTGCGGGTAAACCGGTAGCGGAATGAAATGTCTGGTCGCGCGTCGCCGTTGTTGTCCACCAGGGTCTCGTAAAGCGCGTTGTGCCGGAACTCGTCGGCGTGGGTGGGGGCCACGGGGTTTACGTCCAAGATCAAAATGGTCTTGGTTGAGTCGCCTGGCTTCTGGAATGCGTAATGGTCAGTGATATCGACCCTGGCGTCCGTCGCCGGCGACATCAGGCCGGGAGCATCAAGGTGATCGGCCATAAACTTCCCCTCCTACAGGCCAACTGAGAGCCCGCCAGCTCAGGACGTCCAAGGGCTGCCCAACCCTAGCCATCCAGAGGCGAACTGCGTGACACCCTGGATACGAAGAGCCACCGCGAGCGGATCATTCTGGCTTTAAGCGGGTCGCAGCTTTGGTTTCGCTGGGGCGGCGAGTCTGTCAGATCGTCCCCGCAAGGCTTGGCGCCTGCGTCGGTGCCGTGGTGCCCTGAGGCCCCGCCTCGACGGTCAGTGCGATCGTCGTTCGCTCCTTTGTGTCGACCGCTACAACGAGCGTTTTGGTCCCGTCCGAGTCGGGCTGGAAAACGCCCCCGGAGACAGGGATCTTCGACCGCCCGATCAGCCAAATCTCATAGACCTTTCCCGCCTCAGTGCTCGGCAAGTGCCGAAAAGTCACAAAGGCGACGCCCTGGTCACGCAGATCGACCACCGTTGCCTGAGAACCGGCTAGCTGACCCTGACCAGATAACGTCGTAGTGGTCACCCGCTGTTGCGTCGGGACCCGCGCTAACCGGTCATTCAGGTAAAGGTTCCAGGCTCCAAGCCCGACGAAGGCTATCGCCAGCACTGCCAGCGCGGTATGCGGATATCGAATGAGTGGTCTCCAGCGGGCCCGAGCCCTCGCGCGCAGCCGGCTCCGAATCCGAGCCGATGGCGCCGGAGCGTGTGTCTGCGACGAGGCAGTCGCCGCCTTCATGATTCGCGACTTCAAGTCCTTGGACGGCTCGAGTTCCTCGACCGCCAGCGGCAGCGCGTCGACCACCTGCTGAAGTCGAGCCACGAGCCGCCGGCAATCCTCGCAGCCGGCCAGGTGTACCCGCATCAGTTCGGCTTCGTCCGGCTCCGCCGCGCCAACAAGGTAGGCGACCACGGAGTTTTCGAGGTCGGGGTGGTCACTCATCGACGAACCCGCGTCCCTGAAGGTAGCTGTGTACCTTTTCGAGTCCGAGCCTCACTCGCCCCTTAACGGTCGAAACTGGAAGGCTGATCATCGCGGCGATCTCGCGCTGCGTATACCCTCCGAAGTAGGCGAGCTCGAGCGCCTGCCGTTGCTCGGCCGGGAGGCTGCTCACTGCCTGACGCACCGCCTCCCGCTCCATCGACTGGGCTACCTCCTGCCAGGGGTCGGAACCGGCTCCACTCGCTGCCGCGTACTGCGAGATGTCCTTCTCGAATCGCTCGTGACCGCCGCGGCCGCGCAGGTGGTCGATCGATCGATTGCGGACAGCGACCAGCAGCCAGGTGCGCAACGATCCGCGGCTCGCGTCGAACGCGGTCGCTCCTTTCCAAAGTTTGAGGAACACCTCCTGGACCACGTCTTCAGCTTTGCCCGGATCGCTCAAGACGCGCATGGCAACCGAGTAAGCGAGCGCGGCGTAGCGATCGTAGAGCTGCTCCAGCGCCTGCGAGCTCCCGGCCGCGAGCTGCTCCGCGAGCTCCGCGTCGGTAACGCCGCCCCACGGCTCACCACTCATCCGAAGTAGTTACGCAGGGCGGCACCCCCAGGGCAACGCGCCTCAGGCGTCCTTGCGACAACGGGTTTCGAGATCGCCGAACGAGTGTTCGCCGCCGTTCGCCGAAGTTCGCTGCTGCACAGCTGGCTGCCGCGATTCGGCAAAAGCGAGCTACGGGGCTGGACTTCGGTGGGCTCTGGTGCCGTATGGTCGTGGCGGTAACCTGCTCGGGCTGCCCGCGGGAGTTGGAGAGGCGGACAGCGTATTCCAGCTCCGCCGGCGACTGCCGCCGGGCGGGCCGGCATCGACCGGTGGTTTTACCGAATGCAACGTTTACAGGCTTATGAATCCGCCAGATGTTCAAGGACGAACGCTTCGACCTCTTCGCTTTTGCCCTTGACCGCGAATCTCCCGAGTGGGCGGACTGACGCCAGGTCGCGTATGAGTGCATACGTCGGCGCCGAGACCACGACCTGACCCGGGATCGCACCCGTCTGGAGCCGGGCGGCGAGATTCACAGCGTCACCGTGCGCGACGTAGTTCCGCAGTTCCTCGCTCCCGATGTTGCCTACAAGCGCTGCACCTGTCGCAATCCCCACCCGGAATCGGGGGAGCGATGGGTCCTCAGTGACAATGGCCTCGATGGCGTGCTGCATCGCAAGAGCCGTCCGGGCAGCGGCGAGAGCGTGGCGAGGCTGCTCGACTGGTGCGTTCCAGACCGCCACGATTGCGTCTCCAGCGAATTGGATGATCGTGCCGCCGTTGGCGAAGACCACCGGCACTACCGCACTGAAGTAGCGATTGAGCGCGAGGACCGTCTCGCCGGGCGGCCGACTCTCGGTGAACGGGGTGAACCCGGCGAGGTCGGCGAAGAGCGCCGTTACTTCGCGGTTCTCACCGCCGAGGGCGGCGCGACCAGGATCGGAGAGTAGCGAACGCACGATCTGCGGTGAGAGGTACTGGCCGAAGAGACGGTGCACTGCTGCGAAGGCCCGGTCGCGCTCGTAGACGAAGGCGTACAGCGCGATGAACACCACGATTGAAACAGCGGTGATGTTGACGATGAACATTGCGCCAACGAGACCGGCAGGCAGGTTGTTCGCACTGCGCAGCCTTCCGCCGAAGATGCCGACGGCGAGGATCAGCACAAGGTATGCGACAAACCATCGGAGCGCTTCACGCGGGCTGGCGAAGGCGAGGGCGCCGAGCGGCGCGAAGAACGCCCAGAGAACAACGACGCTCGAGGGAACGAAGCCGCCCAGCACGACCATGAGGGCGAAAGGGAGAGCGAGCATGAGGCTGAGCTGAGTAAAGCGGAAGACATCGTATCGGCGCGTCACGGTCAACATGACGATGCTCAGGAGCGAGAGGACCGTGTAGGTGAGTGGTATCGCCCCTCCGAGCGGTTCCCCGAATACGATGTAGGCGAGCCCCCAGAAGATGGCGAGAACGCTGATGAGCAGCGCCAGCCCGACAAGGAGCCCGCGCTGCAATCGCTCATCCTCGGTATCAGCTGGGGTGGCACCGATGGCAGCGAAGCGCGCGAGCAGTCGAGCCATCGTGTCGGCTAGATGCTACCGCTGGGGCCGAGGTCCCGGAAAATCCGTGGCCTCATCGACACGTTGGTGCGCCACTTGGCACGTGAGGCCTGAACCGGGTCCCCAGCCAGAGTCAGCCTGCAGGTAAGTCGACTTCCCCACCCTTTCGGCAACCCAGACCGTCGATTCAGGTAGCCCTTTCAAGTGCGACCACCTGCCACAGCAGGCCTGACTGGTTGAGCCTGGTCTTGAATCCGCGCTGCTCTACGGCAGCCAAAATCAGCAATGGCGGGTGCAGGAAGACTCGGAACTGCAACCTAATCACTCGAAAACCAAAGTTGGCAAGGGTTAGACCAAGGCGGGTCCACCAGCGGCGGTTGGGAAAGCTCATGACCAGCGTGCCCTTGGCGCGATCGGCTGCCGCGCCGGCCAGTTTCGGCATGTCCGGATAGCAGCAGATGACACGATTCATGACGACGACATCCGCGGGTTCAAACTCAGGCCCGGCCTCAGCGAAGTCCATGACCCTACGCTCGACCAGGTTGGCAAAGCCAGCTTCCACAAGCAGTTCGCTCGCCGCGGCTTCGTAGGTGGGTGTCAGCTCAACATTTGTCGCTCGTGCCATCCCGGCCTTGAGCAGCTCGATCTCGATGGCTCCGATGCCACCGCCCACCTCGAGAAGCGTCTTGCCTTCGACGCCTCGCTCACTGATGAAATCAAAGATTCGCTTTGAAGTCCCATCGAGCCCCTTTCGGCGGTACCGCTTTGCTTCTCCGGCCGCGTTCTTCTCGCTGAAGATCTGCCGATATCCCTTCGGCGTGCAGCAGTCGCTCACGTTGAACGGCGGGCTCGAATCGAGTAGCCGAGGGTGCCGAACTCACGAGCACTTTCCTCTCCACGTGCGCCCGCAAATGTGTCGAGTGGATTGGCCAGCTCGACGTCGATGAGTCCCGCACCGCCGATGACCGTCTCCCACCCTGCGCACGGCAGGGCACCTGCGATTCAACCCGTCCAGAGATCGATGTCACGAAGCGCCTCCTCAGGGACCGGGCGCTCAAGACAGATGTCCGCCACCGTCATCCGGCCTCTCGGCTTCAGCACCCGAAAGATCTGACGATAGACGCCGATCTTGTCTGGGCAGAGGTTGATCACGCCATTTGAGATCACAACGTCCGCCCAGCCATCCTCGACCGGCAGATCCTCGATAAAGCCTTCACGGAATTCGACGTTGGCGAGTCCGAGGCGCTCGGCCAAAGCCCGGCTGCGCTCCAGCATCTGCGGAGTCATGTCGACTCCAATTACCTTTCCTGCGCTACCGACCCAGAGCGCCGCCAGGAACGAATCCATACCGGCTCCAGAACCGAGATCGACAACCCTCTCGCCAGGCTTCGGCCCGCCCCAAAAGAAAGGATTGCCAACGCCGGCAAAAGCTTCGCAGGCGTAATCGGGAAGCTGGTCGAGCGGTGTAGCTGGATAGCCGAGTCGAAGTGCATGCGCCCGACCGGTGTGGAAGTGGAATTCACCGGTGGGATCCTGAGCCACCTCCCGGTATTTGTCGCGCACTTCCTTGCGAAGCTCATCGAGATCGACCAGCTCCAAGATCTCGGCCATGGTGCTCCTCCTGCCTCTCTACTTGACGGCTGTCGCTAGTACGACTTCGCCACGAAACACGTACTGTTCGTCGCCGCCCTGGCGAGACAGACGGTCTCGCACACGCTGCAAGCAAGCCGCACCGTCCTCACTGCTGAGCGACTGAAGCCGGACCCCAGAAGTACTCCGGAGCTGATATTCGAAGTGATCCTTGGCCTGCCATCGGTGCTCCAATGATTCGGTCCAAATCTCTCCTGGAATAAATCCAGCTTGCTTAAGCAAGGAAGCCATCTTCTCCGGGCTGTCAGAGCGGGCCGCACTGTCCGTGGCGGGCAGTTCGACCAGATTCGCCCCGGCAGCAGCAAGCTCCTCGTCCCAGACGGTGTTGGCCGGGGGCGGGAACTCCGCAGCCCAGGTCACAGTTCCGATCGAGCCTCCCGTCCTCAACACGCGCTGCACTTCCTGAAGGCAGCGCTCCGGAAAGGGCAGGTGAAAGAGGACGAAGGCAACTACGGCCGCGTCAAAGTGGTCGCCCGGCAAGTCCAGCTTCTGCACATCCATCAGCGCCAGCGGTCCAGTGTGCTTTTGTTTGGCCAGACGAAGCATCCCTTCGGAGCGGTCGACACCGAGCACCGTCGCTTTCGGAGCCGCCTTCTGGATCAGTGGCAGCAAGGCGCCAGCCCCCGTACCGACGTCGATGATCTTTGTGGCGCGGGACAGAGGAAGATGCGATAGGAGGCGCTCACCCACCGGGCGAATCACCGGGCTCCAGAACGCGTCATAGACCTCCGCCCTAAGCGTGTAGCGCTCGGCCAGGATCGCCGACTGTTCATCGGCCGTCAGCTGTCCAGCCGGCTTCATCGCTTCACGCCGGAAGCGCCGTTTGGAACGGATTCGACGGCGTGACCCGCGGCGGACCATTCAGGCAGCCCTTCGGCCAGATGCCGGGCGGTAAATCCCTTTCCGCGCAATGTGCGGACCGCCTCCGGCGCGAGGGCGCAGTAGGGACCGCGGCAGTAAGCGACGATCTCACGATCGCGCGGCAATTCCCGCAACCGTTGCTCCAACTCATCCAGCGGAATCGAAACCGCGCCGGCAACATGCGCAGCTTGATACTCCTCGGTGGGTCGGACATCGACCACCAGTAACGGTTCGCCGGACCTGAGTCGGGCCAGAAGCTCATCGCCGCTGATCGCTTCGAGGCCTTCCCTTGAGCCAAGGTATGCCTCGACCAGGCCCTGTACGCCCGGCAACCTTTCAGCCGCCAACGACCGCAACGCCACCCAGAACCTGTAGACGGCCGGGGAGGCCAGTCGGTACCGAACCCGCGTTCCCTCCCTGGTCGCAGCCACAAGTCCGGCCTCCTTCAGGACCTGCAGGTGACGGCTGGTGTTGGCGACCGACATGGCGACCTGCCGTGACAGCTCCTCGACGCTCCGCTCGCCGTTGGCCAGCACGTCGACGATCTCAACTCGGCGCCCGCTGGCCGCGGCTTGCGCGACCCGGGCGAATTGATCGAAGAGCTCGATCTTCACTGCTCGCTCTGTCATCGGTCGCCACTATCCCCGTTTCGGGTGTTTGTGTCAAGAATTCAATTGATCTCTTGACAACTTGAGGAGCATCCTCGACAATGCGGCCCAGCGGACTTCTGGAGGTGGTTGAGATGATCGAGCAGAGGCGCGTTCAAAGGGCGGAGGCAGACCTGGCGTTGGTGGCTGCGGGATCCACGTCGCACAGGTTCGTGGAGTTGCTGGCTGCGCGCGACTTCGAAAGGCTGGTTGCCTCCCTGGCGAGCGACGCCCACGCTCGGTTCCTGCTTCCACACGGGCTGGAGGAGTACGACGGCAGAGACGCGATCATTGCCCGGATCAGTAGCTGGTTTGGGTCTGCTTCGGTCTTCGACCTCGCGGCCTCAACCGAGGACGAGGTCGGAACGCGGCACCGTATCAGCTGGCGGTTCAACGTCGTGCGCGACGGCTCGCGCCAGGTAATCGAGCAGCTTGTTTACCTGGACCACGGGCCACAAGGTATCGAACGGATCGATCTCCTCTGTTCCGGATTCCTGGCGGAGCCCGGTGTCGCCGCTCGCCCGACGCAGGTCTTCGACGCCGGCGACATGGGCTGCGCTGACGGCCTGGCTCAGGAGTTCCGACGCCAGATCGCCACCGTCGCGATAGGCGGATCACTGGAGGTCGTCGTCAGCGATCCCGCCGCCAAAGAGGATCTGCCTTCTTTGGCAAGGCTGCTCGGACACCGGATCACGTCCACCGAGGCGCACGACGACGGGCGCCTCACCATCACTGTGGAGAGACAGAAATGAACGAGAAGCTGATCTTCAACTGCACTTGGGGCCGTGAGGAGCCGGAGCGGGCAACGCTGCCTTTCATTGCAGCCAACATCGCGGCCACGGCGGGACAGGAGGCGGTAGTCCTCTGCACGATCGAAGCGGTTCGCCTCGGATGCAAAGGCGGCAGCGAGGGCGTCGAGGCGACCGGGCTGCCGAAGCTCCACGATCTCATGACTGAGTTCATCGCCAACCAGGGCAAAGTGTGGCTTTGTGGGGCCTGTGCCAAGCCGCGGGGCATCACGCCGGAGCAGCTGGCCGACGGGGTGAGCATTGTCGGGGCCGCCAAGATAGTGGAAGAGATCGTCGCCGGTGCCAAGTCGGTCGCCTTCGCCTGAAGCGAAAGACAAGTCAGCGAGACACCGGGAGAAGACGTGACATGACAGCTGACCGCATCACGGTCGCCGAACTCCAGGAGCTTCTTGCGGCCGGCCAGCCGGTCACTGTTCTCGACGTCCGGACGCCCTCGGATGTTGATTGGGAGATTCCCGGCGCGATCCAAGTGGACGCGTACGGTGATCTCCAATCCGGTCGGCTCGGACCTCTGGCGAAGTTGAGCCTGCCTCCGGGACCCGTCGTGACCGTCTGTGGAGTTGGCCGGACCGCAGCAATCGCCACACACCTGCTGAGAGCGAATGGCGTCGAAGCACTGACGCTCGACGGCGGCATGCGCTCCTGGTCCCTCGCCTGGAACACCTCCCAAACAACGATCTCCGGCTGCCAGGTCGTACAGGTCAGGAGGACTGGAAAGGGATGCCTCTCCTACATCTTGGAATCTCAGTCCGAGGCGATCGTTATCGACGCATCGGTCGATCCTGACGTCTACGTCCGATTGCTTCGGGAGCGCGGCTGGCGGTTGGTGGCGGTGGCGGACACCCACATCCACGCTGACCATCTTTCGCGATCGGGGCAGCTGGCTGACCTCGAGGGCGCCGCGCTCTTGCTGCCAACCCAAGACCGCGCTCAGTATCCGTTCCGACCTGTCGCCGACGGCGACCGGATCGCCTTCGGCGCAACGGCGTTGGTTGCCATGCGTACCCCTGGTCATACAGCTGAGAGCACCACCTACCTGCTCGACAACACCGCCGCGTTCACTGGCGACACATTGTTTCTCAACAGCGTCGGCAGGCCCGACCTCGACGGAGGTACCCGCCAGGAGCGGGCGTCGCGCGCGCGTCTCCTTCATATGTCGGTCAGCCGTCTCCTCCAGCTCCCCGAGGCGACTCAGGTGTTTCCCGGCCACGTCTCGAAGGCAACACCGTTCGATGGCCGGATGTTAAGGACGACGGTCGGGACAATCCGGGATACCGTGGCGCTCGCGCGGCTCGAGGAAGCCGCATTCGCGCAGGCCGTTTTGGCGCGGATCCCTCCAAATCCGCCCAACCACTCACGCATCGTCGAGTTCAACGAGCGAGGTGAACTTCCAGGCGATCCCAGCGAGCTGGAGGCGGGAGCCAACCGCTGCGCCATCGCTTGAGGCCGGCCGCCGCGTGAAGGCATCGCGGGCGATCCGACTTGGCCTACGTGCGAACTGGCAACAGTTCGCCCTCTTGGTGGCGATAAACGCGTTCGTTGGCGGGGTCGTGGGAGTCGAGCGGTCGACCCTGGCGCCTCTCGCGGGGCACGACTTCCATATCGCCAGCCGGGCGGCGATTTTCTCTTTCCTGATCAGCTTTGGCCTGGTCAAGGCCGCCAGCAACTTCGCTGCCGGCCGGCTCGCCGATCGCCTGGGCCGGCGCACGGTCTTGCTGGTGGGCTGGGCAGCGGCGCTGCCCGTCCCGGTGCTCATCATCTTCGCCCCGTCCTGGGGTTGGGTGGTCTTTGCGAATGTCCTGCTGGGGGTCAACCAAGGACTGGCCTGGTCGACAACGGTGAACATGAAAATCGATCTCGCCGGGCCCCGCCGGCGGGGGCTCGCCCTCGGCTTGAACGAAGCCTCGGGCTATCTGGCCCTGTCAGCGGCGGCGGCGGGCGCCGGGTTCCTCGCGGCCACCTACGGGATCCGGCCCGTTCCCTACCTGTTGGCAGAGGTCATCGCCGCATCCGGCCTTCTTCTCTCCCTTCTCACCCGCGAGACCGCAGGATATGTCGACCTCGAATCCGCGGGCGCCCTACCCACGAAATTGGTGGGCCAGCTCGTAGTCAAGGTGAGCTTCCGCGACCGCACGATGTCAAGCGCCTGCCAGGCGGGAATGGTGAACAACCTCAACGATGGCATGGCCTGGGCGCTGCTGCCGCTCTTCTTTGCGGCTCATGGGCTCGGACTTCGCGAGATCGGGCTCCTAGCCGGAGCCTATCCCGCGGTCTGGGGCGCTGGACAGCTAGGCACCGGGTGGATCAGCGACCACCTCGGCCGTAAACGTCTGATCGTGACGGGGATGCTGATCCAGTCGCTTGCGATCGGCGCATTTGTCGTACTTCCGGGCTTCACGTGGTGGATCGTGGCGAGCGTCCTCCTGGGCGTTGGCACTGCCCTCGTCTACCCGACACTGCTGGCCGTCATAGGCGACGCTGCCCGCACGCCAGATAGGGCAACCTCAGTAGGCATCTATCGGCTGTGGCGTGACGCCGGCTACGCCGTCGGCGCGATCGTCGCTGGTGTCATCGCCGACGCAGGCGGCTTCACTGCGGCCATAGTTACCGTGGCCGCACTGACCGGCATCTCTGGAGTAATCGTGGCGGTCAGGATGCGCGAAACATTGGTGCCCTCAGCGATGATCCGGCGAGCACCCTGAACCGTCCGTGGCACTCAGACGACCCGGAGGAGCTCGGCAGCCGCAAGAGAGCGCCAGGCGTACTCACTTCACGGATCCCCGGTACCGCCTCCGCGATCAGCAGCTACCGCGAAGGCGGCTATAGGCACAGGTTCCGCACAAGTGGCAAATAGCCGACTGTATTTCCGCTGAAGCTTGAGCATCAGCTTGAATCCAAAGTAGGTCATGCCGATGACCGGGAAGGCCCAGTCACCGACAAGTCGAGGTGGTCGCTACCCCGCCAACTCTGGTTTGCGCCCTGACGCGAACTCGGTCTTGATGGTGGTCGCGCCCACCGCTGTGGCGAGCCTGTTCAACGCCAGCGCGGCGAGGAAGAGCCCGAAGTCACGGAGCGCGATGTCGTAATACTCGGGTGGGC
>Ga0209577_10001340_pt1 | contig 24392 bp, 11 predicted proteins | sample GraSoiAngelo_109_FD_185874 | JGI IMG/M metagenome (GOLD analysis project Ga0209577, IMG submission 185874) | Grasslands soil microbial communities from the Angelo Coastal Reserve, California, USA - 14_0903_12_20cm (SPAdes) (version 2) | ecosystem: Environmental > Terrestrial > Soil > Grasslands...
GGCCAACCAATGGAGACGGAGTTACACCGTCAGCTTCGAACGCTGGGCAGGTAACGATTCTGCCTGTAATCCCCAGCGTACCCAAAGAACCTGGCGCATTGCCGTTCGATGTGTCCATACCATGCAGCGGATCCTTCGTAATCGGGCAGGCGTCGAGACCACTGAGGGGGTCGATGGTTCCCGCCAAGGTGTTCGAAAGTGGTTGGTTGAACATGTCGTGCGTCAATTGTCCCGTAGCATCGCCGGTGCCGCCAGCATCGTCAAACAGGGTGATTTCAAAGCCACCTAGACCGGGCTCGTTGACGCCCCTTATTGCGCCCGGAATTCCACCACCGGCATCCTGCTCGCCGTTGAGCGGGAAATCGTCCTCGAAGATGAATACCGACACGTTCGCAGGCGGGAACGGAGTGGGCTGGGTCAGAATCGTATATGGCGTCGTCGGATAACTGGCGCCCACGCCCAGTGCGGGAATGGGAGCACCACCCATGCCGTGGCCGCAATTCGTATTCAGGCCGCTGTTATTAGTGGGATTATAGGTGCCAGCCCCCGCTGCACAGTTCGCCGGCGCGCTGCCGTTGGCACCGATGAATGGGTTGGCTGCGTCGCCCGGCAGTACAGAAATGTAGTAGCGCTTGGTCGGATCTAGATGAACTTGGCTGGGATTTAGAGACGTGAATCCATTTCCTGTGGTATCGGGCCGGCAGACGCCATTGCCGATATCGCATACCGCGAGCACGTGGGCACCGGTGTTTGGATCCACCATGGTCTGGCCCCCTTCGCAAGACAGCGGCCCGGTGCAGCCCGCCGCGATCAAGGGCATGTAGCTGGTGTGGAAGTTCACGCCAAAGGTTGGAGGAACCGTGGTCCCTGTTTGCGGTGTGCAACCAGCAATCGGAGTCGCGCTATTCGTTGTGCACTTGGGGTCAATGTAGAAGGTGCGGTCTTCCTCGATAATCCAGCGGTAGTCGGTGATCTCGGTGGTCTTGTCAGCGCCGTCCAAAACCTTGACCAGCAGATTGCTGGCTGCTGCGAAGGTAAGGTTCACGGTCGTAGTCGAGCTGAGGACTCCCTGCGAATTCTTCGCTTGGAAGGTGAATGACGCCGGGCAACCAGTAGGGGTAGTACACGGTGCGGCTAACGTCGCTGTGAAACCGCCGTTGGCATCCCCCACAACAGATACTCCCGCTGCTGTAAAGGCCGTGGCGGTGAGAGGAAAACCCTTTGAGTCAGTACAAGATGCAAGGACGCCCGGGGTCCTGACGGCCAGGAAGGAGGCCGTGTTCGCGGTAAAAGAGGCGCCGCTGCAGGTGACGCTGCTGCTCGTATCACCCGCACCGAGGGTCACTGTCGCGGTTAAAGCGGCGGAGGAACAACTCGCGGCCGTTGTGGTCGTCGCCGGAGCAAAAGCATTGTTGGCGCAGTAGGTGAAGCTGTCTGACGTAGCAGTCCCGCTGGGAACATATGTAAAAGTGCCGTTGGTGTTGAGGGTCACCGTGCCGCTGGCGGCCTGCGTTAGCAGATGAACGCCGTAGACGTTGGTATCGTTGGCGATTACGCCCTTGCCCGGGTCGGCAACTTGCAACGTTTTACCTGCAATCAGGGAGTTGTAAGTATCAGCGCGGGCTACAGCACCTGTGAACGCAGGAGCGGCCGGAACTCCAGCGCCGTTGACGCCGAGGTATGCCAACATGCCGGCGTCACGCGCGGTAGCGTTGCCTGACAAGCTCAACTCGCGGTCATACACGGGAAGGGCCGAAGCGCCAGCGGCGGGAACATCGATCATCACGTCGTACGTTTTGCCGGCGGCCATGAATACTTCGCTCTGCACGCGACTTACACCTGGCAGGGCGTTGCCGTCCTCGGCTATCAGGCTGAAGCCCGCCACGGCGGCTGCAGTCACGCCGGTTGTCCCAACGGGGGGCGTGGTCAAAGAGCCGACGATCGACGGCACATGCATGTGCAGACCGGCGTTCACCATGCGCACCAAGATCCCACTGCCTGGGGTTGCGGTTACGCCCGTCGCAGGAGAAGGCGCGAAAAGTGAGGCTGTCGCATTACTCTTGCTAAAACCAACGCCATTGATGAGGTAATACAACGGTGTGTAGTTCACCGCCGGAGGGTAGCATTGATGGTAAGTCGGCGAGGATGGATTACCGCAGCCGCCCGGCTGGCCCGACCACACCATCGTTTCGCTGAAACCTGCAGTGGTTACGGCCGCCTGAACGGAATTGTTCTGTACCGGGTCGATTTCGCTGAAGAGAAGGTCAGCCTCCGCATTGTAAGGCACAACGCACGCGGTGCCCGCAACTGGAGTGTAAGCGCATCCCGTGGTCGTAGTCGCGGGCGCCACGGCTGTTGCCGATGGCGCGTTGGTTACCACCACCATACCGTAGAGCCCCATGGGGCCCTGGATCGAGGGGTGCGTGCCAGACTCCAACAGAAAGGTGCCGGGCCGCGGGGTGGTCCAAGTCAATGCCGTCGTCGCTCCGACAGCTACCTCTGTCGAGAAAGACTGCACGCGTGGACCCTGCGTTGGCGGCACAGTCGCTGGCACTCCTCCCGTTGACGCCGCGTTGCACTGTTGGCCGGGCGCAATGGAGGCGATTGGCCAGGTGACGCAACCTTGGGCATAAGTATGGTCCGGGCTCGGGGTGGATGTCGCCGTCGTGCCAAGACCTGCCCCCAACTGACCTACGATCGTTAGCGAAGTCGGCACAGTGTTCGTCGCCGTGCCCACCGCAAACGAAAGACTATTGGTGAGGTTAATCACCAAGGTTTGTCCCGTGGGAACGGTAATCACGACGGGCGACCACGTCGACGGCACTCCCGCCACGGTCGATACCGACGCCGGGTTCAATGCGGCGCAGGTCGCCGTAGAACCAGTCACGGCAGCGCCGCAGAAATAACCCCACATCGGAACCGCCGTGCCGTCAGGCAGAGTCACGGAGGTCGGTGCCGCCGTCAAATTGACCTGCTGCTGGGCAACCACGCGCCCCGCTCCGAGCAGGAGAACAGCCGTGAGGAGTACTGTTGTCTTCAGACAAGCTTTCAGATGGTTGAGTCGCATTGCTCTTCTCCTGTTCACTAGTTGGATTCGTTAATGACGAATTCCCGGGAATCGACCAGCATCATCATGAGCATGCCCCCGGGGAAAATATTATTGGTGGTGATCTCGCGCTCGTTGTGCGAGTGCCACATGAAAGCAAAGCCCGCTTCGCTCGATGGCGAGTTTGCAATGGTGCCGGAAGGTGGAGTTGAGCCGCTGGCGCCGCAGTTCGGTGCGTTGGTTTGCAGGGCGCTGCTGGACATGCATCCAGTCGCTCGAAGGGTGGCGTCCGGACCTAGATAAGGACTGCCGCCGTACCACGGGCCGTTCGCGAAAATGTTCGGGTCGGGCAGAGTAGCCGGCCCGCCGCTCGCCACATCACCAAAGGGAGCCACTTGCACAGGCTTGTTGTGATCCTGGCACCACTCCCAGAAGTTGATTGCGGTAGGGGCGCCCGTGTTGTAGCCGTTCGCGTCGGGAGTGCAGGGGAGCGTAGCGGAGGGATCGTTTGAGCCGGGATGGTGTCCGTACGGATCCCAGTTCAGGCCTTTGCCGCTCCAGTAATAGATCCCGTCAAACGCCTGCCCGGGAGTCGTGTCCGTGGTGAACTCCAAGCGTCCGCCGAGCTTGGTTGGGTCGGTCTGGCTAAGAATAAGGTTTCCGTCGCGCGCCAAGATGCGCACGTGGTTCCCGTGCTCGTGGAACGGGTGCTGCCATCGTCCTGTACCAATGACGCGGATCAGCGTCAGTTCGCCGGGATGCATGTGCGGGTTGCCGTTGTAAGGCTGGTGCGGATACTCCAGCGCATAATTGGGGTCCATGTTGTCGGGCATCGAGCGCCCGTTGATCAGGAAATAGGCGGGTTGATAGGGCTCGGTTGGAACGTTCAGGCTGCATCCAGGCGCTCCAGCCGTGCAGTTTCCGGCTGCCGTGACCTGCGCTAGCGCCGCTGCGTGTATTTTGGGGTCCATCTCGGCGAACTGAAACAGGTATTCGCGGTCGTAGCAGGTACTGGCGTGGTCATACGCGGCCGGCGCAAGCCGGAAGTCCGCCTCGCCCCAGTGTTGTTCTGCGGCGAGGTTGGCAGCGTGCAGCCCGCCGGTACAGTTGGCCGGGACGCTCGACGGGAGCACGACAATAGCGCCATACAGGCCCATCTCAACCTGGAGATCGCCCTGGGTTCCGCTGTAATAGGCGCGCGTTCCCGGGGACGACGCGGTAAACGTATAGGTCACCGTGCCGCCAGGTACCGCCTCCTGAGTCATCAGCCCCGGAACGCCGCCCGTCGCGGTAACGTTGAAACCGGGGAAAAGGATCGAGGTGTTGCCCGCCGCAGCAGGAAGATTGTTCGTGAGTGTTACTGTTACCGCTTGCCCTTCCGTGACAATCAGCGTGGGGCCGGGAACCTGCATCGAGTTGCAGAACGTGTTGGTGATGGCGGCGGGAGCAAAGCCGGCTGGCGCCCCGTTGCAGCCGTAACCCCAGGAGTAAACTGCCGCCCCGTCTGGCTGGCTGATGGAGCTAGCTTGCGCCGTCAAGTTGAAGCTTGGCCCGGTGATGCCCGGCGCAGCGGCATGAGCCGTGGCCGTGAGCAGCAACGCGAGTACCAGCAAAACAAGCAATCGAGATTTTGAAGTTATCATTTTCGTGTTCATCGCATTCATCGCTGCTCTCCTAGTTGATGTGGACCTCGGTCATGAGCCCGCCAAAATTCTCCGCGTCATTCGAAAGGTGGTCGAGATTCGGGGTGTAGAGGTAGTAGGTGCCCGTAGCCAGAGGTGCAGTACATGTGGTGGGGTGGCTGGCGCGATCTGGGTCCGTGCAGGTATCAAGGATTACGTCCAGAGATTCCCCGCCGCCCAACGTGATGGAGTTGGTGGTGTAGTACAGGTTGTTTCCCGCCTGGTCGCGCAAAAGCTTGGCGTTGAAGCCGATCACGGTCATTGGAATTCCGAGCGACGCGAGCGTTTGATACTCCGTGACATCGAGGTCAGAAATGCGCAGGAGCGCCCTGCCGCCGGCCGGGATGCTGATGATCGAGGGCAGCGGCTGGGAAAAGTGCATCTTTCCGTCCGTCGCTTGGGTGGCCAAGGGACCGGGCGTGACGGTGTCGGGGTAGCTCCGACCATTGAGCAGGAAATACTTGTCCTTCATGTCGTTGAATTGTTCGGGGTTGAAGGTCATGCCGACAAAATGGAAGCTGGGATCGAAGCCGTGGATCTGGATTGGATACTCCACATCGTAATACGTCGAGCCATCGCCGTCGTTATAGCCATAACCGGGCCTGGGTCCATTAGTGCCGCTTGTCGCTGCGTTATAAACGGCTGCTGGATTCGTCACGCCGGTATTGACCGCCGGCAGCGGGTTGCTGCACAGGATGTCGGCGTTAGAATCGCATTTCGTGCGCAGATCGTTCTGCTGATAGCCCAGATAGGTGTAGAGGTCGCCGCCAGTTGGGACGCGATCCTGACGTGGACGCACATAAAGCTGGCCGACCATGCCCATCTGCAAGTGCTCGGGAGGAGTAATGTGGCAGTGCCAGAAGTAGGTTCCGGCATCTGGAGCAAGATAGTAATAAGTGAAGCTGCCGCCGATGTTGATGGCCACCGACGCGTCTGGAACACCGTCGTAGAACGAAGAAGCGTTGGGATACCCGTGGAAGTGGACGGTGTGCTGCTCGAACAGGTCCGGCCGCATGATCATGCCCACGTTGGTGAGCGTAAAGAAGACTTCGTCGTCTTCATCCATCGCCAGCAGCGGCGCGGGGATATTGCCATTCATGACGCCAACGTCGATGATCGCGCGAGGATCCACATGCCCATCGAGACAAGGAGCAACGCAATTACCGTTGGCTATCGCGTCTACATCGGGAGCCAGGCCCACCGCACCGTTGTAGGGAAACGCTATAGGAACCGGGTTTTGAGCGGTACCTGCCCCGCCAGCGCCCGCGCCCAGCGTCGTCGCCGGGTCGCCAGGCACAAACGTCCCCGGATACACGGTATTGAACACGTTGGGGAACTCCGTGCCGGCCAAGCCGTCGGCGATGTCCGCAAGCCCAGACAACGGTCCGAAAGAGAACATGTAAATTTGTGTGCCGTCGCCCATCGTCGACATGCCGTCGCCACCGCCGATCTGCTGGCACTTGATCGCGCCATTCACGTTGGCGGTTGGCGTCAGAAATCCATTGGTGCCGGGGCTCAATGTCGTCGGCCCGGTGTACGCGGGTTCTGAACTGTTGCCAGTCTTGTTGAGGTCCGGATGGGTAATCGTGCTGGTCGGGCATTGCACTCGGAACGATTGGGCGCTTACAACGAGCGGTGCCAAACAGAATAAGAGTAAAGGCAATCCAACTCGGAACAACTTTTTCATGGTGGCCTCTCGCACGTGATTCGAAGTTTCTCAGCCGGGTTTGCCGGCGTGACTATGGGAGATTAGGGGCGAAAGCGAACTGTTTATTTGATTGTTGACAAACAGAAGGCGCGAAATGCACCAATTTCAAAACATTTCACATTTTTTACGTAAAAGCGATTAACACGTAGTTTTGTAAAGGTACTTTACATTTTTTGTTGGCGCAATGAGGCAGCCTGTCGCTAGCCCGACTTTGACAACTGGGGCTTAGTTTTTCTGCAAGTTATTGATTCTACGTCCGAGACTTCAAAAGGTCTTCACTACACGTTTGCCCCTTCCACGACACTCTCTATTTCCTGCTGGAGAATTCTCGGTGGTGGCTGAGCCGGGAGCTGCAGGTGCAATTCGTGGAGAAGCATCTGGTGATCCTTCTCCGGTTGCGTGTATCGCGGGAGAATCAGCAACCGCCCATCGGTCGTCGGCACCCGTACATCCACCATTTGGATAGCGGACATCTTTTCCAGCACGGCTCGAGGAGTCAGGCCCGGTGCCAGAGTTCGCAAGCGCTGCCTCAGCGTGACATACAGACAATAAGCCAAGAACGATACGAAGATATGTGCCTCAATGCGCGAGTCCTTCTGGTGATGAATCGGTCGGATAGCCAGATCGCTCTTCAGAGTGCGAAAGACGGCTTCGATCTCCGTGAGTTGAACGTAATGTTGCCACAGCCGAGCCGGGTCTTCCTCAGGTAGATTCGAGCGCAGCAGATAATGACCTTCCCGGCGAAAAGCTTGCCGGAGCTTGTCCCTGCGCAACCGGAAGGTGAACGTCTCCGCGTTGACCGGCTGCTACGGCAAGTTATTTCTTGACCGGAACCAGAAGAGGATCGCCCGGAAGTCACAATGCTTGCATGCTTGGCGCGTGCGCCTAATTTCTGGAGTCTAGAAAATGGAGAATGGCAATCCCAGCAAAAACCCGCAGCCTAGAATTGTTGTAGACCGATCGGATGAGGGAAACTAGCTGCGGCTGTGTCCTACAAATTTATAGCCGGTACCCGAAACCGTGACGATCAGTTCCGGCCGTTTCGGATTCTCTTCCAACTTTTGCCGCAGGCTGGCGACATGAGCATCAACAGTGCGCGTCAGAGAATCGACAACATAGCCCCAAACCGCCTGTAGCAGTTCCTTCCGTGGAATGGTTATTCCAGGTCGTTCAAGGAAGTAGCAAAGAAGCTGAAACTCGCGAGCCGTAATATAAACCGGCTTTCCAGCTCGCGTAACTTTGGATCTCTTCACGTCGACAAAGATCGAACCAAATTCGTGGGTCCCTTGACCCGTTCTTATGGGTACGCGTCGCAGCAAAGCATCGATACGCGCCATGAGTTCAGCAGCCTCAAACGGCTTGGTCACGTAATCGTCCGCTCCAAGCTTTAGTCCCACGACCTTGTCCGTGGTTTCGTCGCGAGCGGTCAGGATCAGAATGGGAGTAGCCATGCCCGCTTGGCGGATGTCGCGGCAAACATCGAATCCGTTTCGCGCAGGCAACATAAGGTCGAGAATGATTAAGTCAAAGGGCTGGTTGGCAGCTTTCTCAACTGCTTCGATTCCATCGACGGCGGTGTCAACGACGTAACCCTCGCCGCGAAGGCGGTCACCCAGGGTGGCCCTCAAGGCTGCTTCATCTTCTACTAAAAGGATGCTCTCAAACATGTTTCATTGTCCCGGTGGTTTCTTGCAATCGTGACTGGTTCGTGAGTTCCTGCTCGCTCGCTGCGGGTAGGTGCAATGTGAAGGTGCTTCCCACCCCAAGTTCGCTGACCACGGAGATTCTACCTCCCAGGGCTTCCGCGATGCGCTTTGTCAATGCTAACCCTAGACCCGTGCCATGGATTTGAGCCGCTACAACCTTGGGGCCGCGGTAGAACGGTTCGAAAATATGGGGCAATTCCGAAGCGTTGATACCCTCTCCATGATCCAGAACACTAAACCAAATTTCTTGGTCATGATTCTCTGTCGCATGACGCGTGACGGACAGACCCACCCAGCGTTCTTGCCCACCATACTTGAGGGCGTTGGAAATCAGGTTCCGCAAACAGACACACACCGCTGACAAATCGCCCGAAACGGGAGGCAGATCCGGTTCAATTTGTTCATCGAGTTTGCACCCCTCTTCTTCGATTTCCTCTGCCACAGTTTTCCTAACGGCTGCCAGGATCTCAGATACCTTGAGAGGGGCCACCGCGTATCTTGTTTTCCCCGTTCGCGTAGAAGCAAAAAGCAAGATACGGTCCACGAGATCGATAAGCCGACGCGTTTGGCTCGTTAGAATGGAGCCGTAGAACTCTAGATTCTTCCTTCCCTCCACGTATCCGTCTTTGATGTTTTCGCTGGCCGAAAAAATGGCAGCCAACGGTGTGCGCAATTCGTGAGAGACCGACGCTACGAACTCCATTTGCACTTTCGCGAGCTTGTGTGCCCGGTGACTCGAAAAAACCAAGAGACCGATGTTCACCGCAAGGAGTGACAACACCACACCGCCAATGATGAGATTCCGATATAAGACGCTCCTCGCAATTTTCCCCACCGGTCCCGCGGCATGCCGCAGAATCAAGACCCAGGGTTTATCATGAGATGTATATTGAAACACCGGGAACCAGGCCGGTGCTGCGAAGCTGTGCCAATCTTGGTCTGATAAATTCGGGCTGTGACTCACGGACGGCCGGAACTCGCCCTGCGTCCTATTAGAGGAAGTGCCGAAGATGTTCATGATGGAGTCGAAACTGTTAACATCTTCGATCTTAAGCGTCGAATCGGAAGAATAAATGACTCTAGGTTTATCGTCGGTGGCCACAACAGCCAGCTTATATTCCAAACCGTCTGGACCTCCAAAATGTCGCTTTGCCAGCTCGGGAAGGATGCGGTCCTGGATTACACGGAGGTTCAGCACGACCACAAGCCAATCGACCGCGGTGCGATCGACAGGGGTCAATGAATTGAACGGATTGGCGTGGTGGACTATGGGATGAACCAGGGCAGGGATTTCTTCTTCCAGCTGCCAGCCGGCAAGTGCATCCGTGCGCAGGCCGGGCGGCCGCACTTGATTCCTTCCGAGGCCGCTCTCATCCGATGAAGTTCCATATTGCCAAGCCCGCTTCGCCATTCGTAGGTTGGAGGAATTCGCCTTCAGCCGAGCCAGGAACGTTTCCAGTTCCCGGGGCACGCCTAAACTTTGCAGCGTTTTCTTGTTTGGATCGAGGCGCAGCAGTTCCGGTTTTCCGGGCGTGCTGGTTTGCCAATCGTAAATCTCCCGAACAAGGCCTGGACTGGGATAAGTAGTCTCGGCAACCTCGCTGCTTACCCCATCCCGATTCCATTCGGCGTACCGCTGAAGATAATCATTCCAAGCATCGTGAGCACCGGAATCTGGCCCAACTTGTAAGGCCACGCAGACGGCCGACAACTCGTCGTAAAGATCCCGCTGCCATCTCACCATCAAGGATTGCAGGTCGCTGCCAATGCGCACTTCCGTCGCAGCACTCAGCTGTGTGGCCCACTTGTATTGCAAAACTGCGACGACCGCCCAAAGCAGCGCCATGCCAGATAAAACAACTATGCGAAATACGGACGCACCTCGGATGCCATCTCTTTCCATGGTGTTGTTCTTGACGCTGGGAGAAGCTCGCATCAGAATCCTCGTACCGCCAAGCAACTCCGTAGCTCGTCAGTTGCTGTACTGTGCCACGGCATCACACGATTCTGATAAACATCCACGGCTCTCAGTAAAAAGCTTCTTTCGCTGGCGCGGCGTCGGAACCTCCTCGCTGCAATTGGAACGGCATCGCAATCCGGCGATGGCGAACGAGCACCACATCTGAACAGGAGGTCAGCTTTCCCTTTCAAATGATGACACACCTGTGGAGCCATTGAGAAGTAGCATCCACAATGTGGTGTACGAGTCAAGTAGCCGGGACCGTTGCTCAATCCATGCCCAAATGAGACATGGCTGATTCCTGCTTCGGCGAGGCTGGTTTCACGCCGGGCGTAAGAGCAGCGCCAGAGCCTTCCTCTCCGCAGGCGTTCATTCGGGCGCAACTCGCCCTATCGAGTGCATAGCGGCGGAGATTCCTCGGTCATGGAACGCGCCACGCTCGCAGCGCCGAAAAGTGGGGGAGGGCAAGCAAGCAAAGCAAGCACCCCCCTTGACAACGGTGCGCGTCCTTCCCGAAAATGAAGCAACGCTTGGTGGATTTCACCGTCTCGACCAGAAATGGAGGGTAAGGTGTGACTGCCAGCTAGGCTAAGGATAACGGTTAATCGTAACGCCGAGTTCCGCCGCAACCGGTGGTCCCACGTAGACACAAGCATGCAGGGCTCCTCCATGTCCAGCAGTAAAAACTTGGCCGATTGGATCGAAGGGAAGAAATTGCCTTTGTTTTGGATCGGCAGCCTGTGCGGCATGGCGTTACTCTTAATCTTCACAGCACTCTTACAATACCGCTGGACGAAACAGCTCAGTGAGGCCACCGAAGCACGCGTTGGAAGCACCCTCCAGCCACTCATGATTGGGTGGCAACTTGATTTTTATGGAGAATTGTCGGCCATCTGTGTGGCATTGCAAGTCGGTCCCGATTCAGGCGCGGGCGAAAGTTGGAATGACTATCTTCGCCGATACGTGGACTTCAGCCACATACGTCGCAGTCACGAATCCGTGGAAAACATCAACGTGAATTCGGATCTGATAAAGAACATTTACATCTGGGAGACGGGCGACCGGGCGATACCTCGGTTGCTGCGGCTCAATGTCGACTTGGCGAAAATCGAGAGTTCCAGCGTGCCACAAGATGTACGACCTTTGCTTGCTCGTCTGCAAGACAAGTCATCAAGTCTCTCCCTTGGCCTGCGTGCCTGGGAAATCTCCGACGCCCGATCCACAGGCAGCCAGCGTTCAACTTCAGCTTCGCAACCAGGCGATACAATAACGGGATGGCAGTTTGATAAGGACGTTCCCGCGCTGGTTCATCCCATCGTGAACAGTCGTCGCCATTCGCTCCCATCCGACATGCACGCTTTAAGCAATCAACAGCCAGTTGACTGGATCGTTGTGGTTCTTAATCTCGGCTACATTCAGAGAAGATTGCTCCCCGACCTTACGAAGCGATATTTCAGTGGCCGAGCGGGGCTCGAATATAACCTGGCCGTGCTCGCTACAGGGCCAAGACCTTATCTCATCTACTCGTCCGCCCCTGGATTTCCAAGCACTAGGGTTCGCAGTCTCGATTCGAGAATGAATATCTTTGGCCCGCCGCCACAAAGTGTCGAGGGCAACTTTTGGCGGACGATTAAGAATAGTCAAGCCTTGCGAGAGGAAGACTGGAGGAGCTTTTCGGCACCTGTCTGGTTCCCCGTAATCCGATACACGCCGACGGATGACCCGTGGATGCTGCTGCTACAACATCGCACCGGACCAATTGATGCGATTGTGGCTAGCATCTGGCGCAGGAACGTAACAACCGGAAGCGTTGCTCTGGGCCTGCTCACCATTGGCATGCTTTTGATCATCGCCGCCAGTCGGCGGGCGCAAAAGCTGGCAAAGCTAAAGCTGGACTTCGTAGCGTCCGTTTCGCATGAACTGCTTACGCCGCTGGCCTCTATTTATTGCACCGGTCAGAGTGTCAGCGACGGCCTTGTGCAGAGCAAGGCCGATTCTTTCGCGCAAGGGTCAATTATCACTGGCCAGGCCCGCAGACTCATAAACATGGTAGAGCAAATTCTCTTGCTTGCTTCGACAGAAAACGGCACGAAGCTTTGTATCTTGCGCCCTCTGCGAGTTTTGGCGGTGCTTGACGAGGTTCGTAAAAATCTTGCACCGCTGGTAGAAGGAATAGGGTTCACTGTGGAGCAGCAGTTGCAGGAAGGACTCCCTTATGTAATGGGAGATCCGTCCGTGCTTTCTCAATGCTTGCAGAATTTGATATTAAATGCGGTCAAATACAGCGGCAAAAATCGGTGGATCGGTATTTCAGCCTCGGTTCATGAGGTGGAACGCCATCGCAAAGAAGTCCGCATCAGCGTGCAGGATCATGGTTTTGGCATTAGCAGCTCAGATTTGCCGCATATTTTCGAACCGTTTTATCGTAGCCCAAAGATTGTGGATGCCCAGATTCCTGGAACCGGCCTGGGACTGGCAGTAGCAAAGCGTCTTGCGGAACGCATGCGAGGAAGGCTCTCAGTAACGAGTGAATTGGACGTGGGGAGTACTTTTACCCTGCACGTGCCGGTACCCCCGGACGTTGCAGGTTGAAATGACTTCGTAAATCTGACTCAGGTGCGCAAAAATGAATGAAAATATTTTGGTGGTGGAGGACGACCAAGCGTTAAGGGATGCGCTCAACTTTCGCCTTCGCGCGGAAGGGTTCGTTATTGATATGGCCAAGGATGGCGTTGAGGGCTTGCAGAAGGCAACGAACCTACCCTTCGACTTGATTATCCTCGATATCATGCTGCCCCACATGAATGGATTCGACGTTTGTCGTGGGCTTCGGCAACAGGGCCTGGCGACTCTCATTCTCATGTTAACTGTCCGCGATCAACTGATTGACAAAGTGGTGGGACTCAACCTTGGAGCCGACGACTACATGACGAAACCATTCGAGGTGCCCGAACTCATTGCTCGTGTCCAGACGCTCTTACGGCGCATGCCAATCCGTGCCGGGCAAGGTGTTCACGATTTCGGCTCCCTCCGTGTGGACACTCGGCGAGGAGAGGTCACTCGAGAGGGAAAGCATATCGATCTCACCGGGCGCGAGTTTCAGCTTCTTTGCTACTTGATAGAACGCGCAGGCACTACCGTCCCTCGAACTGAAATTTTGCAGTCGCTATGGGGTTATGGCAACAATTCGTTCACTCGTACGGTCGATGTGCACGTGGCGGGCCTTCGTAGAAAGTTGGAGGCCAATCCTGAACGGCCCGAGCTCATTGTTACGATCTCCGGGGTCGGGTACAAGTTCCGGGGAAGCAAGTAAGTCAGGATGACAAAATAAGCCAGTAAGCCCAGCCTCGATTTGCCTCGCTGCATACAGCCGTTTGCAATTCACACAGCATTTCTCCTTTCTCCGGCAGTTGCCGACTTTAACTCCGGCGCATGCTTCGCTCCCGGTAACCCGGCAAAGGTCCTTGGCTCGAAGCCGACCTACTGGCCCGCCAAATGTAAAGGTATGGCCTGTTCCGTAAAGGTAAGCCTGTTCCGTAAAGGTAAGCATGTTCCGTAAAGGTAAGCATGTTTCGTAAAGGAGCCTTCTATCCTTCGCGAAAAGTCTGACGAATCGCGACTTGTAATTTATTTGTTAAATACCTAATTACAGCTAACTAAGCTTGCAAAAAGTCAACGTCGCGATTTAGCTAAACACGTAATTTCGCATCCGCTCGAGGTTGCTCGTTTCTGACCGCAGGCACGATTGAAAGTAGCCCGGGGAGGATGCGCATGAGAGAGGCGTTCCCAGTTTCGGTTGCCAACCCCTCTTATCCTTACTTAACCCACGACAGTTTAGCTGGGCGGGACAACGAACAGGCGATCCCTTGGACGACGAGGCCAGAATTATTTGAAGGCCTTCCGGATTCGGATTGTCTAAGCATCTTATCGACTGCTCGCCGCAGGGACATCCCTCGCCGCGGCGTGATTTTTCAGGCTGGGGATCCAAACAAGAAGATATTCCTGTTGACGGAAGGTCGGGTGAAAGTCGCCCAAGTCAGCAAGGACGGTAACGAGACCGTTATGTGGCTCAATGTTCCTGGTCAGATCATTGGTTCGCTCGACGTGACTGAAGGTGCCGTCTCGTCGGCAGCGACAGCTATGCAGAAGTGCACAGTCCTAGTGTGGGACTTACCTGCGTTTGAAGCCAACCTGGACCGTTTCCCTCTCCTGTTTGGAAATGTGATGTCCATCCTTGCGTGGCAGACAAGAGAGTTGTCATGCCGAGTCTGCGAAATAAGCACAGAAGGATTCGTGTCGCGCCTGGCTCATGTTCTGATACGCCTCACTTCCCAAATCGGCCGCAGAGTCAATGGTGATTTCGAACTCGACATCACACAAGAGACTTTAGCGCAAATGACCGCCGTCAATCACTTCACGGTAAACCGGCAGGTCTCGGATTGGAAAAAAGAAGGCCTCCTTGTCCCTCGCAAGAACACGATTGTCATTCGAGATCTGCCGGGCCTAAAGCGGCTCTGTCAGCAACTCGGACCGTCTCCAAGTTTAGGAGGCAATTAGAATGGAAACTGGAATTCCCAAATCGTACCGGGTCGCAATTTGGCGTCCACGCGAATCCGCCGGTCTGACTCCACAAACGTTGCGTTGGTGGCCGCTTGTCCCCGCCTCACACGCAACGAACGTTGTTGCGCGAAAAATGCAACCCGCCTTTTCGCATTTCACAAAAGAATTTCGCGAAATTTGTAAGCCGACAAGTACGTGTTATCTCGATAGGGTCGTTGAAATTTTTCGGAAAGCAACAGCTAAATTCCAGACGCGTTTAGGTCAGGAAGGAGACTCGGGATCATGAGTAGCGTTCAAGCAAGCGCCGCCTGCGGCGGCATCAGAGGAGGATGCATGGTAAGCAGGAAGCTGAGCACTTTTTCGCTTCTGATGGGACTGATGGGCATTGCCAGTCTTGTTCCAGCCGTCGTGAGCGCCCAGACGCCGCCGGTGGAACAAGGTGGAGGCTCGTTTCGAGTTCAATGCCCAACCGCCACAGTCAGACATCCCGGCAGCACGGATACAGGCGGCACTGGTACGGTTGTAAACCCGCACCCGGAAAGCGCTGACGCCCCATACGCGGGCCCGCAGGTCAGGACTGCCACGAAAGACCCGAGCGGGACACACACATTCAGTCCCGCGCTGACCTTCGTCGACAATGGCGGTGCGATCAGATGCCAGGAAATCTCGGGTGGTGACGGCATGATGACCGAAGCGGACGGCAACCAGACTTTCATGTTCGCCTTCGGTCCCCTCTCCGGCCTGGGTGCAATCCAGAACGGCCAGCCGGGAACGGAGTTCCCGGTCGTTTTTAACGCGCCGTACACGGCCGGGGACTCTTCGGGAAATTATCAGGATGGCCAACCAAATCCGCTTTACGACGGCACGAGCGCGTCGGACCCGGTTGCTCCGGGCGCGAACGCGGCGATTTCCGATCCTGCGGGAATCATGAATACCGGAGTACTGAATGGAAACATTCCCGCCCCGCTGATTGCCTTTAACGAGGATGACGAGTTTTTCCTGACCCTCAGCAACGTGGGCATGATTATGCGGCCCGACCTCTTCGAGCAGCACACCGTGCACTTCCACGGCTACCCCAACGCGTCTTCTTTCTATGACGGCGTACCGGATGCGACCTGGGCGATCAACATCGGAGGCAGCGTTACCTATTACTACCTGGCGCCGGATGCCGGGACTTACTTCTGGCACTGCCACATCACGCCCCCTGAGCACCTGCAGATGGGCATGGTGGGGCAGCTCTACGTGCGTCCCCGGCAGAATCGAACGGTCCCTGGCACCGACGTTTACCAGACCTCCTTAAATCAGCAAAAAGATCTGCGGACCGCCTGCAATCCCGGTTTACCCGCCGTTTCTGGCCAGCCCGGCCCGGACATCCTCTGCTCGGCACCCATGCCGGCAAAGGATGTCGGCTTTATCCACCAAGCCGGTTACAAGTACGTCTACAACGACGGCGACGGCAGCACGCGCTACGACATCGACGTACCCATCCAGATACACGGCTTCGATCCCAACTTCCACTTTGTGGGCATGACCTTCAACCCGGAAGGCTTCGCCGACATGAAGGACAAGTACTTCCTGCTGAATGGGCGGAGCTATCCGGACACCGTCGGTATCCCGCCCGGAGCGACCGTGGATGGGCATGCGCTGCCCGCGAGTTGGACAGGTGGAGTATCGGGTGCGACGAACCCGGATCCGAACACGTATGCCATCTCGACGACAGACACGGACAACAACAATCGTCCTTCGCAGCCGCTGCCTAGCCTAATTGTGCTGAGCGCCAGCGGAGGTCCCGCGAACGTTTGCGGCCAAGCGGTTTGCGGACAAAGGGCGGCATTGCGCTTTGCGGACCTCGACGTCACGGAATACCAGACGCTGTCTTCCGTAGGTATCCCCATGCTCATGGTTGGCTTCAACGCTAAGCTTCTCCGCGACCAAGCCGGGAACAATCTTTATATAAAGACCAACTCAATCACCCTGGGCGGCGGTGAGTCCATGGATGTGATTCTGGATAGCACAGGGATCGCCCCCGGCACCTATTTCCTTTACACGCCACAACTTGATCATTTGTCGAACGACGCAGAGAACTTCGGCGGGCTGATGACCGAAGTCGTCGTCATCCCATAGGAGAGCAACGATGAGTCAACCGAATTCAAGAAACCGCTGGGCAGTATCTCGATTCCTCTCCGTGGTCGTGGCAACAGTAGCCTTGCTGTTTGCAACTTCGGCCCGCGCTGCCGCTCCTGGGGTCACTGCAGCGGGGACGGGCAGCAGCACCTTTAATTTGAATGCTGGTGCCGGCTATAGCAGTCAGCCGGATGGCGTGGCGATCTACTCCTGGGGTTACGGCTGCAACAGCAACTCCGCTACCTATCTCCCCACGGATTTCAATGGCATCGGTTTTTGTCCGACGATGCAATTGCCCGGTCCCACGTTGATCGTCCATGAAGGAACGAGCTTTACGGTGTCGCTCACGAATAGTTTGCCGGCACCTGCGGGCAATACTTCGATCTTGTTTCCCGGGTTGACCGTGACCGCAACGAGCGGCTGTGCTACTACGCCTGCGGGCCTGTTGACCTGCGAAGCAGCTCCGGGCACAACCATCACTTACACGGTTTCAGCTCCCCTTGGAACTGCGGGGACACACGCGTACTACAGCGGCACCCAACCAGACCTGCAGATCGAGATGGGGCTCTTTGGAGCAGTGGTTGTTCTACCCGCAGCTACTCCGGCCAACTGTACAGCTACCGAGACCGGTCGCGTTGATTACCGGCTGGCGCCGGCCGCCTATAACCACGCCTTGACCTGTTACGACCGGGAATATCTCACCCAATGGTCCGAGATCGACTCGAGGATACACGCGCAGGTGGAAAGGCAGTTAAAGCTGATTCAATCTTGTACCGCCGGCGGGCAGTTTACCTGCCCGACGAAGCTCAACGTCGTTACCGAGCCCTACCGCGCGAACTACTTCCTGATTAACGGGCGCTCCATGCCGGACAACATGGATGCGAACTTTGCCCCCAATTATCCGAACCAGCCGTACAACGCGAATCCTCACATGCATCCGGGTGAGCTGGTCCTGTTGCGGGTGATCGGCCAAGGACATTTGCAACATCCCTTTCACGAGCACGGGAACCACGTGCGCATCCTGGCCCGTGACGGGAATTTGCTCGTCAGCCAAACCAACCCGGATCTCTTGGCTGGCCGCATGGAATTTAATACGGACACGACTCCCGGTCAGGCGTTTGACGGGATCTTTTATTGGTCGGGCAAGGGCCTCGGCTGGGATATTTTCGGACACACACCTAGAAACGCGGGAAATCCCCCGTGCAATCCAGACGCCAACGGCTACTACACGACTGCCAGCGGCGCTACCATCCCGCAATATAGCGGAGGGGTTTTCGTTAGCGGTTCACCAAATTACTACGAGTGGTGCGCCGACCACAACGTGCCACTGGAAGCCAATCCTGTCGGCGCGGTCGGTGCTGGCGGGCCCATCACCCTTCCTGATCCGCTCATCATCACCAACGGTCTCTGGTTCAACGGCACGCCTTATCTTGGCCCCGACGCGACCCTGAGGTCACGTGGGCCGACGCCATTGCCTCCCGGCAGCGCCACGCAGAACCCAACGCCAGAATCCGGTATTGCATTCATGTGGCATTCCCACAACGAGCGCGAGATCACCACCGACGACGTTTTCCCGGGCGGCATGCTGCAGATGATGCTGGTTGATCCCTACGTTTGGAACATTGACGAAACTCTGTGAGCGCGAGGAGAACAAGAAGAGCCATGCAAACTAACTATCTGAAAGTAACTCTGAACGCAGCAATACTCGCGGTGATCATTGTCTTGGCGGCGGGTGCGTCCTCCGCCCAGGTCGTGAATCTGACCGCGTCACAGCAGACCGTGGTTCTTCCGGACGGCAACACTGTCCCGATGTGGGGCTGGACGTGCGGCACGGTCACTCAGGGCACTACGGCCGGCACCTCGTGCACGGCACTGACGTACAATGCCGCAACCGGCACCCTGAATCCACAAACGGGCGGCACGGTTTGGCAGCCGCCGTTGATCGTTGTTCCCTATACCGCCGGTGCCACGGCCGGTACCAGCGCAACGAACCTGACCATCAATCTCACGAACAACTTGCCGGTGGAGACATCCATCGTCATCATCGGCCAAGTTTCCGGCGGTGGTTTGGGAAGTCCGGTCCGCGAGGCTGGGCCTCGGACGGATGGCGCTCATGCCGGTCAGACCTCTACAACTTGGACCACGGTTCTTCCCGGCTCGTTCATTCCACCTTCGCAAGGCGCACGCGCCCGCTCTTTCGTCACAGAGGTTGCGGGAGTCGCCACTGTCGGCGCGGCATCTGCCGTGGGGACGTACACATGGACGGGTCTACAGGCGGGAACTTATCTCATTCGCACTGGCACCTACCCCTCGATCCAGGGTCCCATGGGTCTTTACGGAGTCCTGGTCGTGACGCAGGCTCCCACAAGCGCCGCCGCCGGAATAGCCTATCCTGCTGCGAGTGCCACTAGTGGAGCCGTATCTTACGATGCCGATGTAGTCGCGCTCGAGAGCGAAATGGACCCCCGGCAGAACAAGATGGTCGCGGCCCTCTTCCCGACAGGCGGCGCGGCAGGTACCGCAACGGCAAACGCAGGCTTCGATGAAACCTTAAAATGGAATCCCAGTTGCGGCGCAGGTGCAAATGGCCTAACGTCCGCCGGAACACCGCCAACCTGCTACCCACCGGCGGTGGACTACACTCCGCTGTACTTCTTTATTAACGGCGTAGCCTTCAGTAAGGACAATGTGCCAGCCTCGGCTCTTTCGGTTCCTGCGGCTGGCGCCACCGGAAATGTGCTGGTCCGTTTCGTGAACGCGGGCTCGCATATGCACGTTCCTACCGTTAGCGGGTTGAATATGCTGCTGGTCGCGGAAGACGGCTATGTTCTTCCGGACATCTCGTTGGCTCTCAGCAACGGCAAAACGCTGTTCGCAAAGAACCCTAACCAAACCGCTCCCGCTACGGCAGCTTCGGGTCTGCGGCTTCAAAACGAGGTATTTCTACCAGCAGGCAAGGTGTTTGACGTAATCGTAAGCCCCACACAGACGGCGGCAGGCACATACAACTCGGCCACCTACGCCATTTTCGATCGGTCCCTGGATTTGTCCACCAACAACCAGCGCGATGGCGGCATGCAAGCCTTCCTGGATGTGAATGACGCCGGCGCCGCTAAATTGGCCGCCGCGAATTCCACGCCGGTGGCCAATCCGGACACCTATGCATATGCACCGGGCGTTACCCTGACTGTCTCCGACCCAGGCAAGGGTGTCATCGCTAACGACATTAACGTGTATGGAGTTCAGGCATTGGTGCTGCCCACCAGTGGAACCCTCACCTTGTATCCCAACGGAACGTTCACTTATGCACCGACGGGAAGCGGCACGGATCACTTCACTTACTGCGCGAACGGTACTGTCACTGCGGGGGTATGCTCCTCGGGCTTGACGACCACGGTCACACTGAACTTGTCCGCTACGGCCAATGCCGCCAACAGGCCTCAGGCGAATAACGATAGCTATCCCAGCAAGGTGGCGTCAATCCTGAGGGTTGCCGCCCCGGGTGTATTGGGAAACGACGTTGATCCGAACGGCTTTCCGATGACGGCCGTGTTCGTAACCAAAGCGCAGGCTGGATTGACTGTATTCCTGAACGCAGACGGCTCTTTCACGGCAACCAAACCAGCAGCTACTGGTTGTCCTGCCACTGGTTGTACGTTCACGTACCAAGCCAAAAACTCGCAAGGCATACTTAGTAATACCGCGACCGTGACGCTGAACTTCCTGCCTGCCAGCAACCTAACTGTGCATGTGCAGGATGCGCAGACCAAAGCGGCGATAACCGACTATAGATGGATTATTGAACAAGATCTTACGTTCCACATCGATCCGGCGTGCCAGGTGAATACGGGCACGGGCCCCAGGCCGACCGGCTGCCCCGTGTTACCACCAGGAACAATCGCGCCGCCGACCTTGGGTACCAATCTCCACGCGAGCTTCATGCCGGTCATCGCGACAGGCTGCACAGGCCCGCAGAGTTGCGGGCGAGGCCAGACCGTCTACGACGCCAATCCGAATTCTCCGACCTACCAACAGCACGTCCAGGCCGCCTGCGACGGGTACGGCATTTGCACTGTCGGCCAAACGCAGCTGCACGCGTCATTACCGAGCGAAGTGAATCTCCCCACTACGGACGCGAACGGAAACCCTCTTTACTACTACATTTCCGTCCTGCCGGGCGATGCTCCAAATTCTTTTAATTATGCGAATACAAAGGACCCAGCTGGTCCGGGCAATTGCACTCCCGGTCAAAATGGTAACGCATCGAGTGAGCCTACAGGACTAACCGCTTCTTCCGCCTGCGGACACACTATGGGTGGTGCTCCCATCGCCCCGGTTTGTACCACCGGCACCACTACCACCTGCACGCTGCCGACGACTGTGAGCGTAAATGTAGAACCGACCCCGCTCCACACAGCGACGATCACTGTGTATGTCTTCCAAGACGACTTTCCAACAAACGGCGAACCCGACACCGGAGGCGGGGTTGACAGCTTCCCAACCCAGGAGGCTGGCCTCGAAGATTTCCAAGTCATAATCTGGGACCTCGCGGGCTGTGTTTCGTGCGACAACACGGGGCAAGACACCTATGATATGTTCAATGTGCCCCTGACCAACGCGCTGAACGGAACCATCGACCCAACGACCGGGCTGGATGCCTGCCCGATTTCCCAAACGCAGCCGGGCGTCGGCGTCGGCGTGATCATCGTCTGCCCCAAATTCGAATCTGACGGAGCAACGCTATCACCCCTAGTCGGCCAGGCAGTTATAAAGAACCTCAACCCCGGGTTGTTCGATGTGACGGTACACCCTGGCGCCACCAGAGAATCCAGGGGAGAGGAATGGCTGCAGACCAACACCCTGGACGGCACCCCAAAACTGGACGCTTTCGTCAAGGCGGCTGAACCTGGATACTTCCAGGAATACGGGCCGGGTGGATACCACGTGTTCTTCGGCGAGGCCAATCCAAAAATTATCAACTCGCGATTGGCAGGGATATGCAGCGGTCCAGGCGCCCCGCCTTGCCACAACACGGTCAAGGTCCAGGTTACCAACCTGCACCAGGGACGCTCGCCGGACCAGCGGCTTTTCACTAGCGGTGTCTTTCCACAAGGTGACCCCCGCAACTATGCGCCGCTAAACTACACCACGTGTTGGGTCACTATAGGCGATACGGATGGCCTCACGTTTGGCTTGTCCAAGTGTGATGCCGACGGGAACGCCACGTTTACGGGCATTCCGGACGGTTCTTGGGCTGTCACCGCATTCGACCAGTGGAATGACCTGCTGGTCGACGGATCCAGCCGATCGGTGACTGTGCGGGGAGGCCAGACGCTAAATTTTGAGTACGGCTCCTTCACGTGGCAGTCGCATTTGTGGAACAGAACCTATTTGGATACGGAAGGAAGGGGTACGCCAGTACTTGATGCCCAAGGCAATTTGGACCCAACTCTTAGCCCCGGCCTGATTCAGATTCCAACCAGGGTGCGCATGCGCAACGGCAAGATTAACAATACCCTGCTTTCCGACATAGGCGGAAACACTCACTTCGACGAAACCTTCCCCCTATTCAACTGGTATGTGCTCGAGTCGGACACCACGCGTTTCAGAAGCACAGGCGTGCACGTGGTCAACGACGCGGGCGCACAGGTGGACGGTCCCGCACCGAACGGAAACGGCAACGCGGGTCCCTATCAGGCGGTACTGAACTCGAAGGAGAGTTTCTCCCTTCCCAGCGATCTGAGTGTGCCTGGCGCCGTGTACTGCGGCCAGGCAGATTGTAGTGATCGAAACCTATTAACGAACCCAGCCGGCTTTCCCAGTAACGGGGTCTCCACCACTGCTAACACCGGCCTGTCGACCGGACGCATCGATCCAGGCACGGTTCTCTCGGAAGGCTGGCAGGGGGGCGTCGCCCAGTACAACATGATCGACTGGGGCAAGATGCCCTACGTCCCAGGCGAGACGGGCGGCATCCGCGGCCATGTCGTCAACGCTACTACGCGGCCTTTCGACGACCCGCGTATGAATTTCCAGAATCTTTGGGAACCCCTGGTTCCCAATGTGACCGTCAACCTCTACAAGGAGAGTACTGCCGCGGATGGCACCACGAGTCTCACGTTGGTGGACACCACCCAAACTAGTAGCTGGGATTCTTGGGTCCAGGGCTTCGGAGGGGGTGGTAGGGCTGCTGGCATACCCAACATCAGCTGCCCCGGCGAAGACGTCAACGATCCGTTCTTCAGTTATACACTCGCGGGCACTCGCAACTTTTTGAACCCGAACACTGCGATACCTCATAACTCACAGTATAAGTGCTTTGATGGTTATCACAACCTCAACCAGGCACAACCAGCCCCTTATGATGGTCTGTATGTGTTCCCCAGTTCGTTCTGCACCAATAACCCCGGCGGCACGTTTACCGCACCGTCGGGACAAACCATCACCTGCGCTACCGCCCACAACCCGGCTTATGGCACAACCGGGCCGGCGACGATTGGCGGTGTGGTCCAGACCGGCGCCGTGCCGGCAGTCCTGCCGCCCGGCAAGTACGTGACAGAGGTGGTGGTACCCCCAGGGTGGGAACTGAATAAGGAAGAAGACCTCAACCTTCTCATCGGCGATAACTTCATCGCCCCAGTAGCCGCACAGTTTGGCGGCCTCGGCAATATTTTCATCGTTCCGGACCAGGCGTCCATCGATTCCTGGAACCCCTCTTACACAGGTCCCTACACAAACGCCAATTGTGGTCCTACTGGAACCTCCAGCGGAACCTCGGTTTGCAATGGAACCTCCGGACCCTACAACCAGCCGTTCGCGAATGGCGGATTCGTTGCGAACACGACCAATAACGGCAAGCCGAGCACCGACCTGGGCCGCACGTCTTTCGGAAGTTTCGGGCCCGGCGGAACCATCCAGCAGAGCGCGCCCTGCGTCGGTCTCATGCGCATCGTGCCGGATTATTTGAGCATTTCCCCGGAATCCGGCGAAGTAGCGCCTTTTGCCGGCTCTTTGCGTCCTCTGTGCGACCGCAAAGAGGTTACCCTCGATGACCAGATGCAGGCCAACGCGGATTTCCTCATCTGGACGCAAACTCCTGCCGCCGCTCACTATACCGGGTTCATTACGGATGACTTCGCTTCTGAATTTGACCCGGCGAACCCGGCTTTCGGCGAGAAGTTCGCTGTGGTCAACGTGCCGGTAAGCATCAGGGACTACGACGGAGTCGAAGTTTCGCGCGTGTACGCCGACCAATGGGGCACGTTCAACGGGTTGACGCCCTCTACGTGGGAGGTGAACCCGCCGAATATCACGGGGTACGGGCCAAACGTGATGATTTTCTGCATGAACGATCCGGGTCCGATTCCGGATCCTGCTCACCCAGGACAATTCATCACTGATCCCTACTACAACCCGAATTATAGCGACTTCTGCTATGAATGGTCCTTGATGCCGGGCGATACCGCCTACCTGGACACGCCTGTAGTTCCAACATCGGCGTTCGCCGAGGGCTACAATCCACCAGATTGTTCTTACCCGGATGCTACACCGGCCATCAAGGAAGTGGATGGCGATGGCGTTGGGCCTTGGGTAAGCGCGCAGGGCC
>Ga0209577_10001341_pt1 | contig 24390 bp, 22 predicted proteins | sample GraSoiAngelo_109_FD_185874 | JGI IMG/M metagenome (GOLD analysis project Ga0209577, IMG submission 185874) | Grasslands soil microbial communities from the Angelo Coastal Reserve, California, USA - 14_0903_12_20cm (SPAdes) (version 2) | ecosystem: Environmental > Terrestrial > Soil > Grasslands...
GGATGTCAGTTGCAAAGCGGCTTAATTTGTCCGCAACAAGGGCTTCACAGAGGCTTCCTCGAACGTCCTCGGAGGTACGGCCGCAGGGGCCTGGGTAACCCTCAACTACAGGTTGAGCATCAGCCCAAAACGGGCGCCGCTCGGAAGGAGTCCTGTACGCTCCGGCGCGGTGACCGACGAGAGCCGCGACGAGGGGTTCCGCGAGCGCATCTCGCGCCAGGGCGAGGAGGCCCTGGGCAAGATCGCGGAGGAGCTGGCGGGCAACCCGGTGCTGACGGCCGCGCTCAGCCGCGCCTTCGAGGCGCGCGAGAAGGCGGTGCAGGCGCAGGAGGTGGCGATGGGCGCCCTTGGAATCCCCTCGGCCGCCGACATCGAGCGGCTCACCCGGCGCCTGCGCTCGGTCTCCCAGCGACTCGAGGGCATCGAGGACGCGGTGGACCGGCTCGACGTCCGGCTCGAGGGCATGCTCGGTTCGGCGCAGGGCGCCGACATCGAGCCGCTGGCGACCCGCCTGGAGGAGATCGCGCGCGACGTCGCGGCGCTCCGCGAGATCCTTGCGCCCGGAGCCGAGGCTCCGCCGCGGGCGCAGGAGCGGCTCACCGTCAGCGACTCCTGACCACTGCTAGTAGCCCGACGCGCTCAGCGCCCGGAGCGCGACCTCCGCGAGCCTGCGCTCGGCCGCCTCGAGCTCCGTCTCCGCGATCCGCTCGCGCCCACTGCCAGCCAGCAGGTCGGAGACCAGCAGCAGGCAGCCGGCGCGTGCACGTCGCCGCTCTGCGGTGGCCAGCACGGCGGCCGCCTCCATCTCCACCACGTCGGCACCCGCGGCGCGCAGCCGCTCGCCGGCGTCCGGGCGTGGCTCGTAGAAGAGGTCGACCGAGATCGCCGTGACAGTCCGTGCTGCGCCGGCGTCCTGGAGCGCCGCGGTGAGATCCGAATCGGGACGCAGCAGGTCGCCGGCGCCGAGCGCGCGGCTCGCGCCGTCCCCCGCGAGCACGCGATCGACCGCGACCAGCTCGCCCAGCTCGTATCCGTCGCGCAGGGCGCCGCAGGTCCCGGTTCGCAGCAGCACCCGGGCCCCGAGGTCGATCAGCTCCTCGGCGACGATCGCGGCGCTCGGCCCGCCCATCCCGGTCGCCTGGATCGTGACCGGGCGGCCGTCCGGCGCGGTCCCCGTGTAGCCCCACAGTCCGCGGCGCGTGTTGAACATCAGGGGCGCCTCGAGCAGTCCCTGCGCCATCGCGAGCGCTCGCTGCGGATCCCCGGGAAGCAGGACGCGCTCGGCCAGCGGGGCCGACGGGCGCAGATGGATCGTCGAGCGCGGCCGTTCCAAGCAGGGCAGCACGATATGGGAGACTCCTCGCGCCCCATGGTCGATCGCAGATCCACCCCGGCGCGACTCCCCGAGGCCGTTCGCGACGCGGTCGAGCGCACGCTGCAGGCCACCCGCGAGGGCGCCGAGACGACACGGACGCGCGCCCAGGAGGCGGTGGATGAGCTCGTCCGCGGCGCAGAGGCGGGCGCCGAGGCCGTCCGCGACCGGGTGAAGGATGCCATCGAGGAGCGCCGGCCGGCCACATCCGACGACCTCAAGGAGCTCCGCAGGGAGCTGCACGCGATCGCCCGACGGCTCGATGCGATCGAGGAGCGGCTGCCGGCGCAGCGCGCACGGGGCGGTCGCTCCGGGGGTGCGCGCAAGCGCTCGGGATGACGTGCCCGGACGCCGGGTCCTGATCACTGGCATCGCGAGCTACCTGGGAACCGAGCTCGCCCGGATTCTGGAAGAGGACCCGGCGGTGGAATACGTGGCCGGGGTCGACACTCGCAAGCCGCGCGCCCTCCTCGCGGGCACCGAGCTGATCGACGTCGACATCCGCGATCCCGAGCTCTTGACGCGCATCCCCGACACCGGCGTGGACACGGTCGTCCACAACCAGATCGTGCGGCGGCCGGGCGCCGGCATGTCCGCCCGCCGCGCCCACGACATCAACGTGATCGGCTCCCTGCAGCTCCTGGCCGCGTGCGGGCGAACCCCCACGCTGCGGGCGATCGTGGTCCGCGGCTCGGCCGGGATCTACGGCGCCGAGCCCGCGGCGCCGCAGTTCTTCACGGAGGACATGACCCGCCTGTATCCGCTGCGCACCCGCTTCCAGCGCGACGTCGCCGAGATCGAGAACCTCTTCGGTACCTTCGCCCGCCGCCACGACGAGGTCGCCTGCGCGATGCTCCGCTACCAGCCCTCGATCGGACCGACCGGGTCCACCCAGATCCCGCAGTACCTCTCGCTCCCGGTCGTTCCCACCTATCTAGGCTTCGACCCCCGCATCCAGGTGATCCACGAGCGCGACGCGCTCGACGCGCTGGTGGCGGCGGTGAGGCGACCCGTCCGCGGTCCGGTGAACGTGGCCGCCGAGGGCACGATCGGCCTCACCCGCATGATCCGCATCGCGGGCCGGCCGACGCTTCCGATCCCGTCGCCCCTCTTCGGCAGCGCCACGGGCGCGGCAAAGCGGCTCGGGCTGCTCGACTTCTCGCCCGACTTCCAGCGCCTCCTGCGCTACGGCCGGGGTGTGGACACGTCGCGGCTGGTCCGCGAGGTGGGATTCCGGGCCCACTTCACGACCGTGAGCGCGGCCGAGGACTACGCCGCGGCGCGCAACACCGCGGAGGCGGCGGCGTGACCGCTCCGCGCCCGGACGCCGCAAACGGGCCCCTGCCGATCGGCCCGCTCGTGTCGTTCCTGCGCGCGCTGCGCGGCGGGCTTGACGGCGGCCAGGGACTGGCCGGTGCGCTCGCGGACTCCGCCCTGGCGCTGCCGCGTGACGCCCGGGAGAGCCTCGACGCCGCCGCCCGGCGGCTCGCGGGCGGGTACGAGGAGGACGACTGGGGCTACGACGAGGAGTTCGCCGATGCCGCACTTCCGTTCCTCGAGTTCATGTACGACAGGTGGTGGCGGGTCCATGCGGAGGGGGTCGAGCGTGTGCCCGCGCACGGTCACGCGCTGCTCGTGGCGAACCACGCCGGGATCATGCCGTGGGACGGCACGATGATGGGGGTGGCGCTGATGCGCGAGCACCCCCTTCCGCGCGTGCCCCGCTTCATGGTCCTGGACTGGGCGTTCGACCTTCCGTTCGTCTCGGTGGCGATGCGCAAGCTCGGCGGCGTGCCGGCTTCGCCGTTCAACGCGATCCGCCTGCTCGAGGCCGGCGAGCTGGTCGCCGTGTTCCCGGAGGGCATCAAGGGCGCCGGCAAGGCCTACCGCGACCGCTACAGGGTGCAGCGCTTCGGCCGCGGCGGCTTCATCGAGATCGCCCTTCGGACTGGCGCGCCGATAGTGCCGGTCGCCGTCGTGGGGAGCGAGGAGATCCACCCCAAGATCGGCGAGTCCGGGCTGCTCGCGCGGCTCACCGGCGCGCCCTACTTCCCGATCACGCCCACGTTCCCGCTGCTCGGGCCGCTGGGCGTGGTCCCGCTTCCGTCCCGCTGGCGGATCGAGTTCTGCGAGCCGCTCGACCTCTCCGGCCTCACCCCGGCGGACACAGCCGACCGAGCGCTCGTCCTCGAGCTGTCCGAGCACGTTCGCGATCTGATCCAGCGGAAGGTTCACGAGAACCTGGTGAAGCGGAAGCACGCTTTCGCTTAGTGTTCACAAGGTGAGCTTCAACTCCGCGAAGGAGTTCCGCGAGGTGATGGACCAGGTGTTCACGATGATGAGCACCGACCCGGAGATGGGGCCCAAGCTGCGCGACGCGGAGACCCCTCAGCGGTTCGAGTTCCCGGACGTGGATCTGGTCGTGAACATCACCTACGCGGAGGACGGCGGTGAGCAGAACCTCCGCTGGGAGTGGACCGACGACGTGCCGTGGGAGCCCGAGGTGAAGATGACGATGGACTCCGACGTCGCCAACCGCTACTTCCAGGGCAAGGAGAACGTGGCGATGGCGATCGCCCGCCGGCGCATCAAGACCTCGGGCAACGTGAAGAAGGCGCTCGCGCTGATCCCGATCACGAAGCCGATCTACGGGCGCTACCGGGCGCTGCTCGAAGAGCGGTACCCGCACCTGGTTGCCTGAGCTCTCGGCCCTAGAAGTGCACCCCCCGCATCAGGTAGGCCATCGCGATGGCCTCCGTTGACATCTCCTCTTGCTTCTCCGGCTTGCCGTCGCCGGCCTCGGCGCTCGGCTTCTTCTTCCCGCGTGCGGCCTTCGAGTCCGGGAAGATCGTGTACGCGGTGTGCATCACCTGATCGACCACCTTGGGCGACACCGCGTACAGGACCTGGCCGAACGTGCCGAGCCTCGTGGCGAGCCGCTTCGGCTTGTCGATGATCGCGTCGCAGATCATCTGAGCGGCCTCGTCGGGTGTGAGCGTGGGGAAGGCGTCGTAGATGTTGGTCGGCGCGATCATCGGGGTGCGCACCAGGGGCATGTAGATGGTCGTGATGTGCACGCCGTCGCCGATCACCTCTGGGGCCACGCAGCGGGCGAACGCGTCGAGGGCGGCCTTCGAGGCGACGTAGGCCGAGAAGCGGGGCGTGTTGGTCTGCACGCCGATGCTCGAGACGTTGATGATGTGACCGGCCTTCCGCTCTCTCATCCCCGGTAGGAACGAGAGGATCAGCCGCAGGGCGCCGAAGTAGTTCAGCTGCATCGTCCGCTCGTAGTCGTGGAAGCGGTCATACGACGCCTTAACGGATCGGCGGATCGAGCGCCCGGCGTTGTTGACCAGGACGTCCACCCCGCCGTACTCGTCGATCATCTCGTTGGCCAGGCGCTCGATGTCGTCGGTGTCGGACAGGTCCGCCGGGTGGACGTGCGGCTTGCCGCCCAGCTTCTCCATCTCCTCGGCGACCTCCTCGAGCTTCTCGCGCGTGCGCGAGACCAGGATCACCTCCGCGCCGGCCTCACCCAGCTTCAGCGCCAGCTCGCGTCCGATCCCGCTCGACGCTCCGGTCACCAGGATCCGCTTGCCGTCGACGGACTTGGTGAGGCTTCGCTCGCGGAAGAGGTCGGGGTCGAGGTTTCGCTCCCAGTAGTCCCAGAGCTTGGTGGCGTAGGTGGAGAGCGGGGGGACCGCGATGCCGGTGCCGCGTAGCGCGCGCTGCGTGTCGCGCATGTCGAAGTCGGCATCGAAGTCGCGGTTCTCGAGCGCCGCCGGCGGGATGTGCAGGTCGCGCAGGACGGTTTCCCTGATCTTCGCAACGGTGGGGATGGCATTCAGCCCGGCCGCCACCGGCTTCGGGATCACGTTGGTGAGGTGCGCGTCCACGCGCATGGCGAAGCGCGGCGCGTGCGCCGCCTTGGCGAACTCGTTGAGCACCTGGCCGACGGTGAGCGGATCGGGCTCGGTCAGGTGGAAGGTGTCACCCGGCAACTCGTCGGCAGGCATGTGCGCGATGTGATCCAGTGCGCGGGCCACGAAGTCCACCGGGACGATGTTCACCTTCTTGCCCTCCGGCCCCACCACCGGGAACCACTCCGGCAGCGCGTGCCGCAGGCGCTGGATCAGCTTGAAGAAGTAGTAGGGGCCGTCGACCTTGTCCATCTCGCCGGTCTGCGAGTGGCCGACGACGATCCCGGGGCGGTAGACGCGGAGGGGCGCCTTGATCCCCTCGCGCACCACCTTCTCGGACTCGAACTTGGTCCTGTGGTACGCGTGGGGCAGCTTCTGACCCTCGTCGAACATGTCCTCGCGGAAGAGGCCCTTGTAGCGGCCGGCCACGGCGATCGAGCTGACGTGGTGGAAGGCGCCGACCTCGATGGAGCTGGCGAACTCCACGACGTGGCGCGTGCCGTCCACGTTCGCTCGCTGCATGCTCTCTTCGTCCGCGTCCATGTCGTAGATCGCGGCGAGGTGGAAGAAGTGGTCGATCCGCTCGTCGAAGCCGTCGATCCCGAGCTTCTCCTGGGAGAGGTCGCCGGGCACCGGCACCAGTCGGTCACCGGCACCGAGGCGCTTCGAGAGGTCGTCCAGGCGGCCCCGGGAGCCCTCGCGGACGAGCGCGTAGACCGTGCCTTCGCGCTGGAGCAGAAGCTCCACGAGATGGCGCCCGATGAAGCCGGTCGCACCCGTTACGAAGTAGCTCACGATCCTCTCTCCCTCCGGTTCATGGGGCGGGCGAGTCTACCCGGACGAAGGCGGGTAGCGTTGGGTCCGTGAGCGACGACGGCCTACTGACCACGAAGCAGGCTGCGGAGCTCGCGGGCGTGACGCCGGCCACGCTCAAGCGCTGGGCAAAGACCGGCGTGATCCCCGAGCACCGCGGCGACGAGCAGGGCTGGACTCCTGCCGCGGCCGCCCACGCCCGGATCGTGGCGCGCCTGCGCGAGCGCGGCCATTCGCTCCAGCAGCTGCGCCGCGCGAGCGACGAGGGGCGGCTCGCCTACGGCTTCGTGGAGGACCTCTTCTCGCCCGACGGGGCCCCGACGATCCCCTTCGAGGAGGCGGCCGAGGAGGTCGGCCTGGAGCCCGCGCTGGTCGAGCGGATCTGGGCGAGCGTCGGCTTCGCGCCCCGTCGGCCCGAGCACCTCACCGAGGACGACATGCGCGCGCTGCGCTACATCTCCGGCGTACTCGCAGCGGGCTTTCCGCTGGTCGCCTTCATCCAGCTGATCCGGGTCTACGGCCAGGCCCTGGCGCGGATCGCCGACGCGGAGACGCGCCTGTTCCATATCTACGTCCACGAGCCCCTGATGCGCCAGGGCATCCCGGGGCTCCAGATGGCCGAGGAGATGGAGACGCTCGCGGGCGATCTCCTGCCGTTCTCCTCGCCGCTCATGGACTACCTACACCAGCGCTTCCTGCGCGAGTTCGTGGAGCGCGACGTGGTGGGCCACATGGAGACCGACCTCGATGAGTCGATCGACCTGGGGCGGGTGCGGGTGGCGATCGCCTTCGCGGACCTGGCCGGCTGGACCCGCTTCACCGAGGAGGTCGGCGAGGAGGAGGCGCTCGACCTCGTGGAGGGGTTCATCGAGGCCGTCACCGACACGCTCCCCGAGGACGCCCGCGTGATCAAGACGATCGGCGACGAGGTGATGATCGTGGGCCAGGACGCATCCGAGCTGACGGACTGGGCGGTGGGGTTCGAGCAGCTTTGGCGCGAGCGGCCGATGCCCCGGATCGGGATCCACCACGGCGTGACGCTGTACCGCGACGGGGACTACTACGGCCGCGACGTGAACCTCACCTCGCGGGTGGTGGCCCGCGCCCGGGGCGGCGAGGTACTGGTCACGGACTCGGTGATGGACTCGATCACCCAGAAGGACCATCTGCGGTTCGAGAACATCGGCCAGGTGAAGCTCAAGGGCTTCGACGAGCCGCGCCGTCTGTTCCGGGCGACCCTTAAGGAGTGAGCACGTGGAGGGCCCGCTCGCCTCGGCGCGCGAGAGCGGCCTGATCCGATCGGGCGAGCCGCTCCTGGTGATGCTGTCCGGGGGCGCCGACTCCATGTGCCTGCTGGACGTCGCCGTTCGTCTCGACGCCCAGGTCACCGCGCTTCACGTGGACCACGGACTGCGACCCGACAGCGCGGAGGACGCCGAGCTGTGCCGCCGCGCGTGCGAGGCCGCGGGTGTGCCGTTCACGGTGGAGCGCATCGAGCTGGAGACCGCTGCCGACGAGGTGTCCGGGAACCTCCAGGCCGAGGCGCGCGACCGCCGCTACGAGCTGGCCGAGGGCCACGCGGAGGGCGACTACGCCACCGCCCACACCGCCACGGACCAGGCCGAGACCGTGCTGTACCGGCTCGCCGTATCGCCAGGCCGGCGCGCGCTGCTCGGAATGCCGGCGCGGCGGGGTCGGCTGGTCCGCCCGCTGCTGCGAGCCACCCGTGCGGAGACCCGCGCCTACTGCGAGGAGCGCGGCCTCGAGTGGCGCGACGACCCGACCAACGAGGACCTTCGTTTCGCGCGCGCGCGCGTGAGGCACGAGGTGCTGGCGGCGCTCCGCGAGCTGAACCCCGCGGTGGAGGAGGCGATCGCGGAGACCAGCCTGCTGCTCCGCGACGAGGCCGAGGTGCTGGATCGTGCCGCTCGGGAGGTGGGGCCGGCGCCGTTCCTGCTCGACGAGCTGCGGCGCCTGCCGGCCGCGCTGGCTCGCCTGGCCCTCAGGTCGGCCGCGGAGGAGGCGGCGGGCCGGCCGGTGGCCCTCTCGCGCCGCGACGCCGACCGGATCCTCGCCACGAGCGGGGCCGGGACCTCGGTAGTGGAGCTCCCCGGCGGGGTGCGCGCCGTGGCGGAGTACGGCGCCCTGCGGTTCGAGGTCGGCTCGCCGGAGGCGCCTCCCGACCCCGCCGAGCTGGCGATCCCGGGCAGCGTGCGGTTCGGGCCGTGGCGGGTGGAAGCCGCGCTCGAGGCGGGCGACGACGCCCTCGACGCCGCCGCCCTCGGCCCGCGCGTGACGGTCCGTCCCTGGCGCCACGGCGACCGCATGCGCCCCGCAGGGCTCGGGGGCACGAAGACGCTCCAGGACCTGTTCACGGACCGCAAGGTCCCCCGCGCGGAGCGGGCCTCCTGGCCGGTGGTCACGGCGGGCGGCGAGATCGCGTGCGTGCCCGCGGTGGCCGTGGGCGAGCGCTTCCGGGCCGGATCAGGACCGGTGGTGGGGATCACCGCTCGCCGCACGCGCGGCGGCACACCGGCCGCTCACACCGGCCCCCTAGACTCGCGGGCGTGAGCGAGGCGCCAGCCGCGGCCGCCGATCCCGCCATCGGCGAGGTCATCGTCCAGGAGGAGGAGCTGTCGGCTCGCGTGCGCGAGCTCGGCAGGGAGATCACCGAGCACTACGCGGGCCGCGACCTGCTGCTGGTGGGCGTCCTGAAGGGCGCCGTCTTCTTCCTGTCGGACCTCATGCGCGCGATCGAGGCGCCCTGCGAGGTGGACTTCATGGCGGTCGCGTCCTACGGGTCCTCGACCGACTCGTCGGGCGTCGTGCGGATCCTCAAGGACCTGGACGCGTCGATCGAGGGCCGCCACGTGCTGATCGTGGAGGACATCGTCGATTCCGGCCTGACACTGTCCTACCTGCTCAGGACCATGCGGGCACGCGAGCCGGCGTCGATCGAGGTGTGCGCCCTCCTCACGAAGCCCGAGCGGAGGAAGTCGAACGTGGAGATCCGCTTCGTGGGCTTCGAGATACCGAACCGCTTCGTGATCGGCTACGGGCTGGATCACGGCGAGCGTTTCCGCCAGCTGCCGTACGTCGCTGTGCTCGCTGATCCCCTTTAGCTCGGGCCGCGAACAACCGAGAAAAAGCAGGAAGAAAGCGGGCCAAACCGCAGAATACCCCTGCTAGGCTGCCTCTGTTACGCCTGCGGGCGGGGCGGAGGCCCCGACCCTTCGAACACGAGGCCAAGTGAGCCGATTCTTCAAGAGCGCCGCCTTCCCGATCCTGATCGTGGTCGTGCTGGCGTTCTTCGCGCAGAAGCTGATCAGCCCCGGCGACCACACCAAGGCGCCGAACTACGGCCAGTTCATCTCGCAGGTCAACGCCGGTCAGGTCGAGTCCGCGACCCTCAACACCAAGGACAACACGATCGACTTCACGTCGACCGGCGCGGGCGGCAAGCCGCACAAGTTCACCACCGCCTACCCCGACAACACCGAGCAGAGCCTCACCACCCAGCTGCTCGCGCACCACGTATCGGTGGACGTCAAGGGGAAGGGCGGCAGCGGTTGGCTCTCGGTGCTCACGTACGTGCTGCCGTTCGTGATCTTCCTGGTCTTCTGGCTCTTCATCATCAACCAGATGCAGGGCGGCGGCTCGAAGGTCATGTCCTTCGGGAAGTCGCGCGCCAAGCGCATGTCGGTGGACTCGCCGAAGATCACCTTCCGCGACGTGGCCGGGGTGGACGAGGCGGTGGAGGAGCTCCACGAGATCAAGGAGTTCCTCGAGAACCCCAAGAAATTCCAGGCCCTGGGAGCGCGAATACCGAAGGGAGTGCTCCTCTATGGGCCGCCGGGCACGGGTAAGACCCTGCTCGCGCGCGCCGTGGCGGGCGAGGCCGGGGTTCCCTTCTTCTCGATCTCGGGCTCCGACTTCGTAGAGATGTTCGTGGGGGTCGGCGCCTCGCGCGTGCGCGACCTCTTCGAGCAGGCCAAGCAGAACTCACCCTGCATCATCTTCATGGACGAGATCGACGCCGTCGGCCGCCACCGCGGAGCGGGGCTCGGCGGAGGCCACGACGAGCGCGAGCAGACGCTCAACCAGCTGCTCGTCGAGATGGACGGCTTCGAGATGAAGGACAACATCATCCTGATCGCGGCCACCAACCGGCCGGACATCCTCGATCCCGCGCTGCTGCGTCCGGGCCGCTTCGACCGCCAGATCGTGGTCGACCGCCCCGACCGCAAGGGCCGCGCGCGCATCCTCGAGGTGCACACGCGCGGCAAGCCGCTGTCGCGCGAGATCAACCTCGACAACCTGGCTGGCCAGACCCCGGGCTTCACCGGCGCCGACCTCTCGAACCTGGTGAACGAGGCGGCCCTGCTCGCCGCGCGCCAGGGCAAGCGGGAGATCGATCACACGCACCTCGAGGAGGGGATCATGCGCGTGATCGCCGGGCCCGAGAAGAAGACCCGCGTGATGAGCGAGAAAGAGCGCAAGGTCACGGCCTTCCACGAGATGGGCCACGCGATCGTCGCCCACTTCCTCGAGAACACCGACCCGGTCCACAAGATCTCCGTGATCTCGCGCGGCCAGGCGCTCGGCTACACGATCTCGCTGCCGACCGAGGACAAGTTCCTCACCACCCGCGCGGAGCTGTCGGACACGATGGCAATGACGCTCGGCGGCCGGGCAGCCGAGGAGATCGTGTTCGGCGAGGTCACCACCGGCGCCTCCAACGACCTCGAGAAGGTCACCCAGACCGCCAAGCAGATGGTCATGCGGTTCGGGATGTCGGAGAAGCTCGGCCCGAGGGTCTTCGGCCACGACCACGGCCTACCGTTCCTGGGCCGCGAGTTCAGCTCCGAGCCGGACTACTCGGACGACGTCGCCCGCGAGATCGACGGCGAGATCCGGCGCATCGTGGAGGAGGCGCACAGGGCCGCCCGCGACATCCTGGGGCAGCACCGCGACGAGCTCGACCACACCGCCGAGATCCTTGTCCGCCGGGAGACCATCGAGCGCGAGGAGTTCATCCAGCTGCTCGACGGCAAGACCGAGGAGGAGGTCTTCGGACCCGACGAGCCCGTGGTCCCGCAGCCGGCGCCGCCAGGCCCGGAGGCCCCGCAGCGCCGTCCCGAGCGCGAGGCTCCGCGGCCGCTGCCGCGGCCCGGGCTTGCGGGTGGCGCGGCCGAGATGCGCGCCCACGGCGGCCCGCGCCGGCCCGACCTGACCTGACGGCACGCTCGCTATCCGCTGCGCGCGAGCAATCCTGCCTACGGGCCGCATAGCGGCCCCTACCCAGGACGGCTCTGTCTTTCGGCGTACCGTTTGCGCATGACTCCGGACCCTCCCGTCGTTATGGGCGTCCTCAACGTGACCCCTGACTCGTTCTCGGACGGCGGGCTGTACCTGGACGCGGAGGCCGCCGTCGCTCATGCGCAGGAGATGGCCGCCGAGGGCGCCGCGATCGTCGACGTCGGTGGCGAGTCGACCCGCCCCGGCGCCCAGCCGGTTCCGGAGCGCGAGGAGCTCGAGCGGGTCATCCCGGTGGTGGAGCGGATAGCGGTCGACGCCGAACCGACGGTCTCGATCGACACTCGCAAGCTGGCGGTGGCCGAGGCCGCGGTCCAGGCGGGCGCACGGATCGTGAACGACGTGTCCGCGTTCCGCTCCGATCCGGGGATGGCCGGACTCGTGGCCTCGGCGGGCGCCACCTGCTGCCTGATGCACATGCTCGGGGACGACCCGCAGACCATGCAGGACGACCCGCGCTACGAGGACGTGGTGTCGGAGGTCAAGGCGTTCCTCGAGGAGCGGCTCGCCTTCGCCGTATCCGAGGGCGTGCCGGAGGGGCACGTCTGGCTCGATCCCGGCATCGGGTTCGGCAAGACGCCCGAGCACAACCTCGAGCTGATCCGGCGCCTGGACGAGATCGTGGCCATCGGGCGGCCCGTGGTGATCGGGAGCTCGCGCAAGAGCTTCCTGGGCCGGATCACCGGGCGGACGGAGCGCGAGCGGGCCGCCGCGACGGTGGCCGCGAACGTCCTCGCCTACGAGCGCGGCGCCTCCATCTTCCGTGTCCATGACGTCTCCGAGGCGGTCGATTCCCTCAAGGTGGCCGCTGCTACGGTCGGCCGCACTCAATGGACGACGACCCCGAGCGCCTAGAGCCGGACGACGAGTCCGAGGAGGAGGAGCGCGGCGAATTGGGCGAGCCGTCCGTCCGCGTGGAGATCACCGGCCTCTCCCTGTACACGCACCACGGCGTGGAGGAGGCGGAGCGCGAGGTCGGTCAGCGGCTCGTGTTCGACCTCTCGTTCGAGCTGGGCGACTGCGACGCGACCGTCACCGACCGGCTGGAGGACACGATCGACTACGCCGACGTCTGCCAGCAGGTCGCGCTGGCGGCGCAGGAGCGCTCGTACAGGACGCTCGAGCGCCTGTGCTCGGCGGTGGCGGACCGGATGATCGACCGCTACGGCGCCGAGGCCGTGACCGTGCGTGCGTCGAAGCCCGAGCCGCCGATCGCCCTCCCGGTCGAGGAGGTCTCCGTGGAGGTGTGGAAGGAGGGCGGCTGACCGTCTCCGCTGGACTTGCCTTGAGTGTTGCGGGTGGGATAGGGTCGGCTCGACCCACGCCAGACAGGAGGGACTCGCCATGTTTTCCCGGCTTCGCTCGAGACTGACCTACGCGAACGTGGGGGTGACGATTGCGATCATCCTTGCCGCCGGCGGGCTCGCGGTCGCCGCGATCCCCGATAGCAAGGGCGTCATACACGCGTGTTACAAGACGAAGGGCGGGAGCCTGCGCGTGGTCGGCGGCACCAAGTGCAAGTCCGGCGAGAAGCCGCTCTCCTGGAACCAGAAGGGCAAGCAGGGGAACCCCGGGGCCCCGGCCACGAACCTCTGGGCGGTGGTCAACGGAGACACCGGAGCCATCGTCCGCAGCAAGGGCACGACCGGCTCGAGCAAGGACGCAACTCCCGATGGCAGCTACAAGATCACCTTCAACCGGAACGTGACGGCGTGCAGCGCGCAGGCGACGATCGGCACGGCGACCGCGGCGGATGGCGCACTCAACAACGACATCGATGCGTCGGTCGCCTACGTGATCGGGCAGCCGAAGCAGATCAACGTCCGGACGACGTTCAATGGGAGCTCGTCCGACCAGCCGTTCCACCTCGCAGTGTTCTGCTAGGCGGGAATCGACCCCAGGCCGGATGAAGGGCTATCTCGGCCTTGGGTCGAACGTCGGCGACCGCCTGGCCCACCTTCGCGCCGCGCGCGACTCGCTGGCCGCGCACGGGGTGGACGTGCTGCGCTCCTCGTCGGTGTACGAGACCGAGCCGCAGGGCGAGGTCCTCGACCAGCCGGACTTCCTCAACGCGTGCCTCGAGGTGGAGACGGACCTCGCGCCGGAGGACCTCCTCGACGCGTGCAAGGTGGTCGAGGTGGAGACCGGGCGCCTGATGGGGGGCCCCCGGCACGGTCCCCGGACCATCGACGTGGACGTGCTCCTGCTCGACGGCCTCGAGCACGAGTCGGAGCGGCTGCGGATCCCGCACGGCGACCTGCTCACGCGGAGGTTCGTCCTCGCGCCGCTCGTCGAGCTCGACCCGGACCTGGCGCTCCCCGACGGCACCCGGCTCGCGGACGCGCTCGCCGGACTCGAGGGCCAGCGGGTGGAGCGTGTAGGTTCGCTCTAGATGCTGCTCGCCATCGACGTCGGCAACACCCAGACCCACATCGGGATGTTCCGGGACGAGGAGCTGGCCGAGAACTGGCGCCTCGCGACAGTGCGCGAGACGACGGGTGACGAGCTCGCCACACTGCTCGTGAGCCTGCTCGAGCTGCGCGACCTACGCCTGCGCGACGTCGACGCGGTGATCCTGTCATCGGTCGTGCCGCAGCTGACGCCCGAGTACGAGCGGCTGGCGGAGCGCTACCTGCCGGGCCCGCTCACCGTGGTCGGCCCGGGGATGAAGACGGGGATGGCGATCAGGATCGAGCGGCCGCAGGAGCTCGGCACCGACCGCCTCTGCAACGCGGTGGCCGCGTACGAGAAGTGCGGCGGAGCCTGCGTGGTCGCGGACTTCGGCACGACCATCAACTTCGACGCCGTGTCCAGGGAGGGCGAGCTGCTGGGCGCCGCCATCGCCCCCGGCGTGGACATCTCCCTCGAGGCCCTGCATCAGCGCACGGCAAAGCTCCCCAAGGTCGACCTCGGCGCGCCGGAGTCGGCGATCGGGCGCGACACCGTCGCGGCGGTGCGCTCGGGCGTGGTCTACGGGTTCGCCGGGAGCGTCGACGGGATCGTCGGTCGCATCCGCGAGGAGCTGGGCGACGAGGCAACGGCGATCGCCACGGGCGGCCACGCGAGCGCGATCACGCCGTTCTGCGACCAGATCGACGAGGTGGATGACCTGCTCACGCTGACCGGCCTCCGGCTGATCTGGGAGCGAAACCAGGGCTGAGGCTCCTAACCTGAGCCCCGTGCGCTCGCTCACGGACTCCTGGAACCTGGGCGGTCACCGCATCCCGAACCGCGTGCTCCTGGCGCCCCTGGCGGGGATCGGCAACTGGTTCGTGCGCCTCCAGGCCAGGCGCCACGGGGCCGGTCTCGCCTTCAGCGAGATGGTGTCGAGCTTCGGTCTCAAGTACGGCGACCGCCGCACGCTGAGCGAGTTCCTGCGGATCCATCCCGACGAGCACCCGGTGGCGATCCAGCTGTTCGGCCACGACCCCGAGGTCATGGGCGTTGCGGCGGAGATCGCCGCCGAGCACGGGGCCGACCTGATCGACATCAATATGGGCTGCCCCGTCCGGAAGGTCTGCAAGACCGGCGCGGGCGCCTCGCTTCTCGACGACCCCGACCGCGCCGTCGCGCTCGCCCGCGCCGCCCGCGCCGGCAGCGGCCTGCCGGTCACGGTGAAGCTCCGCAGCGGCCAGCGCCCTGGCGAGCGCACAGGGCTCGAGCTGGCGCGCCGGCTCGTGCACGACGCCGGAGTGGCGGCCATCTCGATCCATCCCCGGCACGCGTCGCAGCAGCACAAGGGCGACCCGGACTACCAGCTTGCCGCCGAGCTGGTCGACTCGATCGGCGTGCCGGTGATCGTTTCCGGCGGGCTGAGCTCGGACGATCGCGCCATCGAGGCCTTCGAGCGCACCGGCGCGGACGCCGTGATGCTGGCGCGCGGCTCGCTCGGGAACCCCTGGCGCTTCGAGCGTCTGCTGGGCCTCCGCGACGGCGAGCCCGCGCGCGAGGAGGTCGTCCAGGAGCTCCGCTGGGTGATCGCGTGCGCGGAGGAGCACCTCGGCACCGAGCGTGCGGGCCGCTACCTGCGCAAGTTCTACCCCTGGTACGCCGAGACGCTCGGCCTTCGCCGCCGGGAGGGGGAGCCGCTCCTCACCGCACGCGACACGGCCGCGGCGGGGGCCTTCCTGGACGTTCTCCTGCAGCAGCCCGCGGCGCCGGTTCGCACCTGATCTGGGGGTTCGAAAGCCCCCGGATGCGGTATCGGCCGCTGCTACACTCACGCGCCTTTCAGTGGAGGGAAGGGCACTCGCATGGCCAAGGACATCATCCTCACACCGCAGGGTCTGAAAGAGCTAAAGGCGAAGATCGAGCATCTCCAGACCGAGCGCCGCAAGGAGGTTGCCGAGCGCATCAAGGAGGCGCGCGAGTTCGGCGACATCACGGAGAACTCCGAGTACGACGACGCCAAGAACGAGCAGGCCATGCTCGAGCGGCAGATCGCCGAGCTCGAGGACAAGCTGCGCGGCGCGCAGGTGATCGACGAGAAGGCGGTGACCAACGAGGTCGTCGCGGTCGGCGTCACCGTGCACGTGAAGGACCAGAAGACCGACAAGTCGGTCAAGTACAAGATCGTGGGCTCGGCGGAGGCCAACCCGGCGGAGAACAAGCTCTCGAACGAGTCCCCCGTCGGCAAGGCCCTCCTCGGCAAGAAGCGCGGCGAGCTGGTGTCCGTGCCGGTGCCGCGCGGGCCGGCCCGCAAGCTCAAGATCACCAAGATCGAGGCCAAGGGCTAGCCCCCTACCGGGACTAGCCCTAAAGCGCCCGCCGCCCCGCGTAGCATCCGCGCGGTGGCCGAGGACCGCACCGCGGAGGACAGGCGGGCCAAGCTCGCCCGCCTGCGCGCCGACGGTGTGGATCCCTATCCGCACTCGTTCCCGGGGGTGCAGCCGATCGCCGAGGTGCACGCCGCGCACGACGACCTGGAAGCCGGTGCGGAGACGGACGCCCGCTACCGCGTGGCCGGGCGCCTGTCCGCCCGGCGGGGGCACGGAAAGGCGGCCTTTCTCGACCTCGTCGACCGCTCCGGACGCATCCAGCTCCACGCGCGCGAGGACGTGATCGGTGCCGAGGCGTTCGAGCGGCTCACCTCGCTCGACCTGGGCGACCTGATCGGCGTCGACGGCGCGGCGTTCAAGTCGCGCCGCGGCGAGCTCTCGCTCCGTGTGGAGGACTTCACGCTGCTCGCCAAGTCCCTGCGCGCCCCGCCGGACAAGTTCCACGGGCTCGAGGACGTGGAGACGCGCTACCGCCACCGCGAGCTCGACCTGATCGCCAACGACGAGACCCGCGAGCTGTTCATCATGCGTTCGCGGGTGATCGCGGCGATCCGCCGCTTCCTGGACGAGCGCGGGTTCCTGGAGGTGGAGACCCCGGTCCTCCAGCCGCTGTACGGCGGCGCGCTGGCCCGCCCGTTCACGACCCACCACAACGCGCTCGACCGCGACCTCTTCCTGCGGATCGCCACCGAGCTCTATCTGAAGCGCCTGATCGTGGGCGGGCTCGAACGGGTCTACGAGCTGGGGAAGGACTTCCGCAACGAGGGCGTCTCGCAGAAGCACAACCCCGAGTTCACGATGCTCGAGTGGTACGAGGCCTACGCCGACTACGAGGACGCTGCGCGCCTGCTCGAGGAGCTCGTGTCCGAGGTGGCGGCGCAGGTGGGCTACGAGGGCGACCTGGACCTCACTGCCCCCTGGCGCCGCGTGACGCTGCGCGAGGCGATCCGCGAGGTCACCGGCGTGGACATCCTCGAGCGGCGCGGCGACCGCGACGCCCTGCACGTGGCCGCCGCCGGGCGCGGGTTCGAGCTGGATCCGGACGAGTCGTGGCCGAAGATGGTCGACTCGCTGCTGTCCAAGCACGTGGAGCCCACGCTGGAGAAACCGACCTTCGTCAAGGACTACCCGGTCGAGCTCTCGCCGTTCGCCAAGGCGCACCGCTCCGAGCCGGGACTGGTCGAGCGGTGGGAGTGCTTCGCCAGGGGCATCGAGATCGCCAATTCGTTCACGGAGCTGAACGACCCCGACGAGCAGCGCGCGCGCTTCGAGGACCAGCTCCGGCAGACGGCCGCCGGCGACGAGGAGACGCAGCCCTTCGACGAGGACTTCCTGCGCGCCCTCGAGCACGGGATGCCCCCGACCGGGGGAGCCGGGTTGGGGATCGACCGCTTGATGATGGTCCTCTCCGGGAGGACCTCGATCAGGGAGGTCGTGCTCTTCCCGGCGATGCGGACCTGACCGCACCCGGCGGGCGCTCGACCTGACCCCCTCCGCGACGCACAGCGTGACGAGTGTCACGGCGTCAACTCGCGCGGATTCGCGGGGCCTTCCGAGGGGTACCTAAACGCACGCAAATAGCGTGAAATGACCCGGCGGAAAGGGGGGTGCGTAGTACAGATCGAGCGGGTCTCCAGGCGGAAATTCGCAGGGGGCCCGTTGCTAGACTCAGCCATCTCCCGGGCGGTCGGAGCCAGGGATCTATTCAGGCTCGGCGAACTTGCCGATACCGAACAGGACCCAAGCCCCGAACCTTCCGGGGACCCCGACAGAAAGACCGCACCGTGTTCGAGCGCTTTACCGAACGGGCCCGCCAGGTGGTCGTCCTGGCCCAGGAGGAGGCCCGGATCCTCAAGCACAACTACATCGGCACCGAGCACATCCTGCTGGGACTCCTTCGCGAGGAGGAGGGCCTCGCAGCGCGCGTGCTCGAGTCGCTCGACATCACGGTGGAGCGCGTCCGCGCCCAGGTCGTCCGCATCGTCGGGTCCGGTGAGGAGGTCACCTCCGGCCAGATCCCGTTCACCCCGCGCGCCAAGAAGGTCCTCGAGCTCGCGCTGAGAGAGGCGCTCTCGCTGGGCCACAACTACATCGGCACCGAGCACATCCTGCTCGGCCTCGTGCGTGAGAACGAGGGCGTCGCGGCCCGCATCCTGCTCGACTTCGACGCCGACTCCGAGAAGATCCGCAACGAGGTCATCCGGATGCTCTCCGGGCCGGGCGGCAGGCGCCAGCAGGGCGCCGGCGCGGGCCAGCAGGGCGAGGGCAAGAAGTCGTCCAAGCTGCTCGACCAGTTCGGCCGCAACCTCACCCGCCTCGCCGCCGAGAGCAAGCTCGACCCTGTCGTCGGCCGGGAGACCGAGATCGAGCGGATCATGCAGATCCTCTCGCGGCGGACCAAGAACAACCCCGTGCTCATCGGGGAGCCCGGCGTGGGCAAGACCGCCGTGGTGGAGGGCCTGGCCCAGCGCATCACGCACGGTGAGGTGCCGGAGCTGCTCAAGAACAAGCAGATCTACACGCTCGACCTGGCCGCCCTGGTGGCGGGCTCGAAGTACCGCGGCGAGTTCGAGGAGCGCCTGAAGAAGGTGATGAAGGAGATCACCCAGCGCGGCGACATCATCCTTTTCATCGACGAGCTCCACAACCTCGTCGGCGCCGGCGCGGCCGAGGGCGCGATCGACGCAGCCTCGATCCTCAAGCCGGCGCTCGCCCGCGGCGAGCTGCAGACGATCGGCGCCACCACCCTCGACGAGTACCGCAAGTACCTCGAGCGCGACTCGGCGCTCGAGCGGCGCTTCCAGCAGATCCGGGTGGACCAGCCGACGATCGAGGAGACCGAGCAGATCCTGAAGGGGCTGCGCGAGCGCTACGAGCAGCATCACCGGGTGGAGATCTCGGACGAGGCCCTGCACGCGGCCGCCGAGCTCGCCGACCGCTACATCTCGGATCGCTTCCTGCCCGACAAGGCCATCGACCTCGTCGACGAGGCGGCCTCGCGCATGCGCATCAAGTCGATGACCGCGCCTCCGGTCTACCGCGACCTGGAGGAGGACATCGAGCGCACCCGCCGCGAGAAGGAGGCGGCGATCGAGGCGCAGGAGTTCGAGAAGGCGGCCAACCTCCGCGACCAGGAGCGGCAGCTGACCAACAAGAAGCGCCAGCTCGAGGAGCAGTGGCGCGCCGGCGAGTCCGGCGAGCGCCCCTCGATCGGCGAGGACGAGATCGCGGACATCGTCTCGATGTGGACGGGCATCCCGGTCTTCAAGCTCACCGAGGCCGAGACACAGAAGCTCATGCGGATGGAGGACGAGCTGCACAAGCGCGTCATCGGGCAGCAGCCCGCGATCGAGGCCGTGTCGAAGGCGATCCGGCGCTCGCGGGCCGGGCTCAAGGACCCCAAGCGTCCAACCGGTTCGTTCATCTTCCTCGGCCCTTCGGGTGTCGGCAAGACCGAGCTCGCCCGCACGCTCGCCGAGTTCCTGTTCGGCGACGAGGAGGCGATGGTCCGGATCGACATGTCGGAGTACATGGAGAAGCACTCCGTGTCGCGGCTGGTCGGCTCGCCGCCTGGCTACATCGGCTACGACGAGGGCGGCCAGCTCACAGAGGCCGTGCGGCGCAAGCCGTACTCCGTGCTGCTCCTCGACGAGATCGAGAAGGCGCATCCGGACGTCTTCAACATCCTGCTCCAGATCCTGGAGGACGGGCGGCTGACCGATGCGCAGGGTCGCACGGTGGACTTCCGCCACTCGATCGTGATCATGACCTCGAACATCGGGGCGGCGGAGATCGCCAAGAACACCGGCATCGGGTTCACGATCGGCGACGACACCGGCATCACCTACGACGACATGAAGAACCGGATCATGGGCGAGCTCAAGAAGCTCTTCCGTCCCGAGTTCCTCAACCGGATCGACGAGGTCATCGTCTTCCACAAGCTCACCCGCGACGAGATCAAGGAGATCGTCGAGCTGCTGCTGCGGCGGATCCGCGAGTCGATGGCGGAGCGCGAGCTGTCCCTCAACCTGTCCGACGACGCCAAGGATCTGCTCGTGGAGAAGGGTTGGGATCCGACGATGGGCGCGCGGCCGCTGCGGCGCGCCATCCAGCGCTACATCGAGGACCCGCTCGCCGACGAGGTGCTGCGCGCGGAGAACATGAAGCCTGGCTCCACCGTGGAGATCGACCGCGGCGAAGGGCCGGCGGACGGCGAGGATCCCGAGGTGAAGATCAGCATCAGCGCGCCGCCGGCGGGCAAGACGCGCGAACCGGTCGGCGTCGGGGCCAAGGGCGAGGCCGCCGAGGAAGGCGGCGACGGCCGCGGGCTGCCCGACGGCTCGGGCGGAGGCGACCTGCCGGATGAACCGGAGGTCCTGCCCGACGTGCCAGACGCCCCGCCCGCCGACGACGAGCCGGGCCCGCCCACCGAGCGCTAGCTCGCCGGCGTGACCGCGGCCAGCCTGCCCGCCGCCACTCGCATGGGGCGGGTTGACCTCACGGTCGCGGACGCGGACCGCGAGCGCAGGTTCTACCGCGAGGTGATCGGGCTGCCGGACGAGCTCGGGCTGGTCGGGTTCCACGGGGACCCCACGGCCCGGGCGCCCGACCCGCACGCGACGGGCCTGTTCCACATGGCGATACTGCTGCCAACGCGGCGTGACCTTGCCCTGTCGCTCGTGAGGCTCGGACGCGCCGGCTGGCCGCTGTCGGGGGCGTCGGACCACCTGGTGAGCGAGGCGCTCTACCTGAGCGACCCGGAGGGGAACGGGATCGAGATCTACCGCGACCGCCCACGCGAGCAGTGGCCGCGAGCGGGGGACGGGGTCCGGATCGACACCTTGCCGCTCGATCTCGAGGATGTGCTGCGCGAGCTCGACGGCGACCCGGGCGACCCGGGAGCGGTGCCCGCCGCGACGACGGTCGGGCACGTGCACCTGAAGGTGTCCGACATCGCCGCCTCGGAGGACTTCTATACGCGGGTGCTCGGCTTCGACGTGATGGCGCACATGCCGAGCGCATCGTTCGTGTCGGCCGGCGGCTACCACCATCACCTGGGGATGAACGTGTGGCACAGCCGCGGCGGGCCGATGCCGGCGCCCGGCGCGCTCGGGCTGCGTTCCTACGAGGTCGTGCTGCCGGAGGCGGGCGACGTGGAGGTCGCGCACGACCGCCTTGCCGCCACCGGCGTGAAGGTGGAGCGCTCGAACGGCTCGGTGGCGGCCACCGACCCGTCCGGGAACCGCTTTCTCCTGCGCGCCGCCTGAGCCGTACCCGCAGGACCGCGCACCCGGTGCGCGAACATGGAGAAGCTCGACCGGCGTGATGAGCCTCCGCCGGTCGAGCGTTTTCATCTTCGGCTCGGTGTCCGGTCGCGGCCAGCGAGCGGTCGCAAGTGCATCGTTTCGGGGGGCGAAGCTCGTCCGCCTGCTTGCTTACCGTTGACGCCATGGCCGCCAGGACCGTCCACGCTTGTACCGAATGCGGCCACGAGAGCACCGGCTGGCTCGGCCGCTGCCCCGGCTGCGGCGAGTGGAACACGCTCGTCGAGGAGCGGGCGCCCGAGGCGCGTCCGGGCCCGCGGCGCAGCACGCGGGCGGCTCGCCCGGTTCCGCTCGCCGACGTGACGGCGGCGCCGATCGAGCGGTTCGTAACCGGGATCGCGGAGCTCGACCGCGTGCTGGGCGGTGGGCTGGTTCCGGGCTCCCTGGTGCTGCTCGGCGGGTCACCCGGCATCGGGAAGTCCACGATCACCGCGAGCGGGCTGGGTCGCCTCGCTGCCGCCGGCCGTTCGGTCCTGTACGTGTCGGGCGAGGAATCGGCGGTCCAGGTCAAGCTTCGCGCCGAGCGGCTCGGTGCCGATGCGCTGCGGGTGCCGATCGTCGCCGAGACCGAGCTCGAGGTCGTGGAGGCCACGCTCGAGGCCGAGCGCCCCGACGTCTGCGTGATCGACTCAGTGCAGACGCTGCACGCTGGCGGCCTGTCGGGCGCAGCCGGCTCGGTGGGTCAGGTCCGCGAGGTGGCCGGACGCCTCGCGCGGATCGCCAAGGAGCGCGGCGTGGCCGTGGTGCTGGTGGGCCACGTGACCAAGGACGGCGCGCTGGCCGGGCCGCGGGTGCTGGAGCACCTCGTGGATTGCGTCCTTCAGTTCGAGGGCGACCGCGAGCGCACGTACAGGACGCTCCGCACTGTCAAGAACCGGTTCGGGTCCACGAACGAGGTCGGCGTGTTCGAGATGGCCGAGGACGGGCTGATCGAGGTGGTTGACGCGTCGGGGCGGTTCGTCGACGAGGCCAGCCGGGCGCCGGGCTCGGTCGTGCTCTGCGCGATGGAGGGGTCGCGGCCCCTGCTCGTCGAGGTGCAGGCACTCGTGGCGGAGAGCCCGCTGGAGGCGCCGCGGCGGGTGGCCAACGGGGTGGATCGCAACCGCCTCGCCCTCGTGCTTGCGGTGCTGGCCCGCCACGCCGGCCTCGGCCTTGGCTCGTGCGACGTGTTCGTGTCGGTTGCGGGCGGCGTGCGGGTCGACGAGCCCGGCGCCGACCTCGCCGTGGCGCTGGCACTCGCCTCGGCAGCGCGCGGCGTTGCGCTCGGCAGCGGTGAGCGGCCGCTGGCAGCGTTCGGCGAGGTCGGGCTCACCGGCGAGCTCCGCCACGCGCCGCACGCGGATCGCCGGTTGGCCGAGGCGGAAAAGTTCGGCCTGGACCGGGTGGTGGCGCCGTCGGATCGGGTCGGCACGTTGCGGGCCGCGCTTGCGGAGGCGCTGGGCGCGGATGGCGGCGATCAGCTCGCTGCGGCTGCCTGAGCGCCGGCCGCGCCGGAGGGGCACTAAAGGGGGCGGGACGGGCGTCCATCAGCTCACGCGGCCTCGCTCCGATCTCACGCCAAGGCCGCGGTCGCAATTCGCGAGCTTCCTCGGGACCTGGTCCACCTTGTGCATGTCATAGATGCATTAGGTGGACCACGTCGGGCGGCGGACCATTGACGCCCGCAAATTGCGGCCTCCGCCCGGGCCCTCCCTCTTACTTGCCCGGCCTGATCCGCCGCGGGCGGCTGGACACGCCGTGAGCTGACCGCCGCGCGCATCCACGACTCAGCCGCGATCGCGCTTTTCACGGAGAGAGCGGGCGAGTGTCGGGGGTGACCCCCCTCGGGACGACCGATGGCTCACCCCGTCCGGGCGATTGTGCGCTGCACCCGCCTCGGGATAGGACATTGGGCGATGCCGCGCCGCCGCCGCCAGCCCGACTCGTCAAACCTCCCCCGGCGTTGTCGCGCGACGGCGGCGGTGGCGGGCGTCGTGGGAGCGCTCATCCTGCTCGCGCCCGGTCACCCCTCCCGGGCGGCTGAGCCGTGCACCATCGCGTGGGACGGAGGCGCCGCGACCAAGCGCTGGCAGGACGATCCGAACTGGACCGGCGACCGCCAGCCCACCGACGGCGACACGGTGTGCATCGGGGCGGGCCGCGAGGTCGAGTTCGGTGGACTGCGCACCACGGTCGCCGCGGTGCGGGTCGATGGCTCGCTCACACTGCTGGCGAACGACCTCAGGATCGCCGGCCCCGCGGAGTCCGAGGTCACGGGTTCGTTCGCGGTCGCCGGCGCGCGCCTGCAACTCGACGGGGACCTGACCGCAGCCTCCTACAGCCACTCGAGCGGGATCGTGTTCGGCACCGGTGCAATCAGGACGCCCGACTTCCGCTGGACGGGAGGGAGCGAACACGGTTCCGGGCTGACGGAGGTCGTCCCCGGCGGTCCCGGCCTTGCGATGTCCGGCGGCAACCACACGCTCGACCAGACGCGGACGCTGAAGATCGACGCCGGCGCCGCCGGCACGTGGACGGCGGGCGACCTCGAGCTGAACGACCACGCGATCCTCGACAACCTCGGGGCGATCGAGATCCGCGGCGACCAGGACTTCGTTGGGTGCTGCGGGACCGCGCCTCAGGTCGTGAACGAGGCAGGGGCCACGATCCGCAAGACCGCGGGCGACGGCTCGACCAAGCTCACCTATCCCATGGCCAACGACGGGACCATCGACGTACAGACCGGGACGCTGTCGATCGAGGGCGGGAGCATTCCGGGCCGTTCTTCGTCCGGTGCGTTCGAGGTCCAGGACCGCGCGACCCTGCTGTTCCCCTCGGGACCGAACGCGCTTGGGTCGAGCTCCTCGATCGTCGCCCACGGGACCGGG
>Ga0209577_10001342_pt1 | contig 24379 bp, 25 predicted proteins | sample GraSoiAngelo_109_FD_185874 | JGI IMG/M metagenome (GOLD analysis project Ga0209577, IMG submission 185874) | Grasslands soil microbial communities from the Angelo Coastal Reserve, California, USA - 14_0903_12_20cm (SPAdes) (version 2) | ecosystem: Environmental > Terrestrial > Soil > Grasslands...
GGCGGGCCGATCCTGGAGCCGACCCTGGCGGACCTCGTGCTGGTCCCGATGAACCCCTTCGCCCTGACGGTGCGGCCGATCGTCCTCCGCCCTGGCGTGGAGGTCTGGGTCCGCCTGGCGGCCAACCCAGCCAGCGTCACCACCGACGGCTACCTGACCTGGTCCGCCGGCCCCGGCGACGAGCTGCACGTTCGTGCCTATCCCAAGCGGCTCAAGGTCGTCCGCTTCCGGGGCGCGGAGGAGTTCTACCGGCTGCTCCGGCAGAAGATCGGCTGGGGCGCGCCGCTGGTCCCCCGGCCCGCCGACGAAGCCGGCCGGTGCTGAAGTCCCTCCGGGTGCGGGACCTGGCGCTGATCGCCAGCGCCGAGGTCGGCTTCGGCCCCGGCCTGAACCTGCTCACCGGCGAGACCGGCAGCGGCAAGTCGCTGGTGGTCGATGCGCTGACCCTCAGCCTGGGCGCGCGGGCGAGCTCGGAGCAGGTCCGGCACGGCTCCGACCGCGCCCTGGTGGAGAGCGTCTTCGAGATCTCGGACGTGCCCGCCGCACGGGCCCTGCTCGAGGAGATGGGATTCGAGCCGGAGCCGGAGCTGGTCCTCAGCCGGGAGATCGGCGGGCGCGGCTCCTCGCGCCTGAACGGGCGCCCGGCGACTCCCGGCCAGCTGCGCCAGCTGGGCCGCCTGCTGGTCGACGTCCACGGGCAGCACGAGCACCAGTCGCTGCTGGACCCGGAGGCGCAGACGCGCCTGCTGGACGTGTTCGCGGGCGCCGAGCTGGCGCTGGCCGCGACGGTCACCGCCCACTCGGCCTGGCGGGAGGCCGCCGACGCCCTCGCCGACCTCGAGCGGGTCAAGGAGCGCGGCGTCCGCGAGCGGGAGTTCCTGGAGTGGCGCCTCAAGGAGCTGGAGAAGGCCGAGCTCCGGGCCGGCGAGGACGAGGAGCTGGCCGCCGAGCGGTCGGTCAGCCGGCATGCGGTGAGGCTCACCGAGCTGACCCAGGGCGCGCGCGAGGACCTCGCCGCCGCCGAGGGCCCGGCCCAAGCCGCGGCGCGGGTCAGGGCCGCCGCGGAGCTGGATCCCCGCCTGCTGGTGCTGGCCGAGCGCCTGGAGGGAGCCGGCGAAGAGCTCCGGGAGGTGACCGAGGAGCTCCGTCGCTACGGGGAGACGGTCGACGCGGACCCGGGGCGACTGGAGCAGGTGGAGTCGCGGCTGGCCTCCCTGGAGGAGGTCAAGAAGCGCTTTGGCGGCAGCCTCGAGGCAGCCATCGACGAGCGCGACCGGCTGCGCCTGGAGGTCGGGGCGGGCGAGGACCTGGAAGGCGCGCTGGCGGACGCCGGCCGCGAGGTCGCGGCCCGCCGGGCGACCCTGGAGGCGGTCGCCGGGGAGCTCACGCGGCTCCGGCGCCAGGGTGCCGAACGGATGAGCCGGGAGGTCAGCGCCGAGCTGGCGGGACTGCGCCTGGCCGGCGCCGTCTTCGAGGTCGGGCTGGAGGACCGGGCCGAGCTCGGGGCCAACGGCGCGGAGCTGGCCGTGATGCGCTTCTCCGCCAACCCCGGCGAGCCGCTGGGGCTGCTGGCTCGGGTCGCCTCCGGCGGCGAGCTGGCCCGGCTGATGCTCGCCATCAAGACCGTGGGCGCCGAGGCTGACAGCCTGCCCACGCTCGTCTTCGACGAGGTCGACGCCGGCATCGGCGGGGAGGCGGCCCTGCAGGTCGGCGTGCGCCTGGCCGCGCTCGGCGCGGGCAAGCAGGTGCTGGTGGTGACGCACCTGGCCCAGATCGCGGCCTACGGCGACCACCACCTGCTGGTCGAGAAGGCGGCGGGCCCGCAGGGCCGGAACCTGGTGGCGGTCAGGGAGATCGGCGACAGCGCCGGCCGCGCCGCCGAGCTGGCCCGGATGATGAGCGGCGGGGTCACCGAGAAGGCCCTGGCCCGCGCCCACGAGCTGCTCGAGGCGGCCAGGGGATGAGGTATGCGGTGCTGGGTGCGGGCGGTCTCGGTGGCTTGGTCGGTGGAGCGCTGGCACGGGCCGGTCACTCGGTCACCCTGGTCGTCCGCGACCCCGCGCACCCGGCGACCCTGCTGGTGGAGAGCGCGGTGCTCGGCAACTTCGAGGTCGCGGTTGCCGTCACCACGGTGCTGAAGGAACCGGTCGACGTGCTCTGGGCGACGACCAAGGCAACCCAGCTCGAGGGTGCCCTGGCCTCGGCGCCGGCGGCGCTGGTCGAGGGCACCGTGGTGCCGCTGCTCAACGGGATCGACCACGTCGAGCGGCTTCGCGAGGTCTACCGCGCGGTCACCCCCGGCACCATCCGCGTGGAGTCGGAGCGCGTCGCACCGGGGCTGATCCGGCAGCCCGGCCCGTTCATCGCGGTCGACCTCGCCGGTCCCCTGGCCACCGAGATCGCCGCCGAGCTGAGCGCTGCCGGAATCCAGGCCCGGGTCCGCGAGGACGAGACCTCGATGCTCTGGCAGAAGCTGCTGGTCCTGGCTCCGATGGCGCTGACGACGACCGCGACCCAGCGGTCGATCGGCGGCGTCCGGGACGACCCGCAGTGGCGGGCGAGGTCGCGCGCGCCGAAGGGGCGGTGCTGGACGTGGAGGCCAGCCGCGCCGCCATCCTCTCCATGCCCGACGGGATGCGCAGCTCGATGCAGAAGGACCGCGCCGCCGGCCGGCCGCTGGAGCTGGACGCGATCGCCGGCCCCATCCTCCGGGGGGGCCGCGAGCACGACCTCCCGACCCCGCACACCCAGGTCCTCTGCTCGCTGCTCGCCGAGTGAGCCGGGCCAGGCTCTTCAGCGGCCCCGAGGACCGCCGGATCAAGCGGGCGCTCTGCATCGTCGCCCACCCCGACGACATCGAGTTCTACTGCGCCGGCACAGTGCTCAAGCTGAGCGGCCGGGGCGTCGAGATAGCCTTCCTGCTCGCCACCTCGGGGGACAAGGGCAGCAAGGATCCCGAGCAGACCCCGGAGCAGCTGGCGGCGATCCGGGAAGCCGAGCAGGAGGCGGCGGCCCGCCTCCTCGGTGCCGGGGCGGTCGGCTTCCTCCGCCACCACGACGCGGAGCTGGTCGAGAGCCTGGAGCTGCGCGGGGAGTTCGTGGCCGCGATCCGCAGGACCCGGCCCGACCTGCTCCTCACCTTCGACCCGACGCCCGGCTACCGCTACCACCCGGACCACCGGGTGGTGGGCAGGGTCGCCCTCGACGCCGCCTGGCCGGTGGCCCGCGACCGGCTCAGCCTGCCCGCTCTGGGAGCGCCCCACGAGACGGCGGAGGCATGGTGCTTCGGCGGCCCTGCCCCGACTCTGGAGGTGGACGTGGCGGAGGTGCTCGACCGCAAGATCGAGGCGCGCCTGCAGCACCGCTCCCAGACCGGCAGCCCGGCGGCTTTGCGCCACCGCTGGCGGGCCATCGGCGGGATGGAGAGGTTCCACCAGGTGGACCTGCGGTAGCTGCGGACCGGCGCCCATCAACACCCCCCACCAAAAATTCGTCAGACCCGGATCTTGGCACCCTGCTTCGCCGCCAGAGCCTCGACATCAACTCCCGACCCGTCCAGCCGGAACACGTACGGCCCCACCCGACCCGCCAGCGCGGTCGTGCTCCCGCTCCGGCCCTCGGCGCAATCGTCGAGGCCCAGGTGGGGCGGGCAGTCCGAGTGCAGGTCGGCGGCCTGGTCGAAGAACGCCAGTCGCGCCCCGTCGACCTTGGTCAGCAGGAGCAGGGACTCCGTGACCTGCGCCGGGCCGCCGACCCAGCTTCGGCCCGCCTCGTCGACCCAGCCCCAGGCGCGGTAGCGGACCAGCGCCAGCGGCTGGTTCTGCTGCTCCTCGGCCGCCTGGGTGAGGCCCAGGTGGTCGCGGCCGCCGCCGCGGGCGAGGCCCACCTCCCCGTCGCTGAGGATGTCGTCCACCGGCGCCCGGACCGTCAGCTGGACCGGAGGCGAGCTCCGCGTGCCCGCGCCGGGCGACGGCGAGGGAGTCGCCGCCGGGCCGGTGCACCCCGCCAGGACCGCGCCCGCCAGCAGCGCCAGGAACGCCCTTCGCACCCGGCTATCATGTCGGGCGAATGTCGGAGCCTGAGGGTCCAGCGCGCCTGCAGGTCGCCACGCCGGTCTTCGAGGGGCCGCTCGAGCTGCTGCTGGCGCTGGCCGAGCGGGAGGACGTCGACCTCCTGCAGGTGCCCCTGGCCGTCCTCACCGACGGCTACCTCAGCTCCATCGCCCAGGACCCGGCTCCTGACCCGGCCGAGATGTCCGACTTCCTCTGGATGCTCTCCCGGCTGCTGCTGCTGAAGTCGATCCGTCTCCTCCCCGGCGAGGAGCCGGGCGAGGAGGAGCTCGAGCTGCTCGGCTGGGAGGAGGACGTCCGGCGGCGGCTGGAGGAGTACCGCCAGTACAAGGAGGTCGCCCGCGAGCTGATGGAGCGGGCGGGCGCCGAGACGCCCGCCTTCCCCTCACCGGCGCGGCTGGTCGAGGTCGAGGGCCAGGAGGCGCCGCTCGAGGTGGGCATCCTGGTCAACGCCTTCAAGGACCTCCTCGGCCGGCTGCCGCCGCGACCGGTGACGGTGACCGGTCGGGCCTGGACGACCGAGCAGAAGGTCGAAGCCCTCACCGGCCGCCTCCTCCGCGGGCCGGTCGAGCTGATCGAGCTGATCCTGGAGAGCGAGGACCGCCTGGAGGCGGTCGTCACCTTCGTCGCGCTGCTGGAGCTGCTCCGCCAGGGCCGGGTATCAGTCCGTCAGAAGGAGAGCTTCGGCCAGATCGTGGTCAGCTGGAAGCACGCGGCGTGAGCAGCGCGCTCTCGCAGGCGCTGGAGGCGATCCTCTTCAGCTCCAACCGGCCGCTCAAGGTGCGCGAGCTGCAGCAGGCGACCGAGGCCGGCGCCAAGGAGGTGGAGGCGGCGCTGGCCGACCTGCGGGACGCCCTGGCCGGGCGGGGCCTGATGCTGCAGCGCCACGGCGACCAGCTGCAGCTGGTGACGCGGCCCGAGGTCGCCGCCTACGTGCGCCGGGCGCTGCGGCCCGAGGTCACCGGAAAGCTCAGCTCGGCGGCCTACGAGACCCTGGCCATCGTGGCCTACCAGCAGCCCGTGCCCCGCTCGCGGATCGAGGAGATCCGCGGCGTCAACTGCGACAGCGTGCTGGCCAACCTGGAGCTTCGCAACCTGGTCGTGGAGGTGGGGCGCGGGTCCGGGCCCGGCCAGCCCAAGCTCTACGGCACCACCATGCGCTTCCTGCAGGTCCTCGGCCTGTCCAGCCTCGACGACCTGCCGCCCCCCGGCGTAGCCGCCGAAACGGCTTGAGCGAGCGGCTCAACCGTTACCTGGCCCGGAGCGGCGTGGCCTCCCGGAGGGCGGCCGACGCCCTGATCGCCTCCGGCGCCGTCCTCGTCAACGGCCGGCGCCCTCCGCCCCAGGGGATGCTGATCGAGCCCGGCCAGGACGACGTCAAGGTCGGAGGGCGAAGCGTGGTTCCGCCGCTCCGGCACAGCTACCTGGCGCTCAACAAGCCGGAGGGGTACGTCACCACGGCGGCCGACCCCGGCTCCCGCCCGACCGTGCTGACCCTGGTCCCCTCCGAGACCCGCGTCTTCCCGGTCGGCCGCCTGGACATGGACAGCCGGGGACTGCTCCTGCTCACCGACGACGGCGAGCTGGCCAACCGCCTGGCTCATCCCCGGCAGCACGTGCCCAAGGAGTACCTGGCGCTGGTCGACGGCATCCCCAACGAGGCGGACCTGCGCCGGCTGCGGACCGGGATCGACCTCGAGGAAGGCCGGACCGCACCCGCCGAGGTGGAGCTGGTCAGCACCGTCCGCGGCCGCACGCAGCTGCGGGTGGTGATCCGCGAGGGTCGCAACCGCCAGGTCCGGCGGATGCTGGACGCGGTCGGGCACCCGGTCCGCGACCTCCAGCGCACAGCCTTCGGCCCGCTCCGGCTGGGCCGCCTCAAGGAGGGCGACTGGCGGCGGCTCCGACCGCCGGAGGTGGCGTCTCTGCGGCGGGCGGCGGGCCTGTGACGCGGCCCCTCGTCGTGGCCGTCGACGGACCGGCCGGCGCCGGCAAGTCCGCCGTCAGCAGGCGGGTGGCCGAGGCGCTGGGCGTGCCCTTCGTCGACAGCGGGATGTTCTACCGGGCGGTGGCCTGGCTGGCGCTGGAGGAGGGCGTGGCGTCGGACGACGTCGAGCGGCTGGTCGAGCTCGTGCCGCGCCTCCGGGTCGAAGCTGAAAGGGTCTTCTCCCAGGATCGGGACCTGACCGCCGACATCCACCGGCCGGAGATCAACGACAACCTCTCGGCGATCTCCCAGGTGGCGGCGGTCCGGGACGCGATCAACCAGCGGCAGCGGCGCCTGGCGGACCAGGGCGTGGTGATGGCCGGCCGGGACATCGGCACCGTGGTCTTCCCGGAGACGCCGAACAAGTTCTTCCTGACCGCCAGCCTCGGCGAACGGGTCCGGCGGCGCCTGGCGCAAAAGCTGCGGCGCGGTGAGCAGGCCGACGCGGGTGAGATGGAGCGCGAGATCGCCGGCCGGGATGTCGCCGACTCGACCCGGCTGGTGGCGCCGCTGCGGCCCGCGCCGGACGCGGTCCTGATCGACACCGACGGCGTGGACGTAGACCAGGTCGTACGCCGGATCCTGGAGCAGGTGAAGCGGTGATCTACGCCGCCATGCGGCTCCTGATGCGGTCGCTGGTACACGTCGTCCTGGCCGGCCTCTTCACGCTGGTGGGCCGGGAGAAGGTCCCCCGGAGCGGGCCGCTGCTGGTCTGCAGCAACCACGTCTCGACCCTCGACCCGCCGCTGCTCCCGGCCTTCCTCCCGCGCGGCGACAGCTGGAGCATGGCCAAGGCCGAGTACTTCGAGAACCCCGTCGTGAAGCTGATCTTCAGGCTCTACCACGCCTTCCCGGTGATCCGTCACAGCGCCGACCGCGCCGCTCTGAGGCGGGCGATCTCGATCGTCCGTGAGGGCCACGCGCTGATCCTCTACCCGGAGGGCACGCGGATCGTCAGCGGCGGCCTGCACCGGCCGGAGCCGGGCGCCGGCTTCTTGGCCACCCTGACCGGGGCGCCGATCGTACCCGTCGCCGTCTCAGGCAGCCGGGAGGTCCTGGGCAAGGGCTTCAGGTTCCCCCGCCGGGCGCCCGTGCGCCTGGAGTTCGGCGAGCCCTTCCGGATCCCGGCCAGGCTGGCGAACGGAGGCCGCGTCGAGCACGAGGACGCGGCCGCGGCGATCATGCTCGCCATCGCCGAGCTGCTGCCGGAGGACCTTCGCGGCGAGTTCTCCGACCTGGACGCGTGGCGCAAAAAGGTCGGCGGCTTGCGTCAGCGTGTAGGCGGCTCCTTGTAGCCCCACCAGCGGCCGATCGGCCGGAAGCCCATGAACTCCAGGATCGGCCGCGACGCCGGCCGGGCGTTGGTGATCAGGAAGGGGGCGCCGGCCTCGTGGGCCAGGCGCGCCCGCTCGGCGACGAGGGCGCGGTAGACCCCTCGGTGCCGGAACTTGGGCAGGACGCTGCCGCCGCTCAGCGAGGCCCCATCGTGCTCGACGGAAAGGCCGCCGCCGCCGGCCGGCTCGCCGAAGACGAAGGCCGTGACCAGGAACTGGCCCGGAACCCGGACGCTGTTGTAGCGAGTTCGAAGGTCCCCTTCGGGGACGGGCCTGTCGACGTCTCGGAAACCGGCCGCCACCGTAGCGTGGTGGGTGCGAAAGGCATCCACGTCGGCCATCCCGTCCGCCAGCTCCAGGCCGGGCACCGGCGGCTCCTCCACCTCGGAGAGCAGCTCCATGATGGTGACCTCCGCGTCCAGCTTGAGGCCCTTCGCAAGCAGGACCGGTGCCAGCTCCGCCTGGTTCCACTCGTCCAGGCGCCAGTCGAGGCCGGTGCCGTGGCGGTGGCCCAGGTCGCGGACCTCGTCGATGAGGGAGGGCAGCCGCTCCGCCGAGCAGGAGACGCGGCGGACGCCGTTCGGCCCGGCCCCGGGCCAGCCGGGACGGAACTCGATGACGCGCTCGTCGGTGCTGTCGAGGACGCTGCCCGGGACGTCCCGAAGCATGGACTCGAGCGCGTACTTGAGGGCGGCGCTGCTCGTTCTAGTGCGCGGGCGGCTGGGCCCAGTCGTCGTCGATGAGGCCGCCGAGCGCCGGGTTGAAGCAGGCGTCGTAGGCCTCCTTCAGCGATTGCGGGGTCAGCTTGGGCTGCTCCTCGCGGTAGGCGGCGAGGTCGACCAGGCGGGCGACCAGGGAGCGCGGGTGCGAGCCCCGGAGCGGCTTTTTGCCGTAGAGCTGGAGAAGGTAGGGCACCGCCCGCTCGTCGAAGACCACCCCGTTCTTCTCGCACTCGTACTTGAGGATGCGCGAGTAGGCCTCCGGGGTCGGGTTGCCGACCCCGATCTTGTAAGCCATCCGGCGCAGGAAGGCCTCGTCGACCAGGGAGGAGGGGGAGAGGTTGGTCGAGAAGACGACCTGGCAGAGGAAGGGCACCTGGATCTTGCGGCCCGAGGCCGAGAGGTCCTGGTAGTCGTACTTCTTCTCCATGGGGACGATGAAGCGGTTCAGGAGCCGCATCGGCGGGACCTCCTGGCGGCCGAAGTCGTCGATCACGAAGACGCCCGCGTTGGCCTTCATCTGCAGCGGCGCCTCGTAGTAGCGGTTCTGGGGGTCATAACTGAGGTCCAGCTGCGCCATCTGCAGCTCGCCGCCGGCGGTCACCACCGGTCGCTCGACGCGCAGCAGCCGCTTGTCCTCGGGCTGCTCGCCGTCCGCGGTCTTGTGGTAGACGGGGTCGATCAGCCGGATGATCTCCTCGCCGACCGCGATCGCGTGCGGGATCTCGATCGGCGCTCCCATCAGCAGCGCCATCCGCTCGGTGATCGTCGACTTGCCGTTTCCCGGCGCTCCAAAGATGAACAGGGAGGAGCGCGAGACCATCGCGCCGCCGATGCAGTCGATGATGTGCTGCTCGAGCTCGAGCTCGCCGAGCGCCTCTTTCAGCATGGCGTCGGTGATCTTGGCGTTGGTCGTCACCTGCGACCTGGCCAGGTCCACGTAGTCGTCGTAGGCGATCGGGCAGGGGCCCAGGTAGCGGGTCTGCACGGCGGACATCTCGGCGGCGCGCTGGCGGCCCGCCGAGCTGACCTCGAAGGCCGTCCGCTGGTCGATGCTGAGGCCGTCCAGGCCGGTCTCGCTGGAGAAGCCGGGGGAGCTCATCAGCTGGGCCTTCTCGAACTCGGTGATCAGCGGCTTGAAGGTCTCGAAGGGCAGGCCCAGCCGTTTCTCGAGGGCGGCGCCGCTCATGCGGTCGGAGAAGGCCAGGGTGCGGAGGACGAGGCTGGAGATGAGGTCGCGTTTCAGGTTCAGGTCGTCAAGCGACTTCGGCTTGCTCAGGGTTCCGGCCTGCATGGCACCGGGAACTATAGCGCCGCCACCCTTCAAAGTAGAATCCGCGCGGAACTCCTCAAACCACCTTGCCCGAATACGTCGCGCTCGACCTCGAAACGACCGGACTCGACCCCCACCACGACCGCGTCATCGAGGTCGGGGCGGTCGCCTTCACGCCGGACCGCGTCCTGGGCCGCCTGGAGCGCCTGGTCGACCCCGGCCGCTCGGTGCCGGAGGCGGTCGTCCGGCTCACCGGGATCGACCCCGCCACCCTTCGTGGCGCGGGCGGCCAGGGTCCGGTCCTGGCCGAGCTCGGCGAGCTCCTGCGGGGCCGGGAGGCGATCGGCCACGGCGCCGGGCTGGACCTCGAGTTCCTGGCCTCGGCCGGGATCTGGCCGGTCGGGACCGAGATCCTAGACACCCTTCTGATCGCCCGGATCCTGCTCCCCGGCTCGCCCAGCCACAGCCTCTCCGCCCTGGCGGTCGAGCTCGGCCTCGAGCAGCCCCGGCCGCACCGCGCGCTGGACGACGCGGACGCCACCCGGCAGCTCTTCCTCCGGCTCCGCGAGCTGGCGGCCGGGCTCGACGAGGGCTTGAAGGACTCGATGCTGGCGCTGGTCGCGCCCTACGGCTGGCCGCTCGCCCGCTTCTTCGCCGAGGCGCTGACGGCAGCCGTCCCGGCAGCCGGGCCCCGCCTCCGCAGCGACCGGCGCCCGCCCGCCGCCGCCCGGCGCGAGGCGGTCGCCTGGGACCCCGAATGGCTTGCCGGTCTGCTGCTCCCGGAAGGCCCGCTGGCGGCCGCCTTCCCGGAGTACGAGCACCGGGAGTCGCAGCTGCAGATGCTGCTGGCGGTCGCTCAGATCCTGGACCGCGGCGGGCAGCTGGTGGTCGAAGCCGGGACCGGAACCGGCAAGGGCATCGCCTACCTCATCCCGGCGCTGGGCCGGGCCCGCGCCCGGGGCGAGAAGGTGATCGTCTCGACGGCGACGCACACGCTCCAGGAGCAGCTGCTCTCCAAGGACCTGCCCTTCTTGAAGGAGTGGCTCCCCTGGGACTTCGAGGCCGTGCTCCTGAAGGGCCGCTCCAACTACCTGTCCTTGAGGCGCTGGCGCCGCTACCTGGCCGAGCCCTGCAACGACTCCGAGGAGCTGCGCTTCAAGCTCAAGGTCCTGCGCTGGCTCAATGAGACCGACAGCGGCGACCGCTCTGAGCTTCGCCTGCAGGGCAAAGAGGAGGTGTTCTGGGCCCGGGTCGCCTCCGACCCGATGGACTGCGTGGGCGTCTTCTGCACGGCCGAGGACTGCTACGTGCATCGGGCCCGCGCGGAAGCCGAGAAGGCCGACCTGGTGGTCGTCAACCACGCTCTGCTCCTGGCCGACGCCGCCCAGGGCGGCGGCGTGCTGCCCGACTTCCAGCACCTGGTCGTCGACGAGGCGCATCACCTGGAGGACGCCGCGACCCAGGGCCTGCGCCGGGAGGCCGAGGGCTCGGCGCTGGGCGCGCTGCTGGAGCGGCTGGCCACGCTGATGGGGACGGTGGCGGCGCAGCCGCGGCTGGGGGCGACCCACGACCTCGCCGGCTCCCAGCCGGTCGCCCAGGACGCGCTCAAGCGCGCCGGCGACCTCTTCGAGCACGCCGCCGAGTTCGTCCGCGGGCTACTGCCCGACGCCGGCCGGCGCGACGAGGCGGTCAGGCTCGGCCCGGTCGTCCGCCAGGCCGCGGGCTGGCCGCACCTGGCCGGGCTCGCCTCTGACGCGGTCACCGCCCTGGCCGGGCTGGACGCGATGCTCAGGCGCGCCGTCTCCAGCGGCCGGGACTGGCTGGGCGGCGAGGAGCCCGACGCCGACCTCCGGGAGCTGGAGATCATCCGCAGCCGCGTGGCGGAATCCCGGGAGCTGCTCCGGGAGGCGCTGCTGGAGCCCGACCCGAACCAGGTCTACTGGTTCTCGCTGATGGCCAAGACGTCGGACGCCGTGCTCCGCGCCGCCCCGCTCAACGTCGGCAGCCTGCTCCGGGAGCAGGTCTTCGCACCGCGCGACACCGTCGTCTTCACCTCGGCCTCCCTGGCCGTGGCGGGCAGCTTCGACTACTTCCGGCAGCGGGTCGGCCTCGACCGCGAGCCGGAGATGCTGATCCTGGAGTCGCCCTTCGACTACTTGAACCAGGCGCTGGTCTGCCTGCCCGCCGGCCTCCCCGACCCGCAGTCCGACGACTTCGGCGAGATGGTGGTCCGGGTGATCGCCGACATCGCCGGCAGGATCGGCGGCCGGACGCTGGCCCTCTTCACCTCCCACCGCCAGCTTCGCGACACCTATTTCGTGCTCAAGCAGCGCCACGACCTGGACGACATCCTGATCCTCGGCCAGGGGCTGGACGGCCAGCGCCGCCAGGTCCTGAAATCGTTCGAGGAGAGCGACCGGGCCCTGCTGCTGGGGACGGCGAGCTTCTGGGAGGGGATCGACGTCCCCGGCGACCGCCTTTCCTGCGTGGTGATGGTCCGGCTGCCCTTCCCGGTCCCGACCGAGCCCGTCTTCGCCGCCCGGGCGGAGCAGGTGGCGGATTCCTTCGCCCTCTACGCGCTGCCGATGGCGGCGCTGAAGCTGAAGCAGGGGTTCGGCCGCCTGATCCGGCGCAGCACCGACCGGGGCGCTGTCGTGATCCTCGACAACCGCGTCTCCAACCGCGACTACGGCCGCGCCTTCATCGAGGTGCTGCCCCGGGCGGCGATGTACACCGGCTCGGTGCTGGGGGTGGGGGAGAGAATCGAGGCGTGGCTCGCCGAATCGTCGCCTTCTCGGTACTGATCCTCCTCGCCGGCGCGGCCTTCATCGCCGTCTACGGGATCTTCGCGCCGGTGAAGGGGGTGTCGCCCGGCTGCAACGTCTTCACGGGCACCGACGTCGTTTCCATCGGCCCCTCCTTCAAGGGCTGCGCGCGGGGCTACTACCGCGCCGGCGGCGAGATCGCCGAGACGCCCGACTCCAGCGCCTACGGGCTGACCATGGACCTCGGCAGCCTGCGCTGCGACTACCATCCCGACCAGTTCATCGTGGTCCGCAGCCACGCCGGCACGGACGAGGAGAACCGGCTCCTGCTGGCCGTCGAAGCCTGCGGGTGAGCACGCTTTTCGTCGTCGGCACGCCGATCGGCAACCTCGAAGACGTGACGCGCCGCGCCGAGCGCGTGCTGGGCGAGGTCTCGGCGATCGCGGCCGAGGACACGCGCGTCACCGCCCGCCTGCTGGCACGTCTCGGGGTCCGCAAGCCCCTGCTCAGCTACCGGGCCCCGGTCGAGAGGCGGGGCCTGCCCGCAGTGCTGCGGGCGCTGGAGGAGGGCGACGTGGCGCTGGTGACGGACGCCGGCACGCCCGGCGTCAACGACCCCGGCCAGCGCCTGGTCGCCGCCGCCCTGGCCGCGGGCCACGAGGTGGTCCCGGTGCCAGGCCCGAGCGCGGTCGCGACCGCCCTCTCGGTGAGCGGCTTCAGCGGCGACGGGTTCGTCTTCGTGGGCTACCTGCCCCGCAGGCCGGGCGAGCTGCGCCGGCTGTTCGCGTCGCTGGAGTCCGAGCGGCGGCCGGCCGTCGCCTTCGAATCGCCCTACCGGGTCCTGAAGTCGCTGGCGATCCTGGCCGAGGTCCTGCCCGACCGTCCCCTGGCCGTCGGCCGGGAGCTGACCAAGCTCCACGAGGAGGTGCTCCGCGGGACCGCGGCCGAGGTCCTGGAGGCCATGGCCGGGAAGGCCCGGGGAGAGTTCACGCTGGTGATCGCCGGATGCCCTTCGTAGATACACATTTGCACTTGGAGGAGCTGGACGATCCCGAAGGGGCGGTCGCGGAGGCGGTGGTCGCCGGTGTGACGCGGATGATCGCGATGGGCACCGACCTCGCCACCAGCCGGGCCGCGATCGGCTTCGCCGAGAGGCTCCCGGCCGTCTACGCCGCCGCCGGCCACCACGCCCTCAACTCGACTGACCCCGACCTGGCCGCCTTCCGGGAGCTGTTGTCGCGACCCCGGGTGGTCGCGGTCGGCGAGGTCGGCCTCGACGGCAGCCCCGACCCCGGGTACCCGCAGCTGGAGCGCCAGCTGGGCTGGTTCGGCTCCATGTGCGACCTGGCGCTCGAAGCCGGACTGCCGGTCTGCGTCCACGTCCGGCAGTCGGAGGAGCTCGTCTACCGGGCGTTGAAGGCGCGGCCCGGGCTGACCGGGGTCATGCACTACTTCGCCCTCGACCAGGCGTGGGCGGAGCGCTTCCTGGCGCTCGGCCTCCACCTCTCCTTCGCCGGGCTGGTGACGCGGGCGACCAGGGGCGAGCTGCGCGAGGTGGCCCGCCGCTGCCCGGCCGACCGGCTTCTTCTCGAGACCGACTCGCCGTTCGGCCAGCCGGCCGCCCGCAAGCGAGAGCGCCAGAACCGGCCCGCCTTCCTGGTGGATACCGCCAGGGTCGTCGCCGAGCTGCGCGGCACCTCGCTGGAGCAGCTCGCCGAGCTCGAGACACGCAACGCCACCGCCCTTTTTGCGCGGCTTCGGTGACCCGCGAGCTGGACCCGGCCGACCTCGAGACGCTGCGGGCGCTCTTCGCCCGACACCGGTTCCGGCCCGCCCACCGCCTCGGCCAGAACTTCCTGGTGGACCCGGCCCTCCGCGACCGGGTCGCCGAGGAGGTGGGTGCCGAGGGGACGGAGGTCCTCGAGGTCGGCGCCGGGCCCGGGGCCCTCACCGTCGCCCTGGCTCGGCTGGCGGCCCGTGTCATCGCGGTCGAGATCGACCGCCGGCTGGTCGGCGTTCTCCGCGAGGTCGTCGCTGGAATCCGGAACGTCGAAGTCCGCGACGGCGACGTCCTGAAGCTGTCGCTGCCGGCTTCGCCGGTGGTCGCCGGCAACATCCCCTACTACCTGACGGGCGCCCTGCTGCCCCGGCTGCTCGACCGTCCCGACCGGCCGGGCCGGGTGGGGCTGGTCGTGCAGAAGGAGGTCGCGGAGCGCTGGACGGCGCCCGGCGACTGGAGCCTGGCCACGCTCTCGGTCCAGGTCTTCGCGATCCCGGAGCTGCGCTTCCTGCTGCCGAGCGCCGCCTTCTGGCCCGAGCCCGCTGTCGATTCGGCGCTGGTCGTGATGGAAGTGCGGCCCCAGCCGGCGGTTCTGGTCACCAGCCTGGAGGGGTTCTTTCGTTTCGCTGAGCGGGTGTTCCAGTTCCGGCGCAAACAGCTGGGCGGGATCCTGGCCCGGCTGGGCGCGGCCGAGGCTCCGGGCCGGGCCGGCATCGATCCCAGCCGCCGGCCGCAGACGCTGGCGCTGGCCGAGTGGGAGGCGCTCTACCGGGCTTTCGAGGAGGCCCATTTAAAGTGAGAGAGCAGATGGAGACCCTGACCGGCCTCGAAGGCGGACAAGGGTTTCGATACGTCCTCGCCCGGACCGACTTCCGGTTGGTCTGGTTCGCCCAGCTGGCCGGCCAATCGGCGGACAAGTTCGTGATGTTCTCGCTGATCATCCTCGCCTACGGGCTCCACGCCTCCAGCTTCCAGGTGGCCGTGACGCTGCTGGCCTACACGCTCCCCGCGCTCTTCCTGCCGGCCTTCGCCGGCGTCTACGCCGACCGCCACAACCGCAAGACGACGATGGTCTGGACCAACCTCGGCCGCGCCGCGATGGTGACCCTGATCCCACTCTCGTCCCTGCTGCCGGGCCTGCGCAACGACCTCTTCCACCTGCTCCTGATCACCTTCGCCTTCAGCGCGCTGGGCCAGTTCTTCAGCCCCGCCGAAGCGGCCGCGATCCCGACCCTGCTGCCCCGCCGCGCCCTGCTCACGGCCAACTCGCTGGTGCTCGTCTCGATGGTGCTGACCCTGCTCCTGGGCGGCGCGCTGGCCCCCGTCTTCTCGCGCATCGACACCTACCTGCCCTACTGGATCGCGGCCGTCCTCTTCGCTGTCGGCGGCGGCCTGATCGCCCTCGCGACGATCCCCAAGAACAAGCCGCGGCTCGACCAGACCAGCCGCTCCAACTTCCAACAGCTGGTCACGGAGGTGCGGGAAGCGCTCGACTTCCTGCGCGCCTCGCCGGTCCTGCTCGCGTCCTTCGCGCAGCTTTCACTGACGGTGCTGGTGCTCTTCATGATGTTCACCCTCGCACCGGCGTACGTGAAGACGGTGATCGGCATCCAGCCCCAGGACAGCTACACGATCCTGCTGCCGGCCACCATCGGCGCCATCATCAGCGCGGCCCTGGTGGGGCAGTTCGGCCGCCGCTTCCGGCGCTCGCAGCTGCTGTTGATCGGCCTGCTGGCCACCGGCGCCACGCTGATCGTGCTGGCGAGCGTGCCCTTCGGGATGCGCCACGTGCCGGGCCTGGCGGGCCTCACGCGCTACTTCGCCGCCGTCTTCGGGCTGGTGCTGGGGATGGAGTTCGGAGCCCTCCTGATCCCCTCCTTCACCTACCTGCAGGAGCACACCACCGACGAGGTGAGGGGACGGATCTTCTCCCTCTTCTTCCTGGCCTACAACGGCGCGACGGCGATCCCGATCCTGGCGGCCGCGGCCCTGGCCGACGCCTTCGGGACAGCCCGCGTCATCGGGGGGCTGGGTCTCCTCCTCTGCCTGGCGGGGGCGGCCGTTGCCCGCGGCGGAGTTCACGTCTACGGAGAAGAAGAAGCGTGAGCCCGGCCAGCACCACCAAGGCCAGCCCGCCGTACCCGACAGCCTTGACCACCGCCGAGAGCAGCGGCCAGTTGTTGCCGAGCAGGTAGCCGACCAGGCCCCAGGTGATCGCCCAGGGGACGGCGCCCAGCACGCTGTAGAGCTGGAACTTCCAAAAGGGCATGTGGGCGACGCCGGCGAAGACACTGGCCCAGGTCCGGAGCCCCAGGATGAAGCGTCCGACCAGGATCGTCTTGTCGCCGTGGTGCGCGAAGAACATCTCGGCCTGGGCGAGGTGGCCGACCTCCAGCCGGAAGATGGAGAGCAGGCGCTCGATGAAGGGCCGGCCGCCCTTCAGTCCGATCAGGTAGCCGAGGTCGCCGCCGACGATGGCGCCCAGGGCGCCGAGGGCGATGACGATGGCGATGTTCAGGTGGCCGGTGCCGGCGTAGGCGGCGACCGCCACCAGCGTCAGCTCGCCGGGGAAGGGGATCCCCGAGCTCTCGATGAGGATGCCCAGCGCGGCGGCAGGGTAGCCGAGCGCGTCGGCGAGTGCCCTTATGTCCATTTCCGTTGCCGGTATTCTCGTCGGCACTGCCATGAGCCACTCCGCCGCGCACTCCGACGCCGAGCCGCTCAACATGCTCCGGCACTCCAGCGCGCACGTTCTGGCCGCGGCGGTGACCGAGCTCTTCCCGGGGACGAAGTACGGCACCGGGCCGTACCTGGAGGACGGCTTCTACTACGACTTCGACTCGCCGCACCAGTTCACGCCCGAGGACTTCGGGGCGATCGAGAAGAAGATGCGCTCGATCGTGGGGCGCCGGGTGCCCTTCGAGCACGTCGAGCAGCCGAAGCCGGAGGCGATCGCCACCTTCGAGAAGCTCGGCCAGCCTTACAAGGTCGAGCTGATCGAGCGGCATTACCCGGACGGGGGCCTTGTCAGCCTCTACCGGACGGGCGAGTTCCTGGACCTCTGCCTGGGGCCGCACGTGCCGGACGCCGGGGCGATCAAGGCCTTCAAGCTGACCCGCCTCTCAGGCGCTTACTGGGACGCCGACGAGAAGAACGCCCAGATGCAGCGCATCTACGGCACGGCGTTCCCGTCCCAGAAGGAGCTCGACGAGTACCTGGAGATGCTGGCCGAGGCGGAGCGCCGGGACCACAAGAAGCTGGGCCGGGAGCTGAAGCTGTTCGCCTCCGACGAACGCTCGGGCGCCGGCCTGCCGCTCTGGCTGCCCCATGGCGCCACCGTCCGTCGCGAGATCGAGCGCTGGGTGGTCGACGAGGAGCTGAAGCGCGGCTACCAGCACGTCCTGACGCCCAACCTGGCCCGCCTGGAGCTCTTCGAGCGGAGCGGGCACTGGCAGAAGTACCACGAGTCGATGTACCCGCCGATGAGGTTCGAGGAGTCGGGCGAGGTGCTGGAGCTGCGGCCGATGAACTGCCCGCACCACATCCTCGTCTATGAGTCCGAGCTGCGCTCCTACCGCGACCTGCCGCTCCGGATCGCGGAGGTCGGGATGAACTACCGCTACGAGCGCTCCGGGACCCTCCAGGGCCTGAACCGGGTCCGCGCCTTCGCTCTCAACGACGCCCACATCTTCTGCACGCCCGAGCAGGTCCAGGGCGAGGTCAGGAGCTCGATCGAGCTCGCGCTCTACTTCTCCGAGGTGCTCGGCATCGACGACTTCTGGTACCGGCTCTCCACGCGCGACGACGTGAAGGACAAGTGGATCGGGACGGCCGCCGAGTGGGAGACCGCCCAGGCGGCGCTCAGCGGCGCGCTCGATTCGCTCGACCTGGAGTACCGGCTGGGCCCGGGTGAGGCTGCCTTCTACGGCCCCAAGATCGACTTCCAGGTCCGCGACGCGCTGCGCCGCGAGTTCACCAACTCGACAGTCCAGGTCGACTTCGAGCTGCCCCAGCTCTTCGACCTCGAGTACGTGGCCGAGGACGGGTCTCGGAAGCGGCCGGTGATGGTCCACCGGGGAGCGGCCGGTTCCATGGAGCGGCTCTTCGCCTACCTCATCGAGCGCTGGGCGGGTGCCTTCCCGACCTGGCTGGCGCCGGTGCAAGTGGTCGTGATCCCGATCACCGACGAGCAGAACGAGTATGCGGCCAGGGTCGCGGAGCGCCTACGTAGAACCAACCTGCGGGTCGAGGTCGACGACCGCTCCGACCGGATGCAGAAGAAGATCCGGGAGGCGCAGCGGATGAAGGTGCCCTACATGGCGATCGTCGGCGGCCGGGAGGTGGAGGCGGGCCAGGTCAACGTCCGCAACCGCGCCGGCGAGGAGACCGCCGAGCCGCTCGAGGACTTCGCCCAGCGCCTGGCGCTGGAGGTGGCGGAGAAGAAGCGCCCGGACCGCTAAGTTCCGTGGCCCGGGTCGAGACCGCCGGGCAGGCGGCCGACGAAGAAGCCCAACGCCGGGACCGGTGTCGAGGCGCTCGGTGACACCGTGTAAACGCGCGACTGGCTCTGGACCGCGACGGCGCCGATCAGCAGGTGGCCGTCGTCGATGAAGCCGACGGTGTCCCCGCCGCCGGGAACCTGGGTTGGATTGGCCCCGACCCGGGTCAGCAGCGGGCTGCCGTCGGGCGTGCAGCAGCCGGCGGCCTCGCCTCCGCCGGGCGCCAGGGCGAAGTTGAAGAACTGGTTGTTGGCGTAGGCGGGAAAGGTGCGCACGACTTTGCCGTCCCAGCCCACCACGTCGATCGTGCCATTCGGCTCCTGGCAGAGGACACCGCCAGGGCTCGGCAGGCTCACGGTCGGACAGCCGGTGGAAGATCCGAGGGTCGCCGAACGCGCGGCAGTGGCCGGGTCGACCACGTGGTACTCGTGCGGGAAGACCGAGAAGGGCCCGCCGCCCTGGCTGCAGGAACCCGCGATCCCGAGCACCAGCTGGCCGGAACGCCAGCCGACGGCCCAGGGGACCCGGCTGTCGGCGGCGCTGAAGATGTCGACGTGGTTGCCGCCACCGAAGGTGTCTTCGACGTAGATGCGGTAGCTGACCGGGTTCTTGCCGTAGTCGGTCGCCACCACGGCGATCCGTTTGTCGTCCGGGCTGACGGCGAAGGTGCTGCCGAGGGAGCCGTTGCCCGGGACGCTGGTCGCGTCCCCGAGCGTGCCGTCCGGCCGCAGGAACTTGACCGAGGTGTTTCCGTCCAGGTAGTAGACGCGCGAGTCGGACATGCTCACTGTCGCGAACGGGAGGATCGGACCGGCCGCGGGGGGTCCAGTGCACTGGAGGCCGGACCGGGGCGCCGCGGTGGCGGTGGCGGCGACCTTGCCGCCGGCGCCGACGATGGCCAGGGAGTAGTTGGGCTGGTCCACCCCGGAGGTGCCCAGCACCCCGTAGGACTCCGTCAGGGCCGGAGCGGACGCGGAAGGGGAAGGGGAGCTGCCGGAGGCGGTGGGCGTCGGGCCGGGGCTGGCCTTGGCCGAGCCCGCCGGTCCTGGCTGGCTGCAGGCAAAAGCGAGGAGGGTGAGGATGCCGAGGGCTGCTGCCCGCATTGGATTCCCGAGCATAAGCGCCGAGTCCGGGGAATAGTTACTCGCTCTGGTAGGATTTCCCGACGTTGAAGCAGGGCCCGTCCCTCACCTCCACGCGCACGGGGCGCGGAAGAGGTTTCTACGCGAAAGCGGACGGGCTTTGCCGTCCGCATTTTTGTTAACTGGAGGAGAGCTCACGCAGCTGAAAGACGACCGAGGTAGCGACCGATAGCCTTCAAGGAACTCAGGATCAACGATCAGATCCGCGCCCAGGAGGTGCGCCTGATCGACGACCAGGGCAATCAGTTGGGAGTCCTCAGCCTGGAAACCGCGAAAAGGATCGCGTCCGAAAAAGGCCTGGACCTCGTCGAGTTCGCTCCTCTCGCGCAACCGCCGGTCTGCCGGCTGATCGACTACGGCAAGTACAAGTTCGAGACGATCAAGAAGGAGAAGGACCAGCGGCGGCGCCAGAACGTCATCAAGCTCAAGGAGATGAAGCTGCGGCCGAAGGTGGCCGAGCACGACTTCCAGACCAAGTTCAAGGGCGTCAAACAATTTTTGGAGCAGGGCGAGAAGGTCAAGGTGACGATCATGTTCAGGGGCCGCGAGATGGTCCACCAGGAGATCGGGAGAAGGATCCTCGACCGGGTGGCGGACGCGGCCAAGGACATCGCGGTGGTGGAGCGGGCGCCGATCATGGAGGGCCGCAACCTCTTCTTGATCCTGGCGCCGTCGACCAAGGCCGCGGCCAAGGCCGAGCCCGAGCCAGGGCAGGTGCCGGAGCCGGCGCCGGAGCCCGAAGGAGCCTCGACCAATGCCTAAGTTGAAGACCCGCAAGGGCATCGCCAAGCGCATCCGCGTCACCGCCAACGGCAAGCTGATGCGCGCCCACGCCTGGAAGAGCCACATGCTCGAGCACAAGAAGCAGAAGAACAAGCGGGCCTACAAGCAGCTGCAGGCGGTCTCCCCGCGGGACGCCAAGCAGGTTCGCCGGGCCCTGGGGATCTAGCCGGGCATGGCACGAGTCAAGCGCGGCGTCACCGCCCACGCCCGGCACAAGAAGATCCTGGACCGGGCCAAGGGGTTCCGGCTCTCCAAGAAGCTGCTCTTCCGCCCGGCCAACGAAGCGGTCCTGCACGCGCTGGCCTACGCCTTCCGCGACCGGCGCGCGCGCAAGCGCGACTTCCGGCGGCTCTGGATCGCCCGCATCAACGCCGCCGCGCGGCAGGGCGGGCTGCCCTACAACCAGTTCATGCACGGCCTCCGCCAGGCCGGAGTGGAGATCGACCGCAAGGTACTGGCCGACCTGGCCGTGCGCGACAGCGGTTCCTTTGCCCGGCTGGTCGAGGTTGCTAAGAACAGTCTCTGACAAAGGGGGGAGCACCCCCCTCTCGGACGTGCTCGGCAAAGCCTCCGCGCGCCCTACCCCCCCGGCCGTAATCAGCTCGGCGGACAACGAGCTCGTCAAGCGCCTCCGGCGGCTGGGAGGCGAGCGCCCTCCCGGCGAGCTGCTGCTGGAGGGTCCGCGCGTCATCCGACAGGCGCTGGCGGCGGGCGTGAAGCTGGAGCTGCTCGCCGTCCGCGAAGGCGACGACTTCGCCTTCGAGGCGGACCGGGCCGTCACCCTGACCCGCGGCGTCTTCCGGACCGTGGCCCGGACCGAGCATCCCCAGGGCGTGGTCGCAATCGGCCGCCGGTCAGAGGCGAGCTTCGCCGAGGCCCTGGCCGCCGCCCGCGCCGCCCGCTGGCCGCTGGTCGTCCTCGACCGGGTCCAGGACCCGGGCAACGTCGGTGCCATCGCGCGCAGCGCGGCCGCCGCCGGCGCGCCCGCGCTGGCGCTGCTGGAGGGGACCGCGGACCCCTTCGGGCCGAAGGCGGTGCGGGCCAGCGCCGGCCACGTCTTCAACCTCGCCGTCGCCCGCGCCGGCGGGGCCGACCTCGCAGGGCTCCGCTGCCTCGGGGCCGGCGTCGACGGTCAGCCGCTGGACGAGGTCGACCTCGCCGGGGCGGAGGCGCTGGTCCTCGGCAGCGAGGCTCACGGCCTGAGCCGGGAGCTGCCGAAGGTCGCGCTGCCGATGGCCCCGGGTGTCGAGTCGCTCAACGTGGCGGCGGCGGCCGCGATCCTGCTCTACGAGATCCGGCGGAGGCGGGACTGGTGACCGACCAGGTGGAGGACCTGAAGCGGGCCGCCCTCGCCGCCGTGGCCAGGTCGGGCAGCGAGGCCGAGCTGGAGGAGATCCGCGTCGACTACCTCGGCCGCAAGGGCAGGTTGACCGAGGTCCTCTCCAACCTGGGCAGCGTGCCCGCCGAGCAGCGTCCCGTCCTCGGGCAGGCCGGGAACGCCGCCAAGCAGGCGATCGCGGCCGCCATCGCCGAGCGCACAGCCGAGCTCCAGCGCGGCCGGCTGGACGCGCTGGCCGAGACCGAGTCGATCGATGTCACCTTCCCGGCGCCGCCGCTCAAGCGCGGGCACGCCCACGTCCTGAGCCAGGTCCGGCGGGAGCTGGAGGTGATCTTCGAGCGCATCGGTTACACGGTCGAGGAAGGGCCCGAGATCGAGACCGACTGGTACAACTTCGAGGCGCTCAACCTGCCCAAGGGCCACGCCTCCCGCGACGTCCAGGACACCTTCTTCCTGGACGCGGCGGAGGAGATCGTGCTGCGCACCCACACCTCGCCCGTCCAGATCCGCGCCATGCAGCGGCTCGGCCGGCCGCCGATCTACATCGTGGCGCCGGGCCGGACCTACCGCCGGGACAACCTGGACGCCACCCACCTGCCCTACTTCATGCAGCTGGAGGGCCTCGCCATCGACGAGGGCCTGACGGTGGGCGACCTGAAAGGCACCTTGCTCTACATGGTCCAGTCGCTCTTCGGGCCCGAGCGCAAGGTCCGGATGCGGCCGCACCACTTCGGCTACACGGAGCCCAGCTACGAGTTCGACACGCTCTGCGGCCGCTGCCTCGGGGCCGGCTGCCGGAGCTGTGGCGGCCAGGGCTGGCTGGAGACGGGAGGCTGCGGGATGGTCCATCCCCAGGTGCTCCGCAATGGCGGCATCGACCCCGAGCGCTACACCGGCTACGCGTGGGGATTCGGGATCGAACGCATGGCGCTGCTGAAGTACGACGTCGCCGACCTCCGGTTGTTCTACGAGAACGACCTCCGCTTCAACCACCAGTTCTGATGCGCGTCAGCTACGAGTGGCTCGGGGAGTACGTCGACTGCTCCGGCCTCACCCCCCAGCGGGCGGCGGAGCTGCTGACCATGACGGGCACCAAGATCGAGTCGGTCGAGGTCATCGACCTGAGCGCGATATTGGTCGGCCGGGTGCTGGAGCAGAAGGATCACCCGCGCTCCAACAAGCCGCTCTGGATCCACCAGGTCGACGTCGGCGGCGGCCAGGTCCGGCAGATCATCGCGGGCGCCCCCAACGCCGTCGCCGGGACGCTGGTGCCGGTCGCGCTGCCGGGCACGGTCACGCCCAGCGGCAAGGTCGTGCGGGACGGGAAGATCGCCGGCGAGGCTGCCCAGGGGATGCTCTGCTCGGCCGAGGAGCTGCTCCTGGGTGAGGATCGGGAGCCCCGGATCCTGCTTCTCGACCGTGGCGAGCCGGGCGAGTCGCTGGCGAAGTACATCCCCGTCGAGGCGATCCTGGAGGCGGAGATCACGCCCAACCGCCCGGACTGCCTCGGGCACCTGGGCATCGCCCGCGAGCTGGCCGCGGCGGCCGGCCGGGACTTCGACGCGGACTTCATGCCGCCCTTCATCGACGGCTCGCCGCCCCCGGCTGCCGAGCTGGTCGACATCCGGATCGAGGTCCCCGAGCTCTGCAGCCGCTTCGTCGGCGTGCCCGTCACCGGCGTCAAGGTCGGTCCCAGCCCGGAGTGGGTGCAGCGGCGCCTGCGGGCGGCCGGCGTGCGGCCGATCAGCAACGTCGTCGACGCCACCGCCTACGTCCTGCTCGAGTACGGCAAGCCGACTCACGTCTTCGACCTGGCCAGGCTGGAAGGGCGCCGGCTCCGCGTCCGCCGGGCGCGGGAGGGCGAGTCGATCCTCTGCCTGGACGGGCAGACGCGGAGGCTCACACCCTCGATGCTGGTCGTCGCCGATGCGGCCGGACCGGTCGCCATCGGGGGCGTCATCGGTGGCGAGGAGTCGGGGGTGACCGACACGACCACCGACGTGGTCATCGAGTCGGCCGGCTGGGACGGCGTGAACATCCGCGCCACCTCCCGCGCCCTGGGGCTGCGGACGGAGGCCTCGACGCGCCACGAGAAGGGGCTGGCGCCGGAGCTGGCGATGGCGGGGGCCCGGCGGGCGGCCGCGCTGGTCAGGGAGTGGGCGGGAGGGACCATCCACAGCGAGTGGATCGACGTCTACCCCCGGCCGCAGCAGCCGATCCGGGTGACCCTCGACCCCCGCCAGATCGACGACGAGCTCGGCGTCCACGTCCCGCTCGAGGAGTCCCAGGCCATCCTCCGCCGCCTCGGCTTCCACCTCCGGGTCCTCGACGACGGGCGCTGGGACGTGCTGCCACCGGTCTTCCGGCTCGACGTCACGATCCCGGAGGACATCGTCGAGGAGGTCGGACGGATCTACGGGATCGAGAGGATTCCGCCCACCCTGCCCGGCCGCCGCCGCGAAAGCTGGCGGCCGACCCGGCCCCGGCAGCCGCACTGGGAGATCCGCGAGGTGCTGCTGGGAGCCGGTTTCGACGAGACCGTCAGCCCCGCCCTGACCGGGCGCAAGCTGCTCCAGCGCCTCGGCCTCGAGGAAGGCGCCCGCAGCGTCATCAACCCGATGAGCGACGAGCTGGACACGATGCGGACGTCGCTGCTCCCGTCCCTGCTCGGCGTGGCGGCGCTGAACC
>Ga0209577_10001343_pt1 | contig 24365 bp, 28 predicted proteins | sample GraSoiAngelo_109_FD_185874 | JGI IMG/M metagenome (GOLD analysis project Ga0209577, IMG submission 185874) | Grasslands soil microbial communities from the Angelo Coastal Reserve, California, USA - 14_0903_12_20cm (SPAdes) (version 2) | ecosystem: Environmental > Terrestrial > Soil > Grasslands...
GAACCTTCGCTTCGCTCCGCTCAGAATGACCAATCGACGCTTTAACGCTTTGACTTTTCAACGAGGGGCAACCCTATCCCAAAATGGATAGAAGTTAAACCAATTGTAAGGCGCAAGAGCTGAGTAGTGCTCGAGCCGCGTGACATAGCGCTGCATCCAGGACTGGATCTCTTCGGCGCGCCGCTCCCGATCCAGGCGAATTTCGTCGGCGAAATGTTCGAAATAAATTTCGTAGCGGTTGCCGCCGCGGTACAAGCCGAAGAACAAAACCACAGGACAATGCATCATGGCTGCAAGCACGATCGGACCAGCCGGGAAAGTGGCAGGCGCGCTAAGGAATTGACAGCGGCTTGTCTTATCGGCGCCGAAAACGCGATCGCCTAACATCCCGACAAAGCAGCCGGCATCGAGGCTCTCTCTGATCTTGATCAATGTATCCGGCCGATCAGGTGCGATAACTGTGCCCGCAATCGTGGGATTTAGCGCGTCGAAAAACCGGCTGATATTCTGGTTATGCCTGGTGTCCATCAGCACCTTGAGTGGAAAACCTCCCTGCATCACTCCAAGTGCGCGTAACACTTCGAAGCTGCCGAGGTGAGAGCCTAACAAGATGCCGCCCCTGCTGGCTTCCTTCTGGCGCTGCAACATTTCTTTTCCGTGAATTGGGATAGAGAACCGGTCGAATTCACCGCGCAGCAAATAAACGCGGTCCAGAATCGTGGCAGCAAAGTAAAAAAAATGGTGCAACACGTGCCACCAACGGACTGAACGTCCTCGCGCCCGCTTCAGGAATTCGTAAGAAGCCCGACGCGCTGCGTGCGCCGTCGTCATAAAGTAAAGCGTGATCGGATACAACAAGAGTCTCGCTACCCGCCGACCGACCCGCTCTGCTATCCATGCGATCACTTCCAGCGAAGCCGGCGTGCCGCGCTCCTGCAAACCCACCCAGCGATTTGCCTCCGATCGTTTCGTTCCAACAACTTGTGGCGTCATGCTGCGGTCGCCGTTTTCTGTCCACAGATGGCGCCGGTGAAAAAATGCGGATAAATCTCGCGGATCGCCTCGACGTTCGGGGCTACCTTCGGATGCCTCAGGTCCGCCCGCACAAAAGCGCGCCGCCATTGTTCTGCAGTCAAAAAACCCGGATTCGGGCGAAACTCCGGATTTGTTTCGACGCTACTAAAACTGTCCAGGATCTGGAACATTAATTCCGGATAGATCGGCTGATTTTCGTACGGTCGCAGGCATTCCCCAAGCACGAGCCAGCCACCAACACCCAGGGCCAAGCGCGCTTGATTCAGGCTAAAAAGGAGGTTTTTCGAAATGTGCATCACGTTAACGGCATAGACGAGGTCGAATCCTGCTGAAGCGATTTCTTGAGTGTTCCACGGCACATTGAGGTCCAGCGGCGCCCATTCCAAGGGGAGGTTCGGGTATTGCGCTGCCAACTTGCGTTGATTGCAGCGCCGGAAGTACGCGTTCGGTTCGGTGATGAGATAACGCTCAAGTCGCGGCAAAAGGCCCCGTTCATCGAGTAGGTGCAGTAGAATTTCTGTGGCGCTGCCTGTGCCCGCCCCGACTTCCAGGATTTGCAATCGTGGCTGTGAGGCAAGATGATTGGCGGCTGCAGCCGCACCTACCCAGTTGTTTACTGCATAGGTCAAATTGTCGTTGTTAAAATAGTTGAGCCAAAACGGTATGCCTTGTGGCCCGAACAGGTTCTCATCGCCGTTTTGCTGACCAGTCGCAACGGCGGGATAAAGGCTTGCTGCGAGATCCAAAAGATCAAATGTCGCCGCGTTACCGGGATCAATGTTGAGTCCGAGTACCCGGAGGTGTGTAAGATCAGGTTCGGATGGCATCTTCCGCAAACGGTACGCGCGGCTTTCACCATCAACTTTGACCTCGAGGCACCCCGTTTCGACCAGGCGTGCCAGGATCCACTGTAGCGCAAGTCTGAAACGCGGCTGAAAACGACACAGCCTGCAAAGCTCGTCGGCTGAGCGCCACCCGCCGAGCTGTTCCGTCAGGTTTAATTGGCCTAACAAGTTTACAGCTACTTCGATGCTGTAACGCTCCATCAGTTCAATGCTCTGGTACAAATGCTCACTGAATATCGCGGGGGGAAATTCCTTGAGATAGTCGGCAAGGCGCGGGTGGCTCGGCCCGGTCTCAAATTTATGCGCGTCGAATGCGGCCGCGTTCACCAAGTCATGTTGCTTCCCAAACAACTTCAAGTCGACCTTCGACTATTACGCGGTCTTCTGCGCGACAGCAAAAATTCACTTCCCCGGGGCGCGGATCGTCTGCCGACAGACAAATCGTGAATGGATGCTCCGGTTTCAGAGGCGCAAGAAACTTCACTGTTCGTATGCCGGTGAGCTTGGAGTTCTGACGCCACTCAATCAGCGCTTCGAGCACTTCATCGAGAATTACGACTCCCGGGACAAGAGGCGCGCCGGGAAAATGACCCGGCAAACTCGGATGATCGGCGCGAATTACACGGCAAACCTCGAAGATCATTCCCGAAGAGTTGCTCCTCGATTGGATCACGCAATCGAGCGAGCTGGTTGCTTCTGCTGCGCACGAGCGGAATGCCAAAAACCAAACCGCTGGCAATACGGTGCGAAGGCATGGAGCACTTCAGCCGCGGTGAAACCAAACTGCGACAAATCGTATCGGTGGTTGGCGGATAATCTGTCGGCCTGGATTGCAACCAGAGAGCGCATGCGCTGCTCTGCTTCGCGTGATAGTGACCAGCCGAAATATTCGTAAATTCGCCCGGCCGCGCTGATGGGGTCGCAACGAATCTCGTCATATTTGATGTCGCAAATGCGGTTGTCGGCCAGTCGATCGCGTTCAGGCAAAAATTTCCCGATGGCGTCGGACCAGTAATCGATTGCTTCACGGCACAAAGTGACCGGGTCAACGGCGTCGCTGAACGCACTGCGAAGGATCGTCATCAGACTCGACACCGATGCCATGGAATCGAGCGGCGTCCGGTGCGTCTGCACGAACAGCGCATCCGGATAGACCGACAGCAACGCCGGCATGGCAGACATGTGAGTGGGCGCTTTCAGTATCCAACGACGGCGGGCCGCCCGCCGGAACTGTAGATGTTGCAGGAACCGGCGGTGAAATTCGTATGCTGGCCGCAAATCCTGCTGAAAAAACCAGGCGCGGTACGATGGCACATAATACATTGCATCGAACTGATCGCTCAAAAATGTCGGCGTCATAAGGCTCACGCACTCCTGTGGGACTTCTGGACCTATTGCGTGCACGTAGCGGAACGTAGGCACGATCCAGTTAAAGAAGTTAGAACTCTGCGCCGCCTGCTGAATCCGGCGCTTCTCACGCACGCGATTAGGTGGCGATGGCGACCTCACTTCCCACATCAGAGGAGCTCGATGTTCCGGGTCCGCGGCCAGCAGTCTGTGCAGCACGCTGGTGCCGCTGCGAGGCAATCCGACAATAAACAGCGGCTTGCGGATTTCCTGGCGCGAAATGTTTGGGTGAAGCTGACGGTCCCGCTCCATTTTGAGACGCGCGCATAACGCCTGCAAAACATCGACCTTCAGAGCAATTTTTCCGATCAGATTAAGCCGTGCCTCATCCCGGCAGGAATCAAGCAAGCGCGACAGCGCTTCAAAAAGCTCGCCCTCACCAAAATCATCGAGTCCACAGCGTCGTTTGGCAGTCCCGATCAAGTCCGCCGCGATGATCGGAGTTGATCGAATTCGCGCCTTTTCCAGCAGTGCGCCAAATCCATTGAAAAGTCGAACCGGCAGGAGCGGACGAACCTGCTGTATGGTAGTGGCGGAGTTGTTCATTACGGTTAAGGCATTTGCGATAGCAGCGATCGTAACTGGGCGCTATTGGACTTAAGTGCCATGAAAATGAGACCAGTGCAGGCAAGTCAAGTCGCGAATGGCGGCAAGCATTTGGTTGCGCATGTGATGTAATGGTCTCATCGTCTTCGCATGCAAACGGAGAAAGCGACATTCGGCGCGGGATGTTTCTGGGGCGTGGAGGAAATTTTCCGTAATGTGAAAGGTGTTTTGTCCACGAGCGTGGGGTATGCGGGTGGAACACAAGAAAATCCCACATACCAGGACGTTTGCACCGACAAGACTGGACACGCCGAGGTTCTGGAACTGCAATTTGACCCGTCACAAGTCAGCTATGACCAACTCCTGGAAGTTTTCTGGTCGAATCATAACCCCACTACGTTGAACCGGCAGGGCCCGGATGTGGGAGCGCAATATCGCTCCGTGATTTTTTATCATTCACCCGAGCAAGAATCGGCGGCGGCTGCTTCGAAAGAAAAAGTGAAAAAAAGCGGCCGTTTCAATCGTCCAATCGTGACGCAGATCGAGCCGGCATCGAAATTCTGGCGCGCGGAGGAATATCATCAGCGTTACTTGCAAAAGCGCGGCCAGTCGCACTGTGCCATTTGAGGTAGCGACGCCGCGCTCCGGCGTTCGGTCGGCGCCGCGCGCCCACGCTACGATCCAATGCAACGCGTGAGAGTTCTTTGACTATGGCTATTGTTAAAATCACTCGCACCAAGGATTTCGTCGTTGATGCCGCGGCGTTCATTCTCGAGCAAGCGCGCAAAGCCATCGCTGAGCGCAACGAGTTTCGGATCGCGCTCTCGGGCGGACATACGCCCGCACCTGTTTACGCTCATATTGCATCGGGGACGCGTGATTTTCGTTGGGAGTCGGTTCGCTTCACATTCGGGGACGAGCGTTGCGTGCCGCCGGATGATCCGCAAAGCAATTTCAGTATGGCGCGCGAAAATCTTTTTGTGCCTGCCGCCGTTCCCCAGAAATCGATAATGCGCATGCGCGGAGAAATCGATCCGCAAATCGCCGCACAGCAGTACACACAGCAACTCGACGCCATCGCTGCCGGGCGCGGTGAATCAATATATCAGCACGACCTCATTCTTCTGGGCCTCGGCGACGATGGCCACACTGCATCGCTTTTTCCGGGGACCGCTGCGCTGGAAGAGACTTCCTGTCAAGTCGTGGCAAACTTTGTTCCCAGATTGAACGCCTGGCGGTTGACGTTCACATTCCCGCTCATCAATCATGCGCGGCAGATTTTGTTTCTCGTCGGCGCGTCAAAAGATCCTCAGCTAATCGAGCGCGTGCTCGAACGCGACCAACAATTTCCCGCGGCGCGAGTGGACCCTTCCGCAGGCGAAGTGACATGGATCATCGAAGAGTAAGACCGCGCTACCGTTAAACGGGTCATCGTGCGCACGATCATCGTCACAGGTTCTGCGGGATTGATTGGCTCGGAGAGCGTAAAGCGCTTCGCTAGAGACGGCGCGCGCGTGGTTGGGATCGACAACGATATGCGGGCGGAATTCTTCGGCGTCGAAGCCTCTACCAGGAAAACGCGCGACGATCTGATTGCGAATATTCGCGGTTACGAACATCACGACATCGACGTTCGCGATGCCAACGCAGTGCTGGATCTGTTCAAGCAGCATCGCGGCGGCATTGGAGCCGTCGTGCATACCGCGTCGCAACCGTCACACGACTGGGCTGTGCGCGATCCGCAGACTGATTTCACCGTGAACGCCAATGGCACCCTGAATCTGCTCGAGGCAGCGCGAAAGTTTTCTCCAGAGGCTCCGTTCATTTTTACTTCCACGAACAAGGTCTATGGCGACACACCGAACCACTTGCCGTTGCGCGAACTGGAGAAACGCTGGGAAATCGAGCCCGGTCACGAGTACGGGGCTGGTATTTCCGAGACAATGAGCATCGATAACACGAAACATTCGCTCTTTGGCGCATCCAAAGTCGCCGCAGATATTCTGGTTCAGGAATATGGGAGATATTTCGGAATGCCGACGATATCGTTTCGGGGCGGTTGTCTCACCGGCCCGGCGCACGCCGGCACCGAGCTACATGGGTTTCTCTCTTACCTGATGATCTGCGCCGTGAGCGGCAGACCGTATCGTGTTTTCGGCTACAAAGGCAAACAGGTGCGCGACAACATCCACAGCTTCGATTTGGTCGAAGCCTTCGCCGAATTCATCGGATCGCCGCGACCGGGCGAAGTTTACAACATCGGCGGTAGCCGGCACAGCAACTGTTCAATGCTCGAAGCCATCGCGATGTGCGAACAGATCAGCGGAAAAAAATTAAGATGGAGCTACGAAGAAGCGAACCGGATCGGCGACCACATCTGGTGGATCAGCGACGTGCGAAAGTTCCAGGCGCATTATCCAAACTGGAAATTCCGCTACGGCATGCGCGAAATCCTGGAAGAAATTCACGCTGCACTTACGCAGAATTCGTAATTCGAGCTGCAACGGCCAGGCTTTCAATCGAAATTCGTGAACCGACTTGCGATTCACGATGCAAGGATGGGACGCTGCTAATACTCTTCGCCTTCGTCTTCCTTCGGCGGCACGACCCGGTCCTCAATCCCGTAGGCATGAAGCATCGCTGCGGCGAGATAGAAGAAAAACAGGCCAAGACCCCAGCCGGCGGAAGCGAACGCAGCGAGGAAAACAAAAATTCCGACAGGGATCGCGCCAATCATCCAGAGAAGACCTGCCAGGATGTGTCCCTTATAGATGTGTCCCAGGCCTGGAACGATGCTGAACATCACCGCGACCGCGTCGCTCGCTTTGGCTTCAGCCGTTTGTGTTGCGCCGCGCACCCAATCACAGCGGTCGCAGCGTTCCGCCTCTTTCGGCAGGAGATGCCCGCAATACGGGCAGGGCATGTTATCGCCCGTGGTCGCTTCAAGCGCAGCTGTCGGGGCATCCGTATATTCCACATTCATACTAATCGAAGGTCACCAGCCGCGCGGAATTCGTCAAGCACAGAGACGCCCGTGATTATTCCGTATGCGCGAATCGGCGGCAGAGGACTCGCTGACGAGACAGGGCCGCCACGATGAATCTGTTATCAGGCTCGAAACCTGACTTACATTTGTTGTGTAGAAAATCTGCTCTGTTATTCATGGCAAGTGCGTCTTGTGCTGTTGTTCCTGTTATCGGCGCAAGCATTCGCCGGAGGTCTCGATCGTTATGCTCAACTCGTTGTGAGCGATTCGAGCAGAACTGCTCGCAACGGCGTGCGCGTGACTTACCTCGGTACCAACGGTTACCAGTTCGAATTCAAAGGACGCGCGTTGCTTGTCGATCCTTACTTCTCGCGCGTGGACTTGTTGAGTGTCGCGGTCGATTCGCGCATTCAACCGAACGTCTCTTGCATCAACGATGGACTGCGCCATCTCGCGTCATACCCTGACGCGGTTCTGGTCACGCACGGACATTTCGATCATCTGCTCGATGTCCCTCTCATAATGGCAAGGACAAGGGCGCGGCTCATTGCATCCGCATCCAGCGTCGATCTTGCGAAGCGCGCTGGTGCATCTTCCGGTGACCCGGTAAAACCTGGAGATGTGCGACGAATCGGTCCGTGGACAATTCGCGTGCTACCTGCGAAGCACGATCGGCTCTTCGGTAAAGTGCCTTTTGATCGACCAGCCGCGCGGGTAAATATGCCGCATCGCGCCGCCGATTGGAATTGTGGCGAACCGCTCGCGTTTCTGATCGAAGTGAACGGCCAGCGCATTTACATTGATTCTGGAGGAACACCGGAGCAGTTGCCACCTAACCAGTCGGGTAATCACCGCATGGATCTGGCCATTCTCGGGGTGGCATTGCCGGATTCACGGGCACGATTGCACGCCGCACTAGAGCGCTTACAACCGCGTTATATCTTGCCGAGTCACCAGGACAATTTCTTCCGGCCGTTGAACGCCGGATTTCAGTTCGGGCCGCTCACGGATTTTTCTCGGGTGCAACGCGAATGCGCACAACAGAATCGCAGTCGGTTAATTCTCCTGGATTATTTTAAGCCATGGACGCTGCTGAAGGCAGCAGGCTCCAAATCGCAAAACCCAAAACCCGAAACGGATTGACGACGGATTTGGAACTTGGGATTTGAGATTTGCGCGACAAGTTAGGTGAAGATCAAACGACCTCAATCTTGTGGCCAGCGAAATTGAGAGCAGCACCGCACGCTCACGTTACGGCCTTGTGCTGACCGCTCTGGCGCCCGTGATTCCACAGATTCTCGGGAGCGCGTTTAACATTTGGTACAACGCAACCGTTATAGAGCCAATGCTCACAGCTGCGCTCCGACAGCGTTTCTTCGACACGGTCGTCGTTTACAACGCGGTGGTTTACCCCGTTGGAGTCTATCTGTGGTTGAAACGAATTTTTTCATTCCGCGGTCTACTTGATCGCCTTCAGCCCGATGTCGGCGGCCAAACAGTCCCGCTCCAGGAACTGACGCAGGCGCGCCGGCGTTTGATTCATTTGCCGTGGTTTGCAGCGGCGATTTGCGGCGTCGCCTGGTACCTGTGCATACCGGTCTTTATTGGCGCGCTGCTTCAAGTCCAAAATCCGTTGGAACCGGGTTTGCTCTGGCATCTGCCGATTTCGTTCTGTGTTTCGGGTTTCATTGCGGTCACACATTCCTTTTTTTTGGTCGAGCTTGCCAGTCAGTGGGGAACGTTTCCCTTTTTCTTCCGCGACGCGCGCGCCGATCGCACGCCGAACATCTTCACTCTCTCGCTGCGCGGTCGCGGGATCGTATGGGCGGTTTCCGCGTCCATTTGTCCAATCGCTTCGCTGTTGTTGCTGTTGGTGGCACCGCGGTCACCGGCAACGAACGAGGCATGGCTGGCCGTGTTCGTGGGCGTAATCGGAATCGCGTTCGGAATGTTCACTGCGGTGATGATGAGCCGGCTCGTGGCAAAACCAATTGATAAACTGCGCGCCGCCGCCGACGCGGTCTCGCGCGGAAACCTGAGTGTCGATCTTGGCCGCGCGGGCGCCCGACGCGCGGACGAATTTGGCCAGTTGCTCTGTGAGTTCGATCAGATGGTGCAAGAGCTCCGGGAGAAGGAAAAATTGCGCCAGACGTTCGGCCTCCATGTCGGCAGACGCGCGGCGGAACGAATCCTGGCGCGCGACCCGGGATTAAGCGGCGTCGAAGAGGAAATTACAGTCATGTTCGTTGATATGCGTTCGTGGACCGCCCGCGCGAATGCATCACCACCTGCTGAAATCGTGGAAATCATGAACCATTTTTTCCGGGTGAGTGTGCGCGCAGTTGAGGAAGAACATCGCGGGATGGTCAATAAATATTTGGGCGACGGTTTCATGGCAATCTTCGGCGCAGGCGACTCGGATTCGAATCACGCCCGCGATGCTGTGTCGGCCGGACGCGGAATTTTGGCGGCAGTGAACGAGTTAAATGAGAAACTGTCAGTGCAGGGGCGCGCGCCGATTCAAATTGGAATTGGAATTCATTCAGGTCCGGCAATTGTGGGCAGCATCGGTTCGCCCCAACGGCTGGAGTTCACTGCCATTGGCAACACTGTGAACGTCGCATCGCGCGTGCAAGGCCTGACCAAGAGGGTCGGCAGACCTCTGCTCGTCACCGCCGCAGTGCGCGATCAGTTACGTGATTGGTTCACGTTCGAGGAACTGCCTCCGCAGGAAGTCAGCGGCATCGAAGGCCGCGTGATGATTTTTGCGGTAACTGCGTAGAGACATTCGCAGCACCGAGGATGTGTGTTTTGCCTCGGCGTTTGAAACAAACCCGCTACACTCGCGCCATGCCGGCACTCTCTGACGTGGTCAATTATACCGACGACTTTTTGCGCATTGGAGAAATAGGCGATTGGGATAACGCGCTTAACGGGCTCCAGATCGAAAATTCGGGCCGGGTCACGCTGATCGGCGCGGCGGTTGATGTTTCGACCCGCGTATTGACCGAAGCTCAAAAGCGACAGGTCGATCTGTTGATTGTGCACCACGGCTTGTTCTGGCCTGGACTGCAGGCGATTCGAGGCGCGTTGCGCCGGCAACTGCGGTTTGCATTCGAAAATGACATCGCGCTCTACAGCGCGCATCTCCCTCTCGATATCCATCCAAAGGTCGGAAATAATGCACAGCTTTCGGCTGCGCTTGGCTTAAAAGCCCCGCAGCCGTTCCTGGAAGACAAAGGTCAGCCGGTCGGTCTGAGACTGCGCGGCTCAATGTCGCGGCGTGAACTTGTTCGGAAATTGCAAAAGGCGTTGAATGGTTCGGTAAAAGTTTTCGATTTCGGGCCGAAAAAGGCGCGAGCCATCGGGATTGTAACCGGAGCCGCCGGATCGGAGATTTATCGGGTGGCAGAGGAAAACATCGACACGTTCGTTACCGGTGAAGCGCCGCACTGGGCCGCAGTTGCTGCCGAAGAACTTGGGATCAATCTTCTTTTGGGCGGACATTACGCGACGGAAGTGTTTGGCGTAAAAGCGCTCGCTGCACATCTGTCGAAACGATTCAGCGTGCCATGGGAATTTATCGACTGTCCGACAGGCTTGTGAGGTTGGAGACGGCCCGTCCCGGGGCCACTGAAGACACGATCGCGCATCGCCTCCATCCGAGCGCCACGTGCCGCGCAGCCAAGATAGCTATATTACTAGCCTATATCGCGCCGCTATCGGTTTTTGGCGCAGCGAGAGACGGTTCTCCGATGCATCTACCCAGCTACAAGGCCGTGCCGGTCTACTACGAGCCACTGAATAAAATGATCATGCCCGTTCGAATAAACGGACAGCCGGCGCCTGATCGATGTGCGCAATCAGAATTGGCTGCCGAAAATCGACAGCTATCTTCGCAGCGGCCAAACATGTTTCGTCGTCGTCGGTGCAGGCCACATCGGTGGACCAACCGGACTTCTCGCATTGCTGAAAACCCGCGGCTGCAAGGTCGAGCAACTCTGACGCAAGTCATTTCACCGCAGAACCAGGAACGAGAAGTACGGAATCAGACGCGGAATTCGTCATAAATCCGCTACGGACTTTAGAATTGGCGTTTCACAGAAACGCCCTAAAAGTGTTCGCCGATGGCTGAGACAGCTGATCGGCGAATGAGCACCCGCGCAACGGGTGTTGTCGGCGTTGCCATTCTATCGAGTCGCCTGCTCGGTCTGGTTCGTGAGATGGTGTTTGCCGGCCTGTTTGGGGCCGGCAGAAATCTGGACGCATTTCTCATGGCGTTTCGGTTGCCGAATTTGTTGCGCGATCTTTTTGCCGAGGGCGCGCTTTCAACGGCGTTCATCACGACGTTCTCGAAAAAGATCGCAATCGAAGGCGATGAATCAGCGTGGCGCCTGGCGAACAAGGTCGCGACGCTCACGGCCGTTTTCATGAGCGCGGTGACGTTGCTCGGCATCGTATTCGCTCCGCAACTGGTGGAGCTCTTGACATGGGGAAGTTGGTCGCCGGACAAAACGGAACTCACGATTTTGCTCACCCGTATCATGTGGCCGTTCATGCTACTGGTGTCGCTCGCGGCGCTGGTGATGGGGATGCTGAACGCAAAACATGTGTTCGGTCCGCCAGCCATGGCGTCGAGTTACTTCAATCTCGGCTCCATCATCGCCGGAGTGGCGATCGGGTATTGGCTCGATCCGCATTTCGGTGCGCGCTCACTCGTGGGTCTGGCTATCGGCACGCTCATCGGCGGCGCATGGCAAATGATAGGACAATTTCCATCGCTGTGGAAGGTCGGCTACAGATTTCACCCCGATCTTCGTTGGCGCGACGAAGGTGTGCGCACGGTGCTGACGTTGATGGGACCTGCGGTCGTCGCGGCGAGCGCAGTGCAGGTGAACGTTTTGATCAACAGCGGATTCGCCGCGGGCCTTGGGAACGGACCGGTGAGCTGGCTCAACATTGCGTTTCGGCTGATGCAATTGCCGCTGGGAATTTTCGGCGTCGCCATCGGCACCGTTACCTTGCCGTTGGTATCAAAGCACGCTGCGCTAGGGAACACCGCAGAGTTCCGCGCGATTCTTGCGCGCGGAATGCGGCTGGCCTTTTTGCTCACGATTCCGTCGGCGATCGGACTCGCCATGCTGGCGTCGCCGATCATTAGCGTGATTTATCAGCACGGGCGGTTTACAGCGGAAATGACGCGGCAGACTGCCGGTGCATTGCAATTTTACGCGATTGGTCTCGTTGCGTATTCGGCCCTGAAAGTGTTGACGCCGGCGTTTTACGCCGTCGGCAAACGCAATACACCGATGTTGGTGAGCTTTCTCGCGATCGCCGCGAATCTGTTTCTCAACTGGCTCTTCACGTTTCGGCTCGGGTGGGGACATCGCGGTCTTGCGTTTTCCACGAGTCTCGTAGCGACAATTAATTTTCTTTCGCTTTACGCGTTGATGCGCCGACACATCCGCCGGCTCGAGACACGCCAAATGCTGACTGCGCTCGGAAAAATTAGTCTCGCGGGCGCGCTGCTGGCGCTGATCTGCTGGGCTGCAAATTACTGGTGGCTGGATGCATGGTCGGACATGCGGTTCTTCCAGAAATTGACGATACTGCTCGCGACGATTGCGTGCGCCGGCGGGGCGTTTTTCGGCGCGGCGTTTCTTCTGCGCGTGAGCGAAGTGCAGGACATCGTTGATGTATTCCGGCGAAAAGTCGGCCGGTCGTTGTAAAGGCATTCGCGTCAAACGTCCGGCGAATCCCACAAAAAAGCGTTTGGCATGAGCGGCTCTAACCCAGCGCGCGATCGAGGTCCTCGATCAGGTCGTCGGCGTTTTCGAGGCCGATGGATAAACGCAATAAGCCTTGCGGCGAGATCGTGCCCGGTCCTTCAATTGAGGCGCGATGCTCGATCAAGCTTTCCACGCCGCCCAGGCTGGTAGCGCGAATGAAAACCTTTGTTTTCGCCGCGACCTGCATCGCCGCATCGTAACCGTCTTTTACTTCGAGCGAAAGCATTCCGCCTGACGCGGACATCTGCTTGAGCGCGGTCTTGTGTCGGGGGTGCGACTCTAATCCTGGATAATGCACGCGTTTTACTTTCGGATGTCGGGCGAGGAACTCGGCGATTTTCAATGCATTTTCAGAGTGAGCGCGCATTCGCCACGGTAAGGTGCGCATGCCGCGCAGGATCAGCCAGCAATCGAAAGGCGACGGGACCGCGCCACCCTCGTATTGAATGCTGCGAATCCGCTGAAAAAATTCGCTCTCTGTTTTGGCAACCACAATTCCGCCGAGAACATCGCAATGTCCGCCAAAATATTTTGTCGTGGAATGCAGGACTAAATCGGCGCCGAGATCGAATGGCCGTTGCAGCACCGGTGCCCATGTGTTGTCGCAAACGAAAATGGCGCCGGGGCCGCGCACGATTTCCGCAACCGCTGCAAGATCCACAATTTTCAGCAACGGATTGGATGGCGTCTCGGCCCAGGCCAATTTTGTGTTTGGTCGTAGCGCTTTTCTGACTGCATCGGGATCGCTCATGTCCACGAAATCGGCTTCGAGTCCCCAGCGGAGGAAAATTTCGTGGATCAATCGCGACGTGCCGTAGTAGGCATCGACGTGTGCAAGGACGTGATCGCCAGGCGAGAGCGCCTGTAAAATCGACATGGTCGCGCCGGTGCCAGATGCGAATGCGGCAGCAGCTTCACCGCCTTCGAGCATGCTCACACCGCGCTCCAGCGCCTGGCGATTCGGGTTATCATTGCGTGTGTACATGAATCCGCGCGAATACGTGCCTTCGATGTCGCGTTCGAACGTGGTGGAAAGATAAATGGGGGAAGCCACCGCCCCCGTTGCGGGATCAACCGCGTGCCCCGCGTGAACGGCTATCGTTTCAATTTTCATTTGCGGACATTAACGAATGGCAGCTGCGCTTGTCGATCCTTGGAGTGCGCGGCCCCCGAAGCAGGGATCTTGGCATCGCGGAACCGCAGTTCAAAGTTTACCAGTTGACGACGTCACCCGCCAAGCGCAAATAGCAGCTTTCCCATGGAAACCCGGAGTTGCCCTGATGCAGCGATACACACGATTTACGATGACGAAGTTTTCCAGATGGCTTGCGAGCAGTTTCGCGTCATCGCCGATTATCTGAACATCGACAAGAGCGACCGCGAATGGGCCACATACCCCAAACGCGCGATGGCGGTCACGCTGCCGGTGCACATGGACGACGGGAGCACGAGAGCTTTCCAAGGCTACCGCGTGCAACATCACATTGCGCTCGGCCCAACCAAAGGCGGCACACGATTCGCGCCTTCACTTTCGATGGGCGAAACCGCGGCGCTGGCAATGTGGATGAGTTGGAAATGCGCATTGGCACAGTTGCCCTACGGCGGCGCTAAGGGCGGTGTAGCCGTTGATCCGAACAAATTATCCCGCACCGAATTGGAAGCGGTGTCCCGCCGTTACATGCAGGAAATGATTCCGTTTGTCGGTCCACACACCGATATCATGGGCCCGGACATGGGCACGAACGAACAAATCATGGCGTGGTTCATGGATACCTATTCGGTTTACATGGGCTACGCCGTCAACGAAATCGTTACCGGGAAACCCGTCGCCATTGGGGGGACCGAAGGCCGCCGTGAAGCCACCGGGCGCGGCGTAGTGTATCTCGTCGAGCGCGCAATGAACATGTTGAAGATGGATCCGGAAAAATGCACCGCGATCGTGCAAGGGTTCGGCAACGTCGGTTCAGTCGCGGCTTTATCGCTCGCCTACAAAAGCGGCGTCAAAGTCGTTGGGATCAGCGATCATACCGCAGCGATTTACAATCCCAAGGGAATCGACGTGAAAGCGGCCGAACAACACATGCTTAAGAAAGGTAACTTGCGTGCATTCGCTCAGGATGATCATGTAAATCCTAACGAGTTTCTCACGCTACCGTGCGACATTCTTGTTCCGGCCGCGGTTGACCGCGTCATTACGGGAAAAAACGCCGGTCAACTCAAATGCCGCATCCTCGCCGAAGGCGCAAACGGCCCCACAACGCCTGATGCAGATCTGATTCTTGACCAGCGCTGGGATGAAGTCTTTGTAATCCCCGACATTCTGTGCAACGCCGGCGGTGTTATTGTTTCGTACTTTGAATGGGTGCAAGGCCTGCAGGCGTTTTTGTGGTCGGAGTCAGAAGTGACCGACAAACTTTTCCGGATTCTAGAGCATTCGTTTGCGCAGGTAATCAGACGCGCGAAGGAGCACAGAGTGTCGCATCGCACAGCCGCGATGGCCACCGGCGTTGAGCGTGTCATCAAGGCCAAACAGGTGCGCGGCTTGTTCCCATGATTTCTTGTCGTAGCCACGCCCCTGTGGGGCGTTGATCGTTTGGATCCAAAGTATTCCAAACGGCGCACAGCGCGGTGGCTACAGCGGCATGCCATGTTTATACGACGCTAATGAAGTTTTCGCACTCTGAAGAAAAGCGTGACGGACGGCATCTCGACGTTTTAACCGATCAAGAGAATGGACTTCGGATCATCGTCTCGCGTCTCGGTGCGGAATTAATCAGTCTGGCGCGAATGGATGAAGCCGGGAATTGGATCGGCTTCCTTTACCGTGACGACAATGTATCTGTGCCTTCTCAAGGCTGGGCAAACCACGCCACTGTGATGGGCTACTATATTCATCGGCTGAAAAGTGGTCGCAGCCTGTATCGCGGACTCGAAATTAAAGGCGGCACCCACGGATTTCTTCGCTCGAAAGAGTGGCATCTCATCGGTTCTGCCATCGAGGGGAGCGGCGCCTCGCTGACATACCAGATGACACCTGCGGATTTTTGTCCGAGCGAATATCCGCTGAAGGTGAGCGTGGAATTAACTTACGGGTTCGATGCGAACAAAGTCGGTGTGCTTTTCGCGTTTCGAAACCACGAATCGGAGCTGGCGGCGCACCTGTCATTCGGGTTGCATCCCGGCTTCGACGCCACTTCATTCGAAAGCTTTCGCCTGCAAATGCCGCGGGGTTGTTATCGGCGATACTTTGCGCCGGGCAATTTTCTCTCCGGGCAGACGCGCGACATTGAGTTTCCCGGTGGCGAAATGCCATTCGAAAAAACGGAGTTACCCGGTGCCATCCTTCTCGAGCTGGTCGATGTTCAGCGACCGCAATTTTCGTACGTCGACCCACCGAGTGGGCGCTGGGTGATGCTGGATCTGAACGGTGTTCCCTACCTGACGTTATGGTCCAACGGAGACCCGTTTCTGTGCGTCGAGCCGTGCTGGGGTTTGCCCGATCACGATGAACAACGCGCATTCGAGCACAAGGAAGGGATTCAAATCATTCCCCCAGGTGGCGAATTGCGCGCTTCCTTCAGCATGATTCCGCAGCTTGCTTCGTGCGATTAACGAGGTCGACAAATAACGGGGCACCGGTTTCGGCGGACCGGAGACCGCCAGTTCTTCGTTTCATCCTCAGCATTCAGAGCACAAAAGGGATAATACGTTTGACGCGTTGCTGGTAGGCGGCATATCGCTCCGGGAATTGCTGGAGCATCAATCCTTCCTCGCGGCCGAGTTTAATCCAGAAACTCGCAAACATCAGCAGCACTCCTGCAAACCCAGCCAGGTGCGATTGCACGAGCGCTGTTGCAAAAAACATGATGAGCATGCCAGTGTAGATGGGATGCCGCACCAACCGATACGGGCCGCGCTGAACCAGTTCGTGTCCTTCTTTCAATGTCACCACACCGCTCCAGTTACGTCCGAGAGTAACTCTGGCCCAGAGCGCGAACGCCAGACCTGCGGCGCACAAGAACGCAGCGGCCCACGCGATCGGGATTGCATGGGGAATAATTCGGAGATTCAGCGGATACGGCAATTCGCGACCATAGAATAACAGAAGGCAAGCGATGACGAACAGCACCCAGTAGCGCAGTCGCTGCGCCCGGCTTTCACGATATACGGCGCGCTTGGTGGATACAGCAGCCACGAGCCAGATCGTGATGAATACGATCCAACAAGCACGGATGATATCAGTTGCCGACGAATACGCCTGCATCCAAGCAATAATTCACCTCAAAATCTTCGTGTCCATTGCCGCGGATTCGTGGTTACCTTTTGAGGCTTATGGTTGTTTCTGTTTCGCTTCAAGCTTTCCTGACGAGCTCGATTGATTACGCGGGAATGTTCCCGCCGTGCAGCCTGGCACTTGAACCAGCGTTGCAGAACCACGCGAGTTATGTGCGTTCGCCCGAAGCGTGGATGCTCAACACATTCGTTTTGCCTGTCCAACAGTTCAATTCGGCACGATCACTCCTTTCGAATTTCGATCCTTTGCATCCGCTCCGCGTCACCGCACTCGGGCCGAAAACTGCAAATATGGACAGCTTTCTTGACGCTCTGGAGGACGCGGACTTGGCGATTCGTTCGTTCTCGAAATATGGCGTCGATCTCGTTTCTATCGCTCAGCTCGAAATGTTTTTGCCGCACGACGTGGAACAGGTGTGTTTAAAGAAGGCGAAGGAGATCATTGGCGATCTGCCGGTATTTTGGGAAGCTCCGCCAGACAAAGCCGAAAAAACTATCGCATCGCTGGCCAAGCACAATTCCGATCAGGACGTGGCTACCTTCGGCTACAAATTGCGCACCGGCGGAGTAACTGCAGATGCGTTTCCAACTTCGGCACAGATTGCGAGGGCACTCGTGAAAGCGGGCACGCATCAACTCGCGATCAAATTTACCGCCGGGCTGCATCATCCGATGCGGCAATTTCGCGAAGAAGTGAAGACAAAAATGCACGGATTCCTGAATGTGCTCGGAGCCGCAGTGCTCGCGGCGGAACATCAATGGGATGCGAATCAAGCCGCGATGATGCTCGAGGATGAAGATCCGGAATCGTTTTCGTTTACCGACGATTTCTTCGCGTGGCGCGACTGGAAAATCGATATGAAACGCCTGAAATCCCGACGGAGATTCGTCAGGTCCTTCGGCAGTTGCAGTTTTGATGAGCCACGCGACGATTTGCGGGCTTTAAGATTACTGTAGGGCGTCTGTGTCAGACGCCGTCGGGTTGGCGTTTCACAGAAACGCCCTACAATTCCAGAGCATGCCGCTCAAAACATTCATCGAGGTCGCACCTGATTCGCATTTTCCGCTGGAGAATCTTCCTTTCGGTATTTTTCAGCCAAAAGGAGGCAAACCGCGCGCCGGAGTCGCCATTGGCGATTTGATTGCGGATCTTTCTGTCCTGGAAGAGCTCGGGCATTTTCGCTCACCGGAATTTCAGGGGCGAAAAGTCTTTTCAGAAGACTCATTGAATGCATTCCTCGGGCTTGGTCGTCCGGCATGGCGCAAAGTGCGTGCAGTGCTTCAACGCCTGCTCTCATCCAAAACGTCGATTCTCAGAGACAATGCCAGGCTTCGGGCGCGGGTCTTTCATGCACAAAAAAGTGTCACCATGAAACTGCCGGCGCGCATTGGCAATTACACCGATTTCTACTCGTCCTATCATCACGCACACAACGTCGGGACGATGTTGCGCGGCCCGGAAAACGCGCTGATGCCGAATTGGAAATGGTTGCCAGTCGCATACCATGGGCGCGCGAGTTCCGTGGTCGTCAGTGGGACGGACGTGCGCCGGCCAAGCGGGCAGACCAAGGCGCCAGACGCAGCCGCGCCGGCATTCGGTCCAACTAAAAGCTTCGATTATGAATTGGAAACGGCGTTTCTCATTGGACCAGGCAATTCGTTAGGCGAACCGATCACGATTGATCGTACCTCGGATCATATTTTCGGACTGGTGCTGATGAATGACTGGAGCGCCCGGGACATTCAGGCTTGGGAGTACCAGCCGCTCGGCCCATTTTTGGCAAAGAATTTCGCGACGAGCATTTCGCCATGGGTCGTGACGCTCGAAGCGCTCGAGCCATTCCGGAAACCGCTCCCCTCACAACGTCCCGCGCCGTTGCCGTATTTGCGCGCAAAAAACGATTTCACCTTCGACATTCAGCTCGAAGCGCAGCTCCAAACGTCATCGACGGATGCGTCACACGCGATCACGCGCACAAATTTTCAAAATCTTTATTGGAGCATTTCCCAGCAGCTTGCGCATCATACTGTCAACGGCTGCAACCTGGAACCCGGCGATTTGTTAGCCAGCGGCACCATCAGCGGCGCAACTGAGGAATCGCGTGGATGCATGCTGGAATTGACCTGGCGCGGCGCAAATCCATTAAAGCTTCCCAGCGGTGAAACGCGCAAATGGCTCGAAGACGGCGATCGCCTCGCGATCACCGGCTGGTGCCAGGGCGATGGTTATCGAATTGGCTTCGGCGAAGTGACCGGACGGATTTTGCCGGCGTCTTGAGTTGGATGCCGTGGGTTATTTGCTCCCCGGTTTGACTGCGGGGATTGCGGCGAGATCGGGCGGGAGATCTTCTGCGGAGAACGTTTCCATGTTCATTTCGATCAGGCTCATAAGCGGACAGCCAAAATCGGGTTTGGCTGCACCGCTTCGATCGACAATCACGCCTACAGCGGAGACTGCAGCGCCGTGGGCGTGGACGATATCGATTGTCTCCTGCACGCGCCCACCGCGAGTAACAACATCTTCCACCACGACGAACCTTTCATTCGACAGAATTTGAAAACCTCGGCGCAACACAAGTTTGCCTTCTTCTTTTTCGGCGAAAATATGGCGTTTGCCTAACGAGCGGCCGACTTCCTGGCCGACAATGATTCCGCCGAGGGCAGGGGAGATAACCGCATCGCAATTGAACCCGCGCAGTTTGTCGGCCAGCCATCCACAGACCCTTGCGGCAATGTCGGTGTGCTGAAGGAGCAGTGCACACTGAAAATATTCGCGGCTGTGCAGACCCGAGCGCAGAATAAAATGACCGTCCAGCAGCGCGCCGGTCTTGCGGAATAGTGCCAGAAGATCTTCGCTCATTCCGTTGTAGGGCGTTTCTGTGAAACGCCATCGGAGTTGGCGTCTGACACAGACGCCCTACAATCTCGCCTCTCCATGCTTGTTCTCACCCAGACGTGTCATACGCGGTTTGCTCGGTGTCATCGGAGGCAGCAATCACTTCGATTTCGACATTGGCTCCTTTCGGCAGTGCGGAAACCTGGACGGTGGAACGGGCAGGGGGATCTTGTTTGAAATACGAGCCGTATGTTTCGTTCACCTTTTGAAAATCGTCGAGATTAGTGAGGAAGATCGTGGTTTTGACAATGCTGTCGAAAGTCATTCTCTCAGCTCTCAAGACGGACGCGATGTTCTCCATCACGCGCCGGGTTTGTGTGGCGATACCGCCAGTAATAATTTGGCCCGATTTCGGATCGAGCGGAATTTGGCCGCTGCAAAAAAGGAAGCGTCCGCTGCGCACCGCTTGCGAGTAGGGGCCGATCGCGGCGGGCGCTTCATTCGTGGAAATGATCTTCTTCATGTGGGCGAGTGTAACTGGAAAGCGACGAGATGTCATTCTGAGCGAAGCGAAGAATCTCTGATCGTTTCTCAACTGATCCCGGGCACTGCGATATGCCGAGATGTTGGAAAGCCTGGCTCATGCTTTGCATTGTCTTGCAGCGCTCCGCTCAACATGACAGCAGGCTCTGACGTGAATTCTACACAGCCTTGCTGTACAATCACATTGCTGCATAGTGAAAACTTCACGGCGCCGCGCAGCTCGACGTCGATTACGGCTGGGTAGCTCAGTCGGCAGAGCAGTGGACTGAAAATCCGAAGTTCGCCCCTCGTGACACTTTCGCCCCCTCGCACAGTTGCGAACATGAGTGACAGTGAAAGAACAAAAACGACGGTGATACGGTCAACACAATGTCAACGGCTTTCAGATTTGGCTTGTAGCGAGCTAGGGGATTTCGTTATGACTGGCCGCATGAAACCCCTATTTGCCGTCCTTCTCGTCGTATTCGCTGCTCTCTTAATCTGTGCAGTCCCACTGAACGCCGATCCAACCCCGAAACCTAAGCCAAAAGTAACCGCTGCATCACAGTTGCCATTTGGCATCCCTGTTCCCGGCAAACCGAACCTTGTTTATTCTCCCTACGCAAAGGGAAAGATCATTGATGTGAGCATTTACAAGCATGGCGAAACGGTGCTTTGTCCGTACACGGCCAAAAAGTTTCGTGTGCCATAGAAGAGACCGACCATGAAACCGCTATTTGGAATATTGGTTGCCTTGTTTTTGTGGGGCTGCGCGACCGCCGAATTTCACCAATACACCGGCGCTCAACAAAACTGGCCCACAGCAAGCGGGGCTTTTGTAGGCACTAAATACGACGTACCGGCCTATTACGGGCTTCCAAGCCGCCCATACATCGTGCTTGGCAGTCTTGATGTGACCACAGGCCCGCCGGGCGGCAACCTTGCTACCAGAGCAGAGGATGGCGTTGAGTTCGCTGCCGGCAAAGCTAAGAAAATGGGCGGCGACGCCATCATCGTGCAAAGATATGGCAAAGTTCAAGCGGGGTCAGTCTCAATGGCGAGCGCATCTACAAACAGCAGCTACCGTGGCGGCTTCTCCGGTCAGGCTATTGGGAATAACGTCTACGGGCAAACTTACGGCAGCGGATATTCGAACACGAATCTCTTCGGGGGTTCCATGGGCAGTTATCAGGGAAAAGCGTCAGTGCTAGTTATTAAGTTCAAGTAGAGAGCCAATAGACCTACGGATAACCCTCCGGAATAGGACGCGATCAGCAATTTGCCTTCAACGAGGCGGATCGGAAACTGTGATTGCGCGGTAATTTGGCTTACTGACTAGTAACGACCGCACGCAGCGCGGCCTTGCTCAGTTCAATCTGTGCGCTCACCTTTTGGATTTGCGCCGACTGCTCTTTCACCGTTGCGATGAGACTCGCCACCGTCGCTTCCAACTTCTCAGTCTTTTTGTGTTCTTTTAAGAACTCATTGAGCAACATCGCGTTCACAGCGTCGTACCGCACTGTGTACGGTTTGCCTTGCTCATCTCGGGCCACTAAAGCTGGATTCACTTTTTCCACTTCCTCCGCGACTAGGCCGAACTGCGGAATGCCCTCGGGGTCAAGTTCGTGCTTGTAGCGGAAGGTCACCGGTTTCAACGCGAGAATTCCTTCGCTCGCCTTGTCCATCGGCTTAATTAACTCCTTGTACCGCGCTGAGGATGTGGTCGTGCCGAGGTGACCCGTGCTGGGGCTGATTAACACCGGTACTCCGTCGGCCACCGTTCTACCGCTGATGCCCCAGATGACTACTTTGGTTGTCGATCTTCCTCCGCCGATCCGAATGGTGCTAGATTCGCCCGCTACGCCTGGGTTACCGATGTCGATGTTGCTACTGCCGGTGGTGAGATTCATACCGGCGTTGACCCCCACAGCGATGTTGTTCGAACCAGTGCTATTGTTCCGTAGCGCCTCGGAGCCTACCGCGGTGTTGGTATTGCCAGCCGTGTTATACAAAAGCGCATCCTAACCGATGCCTGTGTTACTGCCTCCAGCGGTGTTGCTACCGAGCGCGGCGATGCCATCGGCGGTGTTATTGCTTCCTCTGCTGTTTACGGAGAGAGCATAACCGCCCGTCGCGGTATTATAGCTGCCAGTACCGCCGCCGGCCGAGCCTTGGAGGGCGCTTAAACCGCAGGCGGTATTATTGACGCCGCTTGTGTTATTGAAAAGGGCGAATTCGCCATTAGCTGTATTACCCGCGCCAGTATCATTATAATACATCGCCTGATAACCGGTAGCAGTGTTATCGTCGGCCGTGTTGTTACCCAGAGCCGAAAGTCCGATGGCAGTGTTATTATTGCCGTCGAAGAGAGCTTGACGTCCAACTGCGGTGTTATTACTACCAGATGTTGTCTGGAGGCTACCCCAGCCTACCGCCGTGTTGTCTTGACCATCCATCAGGCTGCTGCCAGCATCAAACCCGACAGCCGTATTATTGTTTCCGCTAGTACTCGCTTGCAGCGCGCCCGCTCCGATTGCCACACTCGCGGCCCCAGCAGTATATTGGAGCGCTTGATAGCCGACAGCCACATTGAAGTAAGAAGCGGTGTCAGCAGCGCTCATGGCAGTATAGCCTAAAGCTGTATTCTGACTCCCACCGGCAGCACTGAGTACAGAACTGCCTACGGCGGTGTTCTCCGAACCCGGATTGGTCAGCAGCGCATTATCCCCAAGATATGTGTTGCCGTTTGTGGTATCGCAGCCTTCCTGACAAGTGGCTTGCACTCGTGGGAAAAACCCAAAACAGGCGAGCACGAACGGAATCAACAGGAACGAGCGCAAAGGCGAGTGGTTCATTCGATTTCTTAATTGGAGAGTTGGCGTTTTCATAATGCGCAGAGGATCGCAAAAATCTGGCCGTTTTGTCGAGCACATTGTCGAAAGTGTTTGCGATTACTGCGCAGTTTGCACGCTCGCAAACGATGCACGCTTGCGGGTTCCCCCTCGAACCCGGTCAGCCTCGGAAGAGTGTACGCAGCTTGCCCTACCGTTGTTGCCACCGTCGTCGTATGGAGCCCCGCGGTCCGGGGAGACCCAAAAGCGACGAGGGTTGTCTTGCACCGACAAAATCGGCGATCAAACGCTCTGTTACGCCCGGGAAAAGGGAGAAATTCGGCTAAAGGCACGCGTTCAATCTCCGAATCAGCAGGGAAAAGTGTCGAAGTGAGTTGCGCTTAACGTGTTTCAGGAATTCACTCGACACAAACACAGGGCGGATTTGTCCGAAAATGGCATTTTCGCCCTTTTTGTTTTTTTGAGATTGTTCCCACCAGCGTTTGCCAGTAGGAGCATAGCCAAACATTAAATTGTGGACGACATCCAGCGCGCGAAGCAATTCTTTTCGGAGATGCCGCTAGAAGTGTTTCAGATCTGGATTGTCCCCTCGGTTAAATGTCATGGGTGGAAGGGAGTCAGCATTGACGAGCCTCTCCAGGAAGAGTGGCAGGGTTTCTTTGCCGATTATGCTATTAGTTTTTGGAAATCTGCCAGGTGGGAGTTTTGCAGCACTCCGTTCGACGCCAATCTTTTTGCGCCGATGTCCGTTCAGCGAGCGCTTTGGATTGTTGACCACGCTACCAAAGGTCTTAAAACACCAACGGCAGATATTCATGACAGTGTGCAGCGGTTTTGGGCATGCGCAGCCTTCATTAAAGACAACCGAAAACTCCCCTGTCCCCTTGTCGGGTGCGTCACTCCCGACAACTCGCGGATTGATCTCGTAGACGGTCATCATAGGTTGGCTGCAGCCATCCATTTAGGCACTACTAAAACTTCCAAGCTGCCAATATGGATCGCGCTACCCAAGTAGCGTTTCAAAAACTTACGAAGCCGATCGTGAGCTTCACCATCCTGCACGGTTTCTGAGGCTTGCCTCTGTCTGTGGCGACTCGTATTCCGAGACGGCTCGCAGGGTTGACGACTCAGGCACTGCTAGATCGAAGCCCAAGGCTCTGACGCTTGGCGAAGGCGTGGCCTGCACCGCGCCAGGCGCGCCAGAACGAGCGTTTCCAGCGCCTACGTTGCCCTGTAGCTGCGTTTGTGGTCTTG
>Ga0209577_10001345_pt1 | contig 24362 bp, 18 predicted proteins | sample GraSoiAngelo_109_FD_185874 | JGI IMG/M metagenome (GOLD analysis project Ga0209577, IMG submission 185874) | Grasslands soil microbial communities from the Angelo Coastal Reserve, California, USA - 14_0903_12_20cm (SPAdes) (version 2) | ecosystem: Environmental > Terrestrial > Soil > Grasslands...
TAGACGGGGCCACATGTGGCCCCGTCCGGGCCGGCACATGTGCCGGCCCGCTCCGCCCGGCACATGTGCCGGGCGGCCAAGCCGTGCATGCACGGCTTGGAACAATTAGGAACGCCAATATTGCGATGATCGAGCCCGTGAGCGGCGACCCTGCGATCGAGGTACGCGACCTGCGCAAGCGCTACGGCGAATTCGAGGCCGTGCGCGGGATCGACATCACGGTCGCGCGCGGCGAGGTGTTCGCGCTGCTCGGCCCGAACGGCGCCGGCAAGACGACGACCGTCGAGATCCTCGAGGGCTACCGCGCGCGCAGCGACGGCGAGGTGTCGGTGCTCGGCGAGGATCCGGCGAAGCGCTCGCTGAGGCTGCGCCGGCGCATCGGCATCGTGCTGCAGTCGGGCGGCATCTACAGCTACGTCACGCCGCGCGAGGCGCTGCGCCACTGGGCTAGCTTCTACCCGCACGCGCGCGACGTGGATGAGGTGCTCGACCTCGCGGGTCTGCGCGAGGCGGCGGACGTGCGCTCGCGCAGGCTGTCGGGCGGCCAGCTGCGCCGGCTCGACTTCGCGCTCGCGATCGTCGGTGACCCCGAGCTGATGTTCCTCGACGAGCCGACGACCGGGTTCGACCCGCAGGCGCGGCGCGCGGCGTGGGACACCGTGCGCTCGCTGCGCGAGCTCGGAAAGACGATCCTGCTCACGACGCATTACCTCGAGGAGGCGCAGACGCTCGCCGACCGCGTCGCGATCGTCAAGGACGGCCGCGTGCTCGCGATCGGGCCGCCGCGCGAGCTCGGCGTCGGCGCGGCGCACTATCGGATCTCCTACCGCAACTCCGCGGGCGAGCTCGTGGAGCGCGACACCGACGACCCGACCGCGCTCTTGCACGAGCTGACAGCCGAGGCGCTCGCGCGTGGCGAGCGCCTCGAAGAGCTGTCGGTAGGACGCCCGACGCTCGAGGACGTCTACCTCGAACTCACCGCCGCCGATGCCTGACGCGATCGCACTCAGCTGGCGTCAGTACCGCCTCGAGCGGCGCATGTTCTGGCGCAACCCGAGCGCCGCGTTCTTCAACTTCATGCTGCCGCTGCTGATCCTCGCGGGCGCCGGTGCCGCGCTCAGCGGCAACCAGCACCAGCTCAACCGCCTCGTGCCGATGATCGCCGGCATGAGCGTCATGTCCACCACCTTCACCGCGCTCGCGTACAACGTCGTCTTCCTGCGCGAGCGCGGCGTGCTCAAGCGCATCCGCGGCACGCCGCTGCCGACGATCTCCTACTTCGCCGGCGTCGCCGCGAACGCGGTCACGAATACCGCGCTGCAGATCGTCATCATCGACCTCGCCGGCAAGCTCCTGTTCGGCATTGGCTGGCCGGCTCACGTCGACTGCTTGATCGTCTTCGTGCTCGTCGGCGTCGTCTGCTTCGCCGCCCTCGGCGTCGCCTTCGCGCACGCGATCCCCAACTTCGAGTCCACCGCCGCGTACGTCAATGCCGTCTTCCTGCCCGTCGTCGCGGTCTCGTTCTACGCGTTTGACTCGAGCAGCGCTCCCGGCTTCGTACGCACGATCGCCGACGCGCTCCCGCTCAAGCCGCTGATCCAAGGGCTGTCCGCCGCGTTGGTCGGCGGGAAGGGGCTCGGCGCCCACCTCGACGAGCTCGCCGTGCTCGCGCTGTGGGGCGTCTTCGGCTGCCACCTCGCCGTGCGCGGGTTCTCGTGGGAGCAGCGGCGGACATGAGGATGCCGCGACAATCACCGCGATGAGACAGCTCGCCGACGACCTCTACATGCTGCGCGGCTTTCCCGCGAACGCCATCAACGTGTATCTCGTCGGCGACGTGCTGCTCGACGCGGGCACCAAATACGCACGCCGGCGCATCCTCCGCCAGATCCGCGGGCACGCCGTGCGCGCGCACGCGCTCACGCACGCGCACCCCGACCACCAGGGATCGAGCCACGCGATCTGCGAGCTGCTCGGCATCCCCCTCTGGTGCGGACAGGCTGACGTGCCCGCGATGGAGACGCCGGGCGGCGTCGCCAACGCCACGCCGCCGAGCTGGCAGACCTTCGTGCAGCGCCGCTTCTGGACCGGGCCGCCGCATCCCGTCGCGCGCGCGCTCGAGGAGGGCGACGAGGTCGCCGGCTTCACCGTGCTCGAGTCGCCCGGCCACTCGCCCGGGCACGTCGCCTACTGGCGCGAGCGCGACCACGTGCTCGTGATCGGCGACGTGCTCACGAACATCGACGTGCGCACCGGTCGCGTCGGCCTGCACGAGCCGCTGGCCGCCTTCACGCCCGACCCCGCGCGCAACCGCGAGGCCGCGCGCAGGCTCGCCGCGCTGCAGCCCGCGCTCGTCTGCTTCGGACACGGGCCGCCACTGCGCGACACGCGCGCGCTGAGCGAGTTCGTCGAGGCGCTGCCGCAGTAGCGCGACCACTTCGTCGCGCGGGGGGTCGGCGTATCTCGACGGGGGCGCTGCGCGCGCGGGCGCGCGAGGGACAGCCGCCAATCCGACGGGGGTGCTGCGCACGCGCGTGCGCGCGCGGGTGCGCACAGCGGTCAGCGCTGGATGACGGCGCCGAGCGCTTCGTCGACGGCTGCGAGCGTGTCCTCGCTGAGCGCGATGCCCGACGCGGACGCGTTGGCGCGCACCTGCTCGGGGCGCGTCGCGCCGACGATCGCGGAGGCGACGTTCGGCTCGCGCAGCACCCACGCGAGCGCGAGCTGAGGCATCGTCAGGCCGGCCTGCTCCGCGATCGGGCGCAGGCGCTGCACCGCCTCGAGCACCGGCGGCGCGACCAGCCGGTCGATGAAGCCGCCCATGCTCTCACTCGCGGCGCGCGAGTCCGCGGGCGGCGGCTGGCCGGGCGTGTACTTGCCGCTGAGAACGCCCTGCGCGAGCGGCGACCACACGATCTGCGAGATCTGCTCGCGCGTGCATAGCGGGATCACCTCCGCCTCCGGCGCGCGCCATAGCATCGAGTACTGCGGCTGGCTCGACGCCCACCGCGGCGCACCTGCGAGCTCGATCGACGCCGCAATCTTCTCCGCCGGCCACTCGCTGACGCCGATGTAGCGCGCCTTCCCTGCGGCGGCGACTTCGCCGAGCGCGCCCATCGTCTCCTCGAGCGGCGTCTGCTCGTCATAGCGGTGGCACTGGTAGAGGTCGACGTAATCTGTCCGCAGGCGCTGCAGCGACGCGTCGATCTGCTTGTGGATCTGCGCCGCCGAGAGGCCGCGGTCGGTCGACGACATCGGGAAATAGAGCTTCGTCGCCAGCACGTAGCTGGAGCGCTCGCGCTCGCTCAGCACTTCGCCGAGGAACGTCTCCGAGGCGCCGCGCCCGTAGATGTTCGCGGTGTCGATGAAGTTGATGCCCTCCTCGAACGCCGCCTGCACGCACGCAACCGCCTGCTCGCGCTCGACCCCGCCGGAGTACGTCAGCCATGAGCCGAGGCTGATCTCCGACACCGACAGCTCGCTCCAGCCGAGTTTGCGGTATTGCATGCGCGCGAGCTTATACATGCGCGCGCCAGGCCCGCGCGTAGTAGCCTCGACGCGAGCACCCGTCTTCGCGCCGTGTCCGAGCAAGCCACTCAAGCCACGACGAACCAGCTCACGCCGATCGACCCCGGTCTCGCGATCGGCGCCGTGCGGCTCGCGGTCTCCGATCTCGGCAGCAGCGTCGAGTTCTACGAACGCGTTCTCGGCTTGCGCGTGCTCGAGCGCGACGACGCCACCGCGACGCTCGGCGCAGGCGCGCGCACGACGCTCACGCTCGAGGCGCTCGCTGCAGAGGCGCCCGTGCCCGTGCGCAGCACCGGCCTGTTCCACGTCGCGTGGCTGCATCCCACGCGCGCCGCGCTCGCCGACACGGTCCACCGCATCGCGCACGCGCACTGGCGGCTCGACGGCGCGTCAGACCACGGCGTCTCCGAGGCCGTCTACCTCAGCGACCCCGACGGCCTCGGCATCGAGATCTACGCCGACCGGCCCGCGCAGCGCTGGGATGTCGCGAGCGACGGCCACGTGAGGATGGTCACGATTCCGCTCGATCTCGAAGACCTCCTCTCGCAGTCATCGCACGAGCTCCAGACCGCGATCGATCCCGCGACGCGCGTCGGACACGTCCACCTGAAGGTCTCCGACGTCCCGCGCGCTGTCGCCTTCTACCGCGACACGCTCGGCTTCTCGCTACGCGCCGAGATGCCCTCCGCGGCGTTCCTCGCAGCGGACGACTATCACCACCACATCGGTGCGAACTCGTGGCAGAGCGCCGGCGCGCCCGCACCCCCGCCGGGCACGCCCGGCCTGCGCCTCGTCGAGTTCGACCTCACCGGCGTCGACGCGCTCGACGCGCTGCAAGCGTCGCTCGACACTTCCGGCGCGCGCTTCAGCCGCGAGCCGCAGCGCCTGTCCGTCGCCGACGCCGACGGCCACGCGCTCGCGTTCGCCGCGAGGCTGTAAGCGGGTCTGGCCGGGCCACGCCCGCGAGGGGGGCGCGAGCGCGGCAAGTGGGCGTGCGGCGCGCGCGACGAAGGGGCGCGCGCGGCGCGAGCGGGCGGGCGTGCCTCTAGCTGCGCACCGCGAGCACGATCTTCCCGCGCGTGTGCCCCGATTCGCTCATCCTGTGCGCCTCCGCCACCTCCGCGAGCGGCAGCGTGCGCGAAATCTCCGGGCGCACCGCGCCGGACGCGACGAGCTCGGCGAGCTGCGCGAGCTGCTCGCGCGAGGGGCTCATCACGAACATCTCAGCGCGCACGCCCCGCTGCTCCGCCTCTTGCACGGGGGGCGCGTTTGCGATCCCCACCAACACCCCGCCCGAGCGCACGGTCTGGAGCAGCGATGCCGTGACCTCGCCGCCGACCGTGTCGAACGCGACGTCGGCGTCGCTGATCGCCTCCGCGGGCACTTCGCGCGTGTAGTCGACGTAACGGTCCGCGCCGAGGCCGGTGACGAAGTCGCGGTTGTGGTCCGAGCCGATGCCCGTGACGATCGCGCCCGCGTGCTTGGCGAGCTGGACGGCGAAATGACCGACGCCGCCCGCCGCTCCGGCGATCACCGCGGTCTGCCCGCGCTCGAGCTGCGCGTGGTCGAACAGCGCCTGCCACGCTGTCATCCCGGCGACGGGCAGTGCCGCCGCCTGCGCGTGGCTGATCGGCTCGGGCTTGTGCGCGATCGCGGTCGCACGCGCGACCGCAAACTCCGCATACGCGCCGCTCGCCGCGAGGCCGAACACGTCGTCGCCCTCGCCGAACTCGTCCGCGCGCGACGCGACGGCCGTGCCCGAGATGTCGCTGCCGAGGATCGCTGGAAGCCGCCCCTGCGCCGTGCCGCTGCGGCGCTTGTAGTCGATCGGATTCACCGACGCCGCGTGGACTTCGACCAGGACCTCGCCGTCGTCGGGCTCGCCGCGCTCGACGTCGCGCAGCTGCAGGACCTCCGGACCGCCGGTCTCGTCGATCACCACCGCGCGCATCCGCCCTCCTTTTCCCGGAACGTGGGCTCGCCAATCTAGCGCCGCGCGCCCGCCCGCCGTCAGCCGCCGGCGCACTCCTGGCGCCCGCGCGCACTAGCGCCGCCGGCCCATCGCGAAGCTCGTGATCGGCGGCGCGTGCGCGCGCATGCTCGCGCCGACCTCCGCCGCGTCGCTCTCGCCGGCCTCGCCCGCCGCTTCGTCCGCGGCGGCGGCCGGTCGGATCTCGTGCACGCTCGCCTCGCGCGACGCGTCGGCGGGCCCTTCAGCGTCGGGCTCGAGGTAGCTTTCGAGCGGCGCGAGCTCGCGCACGATCACGTTGATGACACCTTCGGCGCGCTCGAGCCGGCCGCGCGCGAGCAGCAGCGGCTCCGCGCGCGCGAGGTGGCGGTGGCGCTCGTATACAGGCGCGGAGACGATCAGGTTGGCTGTGCCCCACTCGTCCTCGAACAGCAGGAACATCGTCCCGTTCGCCGTCCCCGGGCGCTGGCGCGCGATCACGAGTCCCGCGACCGCGACCGCGCAGCCGCTCGGCAGGCGCGACAGCTGCGCGCTCGTCACGAGCGTGACAGCGTCTTTGCCGGGCAGGCGCAGGCGCGGGCGCAGGATCGCCATCGCGTGGTCGCTCACCGTCACGCCGCTCGTCGCGTAGTCGGCGATCAGTGTCTGCCAACGCCCGAGCTTCGCGAGCCTCGGCGTCTGGCCCAAGCCCAGCGCGAGCGACAGCTGTGTGCCCTCGCCCGCCGCCGCAGCGGGCACCGCGACGCCGAGCTGCCACAGCGCCGCGCGGCGCCCCACCTCGCCGACGAGGCAATCACACGCGCCCGACCACGCGAGCTGCTCGAGCGCGGCGTGTCCCGCGCCGCTGCGCGAGGCGAGATCGGAGAGGCTCGCAAACGGGCCGCCGCGCTCGCGCTCGGCGACGAGCGCCTGCATCTCCGTGCTCGCGACACCCTTGATGTAACCGAGCCCGAGTCGCACCGAGGTGCCCTGCACGGTGCACTCGACCGCGGAGGAGTTCACGTCCAGCCCGAGCACCTGCACGCCGCGATGCCCCGCCTCGTGCACGAGGCTGTCGGGTGCGTAGAAGCCCATCGGCTGCTCGTTCAGCAGCGCGCACAGGAGCTCGGGCCCGTAGTGCACACGCAGCCACGTCGACTGGTAGGCGAGCAAGCCGAACGCCGCGCTGTGCGCCTTCGGAAACCCGAAGCCCGCGAACCCCTCGATCATCCTCCACACGCGCTCGGCCGTCGCGACGTCGGCGCCGACGTGCCGCTGCGCGCCCTCGATGAAGCGCTCGCGGTGGCGCGCGAGCATCTCCGCGGAGCGCTTGCGGCTCATCGCCCGCCTCAGGCCGTCGGCCTCGCCCGCGCCGAAGCCCGCGAAAACTTCTGCGACTTCCATCACCTGGTCCTGGAAGATGATCGTCCCGAGCGTTTCCGCGAGCACGCCTTCGAGCGCCGGGTGGTCGAAGGGAACCTGGAATCCGGGGTCTTCGCGCAGCCGCCGCCGGCGCTCGATGTAGGGGTTCACCGCGCCCCCCTGGATCGGCCCCGGGCGGATGATCGCGACCTGGACCGTGAGGTCGGAGAGATTTGCCGGCTGCGTCCGCCGCAGCGACTGCATCTGCGCGCGGCTCTCGATCTGGAAGACGCCGACGGTGTCCGCCGTGCGGATCGCCGCGAACGTGCTCGGATCGTCGTAGGGAATCCGCGACAGGTCGATCCGCTCGCCGCGCACGCGCGCGATTTCATCGACGCACCGCTCGACCGCTGAGAGCATCCCGAGGCCGAGCAGGTCGATCTTCAGAAAGCCGGCGTCGGCGCAGGAGTCCTTGTCCCACTGGACCATCTGCCTGCCCTCCATCGCCGCCGGCACGACCGGGCAGCAGTCGATCAGCGGCCGCGTCGCGACGATCATCCCGCCGGGGTGCTGAGAGAGGTGGCGCGGCAGGCCATACGCCTCGCCGACGAGGCGCTCGAGCCAGCTCCAGCGCGGAGAGGATGTTGGCGTGACGACGCCCTCGGCGTCGCCCGCGCCGCCGTCGAGAACGGGGCCACGATCGAGCGCGTAGTGTTGGCCGATCTCTGATCGGTCGGCGCCGCGCGCGAGCCGCTCGAGCGCCGCGGCGGGCAGCCCGAGGACCTTGCCGAGCTCGCGGATCGCGCCGCGCGCGCGGAAGGTCGGGAAGGCCGCGACCAGCGCCGCGCGGTCGCGGCCGTAGCGGTCGTGCACGCGCGGGATCAGCTGCTCGCGGACGTCGCGCGGGAAATCGAGGTCGATATCCGGCAGGCCGCGCAGGTCCTCGTGCAGGAAGCGCCCGAGCGCGAGCTCGTTGGCGATCGGGTCGATGTGCGAGAGCCCGATCAGGTAGCAGACCAGCGAGGAGACCGACGATCCTCGGCCGCGGCCGGGCGCGAGCAGGCCGCGCACCGATTCGCGTCCGCGCACCTCCGCGGCGACCTCGCGCGCGAGCTCGAGCATGTCGTGGTGGAGCAGGAAGAAGCCCGCGAGCCCGAGCTTCGCGATCACCGCGAGCTCCTCCTCCAGACGCCCCTGCGCGCACGCGCGCTGCAAGCCCTCGGGAAAGCGTTCGTGCAGGCGAGCTGCGCACAGCTCGGCCAGCCGCCGCTCTGCGTCTCGGTCCTCCGCGCCGGGATAGCGGTAGCCGAGGTCCTTCGTCAGATCGAACGTCAGCTGCTCGGCGAGCGCGAGTGTCTCCGCGACCGCCTCGGGGTGGTCGCAGAAGCGATTCGCCATCGCCGCCGGCGTGCTCAGCACGTGGCTGTGGTTGCCGCGGCGCAGCGGCTCTGAGGCGTCGAGCGTCGTGTGCGCGCGCAGCGCGACGAACGCGTCCTGCAGCTCCGCCCTGCCCGGGGAGTGCGCGTGCACGTCGCCGGTCGCCACGCACGCCACGCCGAGGCGCCGCGCGAGCGCGCTCAGCGCGCGGTTGCGCGCGCGGTCGCGGCGGGCATAGGGACGCTGCAGCTCAACGCGCAGGTCGGACCCGAACGCCTCCAAAAGCCTTCGCGCCGCCGCCCCGTCCACACCCGTGCCGCTCGCGCTCGCACCGGCGCCGCAGGCTCCCGCGCGATGATCGAGCACGAGCGAGCGGCCGGCGCATCCAGTCAGGCAGACGAGGCCGCCGGCGTGCTCCAGCACCCGCTCGAGGGCCACCGCCGGCTCGCCCGCCTCGCGTCGCGTGGAGCCTTCGCGGGTGTGGGCGTGGGCGAGCGTGATGATCCGGCAGAGGTTCGACCAGCCGCGCTCGTCGCGCACGAGCAGCGTGAGGTGGGCGCCGCCCACGAGGTCGATCTCCGCGCCGTGGATCGCGTGCACGCCGCACTCCTTCGCCGCCTGCGCCATCTCCAGCGAGCCGGACACGGAGTTGTGGTCTGTCAGCGCGAGCGCGCGGTGGCCGAGCTCGGCCGCGCGCGCGGCGAGCTCGTGCGGCAGCGACACGCCGTCGAGGAACGAGTACGCCGAATGGCAGTGGAGCTCCGCGTACGGCGATGAGGACGTCATCTCTGCGTGAACCAGCCGCTCGCTGATGCGCGCTCGAGGTCGCGGAAGACGACGACGTTGCGCCCACATCCGGTGACCACCTCCCAATAGCGGCGCCGCAACGGCTGCTCGGTCCACCAGCGGTCCTCGACCAGCCACGACTCCCGCACCTGCGCGACCTGCCGGCCGTCGACCTCCGCGGGCAGGCCCGTGCTCGTCGTGCGCACGCGCGCGGGGCGCGGAAGGTGCAGGGCGATGCTGCTCGAGCGCGCCATCAGCCCGCGAGCGGAGCCAGCACCACCCGCCGCTCGGGCACGCGCGAGTCGAGGTCGACGCACACGACCCTCAGCGCGGCATCGTCGCCCGCCGCGGCGCGCACCTGGGCGAGCGCCTCGCGCAAGACCGCATCGCCGGCGGAGCTGCGATCGGCGCGTTCCGCTTCGAACAGCGAGCGCTGATCGCCCGCCACAGGACCGAATCGCTCGACCGCCAGTCCCAGCATCGCCGCCGGGGCGGGCAGCAGGTGCAGACGCGGCTGCAGCGCCAGGCGGATGCGCTCCGGATCGCAAAGCGCCTCGCGCAGGACGACACGCTCGCGCCAGCCGCCGCCCGAGACCAGGCGCGCGTACAGCTCCAGCGAGCGCAGCGTCCGGCCGCGGCGCTCGCCGCGCGCCAGCACGCGGTCGACGAGGACCCCGAGCACGCGCTCGAGCGCCATTCCCGAGCTCGCGTCGCCGACCTCGAGCGTCTCGAGCAGGCGCTCCTGCACGCGCCGCGGCAGGAGCGGGTCATCCTCCCCGCACGCCAGGCGGTGCGCTTCCACGCCCGCCGCGCCGAAGCGATCGGCAAGCGCCGCGCGAGGAAGGCGCGCGAGCGCGCCGAGCGTGCGCACACCGAGCCGCTGCAGCGGCTCGAGCAGCGCCTCGGTCCGCGCACGGTAGCCGAGCAGCTCGACCGGCCGCCCCGCGAGCCAGCGGCGCGCGTCGCAGCCATCGAGCACGAGCGCGCGGCGCGAGCGCGCGGCGAGGGCGGCCGCGAGCGAGCAGAAGCGCGTCGGCCCCGCGCCCAAGCGCGGCGGGCCGGCCGATGCTCGGGCGGTCGCGGAGAGGATGGCGCCGTCTGCGGATCGGTCTGCTGTGCGCGCGTACGCGTGCGCGCGTGTGCGTGCGCGCGCGGCACCGCCATTTGCATCATCTGCGCCCGTCCCGCTCGAGGCAGAGCGGCAGGCCCTGCCCGCGGCTGCGAGCGTGGCGGCGTCACTGCCGTGGAGCGCGCGCAGCTCGCCCGCGTCGAAGTACGCGAGCCCCGGCCGCGCCGGCTCGACCGCCGCGCCAATCGATTCCAGCGCGCACAGCATCGACTCCCACGCCTCCGCGACCGCGACCGGGTCCGGCGTCAGCAGGACGAGCTTGGGGCAGCGCGCGAGCGCCTCGCCGAGCGCCATGCCCTTAGCGACGCCGCTCGCTTCGGCCGCCCCCGAGACCTCGCCGACGCGCTGTTCTGAGCCGACCGCCGGCGCGAGCGCGAGCGCGCGCCCCGCGAGCGCCTGTTGGGCGATCTCCGACCGGCCGCCGGCGGCAACGAGCTCGAAGCGGGGGAAGTAGACGCAGACGATCATACGAACGTATGTTCGCATGCCCGTCAAGACCCGCCACGAAACGCGGTGGGCGCTAATCCATCGTCAGCGGGCCCTCCGCCGATCCCGACAGGAACTGTCGTACGAACGCGTTGTCGGAGGAGAACATCCGCTCGGCGTTCCCCGCTTCGACGATCCGCCCGCGCCACAGCAGCGCGATGTATTCGCCGATCTGGCGCGCGGAGGCGATGTTGTGCGTGACGACCACGTACGTGCCCCTGTGGATCGAGTGCATCTCCTGGATCAGGTCGCACAGCAGCGCCGTGCGTACCGGGTCCAGCCCCGAGTCGGGCTCGTCGAAGATGACGATGTCGGGCTCCATCACGAGCGCGCGCGCAAAGCCCGCGCGCTTGCGCATCCCGCCCGAGAGCTGCGAGGGGAGGTCGTCCATCGCGTCCCCGAGACCGACGTCTTTCAGGCGTTCGGTCACGACCTTCGCGATCTGCGCCTCGGAGGTGTCGGTGTGCTGGCGCAGCGGGAAGGCGACGTTGTCGAACACGTTCATCGAGCCGAACAGCGCGCCGTCCTGGAACAGCACGCCGATCCGCCGGCGCAGCGCGAGCAGGCTCGGCATCGTGAGCGTAGGCACCGATTCCCCGTGCACGACGACGTCGCCGGAGTCGGGGAACATCAGCCCGATGATGTGCTTGATCAGCACGCTCTTGCCGGTCCCCGAGGGGCCGAGCACGACGGAGATCATGTCGTCGGGGATCGCGACGTTCAGCCCGTTGAGCACGGGCACGCCGCCGAGCCGCTTGTGCACGTCGATGCAGCGGATCGACCAGTTGCCGTCGTCGTCGCCCAGCAGGTCGAGGTCATCGGCGTGGTACTGGAAGGTGTCTTCCGCGCTCATCATTTCCCACCGTAGACGACGTGCGGGAACTGGCTCGTCTGGCCGTTGAAGGAGAACGGTTCCTGCTGGAGGCACGGCGGTGCCGCGACCTGGTTGGGCGCTTCGGGCGCGTTGGCGACTTTGAACTTGATCAATTCTTCGATGACGCTCTGCGAGATGCCTTCGGTCGCCGGGCCGCTCACCGACGGGGTGGGGTTGGAGCAGTTGCTCGTGCTGAAGACCGGCAGCGGCCCGGTCGCGAGGTTCGCGAACAAGCCGGGCTTGAAGTACGGGTTGGCGCGGTTGGTGCCGACGCGCTGCGTGTAGACCGATAGGCCCTCGGGAGTCAGCACCTGCATCGCTTGCAGGAAGTGCTGAGGAGGCCCGGCGTTGCTGCGACCCTCGATGTTCGTGTTCTTGCCGTGCGACTGCGTCGAGGCGGTGAAGTTCGCGAAGAACGCTTGCAGCTCCGGGACGTAGGTGGAGGTGAACTGCAGGAACGGGTCGAGGTTGTGCAGCACCGGCCTGAAGTTTTCGAGCAGCGTCGTCGTGTTGTTGAGCGTGCTCGCGACGTCGGGCAGCCCCTTCTTCGCGGCCGCCGTCAGCGGGCCGACGGCGGTGAGGAAGTTGTTGAAGCGCGGCGCGAACGGCACGAGCGCGGTCGTGAGCGGCTGCAGCGCGCGCTCGGCGGGCTGGAATTCCTTCAGGAACGGCGTCGCGTCGACAGCGAAGCGGTCGAGTTCTTTGAGTGCCACGCGCGAGCGGTTCTCGAACGTCGGCAGCGCCCGGAACGCTTCCGCGAATGCCTGGCTCTCTCCCGCCGCGGCGTGGAACGTGCGCTCGCCGTTTGAGATCAGGCTTTCGAGCTCGTGGTCGCGACCCGCGAGCGCGTCGAACACGACGCCCGTGTTGCGGATCACGGCGCGCAGTGCGCCCTCCTGGGAGGCGAGTATTTCGAGCAGCCGGTCGCCGTGTTCGGCGAAGCCTTCGAGGCTGGCGAAAGAAGCGTTGATCTGTTCGCCGCGCCCGTTGATCGCTTCCGCGAGCGACTGCTGCCAGATCTGGAACTCGCGCCGCGTCTGCGGGTCGAACGTCTGCAGGATACCGTCGAGCGTCACCGACGGTTCCACGTGGCTGTTCGGCAGGCGGCCGTTGTCGGGCAGGTAGGGCGCGGTCGTGCTCCGCGGGAGCAGCTGCACGTACGTCTCCCCGAGCAGCGTCTTCTGGCGCAGGATCGCGTGCATGTCACGACGGATGGGCGCGTATTTCGAAGACACTTCGACCGTCGCCACCGCGCGGCCATCGGAACCCGCTTTCAGCGCGACGACGTGGCCGATGGTGACGCCCGAGATGCGCACGTCGGACTGTTCGGCCAGCGCCAGCGCTTTCGGAAAGCCGACCGTGAAGCGGTACTGCTTCGGCTTCAGCGGCACGGGCCCGCCGAAGGACTCCCACAGGAACAGCAAGAGGCCGAAGCAGCTCAGCACGAACAGGATGATCACGAGCATGTTCCCCAGCGTGGGCGCGCGCTTCTGCATCTAGCCCCCCAATCCCAACCCGCTCGCGAGCTGGTGGTTGTCGATGTGCGACGCGCTCGCGCCCATGTGCGGCTCGAGGTTCGTGAACAGCCGTAGCGCCGCCGCGCGCGCGCGCACGGCTTCGGGGCTGTTGCGCGCAATCGCCGCATGACCTTTCACGCTCGCGATGCCCGCTTTGGTGGTCAGCCCCTGAGCCGCACATTCCGCGGCGCTCGGCGGTTTCAGCAGTTCCACGATCAGCTTGACCGTGGGGTTGATCGAACCGATCGCCGTGAGCAGCGGCAGGACTTCGCAGTTGAAGTACACGAGCGTGCGCCCGAGCACGCCGTGGGCGTCGGAGGTGCTGAGGATGCTGTTCAGGTTGTGGTTGTCCCAGCCCAGGAAGAACAGGAAGCCGCCCTGTTTGGAGCCGGGGTTGTTCGCGAGCTCGTTGAAGAATTCGTTCAGTACGGAGAACGACGTCGCGAGCTTCGGGAAGGCGTTGCCGAGGCCTTCGAGCGAGGCGGGTAGTTCGGAGATCGTCGGCAGGATCTGGCGCGCGAACGGCCGCACCTGGTTGCGGATGATCGGCGTCGTCGCGTTGGCGAGTTTGATCGTCGCGCGCTGGCCCGCTGCGAGCGATTTAGCGAACGGCCGCAGCTGGTGAAGCGTCGGCCCGAGGACCGCTGCGGCGGTCGCGAGCTTGCCGAGGCCGCTGCGCGTCTTCGTGAGCGCGCCCGGAAGCAGATGCAGCGTCGCCTGGACGTTTTTGTCCTCCTTCGCGAAGGTCGCGAACACGGCGTTGGAGGCGTCGATCAGCGAGGCGAGCTGCTTGTCCTTGGTTCCGAGCGCTTCCATCAGCAGGCGGAAGTTGTGGATCGAGCGCGCGACGTTCGTGTGGCGGATTTCGACCTGCGCTGCGATTTCCTGTACCAGGCGCGCCGTCGGCGAGAAGCGCTTGAACGTCGCCGACAGCGCTTTGCCGTTTTCCTTCAGGCCTTCGCCCGCGCCCGCGAGCAGCTCCTGCAGATAGGCGCGCGTTTCCGTGTCCAGCGTGGAGAGGAACTCGTCGAAGTTGATGTTCGGCGCCGTCTGCGCCAGCGGCAGGACCGATCCGCTCGGAAGCCGTCCAGCCGTCGGCGTGCCGGGATTGACCTCTACGGTCATGTCCTGCAGGCCCGTCTTCGGTCGCATCAGGAGCGTCGCGTCGCGGTAGAAGCGCGCGTCCTTCGGCGTTATGCGCATCGTCACGACGGCGACGCCGTTGCGCAAGTTGACGCTCTGGATTTCGCCGACCTTCGCGCCCGCGATCGTCACCGCCTGGCCCTGGCCCGGAGTCAGCGCCTGCGCCGTCTGCATTTCGGCCTTCAGCGTGTAATAGCTTTTGCCGAGGAACGGGAACCAGCCCGGCAGCTTGAGGTTCTCGTGCGAGAGGATGTAGCCGCCGACCGCCGCCGCAATCACGATCATCGTCACCACGGCGATGAACGCCGAGCGATAGCGCTCGATCTGTTCGCGGACGCTGAGGCCGCCTTCGTGGCGCTGGCCGTCGGGGTTCATCACCCGGCTCCATCCGCGGGGCCCTGCGAGAGCGGCCCGTTGAATTCGGGGGGCGCCTGCTTGTAGCAGGGCACCAGCGGCTGATATTTCGGCTCCTGCGCCTGGAATGCCGGGCGCGTGCCGAGCGGCGGCAGCGTCGCGTGCGCGAGCAGCTTCAGGTGTTCGGGCTTGTTAGACAGGTTCTGGCCGACGACTTCGGCGGGGCCCGAGCGCACAGTGCCTCCGCCGGAACCGACGAGGAAGCGCGAGAAGGCGCCGTTGCCGTTGAAGTTCTGGGCGATGCCCGCGAGGCCGGTCAGCGCGTACCAGAATTCCTTGTAGTTTTCGACGCCCGTCGTCGCCGATCCGTCCTGGATCTTCGTGTTGCCCGCGGGATAGATCACGTTCGTGAGGCACTTGCCGAACAGTTCGCTCTGCCGATCGAACGGGATCTGTTCGGCTGTCAGGCGAGCGAGCGACGGCGTGGCTGCGCGGAGCCCCTTGGCGACCCCGCCGAGCTCCTGCGGCGCGAGCGAAGCCTGCACCTGTTCGATCCACGGCAAGCTCGCGGCGACGGCGGCGTTCGTGAGCTTTACGCCGGGGATGATGTCGTGCGCGAATTCGCGCGTCGGCCCGAACGAGGAGTTCAGTTCGCGCAGGCCCTTGTTGATGCTTTCGAGCGCGCTCGGGAGCACCGCGACGGTTTCGCGCAGGCTCGGCGCCTGCGCGGCAAACGATTTGAAGAATTCGTTGAAGTGCGGGACCCATTCGCTCAGCTGCTGCTCGTGCACGTTGAGCGCCGCCGTGACTTTGCCGATGCTCTTCACGAGCGCGGAGAGGTCGTGCGGCTGCGTGCCCGCGATGGCCGTCTGCAGCACTGCCGTCGCGCGCAGCGATTCGGGCCCGCGCTGGTAGGACTTGTTGAGCGCCTGCGCGCCATTGATGCCGCGCACTTCGGGGTCCTGTTCGAGGTCTTCGGCGCGCTTCGGTTTGCGCGTCAGACCTTCGCCAAAGCCGATCAGGAAGTTCTGCAGGTTGGCGCGCGTTTCGGTGTTCAGCGCGTTGAGCACCTGATCGAGCTGGACCGGAACGGACGTCTGCGTGATCGGCAGCGTCGCCCCCGAGGAGAGCGTCGGAGCCGACGGGCTGCCCGGCTGCAGATCGACGAACCAGTTACCTTCGAGGAAGATGCGCGGGCGGATCTTGGCCGTGGCGTCGGAGTGGATCGGCAGGCCGCCAGATTCGATTTCCATCGTCACGACGCCGACGTTGCCTTCGCGTTTGATCTGCGTGACCTTGCCCACGTTCACGCCTGCGATCCGCACGGGCGACTTCGAGTGCACGTTCTGCGCGCTCGTAAAGACGGCGTTGAGTTTGTAGCCGTGTTTGAACGGCAGCGCCTTCGTGAAGCCGAAATACACGGCGATCGCGGCGACGATGAAGCCGATGATCGCGAAGCGCACCGGGTTCGAGCGGTGCAGTTCGGCGACGGGGATTTCGTCGTGGCGGCGCCAGCGGCGTTTGCGTCCCGGTGTTGCCTGGCCGTCGCTCATTTCTTCTTCTTTTTCGCCGCCGGTTTTTTCGTCAGCAGCCCCAGCGCCCGCAGCTGTTCGGTCGAATACGGTTCGCCGTAGAGGTTCTGGTTGCGGCTCGTGAATTCGCGGTTCTTCGCGACCAGCGACAGCGGCAGGTTGCCGATCTGCGCTTTGCCGGGCACGTAGGTCTCGTTGCCGGATTCGCATACCTTCGCCTGGCCGGGGCCGCCGACGTTCGGGTACGGCGTCGCGTGTACGTGGTTGTCCTCGATGACCGCCGTCGTCGAGCCGAACGGGTGATCGACGGACGGGCCGTTGGCGGCGGCCGAGGAGGGGAAGCCCTCGTTGTTGGGTCCGTTCGGCGCGAGCACGAGGCCCGCGCGCGCGAGCGTCCCGACGCTGCCGACCGACTGGGACTGCAGGCTCGCGACGTTGCGGAACGCGAGCGTGATGTAGTTGCAGAAGGACTGCAGCGGAGCGAGCCCCGCTAGCAGCGGGTTGCCCAGTTCGAGCGTCTGCGTGAGGTCTTCGAGGCCCGTGGTGACGATCGGGTTGGCCGCGAAGGTCTGCAGCGCGCGAGCGGAGGAGGCGAGTTCGCGGTTCAAAGCGGTCGCCGCCGCGAGATTGGTGGCGCCGACCTTGAACGCATGTCCGAGCGGCGCCGCGGTTGTCCGCAGGACGTGCGCGCTGGGGCGCAGCAGCGCCATGAATTCGGTCGATCTCTCGAGCAGCGGCGCCTCGAAGGGCAGCGAGTGGGTCGCCTGTTCGAGGGACGCCGGGCCGCCCTCTGTCGCTTCTTCGAGCGAGCGCGCGACGCTCGCCCAGGCTGTGAAGAAGGTGTCCTGGTCGCTGAAGAAAGCCGCGTTCTGGTCGGCGACGGGCGCGTTTTGTTCTGCGACGCGATCGAGGGCTTTCCAGAACTCGCGCAGCCCCGTCTGCGGTGAGGCGAGGTTGTGCAGCACCGGCACCGCCTTGACGACCAGCGGGCGGAGGTTGTGAATCGTGGTGTTGAGGCCGAGGCCGCGCCCCGCGAGCCCGTCGCCGAAGTTGCTCGTCGTGATCTGGATGCCGGTGCGCGTCTTCTCATCGAACATGTTGAAGAGCTGGTCGATGTCGACCGGTTCGCGCGTCTGCGCGCGCGGTATCTCCTGGCCGGCTTTGAGCGACTGGCGCGCGCTGCCGCGTTCGAGTTCGAGATACTTGAGCCCGATCGCCGAGACGCTCAGCACGATCGCGCGCGTGTCGACGGGCAGCGGTTCGACGTATTTTTCGAGCTTCAGGTTGGCAACCGTGTTGATGCCCCCGGTCGCCTTGTCCTGGTGCAGTTTCAGCGATTCGATGATGCCCACTCGCTGACCGCCGATTCGCACCTGGTTGGCTGGCTCGAGCCCCGAACCCTCCGGGAGCGCGACTTTGATGTTGTACGTCGGCACGAACGGGAGCCCGTTGTTGGCGTTGTAGGAGAGGAACACCGCGACGACGACGATCAGCGTCGTCACCGCTCCAATCAGCAGCGGGCTTCCGGCGAGCGAGGAGCTGCGGCGGCGGTTCATCAGGGATGCTCCGTCGGGTCGCAGCTGAGGAGGCCGTTGTCGGTGAACGGCGAAGAGCCGTCAGCGGCCGGTTGGGTGGCGCCGCCGGGACAGCGCCGCAGCTGCCCGGTTTTGAGGTTTTCGATGACCTTCTGAGCGGGCGCCGGTTTGAGCGTGTTGTTTTCTTCGAGTGAGAAGTCGGGGAACACGGGCGACAGGCGCGCGTAGTGCCCGTCGGCGTCGTAGTAGGAACCGGTCTGGCCGAACGCTTTCGCCGCGCCGGTCAGGTCGGGCGAGTAGGGGCCCCAGAAGGCGGTAATGGGGATCGATTCGCGCAGCGAGGTCACGGACACGGGCGTCGCGGTCTGCAGCGCGCGCGCGAGACCCGGGAGCGCGCGCGCGTAATCGGTGAGGTCGTTGTTCGCGCCCGGCCGGCTGAAGGCTTCGGCGAATTCGCCGACGGGGACGGTCGCCGTCTGGACCAGCGGGCGCAGGCGCTGGAAGAGCGTCGTCAGGGGCTTGCTCGTCGGCTTCGACGCGTCGACGAGTTCTTTGAGCGCCCGGAACGTCGCGGGCAATTCCGCGAACGTCGTGTTCCCCTGCCGCAGCGCGCGCGGGAGTTCGCGCAGGCCGCGGGCGAGGTTCGACTGTTGCGAGCCGATCGCTTCGAACGTCTTGTTGGCGTTTCCGATCAGTTCGCTGAGCGCTTCATGGCGCGCGCCGATCGTCGTCAGCGCCTTCGCCGTTTCGACGAGGAACGAGGTGAACACCGGCTGGTCGCGCACGAGCTCGGCGAAGAAGTGGTCGGTTGCGGCGAACGCCGGCGGGAAGTATTCGGTCGCCCCGCCGAGCGCGCGCCCGGCGCCTGCGTACTGTTCGCCGAAGCCGCGGATCACGTTGCGCAGGCCTTCGCGCGTCTTCGGGTTGAAGACGTTGAACAGCTGGTCGAGGTCGGTCACCGGCTTGGTGACGCTCGCCGGCAGCCGCGAACCAGGCGGGATTTCGGGCCTGTTGTTGGGGCCGAGGTCGAGCGAGATGTAGCGGTTGGCGACGCTCGAGAGCGAGGGTGTGCGCACTTCCGCAGTTGTGCCCTGGTGGAGCTTGAAGCGGTTGACGTGGATCGTGACGAGCGCTTTGTAGTCCTTCGTGAGTTCGATGTTGCTGATGCTCCCCGCCGGCACTCCGCCGACCTGCACCTGGTCGCCGCGCACGAGCTGGAAGGCTTCGGCGAATTCGAGCTTGTAGGTCGAGCCTGCGCCCCCGCCGAGCACGAGCAGCAGAACGATCACCACGGCCAGCGCGAGCGCGCCGAACGCCAGCGGACGCGCGAACCCCCGCGCGCGCGCGCCCGGCGCACGCGGCGGCGGGCCGGGCGGCGGCGCTCCGCCGGGCGGGGGCGTCGGTGCCGGCGGGCGCGGAGGGCTAGTGGTTGCCACTTGACCCTCCTTCGCTGCCTGAGCTATGGACGGGGATCGCGGCGGGGGACGGGTGGTTGGAGACCGTCGGGTTCGGGATTTCACCTAGCCGCGCGATCAGCCGGATCCACTCGCTCGGGCTGACCGCCGTTCCGAACGCTCCCGCGGCGCGCGCCAGCGACGCGCCCGGCGGAGCGAACGAGACCTCGATGCTGCCGGCGTGCTCGGCGAGGCGCGGCTTCATCTGGCCCTCGAGCATCCGCAGCTTGACGAGCGTGCGCTCGGCGACCGAGCCGGGGGCGTGTTCGCCGGCGATCGCGAGCCCGTTGACGGCGGAGATCGTCGCGGCGTCTCCGCTCGCGTGCTCAGCAGCGTCGCCGCCGCGGCGCGCGCGCGGAGCTGCGCACCTCAGCGCGGAGACCTGCGGGCGCAGTCCCGACACGGCGAGGAACTCGAGCGCCGCGAGCACGCGGCGATCGACCGCGCCAGCTTCGATGTCCGCGCGGCCGCACGCGTAGATCTTGATGTCGCGGTTTGCCAGCACCTGCCGCCGCAGCTGTTCCTTTGACTCGAGCAGCACCTGGCCGGGGGTCGGCGTCAGGTGTGCGAATGCGCGCTTGCCTTTCGCGCGGAATATCGAGGTGTTCTCGAGCGCCACCCAGCCGTCGAGGATCGGCTTGGGGTCGATCAGCGGGGCGCCTGCGCCCGCGGGGCGGATCTCGAAGATGATGTGCGGGCTCGACCCACCGCCGGCGGCGTCGGCGGAGGCCGTTTCGCCTGCGCGAGCGGGCCGCGTGCCGACGTGACCGAGCACCGTTCCTGCGACCACGCTCACCCCCGGCCGCAGCGTGTGCAGATAGACCTCGTACACGCCCGCCCGGAACGAGTGCGGCGGGGCGGAGGCAGGTGCGGGCGAGCTCGCGGGCGCGCTACTCGCGCCGCTCGCTCCCGATGCTGGCGCCGCGGCGCTCGGAGCAGCGGCGCCGGCCGGTGCGCCCGATGGTTCGAGCGGCGATCCGAGGCCAAGCGACAATGCGGGCAACCCCGCGCTTTCCGGGCTCGACGACGTTGCCGGCTGCGCCGGCTGGCTGCCCGCGCTCGCAGGCCCGGTCGGCCGTGGTTCGGCCGACGGCCGCGTCGTCGGCGAGGGCGAGACGCGCGCGAGCCAGCGCGGCACGAGCACCGGGTAGAGGTGGGCGACGCTGCCGAGCTGCGCGTAGTAGTAGGTGTTGCCGTAGGCGTCTCGCAGCGCCACGAAGCGGCCCAGCGTCGGCGAGGAGCCGATCTGCACGACCTTGCCGTCCTGCACCGCGATCACCGGCGCACCTTCCTGCGAAAAGATCGTCGTCGCCGGAATCGCGACGTTGCGGGCGCCGCGCCGCACCGTCGGGAAGCCGTCGCTGAAGTGCGACGGCGCGTGCACGGGGAAGCGGGACTCGGTCAACCCGGTGATCGCGCCGAGCAGTTCCGAGGGCGTGCCGCCGAGCAGCTTCGCGCGCAGCACGACCGATTCGACGTACCCCTGCGAGTGGTTGTACGCGTACACTGCCGCCGCGACGTTCGTCCCCGCGCCCGCCGCCCGCAGGTAGCGCGCGGCCGCGAAGATCGCGTCGGCGGGGTTGTACGGGTCCTTGAAGCCGTCGCCGTTCGCGTCGACGCCGTAGATCGCCCACTCGGCGGGCAGGAACTGCATCCACCCCTCGGCGCCCGCGCTCGAGACGCTCAGGTCGCGCCCGTAGTCGGTCTCGACCTCGTTGATCGCGGCCAGCACCTGCCACGGCACGTCGTAGGCGGCTCCCGCCGCCTGGAAGATCGGCAGCAGGAACGGCGGCACGCGGAAGCTTTCGACGAAGAAGCCCGGGATTCCCGAGATCGGGCCGCCGAGCGCGAGCGGCAGCGGCGGTGTCAGGGTCGAGGGCGACGGCGCGGGCTTGCCGCCGGCCTTGGCGGCAGGAGCATTGGCCTGCGGGTTGGCCGCTGCGCCGCGCTTCGAGGCGTGCCGGACGTGCGGACCGTGGCCTGGCGCGGACCCCTGCGAGCTGCCGGTCTGAACCTGCGGCGGGGCGCTCGGGGGCCGCGGTTCCTGCGTCGTCGTTGGCGCGCTTGTCGTCGGTGGAGGCGATTCGGGGGTCGGCGTCGCTTCGACGGGCACGGTCTGGATTTCGGTCGTCGTCGACCCCCCGGAGCCGGCGGCGGCGCCCACCGCGGGGACGATCAGCGCAGCCGCCGCCGGCGCGACGAGCAGCAGGTGGACGAGGACTTTCCGCGCGTGCATCAGTTGCCTAGCAGGTAGTTGAGGAGCATTCCGCCGGCCGCCGGTTCTTCGTTGGCCGGCGCGTAGTAGGTGGTGCCGGCGCTCGAGCCCCCGACGGGCTTGCCGGCTGCCGCCGACCCGCTCGGGATCGCGGCGGCGCCGGTGATTTCGGCGGCCGTCGGCGCGGGGCCCGGGTAGCGCGCGATCGCCTGCGCGGGTGTCGCGCCTTTCAGCACCGCCAGCGTGCGGGCCATGACCAGGCTCGTTTCGCGCGGGATCGGGGCTTTGCGCAGGCTCGCCGCGCTCGCGCTCGAGCCCGATGACCCGCTCGCGCTGCCGGGCGGGGAGTTGAACAGTTTCTCGCTCCCGCACGTCGGCGCGGGACTGATCGTGTAGGTCACGCACGTGGCGGCGAGCGCTTCCGAGCGCAGGAAGTGGCCGAGCGCGTCATAGCCGTTGGACGCGTTTGCGCCGAGGAAGATGAAGTCCATCAGGCGCTCCAGCCCGCCGGTGTCGCGCAGGCTCGTCAGCAGCTCGGCGAAGTTGGAGGAGAACGGAGCCGCCTGCGTGCCGAGCGCGCGCAAGCGCGCGAGCAGCGGACGCAGCGACGCCAGCGCAGGGCCGGCCACGGCGGCGCTCGAGCCGAGGCTCTTGAAGAACTTGACCGAGCTTTCGGAGAACGGCGCGAGGTGCGTGAACGCTTCGTTGATCCCGGGCGCGGCGACTTTCAGGTCTTCGAACACGGGCCGCGTCTGGTCGGCGAAACGCCCGAGGCGTTCCATCGCCGGCCCGAGCTGTTTGAGGAACGGCGGGAAGTCGATCAGGTTGCGTTCGAGCGCGGCGAGGTGGCGCGCGCTCGCCTGCGCGACCGTGTTGCTCTGCGCGATGAAGTCCGCGACGCGGTTGCGCACCGCCGCGAACGGTTTCAGCGCGATGTCGGAGTCGACGGCGAGTTTCGCGAGCACCTTGTTCTCGCCGGCGAGGATCGCGAGCACCCGATCGAGTTCCTGGAGCGCGGGGTTCGCGCGCTGGATGACTTCGCGCAGGTCCGAGCCGCGCCCGGCAAGGCCCGCGCCGAGTTCGTTGAGGATGATCGTGAAGCGCTGGCGGACCGGGAGCCGGTTGATGTCTCCGAGCAGGTCGACGTCGACGGGGCTATGCGTCCCGGTGACGGGCAGCAGGTACTGGCCCGCGCCTTCGTGGCCGCTGGGGATCTTCGACAGCGGCGGCGCCAGCGGCGTGCCTTCGACACGGGGCTGCGTGGGCAAGCAGTCGACGAACTTCTCGCCGATTAGGGCCTGCGGGCGGATCGTGCAACTCGCGTCCGCGCGGAAGTTCGCGAAGCCCTTGTTGTCGATGTTGAGGACGACGGCCGCCTTCTCCTGCGGCGTCGGTTCGACCGAGCCGACGGTGCCGACCTTGACGCCGTCGATCTTGACGTTCTCGCCGGGGATGATGTTGCCGGCGTCGTCGAAGATCGCCCGCACCTGGTAGGTGCCTTTCGATTTGCCCGCGGAGATCGCGAGCAGCGCGACGAGCACGACCGCGGCCACGCCGATCAGGGTCGCGGCCGACCTCAGCCCACTCCTCATTCCCGCCTTGCGCTTCCTCAACCGAACCCTCACTCCGCTAGGTCCAGAAGCGGGGCGACCCCATCGCACGATGGGGTCGCCCTATCGCTTCAAGGCAATGGAGCTTACGCCCTTCTTGCGCGCATCAGCTCATCGCCGGTCGAGCATTAGTGCTTCGGGCAGGGCGCCTTGTATTCGGCGACCACCGTTTTCGCCGGGATGCCGAATTCGCGTTCCCCGCCGAACATGCCGCCGAAGATCAGTTCCGTCTTGATCGGGAACCCGCCCTTCGGGCATTCGCCTTTTTTGGGCAGCGTGCCGTACGAGATCACTTTGCCTTTCTTCTTGAACGCCGCGCCGGTCTTCACGTGGATCGTTTTGACCGATGCCAACGGCGCACCCGGGACGGACGCAACGGCCGGCACGAGCGCCTGGAACTCATACGAGTATTTGCCCGAGCTCTTGACGAAGTGGCCGGTGGACACGATTTCGAGGTTCACCGGGCTCGAGCCGTGCGTGAAGAACAGCAGTCCGCCGCCGGGAGCGAAGAACCCCTGGAGCGTCGCTTCCTCGGGAACACGCGTCGTTCCGAACGTGACTTCGCCGAGCGCGTTGCCGATCGGGCTCGCGACCGACTTCTTCGGGCAGCCGCTAGGGCCGGTGTTCTTCAGGATCGCTTCCGTGCACACCGCTTTGAAGTCCTTCGTGTCCAGCTTCGTGCCCTTCGGCAGGAAGAAGTTCACTCCCGACAGGGGCGGGATTCCGCCGCTCGGGTTCTGGGGGGTGGCCCCATAGCCGGTGCCCGCGATTTCGTATTCGACTTCGACCGAGGCGCCCTTGGCATAGAAGTTGCCCGTGCCGGGGACCCCCGGAACCGGGACCGCCTTGGCGATGAACTTCGTGATCGTCGGTGTCGGGACTTCTTCCGCCGCAGCGAGCGCCGGTGCCGCTAGGGCGATCAGGCCGAGCACGGCCAGACAGGTGGATGCTCTGCGCATCAGCTCGTTTCTCCTCTTTTGATGGACAGGTCCGCCTCGATCCGGGTAGCTCCGGAGCCATGCCGGTCCGGCGATATCGAGATCCCCAACCCTCTGCCGGGGAACAGTGGCGTTACTGGCGTCAACACTATCCAGCGCGTAAGGTAGCTGCAAGTGGGAGGAAACTGCGCTGCACGGCCGCCTTTGCGGGCGATCTCGCGCAGCGCGGAGCTCGTCTGGCGCCGTGCCCTACAGCCTAGAGCTGAGGCCGAGGATCAGAGTTGCGTAGAGATAGATCGAGCTCGCGGTCGGAGAAGCGAACGCCAACCGGCTCGAGCACGACCTCCCGCGGCCCCTCCTCGACCGTGCCCGCAACCTCGGCTTGGTAGCCGAGCCCGCTCGCGATCGTGACTAGCGTCGCGCCCGCGCCCGCCCGGCAGTAGAGCGCGTAGCCGGCGCCCATGTTGAACGTCGAGTACGCTGCGCGCGCATCCAGCCCCGCTTCGGCGACCATGAACGAGAGCACCTCGGGGACCGGAGGAAGACGCTCGATCCGGTAGCGCAGCGGCCGCGC